>SMVB01443648.1_pt1 | contig 13056 bp, 12 predicted proteins | sample 2456461 | NCBI WGS metagenome assembly SMVB01 (sample SAMN11095934, study PRJNA526329) | marine sediment metagenome | biome: Marine sediment; feature: Surficial sediment; material: Deep marine sediment; isolation source: Hadal surficial sediment | place: Pacific Ocean | collected 2014-05 | depth...
CCAGCAAATGGTCGACCAGCAATCGCCGACGGTATGCGGATCTCAAGTCTCGTGGGTTGTTAGCCGAACCGGGATTGAGGCGTGCGCCGACGAATCGGAGCGGTGATGCGCCCAGGCCGTCCGTGTCGGCACTTCCGCCCTACATCTCGGAGACGCTGAAGACCGTTCCACGTGCTTGGCGGTATTTCAAGCAGCTGGCACCGTCGTATCAACGGGCGTACATCGGTTGGATCGAGTCTGCCAAACGGGAAGAAACGAGGGAGAAACGTCTCGGCGAAGTGCTCAGCCTATTGGCGTCTGGCAAGAAGCTCGGTTTGAAATGACATAGACTCGCAATCTGTCCCATCCGGCCATGGGCAGATTTGGGCGCGCGCATTCGAGCAGGTCCGGGACGTGCGTGCTGCTACCCCTTGAGTAGCGTCAGACAGCGTCTGATCTCCATGGCGCCGTAAGGCCTTGTTCGAAGCCCTGCCAACCCCTGTTCGGCGCTCGCACGGCCCGTGAGAGCGTCCCGCAATCCCTCTTTATATTGTGACATAACTCGTTGTCATAACCGGAGTTGAGAGGGATCAGCGGAGGCGTCATGGGGGAAACTACGGAAGGGATCATGGGGAGGATGCATCAAGAGGGACGGGGCCGAGATCAGAAAGGTCGAAGCCAAGATCAGGACGCGCTGGAGTCCGATGCTCGGGTCGAGCGCATGGAGCGAGTTGCTGTATTGTTCGGTGAGATCACGGCCGCGACTCGGGAATTCCTGAGGGCGCTCGCAGAGTCGGATCGACACCGGGACTGGGAGGAGGAGGGTTTCGGCTCGTGCGCCGAGTGGCTCGCGTGGCGGATCGGGATCACACGCGGCACGGCGAACGAGAAGGTCCGGGCCGCTCAGGCGCTCGAGAACCTGCCGCTCATCTCGGAGGCGATGGCCAGAGGCGAAATCTCGTTTAGCAAAGTGCGCGCGTTGACACGTGCGGCAACGTCACAGAACGAGAGCGAGCTTCTCGAGTTCGCCCGCGCCGGCTCGGCCGCCAACCTGGAGCGACTGGTGAGGGGGTGGAAGAAGCTCAGCCGATTCGACGAGCAGCAGGCGGAACGGATCAGGCACAACAGCAGGTGCTTCTCGGTCTTTCCCGACGAAGACGGGATGTACGTGGTGCGGGGCCGGTTGGATCCAGAGGTCGGCGCCGCCCTGATGCGTGCGGTGGAGGCGGCGAGCGACGCGCTGTTTGCGGATGCGAGGAAGGACAGCTGCGAAGGAAGGCACAACCGGGAAGGAAGGCACGGTGAGGAAGGGCGGCACGCTCGGAAGGCGCCCGAGCCCGCTCAGCTTCGTGCGGATGCGGTCGGTCTCCTTGCCGAGCGAGCGCTCGCGGCCGGGTTTGGAGCCGGAGTCGGGATCGGCGACGGGGTCCGAGACGGGGTCGGCGACCAGGCCCCCGTCAGCGGCTCGCGGGCCGAGCGATACCAGGTCGTGCTCCACGTCGAAGCTGCGACGCTGGCGGAGGAGGGCGAGCCCGGCCTCTCCGAGCTCGAGGATGGCACCCGAGTTTCCGCGGAAACTGCCCGGAGGCTGGCGTGTGACGCGAGCCGAGTCGAGGTGGGCTTAACCCCGGGCTCAACTGTCGGCTCAACTCTGGGCTCAACCCACGGCTCAGCGCTCGACGTGGGCCGCAAAACCCGCACGATCCCACCGGCGCTGCGGCGTGCGCTCGATGCCAGAGACCGCGGCTGCCGCTTCCCAGGTTGTGGGCTCCGTTTCACCGACGCCCACCACATCGTGCACTGGGCGGATGGCGGAGAAACCAAGCTGGAGAACACCCTACTCCTGTGTCGCCGGCATCACCGCAGGGTCCACGAGGGCGGCTACCGGGTCTGCAGCGACCGGAACGGGCAGATCGTGTTCTTCACACCGAAGGGGAAAGCGCTGTTCGAGGCACCGCCGCTACCCGAGCTGCCTGCAGATCCGGTTCAGGCTCTGGTGCGCGACAACCGCGAACGCGGCATCAGGCCTGACTTCTCGAGTGGAACGCCCAAGTGGAAGCGGGATAACGACGTTCCATGGGCGATCGAGGCGGCGGCTAGGGAGGGGCTAGATCCGTGAGAAGAGCCGGAAGGGGACGAGGCATTCTCGGGCGCGGACGAGGCATTCTCGCCCAGTTTCCGCGGAAATCGCGTGAGACCGCGTGCCGGTCTTACCTCGCACCAGAATTTCTTCGACGCACGAAGAGGGCGAAGACCAGACCCCCGACGAGGACGGTCGCCAAAGAGAGGACGGACTCTACGGGGCGCCCCTGAAAGGCCCAAAACATCATCCACCCGGATACTGCCAGGAAGAGGATGGGGCTGATCGGATACCCCCAGGCCCGGAAGGGTCGTTCGATCTCCGGACTGCGGACGCGCAACACGATCACACACGAAACGGCGAGGCTCGCGAACAGAGTGAGCGTAAAGCCGGCGTACTGCTGGATCTGGTCGATCCGTCCCGAGACGATGATGACCGAAGTCACGATCCCCTGAATGATGAGCGCTACGGCTGGAGCGCCGGTAGGCCGGGTCCGGGCGAGGAATGCGAGCGGCGGAAAGTCCTTACCCAAAGCGTAGTAGACCCGTGGCCCGACCAGGGTCATCGCGGAGGCTGAAGCCAGGATCGACACACACAGCACGATCGTCACCATACTCACACCGGTAGGGCCGAAGAGGGAGCGCGACGCCACGAGCCCCACCTCGACCTGACCGGCCAACTCGTCGACGCTCGCGCCGTAGAAATAGACCGCGTTGAGCCCGAGATAGAGGAGCAGTACGGTCGCGGTGCCGAGGAGAAGCGCCCGCGGTAGGTCCCGCTGAGGATCCTTCATCTCGCTCGCGACATAGGCCGCCGCGTTCCAGCCCGCGAAGCAGAACATCACGAAGATCAACGAAGTGCCCAACGCCGCGAGGGTATCGGTGCGGCTCAACTCCTGAAAGGACGGTGACACAGTGACCAGGTTGGAGACGTCCCCGCGGCCGATGGACGCTGCGGCGAGAATGATCAATACGATGCCGCCCACCTTGAAGACGGTCATGAAGTCGTTGAAGCCGGTGCCCGAGCGGACTGCGCGCACATGGATCGCGACGAGGAGCCAGACCAGCCCCACCGCGATCAGATCGATGACGGCGACGACGCCCCCCACGGTCGGATCTTCGGCCAAAAAGGGGAAGAAGTGGCCGAGGTAGATGACGAAGGCCTTGAGTGCGGCCGCAATCGGGGCCGAAAACCCCGCCACCAGGGATACCCATGCGCTCATGAATCCCACGGCCGGGCCGTAGGTTTCGCGGAGGTATACGTACTCCGCCCCCGCGCGGGGCATCATGGCTCCCAGCTCCGCATAACAGAGGGCGCCGAGCAGTGCGAGGGTCCCACCGATCACCCACAGCACGAAGATGAGCAGCGGGTGCCCGAGGTCGGCAGCCTGGAACCCCGTAGTCGTGAAGATTCCCGCGCCGATCATGTTCGCGATCACGAGGGCCGTGGCGGACCTCAGGCGGATGTGCCGCTTCAGTGCGCTCTGGTTTCCTTGGTTGGGTGCGGCCGGAGTCTCCATTAGAATCAGTTCCCCGCCAGCTCCGCCGCCAGGTTGGTCACGAGCTCACGCTCGATCTCACAACGGCCTTGGAGAGCCGCGTTCAGGCGGGTGACGGAATCCGACATGGCGAACAAGATGTGTCTAAGCCGTGTGGGGCTGCAAGGACCCTGTCCGAGGCCTATCGAGGGGGAGCCACGACCCAAGAAAATCCCAAGCAAGCCTTGCCTTCGGAAGATCGCGGCGGACAGCATCAAGCGTTCCCTGCAGACAGTATTCGGAAAACCAGTTATACAGTATTCGGAAAAACAGTTATATAGACGTCCCGGCACGGCGGAGCCGGCTCGGGCTCGGCATCGACGTCCCCAACACGAGTCGTGGTGGGCGTGTCAGTGTTTGGTATCAACCATGGATCCAGCGGAGGTCACCAATGAAGCGCACCCTACTCGCCCTGGTCGGCGTGCTGACGTTCTCGGTCGGCGCTCAGGCACAAACGCCAGCAGAAACGATCGCGCTCGCGATTGACGCCTCCCTGTTCCGTTTCGGCGGAGACGCTACACTCATCAGGTGGAACGCCGACTACACCTACGAGACCGTCAAGGAAGGCACCAACACCGTGGTCTGCTACGACCGGTCCGATGAGCGCGACCGGGCTGCCTTCTCGGCGCAGTGCACGAGCCTGACCAACCTCGATCGGGTGACGCAAAACCGGCGGTTCCGAGCGGCGACCACCGACACGCCCGGGGAGACGGCGATGATCAGAGCCGCCGAGGAGGCCGGCACACGCGTGCCGGCCGAGTACGGGTCCTTGTGGCTCAGAATGGACGGCACCGACCGGTCAAGTGCGCTAGTCCATGCGACGATCGCGGTTCCGGGCGCCACCAAGGCATCTACCGGTTTCCCCGAGGACGGCACGTTGGGCGGCGTGTGGATCATGGAAGCGGGCACGATGGCCGCCCACATCATGATACCGGGGCGCTGAAGCGGGAAGCACTTTTCTCTTGCATCTCGGCTGCGGTGCTGCGCAATGTTGAGTATGGCGTTGTATGCCTTCTCAACCCAGCGAGGCACTTATGGACGAGCAACCCGCACTGGGCACGATCCTTTTCCATGTCGCCCTACTGACTATCATCGTGATCCTCGTGGATGAGCGACTGATCCGCGCCGCGCTGGCGATCATCCCGGCCATGCTCTTGGCGCAGCGGGCCATCGGTGCCACGCAAGCAAAATCGACCGACGAGTGGACTGGGGTTCACGATCGGCGAATGGACGTGCACGTCCGTGAGCACGTTACGAAGCTGCTCGGTCGTTTTCGGGATTTCTACGCCATGATTCATCTCATGAGCTCGGGAGGGATCACCTCCGACGAGGCCATGACGCGGGCGGGTGAGCTCGAAAAGGACTTGAACCGACTGCTGGAAGACATCACGGTCGGGCCTGAGGTGGAGGCGGGCCCTCCGCAGGCCACGTTAGCCAGCACACCAGCCGGCCCTGAGTTCACGGTTACCTAGCGCAGGTTTTACCGGCGGTCAGGTAACGCCGTCCTTACGATTCCGACGATCCCGCCTGCCCTCGCCGCAGTTGAAATAGTTCCTGAGGTCGAGGCCGTTAACCCGTTGAGCTCCAAATCTTTCGAGATCGCGTCCAACCATGGATACCTGGGTGCTGATCCAGCCGCGGACTCCGCCGATCCGGGTTGGGGCGGGTGATCGACGGCGGCGATAGGCAGCGAGCGGCGATAGGCACCGAGCGGCGATAGGCACCGAGCGGCGATAGGCAGCGAGCGGCGATAGGCAGCGAGCCAGGTTACCTTGACCCGGACACATCCGGGTTCTCGAAGGTACGGGGGAGAGGGCGATGGACCGGCGCGCAGTGTGGTTTGCCTCCACAGCGGCACTCAGCCTCATGGCCGCAACTCAGGTTCCGCCTGTTCTGACCGAACGGTACGACCTGGAGAACCGGACCTCCCGGGTCAGCTTGCCCCGGCGCCTGGACGAAGCGTCTGGACTCGCGGTCACCGGGGATGGCCGCCTCTTCATGCACGGGGATGAGCGGGCCGTCGTCTACCAGGTGGATCCGGCGGAAGGCTCCGTAGTGAAGGAGTTCTCCCTGGGCGTCCCGGTGCTCTCCGGAGATTTCGAAGGGATCGCCATCGCCGGGGATCGCTTCTTCCTGATCAACAGCCAGGGCCTTCTCCTCGAGTTTCTCGAGGGTGCCGCGGACGAGTCGGTGTCGTTTCGGGGAGTCGATACGGGTCTCTCGAACCGATGCGAGGTGGAGGGGTTGGCGTTCGAGCCTGCGACGCAGGCCCTGGTGGCCGCGTGCAAGACGGTACCCCGCCGCGACGAGGACTTCATCGTGCTCTATCGAATCGGGCTCTCTGACCTCTCGGTGGAGGCCGAACCCCTCCGGATTCCGTTGGAAGACCTCGAGACGGTGGGGCTTCCCTCCCGCTTCGCTCCGTCGGGCGTGGAGGTGGATCCGGAGGTGGGCACCCTGATCCTCGTCTCGGCCCGCCAGGAAGCGATCCTCGAGATCACGGGCACCGGGCAGGTCGTCTCCGCCTTCCACCTCGGATCACGTCGACACCCCCAGGCGGAGGGGATCTCGTTCCTCCCGGATGGGACGCTGCTCCTGGTAGACGAACGCCAAGACGGCAGGGCTCGCCTCACGGCCTACTCGCGCGGTCCAAGGTAACGTCCGCGCGCCTCATCGAATTCGGTCGCTCGGTCAGGCTCGTTCATTAGGTGACCAAAACACCGCGTTACTCCGGGATCAGTACGACCTGTACGTCCATCACGTTGGTGCCGGTAGGACCGGTTACGATGAGGTCGTCCAGCGCTCCGAAAAACGGGGTCGAGTCATTGGTGCTAAGCGTGGTCTCAGCATCCAGCCCGAGCGCCTTGGCGCGAGCGATCGTCGTCTGGTCCCCGAACGCACCAGCGGCGTGGCTCGCACCATCGATGCCGTCGGTCCCCATCGACGCCACCAAGAGAGGTCCCCCCCCGTGTAGCGCGAGCGCGGCTCCCAGTACAAGCTCCTGATTGCGCCCTCCTCTTCCCTCACCGAGCACGTTGACGGTCGTCTCGCCTGCTGCGACGAGGCAAGCGGGAGGTGTGATCGAGCCCTGACCGCTTTTGATCTCGAGGCCGCGCGCGGCGAGCATGCGTCCGACCTCCCGTGCTTCGCCGCTCAGCATCGTGGTGAGGAGAGATGTCCGATATCCTCGACGCTCCGCTTCTTGAACCGCAGCCTGAGCAGCCATCCGGTTGCTCCCCACGATGTGTACATCCACCTCGGCAAAAAACGGTGCATCGGGACCTGGTGAATCGGGAACCGCACCGCGCGCCCCTGACTCCAGATGTTCGAGCGCCGAGGCGGGGATGCTTTCTCGAGCCTGGAGCCGGTCCAGGATAACGAGGGCATCGGAGAACTTCGTCGTATCGGGTGAGAGCGGCCCGGAAGCAATCACGTCGGCGCGGTCCCCCAACACGTCGGACAGGATCAACACGAGCATCCTGGCTGGCGAGGCGATCTGCGCCAGACGGCCACCCTTGAGCCGGTCGAGATGTTTACGTACACAGTTGAGCTCATCGATCGTGGCGCCGGCTCGAAGGAGCAAGTCCGTCGTCTCACAAACGTCCTGGAGCGAAACACCGGGCGGTGGAAGGGTCATGAGCGCCGAGCCGCCACCCGAAATGAGGCAGAGCAACAGGTCGCCCGCGTCGAGCGTGTCGACGAGCTCGGCCACGGCACGGGCCCCACGTTCGCTACCGTCGGTGGGGACGGGGTGTCCGCCACGGAAGGTGCGGAGGTGACCAAGGTCTTCCAACTCCACAGCGGTCGGGGCGATGACCACTCCGCCCGAGACTCTCGGTCCGAGCATCTCGCACGCCGCCTGCGCCATGGCCGCGGCCGCCTTTCCTACGCTGACGACGTGAACCGGATCGGTGTCCGGGAGGGCCTCGGGATGCCGTTCGAAAAATTCCGTGACCAGGCGGGTGGGATCCACCGCGGTGATGGCTGCGTCGAGGCACGCTCGTGCGTCCTCACGAAGCCGCCGGCCGCTCTCATCAACCGTTGTGTGTGCAAGATGCACGGCCTGGCACGTCCTCATGTACGAAGGACAGAAAACGAAGGACAGGAAATGAAGGACAGAAAACCAAGGACAAAAAACACTCGGTCGGGTTCGACGCCCGCCGAATCTCCCTACATGCCGACCCTCCATACATAAGGTGAATCCAATGCGAAAACTACTCGCCATAGCCGCGACCATCACGGCGGTGACGCTGCCTTCCGGCACCGAGCCCGCCGCGAGGGAGTCGACGGCGGTCATTCAAGAATCTCCGAGGCTCCGCTCGACGTCCGCACAGCGTGACGCGGTGTCGATCACCGTGTACAACCAGAACTTCGGGCTCGTGCGCGAAATCCGGACACTCGATCTCCCCTCGGGTCTCATCGCCCTGGAGTACGGCGACGTCGCGTCCGGTATCCAGCCCGAGACGGTCTACATCCGCCCGCTCAGCGGTGGTCCGCTGCAGGTGCTCGAGCAGAACTACCAATTCGACCTGCTGAGCCCCCAGAAGCTCCTCGAGAAGTACGTAGGCCGGACCATAAACGTGTATCGGACCAATCCGCAGACCGGCGTGGACGAGGCGGTCGAAGCGGAGGTCGTGTCGGTGAACGGCGGTACGATCCTGAGGATCGGTGGTGAGATCACGTTCAACTACCCCGGGCGCTTCGGCTTCCCCGAGCTTCCCGACAACCTCATCGCGAAGCCTACACTTCTCTGGCGCCTCGACGCGACAGGTGGCCAGCAGCAGGTCGAGGTCTCGTACCTCACCAACGGCCTGAACTGGAAGTCCGACTACGTCATGATCCTCGACGAGGACGACGAAGCGGCGGCCCTCACGGGCTGGGTGACGCTCACGAACCGGAGCGGGACGGCGTACGAGAATGCACGGCTCCAGCTGGTCGCGGGCGACGTGCAGCGTGTACAAGGCAACATGAGGCCCGAGAGCCGAGGGAGGATGATGGCCGACGCTTTAGCCGTGCGGGAGAGCTCGAGTTTCACAGAGAACGCCTTCTTCGAGTACCACCTGTACACATTGGGTCGCCCCGCCGATCTGATGAACAACGAGCAGAAGCAGGTCCTGCTCCTGGAGTCCGACAACTTCGGCGTCGAGAGGAAGCTCATCTTCCACGGCGCCACGCACTACTACCGGGGTCATTACGGCCAGGTCACGTCGAACCAGAAGGTCGGTGTCTTCCTCGACTTCGAGAACAGCGAGCGGAACGGCCTCGGTATGCCGCTTCCGAAGGGCGTCGTGCGCGTCTACAAGCGGGACCACACGGGTGCCCTGCAGTTCATCGGAGAGGACCTGATCGATCACACGCCGCGCGATGAAGAACTGCGCATCAAGATGGGCGAGGCCTTCGACGTCGTAGGTGACCGCCGCCAGATGGACTATACGGTGCTGTCGAGCTGCGTGTCGGAGAGCACGTGGCAGATCGATCTGAGGAACCACAAGGACGAAGACGTCGAGGTCATGCTCGTCGAGCCCGTGGGCGGCGACTGGCAGATCCTGTCGTCGACGCACCCCTTCGAGCAGACCGATGCGTGGACGTTCACGCTGACGCCCGAGGTCGAGGCGAACGGCGAAACGCGGGTCGAGTACCGCGTCCGTGTGCGGTGGTGCTGAGTGGGCGCGCGTGTCAGCGTCCCGAGGCTGGCGGCGCCAGCGAGACATGAAGGTGGTCCGCGCTTCCGACATGCCGGAGCGTTCTGAAACCGAGCAGCCTGAAATACGCGACCATCGTCATGTTCTTCCACGCAGGGCGCCCGATCGTGCGGAGATCGACCGCGTGCACGTACCCGCTCGGTTGGGGGAAGTGGAGCGAGTTGTCCAAAGGGGGGAGGCCCATCCGCTCATAGTCGCTCAACTCGCGGCGGGTGTCCGTGACGACGATGTCCCGGTCGAAAAGTACGGCGGTGCTCAAGGCCACCCGCAAGAGGGGATGTACGCTGGTGTAGTACTGCCGGACTTCTTCCGTCTTTGTGTTGACGTTCGAGAAATACCAAAGGGTGTATCCGCAGTAGAAGACGATCAACGGAAGTGCCAGCCTCGTGAACACGAAGCGGAGTCGTGCCTCGCCCGTAAGCCGTTGGCAGATCTGGGCGGCGTAGGCGGTCAGTAATCCGGCAGCGAGGATCCCTGATACTGCGAGGGCGAGCCAGGTCGGGATGGCCTGGACCCGGTACAGCCACACGGCCCCGCCGATCAGGACGAGGAATGGAAGGGCGACGAACCCGGCAATCTTCACGGCGAGGGCCAGTGCCGTCCATGTCCAGCGGCGGGGCCGACGAGGTCCTTCGGCCGTGACCTCCTGGCGTACCGGGTGGCTCGCCGCTCGAACTTCCTCCGTGACCTCCGTGTTTAATGTCTCGAGCCTCGCCGCGACCTCTTGAGACGATCGGCGTTGAGGCGATCGACGGGGTGGGATGGCGGGGGGCGTAGGATCAGACTTCATAACCACGCTTACGGGGGCCTCTCTTCTCGGGTTTCACAACATCGAGTCCTTTCGCAACAGCGCGCAAGGATACAAGCTGCATGGAGGGAACTCTTCTCGTAGGTGGAGGGAACTTTTCTCGTAGGTCAGAGATTCGGTCGGGTGGAGGAGCCCAAGCCCACATGATCTCGTTTCAACCACGTCGCCTGGCGACGGTCGGCCTGTTATCGGCGTCCACGCTGCTCGGCTGTTCCCAGGGGGTTCCGACAGGCAACGCCGACTCGGCCGTCGATATACCGTCAGAGCCAACGACCTGCGATCTCAACCCGTCGTACTTGTCCATCGGCGCCGCGAAAGATGGCATCCGCGCCCTCAGTAACCCCGATTGGGTCACCGCCGATCATCCGACCGACCTCTGGTTCTTACCCGACTCGGCCCGCGTGGTGGGGTTCGTCGTGGACGGGCAGGCCTACGCCGTTTCGGTCAACATGCTCCGGTATCACGAGATCGGGAACGCAACTTTCGAGACCGCCAACGGCACCCTGGACCTTGCGATCACGCACTGCCCCCTGACGGCGACGTCGATGATCTTCGATCGAGCACCTGCCGGGGGAGCCGAGTTCGGTGTGTCCGGACTTCTGTACCAGAGCAACCTGATCATGTACGACCGCAACACGGAGGAGTCGCTCTGGCCCCAGATGATGGCGCAGGCTCGGTGTGGACCGGCGCAAGGGACGACGCTCCCCCTCTTTCCGTCCATCGAGATGAGATGGGACGGTTGGACCAGTCTCTACCCCGGCACCCTGGCCTGGAGCAGCCCGCCTGAGGACGGCGGGGGCTACGATATCAACCCGTACTCGGGTTATGAGCGGCCAAACAGCGACTTCACGTTTGCCATGCCTCCGATCAACCCCTCGCTTCCTCCGAAGGAACTAGTGCTCGGGGTCGGAGGAGGTCGCGTTTGGGCGTTCTCCTTCAGCTCGCTCGAGGAGTTCGCTCCGATGGCGGCGATCCAGGGGTCCTTCGGAATAACCCAAAGCGTGATATTGTGGGACCGTAGTCGTCAGGCCGCATCGGCATACAGCCCTGAGGTCGGCGGCGACCGGCTGACCTTCAGGGCGGGGAGCGACGACATCTTCGACGTCGAGACCGGAACACGCTGGACGGTGGACGGGCTCGCAGTCGAGGGACCGCTCGCTGGCACGCGCCTCGACAGGCGGGGGCAATCGTACGTAGGCTATTGGGGCGCTTGGCAGGCATTCTTTCCTTCAGGACGGATCTGGGGGCAACGCATTCTAGAGGTGGCCGCCCCATGAAACCCTCGGCAAGACCGCTGGTGGCCTTGACGTTGGCGATTTTCTCGGGCCCCACCTTTGTTGCGGCGCAGGCCGTTTGTAGTGCCCCGCACTCGGCGCCATCCCTTTCCACGTCCGGATCGATCACGACCCTCCATCCAGGAAACGGATGGGTTCTGGCGACCTTCCATCGGGTGCGATCCAACCAGCTCTACGACTCTAACGGCACGGCTCTGCAGTTCCTCGGGAACGGCGAGGCTACCACAACATCGGCCTTTTTTACGGGATCGATCGGCGTCATGTGGGGAGTCGAGCTTTGGGCACAGGTCCCCATACATTCGCTAAACTTCGACGACGTGACTGGAACCCGCGAGCGGACGGGCCTGGGCGATCCTCGCGTCTCCGTGCGCATCGGATCGGAGCTTTTCAGCGACGATGTCTGGCCGATCTCGGTACGGGCGGGCATCAAGTTCGCGGGCTCGAAGTTTCCGATCGACGCCAGCGTGCTCCCGCTTACCGAAGGACAGACGGACTACGAGTTGGCCGTGGAGTCGGGGTGGTCGTTCGACGACCTCCCGCTCTATGCGCTCGGTTGGGTCGGCTACCGATGGCGCACAGAGGACGCCGTTTCCGAGACCAAGCCGGGTAACGAACGTTACGCCCACCTGGCGTTGGGCGGTTTCCTGGGAAGTGTACGTCTGGAGGTGGCCCTCGACGCCCTCGACGGGGAGGCCCCATCTCGCAGTGGGCTCTTGATTCCCGCGAGCGCTCGACGCCTGGTGCAGCTCACCCCAACCATCGGGTGGTCTTTCGGAGCCGGCTCTCTGGAGCTCGGCGCACAGATTCCCATTTCGGGCCGGAACCTTCCCACGGGTTCCGGAGTCAGCATCGGATATATGCTGCCTTGGGGCACCCTGTGATGAGACTAGGCTGATGAGATTCAGCCGAAGAGGGATGCTGGTCTGCCTCGCCCTTCTGGTCGCTTCGCCGGGACCGGGATGGCTGCACCAGACGCTCCGGGCCCAGGAGCCGCTTGATCTCGACTCCTTCGGTCACGCGCGGGGCGAAGCAGGTGCCCCGGTCGAGATCGTCGAATTCGGAGACTTCGCGTGCTCCGCCTGCGCGGAATTCGCGACCCAGACCTGGACCGACTTCCAACGCGAGTTCATCGAGACCGGGATCGTCGCCTGGAGGTTCGTCCCCTTTGTTCTGGGCTCCTTCCGCAACTCACGGGAGGCCGCAACCGCAGCGGAGTGTGTGGCTGACCTCGCACCCGAAGCCTTCTGGTCGATGCACGACGTCCTGTACGAGAGGCAGGGGGACTGGAATCGGAGGCGCCGACCCAAGGGAGAGCTGAGAAGTCTCGCGGAGGAGGTGGGGGTCGACGGCGACACCTTCGAGGACTGCTACGACGAAGGGTCCGCCAAGGAGCGGATCGATCGCAACAGTAACGCAGCCAAGGCACTCGGGGTCCGAGCCACCCCGACCTTCTTCGTAAACGGGCGGCCCGTCATGGGTGCGCTGACGCTGAGCGAGTGGCGCATGCTCATCGAGACCGTGCGCGCGGAGAGCCCCCACAGCTAGCGTCAGAAGGATGTAGGTAGGCGCAGCGGCTGTCGATCAGAATGGCACCATTAAATGTTGCCTGATGGCTCACGCACCCCTATTTTAGCGGCCCTCCCATAAACATACGG
>SMVB01151990.1_pt1 | contig 13055 bp, 13 predicted proteins | sample 2456461 | NCBI WGS metagenome assembly SMVB01 (sample SAMN11095934, study PRJNA526329) | marine sediment metagenome | biome: Marine sediment; feature: Surficial sediment; material: Deep marine sediment; isolation source: Hadal surficial sediment | place: Pacific Ocean | collected 2014-05 | depth...
AGATTCAACTGGCCCTCGGGCTTCAGACCCTGCTGGCGCAGGTGATGCAGGCACGCAATCGAAGCCGTTCGAGTTTCGTCGGCGTACAGCGTCAAGTCATCGGCAGCTGTGCGGTTGCACGGCCAAAGCCCGAATACCCCGTGAGCTTCGAGACGGCCATCGTCGATGAGTGTCGCGAGCATCTGCTCGGCGTCGCTGAACAGGCTGCGCGCGCTTTCGCCCACCACTTCGTCGTCGAGAATGGCCGGATATTTTCCCGCCAGTTCCCAGGTCATGAAGAATGGTGACCAGTCGATGAAAGGGATTAACCTGCTCAGTGGCAGCGCGGAAATCACCTGTACGCCCATGTGTGTGGGAACCGGCGGCTGGTATCGGTCCCAGTTCCATTCAAAGCCATTGTCACGAGCGGACGCCAACGTGAGGTACTGGCGCTTTGAAGCCCGCTGGGCGGTTCGGCTACGGACTTTTTCGTACTCTTCGGCAATATCGCTCAGCAGCGGCGCCTTGAGTTCCCGCGAAACAAGCCGGGTGACAATGTTCACGCTGCGCGAAGCGTCGGAAACATAGAGCGTGGGGCCGTTCTGGTAAGCGGGCTCAATCTTCACGGCGGTGTGGGCTTTAGAGGTGGTCGCACCGCCAATCAACAAGGGGATCTGCAGACCGCGCCGCTGCATCTCGCCCGCCACATGCACCATTTCATCCAGCGAAGGGGTAATGAGCCCCGATAGACCGATGATGTCGGCGCCGGCATCACGGGCGGTGTCGAGAATAGTCTCAACGGGCACCATCACCCCGAGGTCGATGATCTCGAAATTGTTGCATTGGAGCACCACGCCAACGATGTTCTTGCCGATGTCGTGCACATCGCCCTTGACCGTGGCCATGACGATTTTGCCCTTGGTTTCGCGACCGCCGCCCTTCTCGGCTTCGATGAAGGGGGTGAGGTGTGCCACGGCCTGTTTCATGACCCTTGCGCTCTTCACCACCTGAGGCAGAAACATTTTCCCCGAGCCAAACAGGTCTCCAACCACGTTCATCCCATCCATGAGCGGCCCTTCGACGACCTCCACGGGGTGCCCCGCTGCCAGCCGCGCTTCCTCCGTGTCTTCGATGATGAAATCGGTAATGCCCTTGACCAGCGCGTGCGAAAGACGCTCACCAACGTCGCCTTCACGCCAGCTGAGATCAGGCCCTTCTGCCGCTTTGGCATGGCCTGAGTATTGATCGGCCACGGCCAGCAGCCGTTCGGTGGCGTCCTCCCGACGGTTGAGCACTAGGTCTTCGACCCGCTCGCGCAAATCTGCCGGGATCTCTGCATAGATGCCAAGTTGCCCGGCGTTGACAATTCCCATGGTCAGCCCGGCGCGGATAGCGTGATAGAGAAAGACGCTGTTGATGGCTTCGCGGATCTGGTTGTTGCCGCGATACGCAAACGAGACGTTGCTGACACCTCCGGAACACTTCGCATGGGGGAGGTTGTCACGGATCCAGCGACACGCTTCGATGAAATCCACCGCGTAATTGCGATGTTCGTCGATTCCGGTACCAATAGCGAAAATGTTGGGATCGAAGATGATGTCTTCGGGTCGGAATCCTACCTGCTCGGTAAGGATCTTGTACGAGCGTTCACAGATCTGGCATTTGCGGGCGAGGGTGTCCGCCTGACCATCCTGATCAAAGGCCATGACCACGGCCGCGGCGCCATATGCCAGACACTTGCCAGCCGCCTCGATGAACGCAGCCTCGCCCTCCTTGAGGCTGATGGAGTTGACGATGGCCTTGCCCTGTATGCAGCGTAAGCCCGCTTCGATGATCTCCCACTTGCTGGAATCCACCATGATCGGCACCCGGGAAATGTCCGGCTCGGCGGCGATGAGCTTCAGGAATCGAACCATCGCGCCTTCGCTGTCGAGCATCCCCTCGTCCATGTTGATGTCGAGGATCTGGGCACCGTTGTCTACCTGTTGCCGGGCGACTTGCAGCGCGGTTTCGAAATCTTCCTCGCGAATGAGCCGCGCAAAACGCGCCGAGCCGGTCACGTTGGTGCGCTCGCCCACGTTGACGAACAGCGAATCATCGCCGATGGTCAGGGGCTCGAGGCCGCTGAGCTTCAGCGTGTGGGCAACGCCTGTCCAGGATCTTGGAGCGCAGTTCGCAACCGCTTCGCGCAACGCGGCAATGTGCGCGGGTGTGGTGCCGCAACAACCACCCACGACGTTCACCAGCCCACTTGCAGCAAACTCGCCAATCTTCTCGGCCATGGACTTCGGTGACTCGTCGTAGCCGCCAAACTCGTTGGGAAGCCCCGCATTGGGATGCACGCTCACGTAGGTATCTGCGATGCGGCCGAGCTCATCCAGATAGGGCCGCAGCTGATCCGCTCCCAGGGCGCAGTTCAGCCCGATGGTCAACGGATTGGCATGCGCAACCGATACCCAGAATGCATCACACGTCTGGCCGGACAGGGTTCTCCCGCTGGCGTCGGTGATGGTCCCCGAGATCATCAGCGGAATATCCGCGCCACGCGCGCGCGACAACTTATGCAGGGCGAAGATGGCGGCCTTGGCGTTCAACGTATCGAATATTGTTTCCAGCAGGATCAGATCGGCACCGTTTTCGAGCAACGCGCCGGCAGAGTCAAAATAGCTGTCGGCGAGTTCGGCAAAACTGATATTGCGAAACCCTGGATCGTTCACGTCCGGCGACAGGCTGGCGGTGCGGTTGGTCGGGCCGAGTACGCCCGCGACATAGCGCGGCCACTCGGGCGTGGAGAATTCGTCGGCACTCAGTCGGGCGATTCTTGCTGCCGCCGCATTCATCTGCACGGCACGATCCGCGAGCGCGTAGTCATTCTGGGCTATCGAGGTGGCGGTAAAGCTATTGGTTTTGATGATGTCCGCGCCCGCCTCAAGATACTGCCGGTGTACGTCTGCCACCATCTCCGGCTGGCTGAGGCAGAGCACGTCGTAGTTGCCTTTGAGCGGTGCCCGATGGTCCTTGAGCGTTTGCCCGCGATAGTCATCCTCTTCGAGGTTGTACGCCTGGAGCAGCGTGCCGTATGCGCCGTCGAGCACGACGATGCGTTGTGAAAGGATGGTTTTCAGGCGTTGGGGTGCAGGCGCCATTGCGGGTCTCTTCCCGCCTAGATAGCGGATTGGTAAGTCTGGCCAGGTAGTAGTCTAGAATTCAATGACCTGAATGCAATTGAAGTTATGGGCGCGCAACATGAGCCGAGCTCATGCTGGCCGAGAAGGGCGTCCGCTGGGGCAGGTAACATTGCCCGGCATTTGTTATTGGGCTACTATCTACGGCATTCCCGAGTAAAATAGTCGGGATTAGCGGTGGGAATTTGCCAGGAAGAAATGGTTCCATGATCGAGATCTCCGAATCTGCGCAGCAATATCTCCGCGAACTTCTCGCCAACCAGGACGAACCCGCCGTCGCCATCCGGGTGTTCGTCGCCCAGCCGGGAACGCCCCAGGCCGAAACCTGCATTGCTTACTGCCGTCCCGGCGAAGAGCAGGATGGGGACGTTTCGGTGAGCTACGAAGGCTTTACGGCATGGTTTGAAGAACGCAGCATGCCGTACCTGACCGAGGCAGTGGTCGACTACGCTGAGGACCGCATGGGCGGTCAGCTCACGATCAAGGCACCCAACGCGCGGATTCCCAATGTCGGTCCTGACGCGCCGCTGGAAGACCGCATCAACTACGTTCTGTACAACGAGATCAATCCAGGGCTCGCCGCCCATGGCGGACAGGTCTCATTGGTGGAGGTGCTGGAGGAAAATACCGCCGTGCTCGAGTTTGGCGGAGGCTGCCAGGGCTGCGCCGCGGTAGACATTACCCTGAAAAACGGCGTCGAAAAGTCGCTTCTCGAGCAGATTCCCGAACTGGTCGCGATCAAAGACGCCACCGACCACACCGAGACCGAACACGCCTACTACAAATAAGAGCCGATAAGCGCCGACAACCGCCGATCGGAATGGTCGCGGGTAAGGGCGTTCATTCGTCCATGCGTGTCCGCAATGTCGTACCCAACGACTCAGCGAGTTCCCGCAACAGATCTTCGGTCGCCGTCCAGTCGATGCAAGCGTCGGTGATCGACACCCCGTAGCGCAGAGCTTTCCCAGCACCAAGCTTTTGATTGCCGGCGTGCAGGTTGCTCTCGATCATCAAACCGACAATGGATCGATTGCCCGCCAGAACCTGGGAAGCAACGTCTCTGGCGACCACGAGTTGTCGGTTGTGATCCTTGCTGGAATTGGCATGGCTGCAATCCACCATGATGTTGGGGAACGGACCAATGCTCTGCAGTGCAGCTTCACAGGCCGCGATGCTCGCAGCGTCGTAGTTGGGTCCCGCAGTGCCACCACGCAGCACGATATGCGCGTGCGGGTTGCCCTTGGTACGGATGACAGATACCTGGCCCGACGGGCTGATGCCGAGAAAACGATGTGGGCTGGCCACCGACTGCAAGGCGTTGATTGCAACTCCGAGCGAGCCGTCGGTACCGTTCTTGAAGCCGATGGGGGAACTCAAACCCGACGCCATCTCACGGTGGGTCTGCGACTCGGTGGTGCGTGCCCCGATCGCCGACCAGGTAATCAGATCGTGCAGGTACTGGGGAGTGATCGGGTCTAACGCCTCGGTGGAGAGCGGCACGCCAAGCTCGACGATGTCGAGCAGCAGCTGCCGCGCGATCTCGAGGCCTTCGGCGATACAAAAGGAGTCATCCAGATGCGGATCGTTGATCAGCCCCTTCCACCCCACGGTGGTGCGGGGCTTTTCGAAGTAGGCGCGCATGACGATGAACAAGTGTTCATCGAGTTCGGCTGCAAGGCCTGCGAGCCGGCGGGCATAGTCTCGCGCAGCATCGACATCGTGGATCGAACATGGCCCGACCACGACCAACAGCCTGTGGTCGGTATGCGCAAGGATGTTCTGCACCACTTCTCGAGCCTGCTGCACGAGTTCGCGCACGCCTTCGGACACGGGTAGCCTGGCTTTGAGCGCCTCGGGCGTCACGAGCACTTCGGGTGCCTCGATGTTTAGATTTTCCAGCTGTGTCATGTCGTGTCCTCTACGTCGCCAAGACCAGACGACCGATGGCGGAGCAAAAAAAACCCCGCTGGCACTGCCTCGCGGGGTTGTCCGTCGAAGGCGGTGCTAGGTCATAAAAAAGTAATAGCCAACCCGCCATGCAACGCCGTTCGGCACGGGGTTCAAGCTGACGCGGATGATGTGGCCGTTATTGTTCATCTCTGCCGGCATGTTTGCCCACCTCGAGGCGAAAATCAACCGCGTGTTCCGAGGCAACCTGGTCGATCAGCAGCCACGATTCGGGTCACAAGCGGAGCGCCGGGCACGCACGGTTTCCAGCCGATGAAGATTCATGACGCGCGCGGTTCGGGTCGTTACAATGCGCCGCCTTTCAATTCATCGCACCACGCGAAGGCGGGTCGCAACAGGTATGACGGGAAAAGTAGGCTTCGTGAGTCTGGGGTGCCCCAAGGCGCTGGTGGATTCAGAGCAGATTCTCAGCCAGCTTAGCGCGGCCGGATATCAGACGGTGCGTGAATATTCCGACGCAGATGTGGTTGTGGTAAACACCTGCGGCTTCCTGAATGAAGCCATCGAAGAATCGATCGAGGCCATCCAAGAGGCATTGGACGGATGTGGCCAGGTCGTGGTTACCGGCTGTCTGGGCGCTCGCAAAGAAGAGCTGGAACGCCGATTTCCGGAGCTGTTGTCGGTGAGCGGGCCTCAGGATCCCGACCCCGTGCTCGCAGCAGTGCGAGAACATCTACCGCAACCGGGGCCACTCGCGCATTACCACCTGGGGCCCGAGGGCGTGAAGCTCACACCGCCGCACTACGCGTATCTGAAGGTTTCCGAGGGCTGCAATCACACCTGTAGTTTCTGCATCATCCCCAGCATGCGCGGCAAGCTGCGTTCGCGCCCCATCGACGATGTCCTGGCGGAGGCGGATCGGCTGGCCGCCGCCGGGGTGCAGGAGCTTCTGGTGATCGCCCAGGACACCAGCGCCTACGGCTTGGACCTGCGCTACGAAGCCCGCCGCTACGAGAACCGGCTGCTCCGCAGCGATCTGGAAACGCTCTGCGTCGAGCTCGGCTCGCGGTTCCCATGGGTGCGCCTGCACTACGTTTATCCGTACCCTCACGTGGACCGCCTGCTGCCCCTGATGGCCGATGGCGTCCTGCTGCCCTATCTGGATGTCCCTCTACAACACGCCGATCCGCGGATTCTCAAGGCCATGCGCCGGCCCGCGGCGGCGGAGAACACCCTTAAGCGGTTGCAGAGTTGGCGCGAGACGTGCCCCGAGATCACGATTCGCAGCACCTTCATCGTTGGCTTCCCCGGCGAAAGCGATCGTGAATTCGCTACCCTGATCGACTTTCTGCAGATCGCCCAACTCGATCGCGTGGGCTGCTTTGCCTATTCGGATGTGGCCGGTGCCGCCGCCAACGCGCTGCCGGGGCAGGTAGAGGAATCCATCAAGCTCGAACGCCTGGAGCAACTGATGGCGGTACAGGAAGAGATCAGTGCTTTGAGGCTTGCGCGCCGGGTCGGCCAGGATGTGGAAATCATCATCGACCACGTTCGCGCCGATTCTGCGATCGCCCGCACACGGGGCGATGCCCCGGACGTGGATGGCGTCGTACACCTGGCCAGCGCCCAAGGTCTCATGCGCGGAATGCGAACCTGGGCGCACGTCGTGGAGGCCGATGCCCACGATCTGTATGCAGAGCATGTAGGGAACCCGGTCAAATTCGATTAAACTTCATCTATTCGGGCGCAGACACCTATGGGTTTGTTTTCTTCAATCGCGCAGCCTTTCCTCCACACCATGGAAGATTTCATGGGGCAGAGCCTCGTCATGAAGGCGATTATCGCCTGGGGTTGGCTGGCGATCATCATCATGATTGCAAGTCTCGGCGCCAGCGTGCGTGCGCTTGTGGCCCTGTAGCCGGCGATGTGGCTGTCCGCACTCACATCCCAACAACGCAACGCGTTGTTGGGTCTGGCCCACAACGTCGTGGTGTCCGATGGTCTGCTCGACCCCAACGAGGAGGGCATGCTTACTGAATTCAAGCGTGAGATGGAGCTGCACCCAAACCTTGAAGTCGAATATCTCGAACTCGAGGGCATCGGTGACACCTTCGACACCCGCAAGTCGCGGCTCATTGCGCTGTTGAACCTTCTGCGTCTGAGCTATGCCGACGGCGCTTTCGAGGTCGAGGAAGAGTGCCTGCTGAAGGAGGTCAGTCGCGCTTTCGAGGTTTCGGACGAAGAGTTTCTGCTGTTGGACAACTGGGTCAGGCGCCTGATCGCACTGGAAGGCGAGGCCAGGAGCCTAATGGGCGGATGAGTTCGTTGCTTGCATCGAGTCCGACGTAGGTAAATCTTCCGCGCTATAGCCCAAGCCAGCTTCCAAAAGCGCCAGGGCGTTTTCAACCTGATCCTTGTCGAACTGCAGATCGGAGCGGGTGCGGAACTGAATGCCGCAACGGTAACCGTCGCGCTGCGCAATGCAGTTGTGTACCACGCCGATGACATTGTCCAGATGCAGCTCACCACATCTGAGCGTGAGGAAGATCTGCTTTTCCTTCTCGAGCGGTTCGCATACGAGCACAGCGATGCCGAAGCGGTTGAAATCCAGCACGGTGGCCGGCGTGTGGCTGAGCCTGCCGCGCTGGCGCAGACCGACCTCGAGGTCGTGGCCTTCGAACCGCTGCCGGGTTCGACGGTCTTGAGTTGTACGGTTGGCGGGCATTCGGGGAGCTTAGTTTATTCGCAAGGGTGGAATTGTGACCTGTGCCGCAGTGATTCGCAGCGATTGTCGGCGGGTTGTATTAGCGGCAGAATTCTCGCTCACATATCTTTGAGCAGCACCCGCTTGGCTTCGTTGAGCTGCTGGGCTAGAAAGGTCGATCCGCCACGGTCCGGATGCAGCTTCTGCATCAAGCGCCGATGGGCCGCGATCACCTCGTCTTTGGTGGGTGCGCGGCCCAAGTCCAGGACCTCTCGGGCCTGGGCGAAAGACATGTCACCGCTGCGGGGCGCGTCCGCTGTTGATCCACGCGCCGATCGGCTCTGGTACAGCTGTCGGATCCATGGCAGGTAACGGATCAAGCCGAAGCCGCGGCGCAGAAATGGCAGGGTCGCCGCCCCCACCGCCGCCAACCAGTGCAGGCGCCCGGTGGCAGCCAGAACAGCCAAACCAATGATAAGCCCGGCCGCAGCAAGGGTGATCAGCGTGCTGGCCTTGTTCGGTCGCGCGCTCAGCACCAACAGTCGAAACAGGACGACGAAGGCGACGGTTGCGAGTATGGCGGCGAGGACGATCAGCATCGCGGGCTGGTTTGCAGGATCCTGTTATCATCACGACATGAGCCTGACTATGATGCCACGGATTTGATGGACAATGCCGACGTCGAGCGTTGGCTGGCGGAGCTGAGAATCGAACACCATGACCTTGATGAGGTGATCCACCACCTCATCCAATCCAGACATCACGACAGCATGCGCATCCAGCGTTTGAAGAAACGTAAGCTCAAACTCAAGGACATGATGGCAAAGCTGGAGAGTCAGCTCATTCCCGATCTCGACGCATGACCGACTTGCCAATTCAAGCACCGACGCCGCTCACCGTTGCAATCAGCTCGCGCGCGCTGTTCGACCTTGGCGAGAGCAACGAGATCTATGACAATGCGGGACTCGAAGCCTACCGGCTCTACCAGATTGCCCATGAAGATGATCCGCTGGAACCTGGGGAGGCCTTTCATTTCGTTAAAAAATTATTGAATATCAACAAGTTGCTGGGTAAACATCGAGTCGAAGTAATACTGCTGTCGCGCAACTCAGCAGACACCGGGCTGCGCATTTTCAATTCCATCAAGGCCTGTCAGCTGGACATCACGCGTGCGGCATTCTGCGGTGGCGAAAGCCCTTACCGCTATATAAAGGCATTCCGCTGCAGCCTGTTCCTGTCGACGCAGGCCGATGACGTGACCCATGCCCTGGAGCATGGGGTGGCCGCGGCGACCCTGCTAGGCGGCAGCGCCGCAGCCGCACCAAGCGGTGAGGATCTGCGCTTGGCCTTCGATGGTGACTCGGTGTTGTTTTCCGACGAAGCCGAGCAGGTGTATCAGGCACACGGTCTGGATGCGTTCAGCGCCAACGAGGCAGCGGCCGCCGAGCGACCGCTGGAAGGCGGCCCGTTCAAGGGATTTCTCGCCGCACTACACGGCCTGCAGCGCGAGTTCGAAGGGCAGCACTGCCCCATTCGAACCGCGCTTGTCACCGCCCGCGGCGCGCCCGCCCACGAGCGGGTCATCCGCACCTTGCGAGCCTGGGACATCCGTCTGGACGAATCGCTGTTCCTCGGCGGCATGGAGAAGACCGAATTTTTGCGCGCGTTCGGCGCCGATGTTTTTTTCGATGACCAGAGCCAGCACTGCGAGCGTGCCAGCGAGCATCTCGCGACCGGCCACGTGCCGCATGGCATCATCAATCGAGGCGATTGAGACACATTCAATCGTTGTACGGCTCATGCTTTCCCGCATTGCCTCAGGGGCTGCTCGATTGCAGTTGGCGTAGAAGATCACCAGCTTGAACCGTCGTGCTTTTCACCTGGTTTTCGGAGAACTCTAATGCGGCCTTTTTCAGGACTCCCGCTGAATCGGCGACGGCTTCTAACGCGTTGCGCAAACCCTGGAGATCATTCGAATCTACTAGAAGGCGAACCAGACACGCGCCGGTAGCCTGCGCCGAACGGGAAAACATCAGTTGTTCGATATGCAGGGGCAGGAGCAGCTGAGGAATACCCTGGAGAAGCAGTTCAGTCACGCCATTCACGCCGCCATTGCTGACCGCCAACTGGCAGCTCTTGCCAACGCTCTGGAGATCAAAGGGTTTGTTGGATAACCACATATTGGATCCCTGCGCTTTCTGCTTTAACTCTTCGGGCCAATCAGGGGCGAAAATCACTGTGGGCCACTGGAGTTTTCTCAGGGTCGTTAGAACATGGGAAACCACCCGATGAGGTTTGAGGTAAACGAACACTCTTGGGCCCGGCGCATCGGGCCACGATGCCGGCTCCCCACCCATGGATGGCGACGCGCCCAGATAGGTTTCTGCACGGCGGCCGGGATAATGGTCCAGGCCTGGCAGGCCAAACAGCCAATGCGGGTGAGGCGAGAAAAGCTGCTGGCAGTGTTCCATGGTTCGACCACCCAGGTCCCGGAGAACCGGATTCACCACGCGATTCAAGAGATCCTGCTCTCGTTGAATGAAGTCTTCACGACAATAGGCTAGCTGCCCATCGAAGGGGGGAAACGGATGCAGCATTGGCGGAATGCAAAAGCCATTTCCCCCAACGATACAGGCGGCGCGCTCGTCGAGTCGTTGTGCCAGCAGGAGCGTAGGACTGTGATCAGCGACGATCGCCGATGGTTGCCACATCTCCAACAGGTGCCGCCATGCTTTGACCCTGGCTTTGAGGCCCAGTGAATGATCAAAACCCTGGTTGATGAGGACATCCAGGTAGGATTTGGGCCGGACCATGTCCTCTGGCTGACGCTGATGAAGGGGCGCCTGTATCAGTCTGACCGGCAGGTGGCCATAAACTCGTTGCGCGCACTCCAGATTTCGACTCGCGAACATGACCTCGTGGCCTCGTTCCAGCAGGAGCTGGATGAGCCCCTGATAGCGAGCCAGATGCCCCAGCCCCGCGCCGCATTCCCAGGCGAATAGATATCGTTTCATGGATGAGAGTCGACGGTTTCCCCCCGTATCCAGGGTTGCGCACTGATCGACGATTATACGGTTGGCAGACAACGGGGACCTAACGTGAACAACGCTCGAGCACATTCGCGCGTTCCGTCCTGCGCAAGCTCAGTGCATCGCAGGGTCGCCCGGGACGCGGCGTCTCGCATAAGGCTCGGGGACGTTGCTTCGTATTGGTTATAAGGCCAAGATATGGCGATTTAGCAGTTAAGACAATGCCGCAAAACAGTTTGAGTTGTACTAAACGCCGTTCCCGTAGCGATTGTCGGTTGTCCTGATGAAGCTTCAGCAACTGCGCTACATCTGGGAGGTTGCCCATCACGACCTGAACGTGTCGGGCACCGCTCAGAGCCTGTTCACCTCCCAGCCTGGAATCAGCAAACAGATACGTTTGCTCGAAGATGAACTCGGCGTCGAGATATTTGCCCGCAGCGGCAAGCACCTGACCCACATCACGACCGTGGGCGAATCCATCATCGAAATGGCCGGAGAGATTCTACGCGAAGCGGACGCGATCAAACAGGTGGCCCAGGAGTACAGCAACGAAAAAGAGGGCAGCCTGTCGATCGCCACGACCCACACCCAGGCGCGCTATGCGCTACCGCCCATGATCGGCGAGTTCCGCCGCAGCTATCCGGACGTGGCGCTACACATGAATCAAGGATCGCCCACGCAGATTGCAGAGTTGGCGGCCACGGGCGAGGTCGATTTCGCCATCGCAACCGAAGGGCTCGAGCTGTTCGGCGACCTGGTGATGATGCCTTGCTACCGGTGGAACCGAACCGTGGTGGTACCCGCGGGCCACCCCTTGATTGCCAAAGCCGCGCGTAGCGGCAAGCTACGGTTGCAGGACCTGGCCGAAGAACCCATCGTGACCTACGTCTTCGGCTTTACCGGCCGTTCCCGCCTGGACGAGGCGTTCGCCGCCCAAGGCTTCACCCCTAACGTTGTGTTTACCGCCACCGACACCGACGTGATCAAGACCTACGTCCGGCTTGGACTCGGGGTTGGAATCATTGCGGCGATGGCGCTGGATCCGGACCTGGACCGTGACCTGGTCGGCGTGGACGCTGGGCACCTTTTCGAATCGAGCGTGACGCACATCGGGTTTCGAAAGGGAACGTTCCTGCGCCGCTATATGTACGACTTCATCGAACGCTTCGCGCCGCATCTGGATCAGGCCAAGATAGACGAAGCGATTGCCTGCGGCACGAGCGCCGAGCGTGCTGCTCTGTTCGCCGACGTGCAGCTTCCCTTACGCTAGACCACGCGCCTCAAAGGTCGTCGCGCCTCAAAGGTCGTCGCGCCTCAAAGGTTATCCAGAGAAGGATTGTTGGCGAGGATCTCGGCCGCCGCCTGCTGTGGGTTGACCGATCCGTGCAGGACTTCTTTGACGAACTTGTAATACACGGTATATACGCGCCGTTGGCCATTCTCCGCTACGATAAAAAATGGCGCCTGATCAACGTCGAGGTCCTCGGCCAGCCGCATGCCTGGAGATTGCGGATCGCGCTCATCGGCGATCACGACCTTGTCGATGCGCTCCCATCCGCCAGATCGGCGCAGTCGCGCTTCGACATCTCGACATTTTCTGCAGGGTTCTCCGCTGGCAAGGATCTTCTTCACCAGCGTGATGTGCATCCTCAGCCCACAATCTTGATGACGTTGTCGCCGTGCAGCCCGCACTCTTTCATGGTGGCTTCCTCCCACCACCAGCGGCCGGCCCGTTCGTGCTCGTGCGGCCCGACCGGCCTGGTGCAGGGCTCGCACCCGATGGACACAAACCCCTCATCGTGAAGCGGATTGACCGGGACGTTGTGCTCGCGGATGTAGAACCATACGTCCTGGGATGACCAGTCGGCCAGCGGGTTGAATTTGATCAGCTGATGCTCTGCGGTGGCGAATGCTTGATCCTTGTGTTCATGCGGTACGTTCGTGCGTGTCACGCTTTGATCCTTGCGTTGGCCGGTAATCCAGGCATCCAGCGTTGCCAGCTTGCGCCGCAGCGGTTCGATCTTGCGCACCGCGCAGCATTCGTTGTGGCCATCCCGGTAGAAACTGAATAAGCCCTTCTCGCGCACCAGCGCCTGGACCGCTGCGGGCTCAGGCATGAGCAGCTCGATGGAAATATCGTAGTGCGTACGAATTGTCTCCAGGTAGCGATAGGTCTGTGGGTGCAAGCGGCCAGTGTCCAGCGAAAACACATCCACCCTCAGACCCAACTGATGGGCCATATCCACGAGC
>SMVB01257578.1_pt1 | contig 13048 bp, 15 predicted proteins | sample 2456461 | NCBI WGS metagenome assembly SMVB01 (sample SAMN11095934, study PRJNA526329) | marine sediment metagenome | biome: Marine sediment; feature: Surficial sediment; material: Deep marine sediment; isolation source: Hadal surficial sediment | place: Pacific Ocean | collected 2014-05 | depth...
AGAAACGATCGCCAGCGCCCTTGCCGGGGGGATCGGTCTCGATAATCGGCATTCGTTCGACCTCGTTCGAGAGTTGGTGGATCAGCACGTACTCGTGTCGGAAGAGGAGATTCGTGAGGCGATGCGTTTCGCCGCCTCGGAACACAACGTGGTGGTGGAGGGAGGGGGAGCGGTAGCAATAGCTGCCGTCCTATCCAAGAAACTAGTCGATCTGAGTGGGGACGTCGCTCTCGTGGTCAGCGGTGGGAACGTGGATTTGTCACTGCTGGCCGAGGTATTGACCGGGGCGCGTTAGCTGGGGCACTAACTGTCTGCCTGTCCCATCCGCGTTCAGCAGCACTCAATCTCTAGCTGGTTCATATCCCTACATCCTTTTTTTTAGCAGTACGCTCACCAACCCTCGTGCCCCGTATTTAGCGGCTCAGTCGAGCGAGCCGGGCCGAGCTTTCGGCAACGCCCTCTCGCACATTGACCGCCGTGTAGAGGTTCCTCGCTTCCTCCCACCGCCGTCTCGCCTCTTCCACCTCTCCTGCGTCGTCTTTGAGTATCGCCAGCGGCCGAATCGCGTTCGCGAGATCGAGCGGGGGCGTTCGCTCGTGGCTGCGATAGAGCGCGAGCGCTTCGTGGTAGCACGGCTCGGCCAGTTCCGCGCGACCCGCATCCTGATGGATGTCACCCAAATGCCGAACCGTGTGTGCCAGTGTGAGAGCATCGTCTCCTTTGCGGCAAATGGTGACCGCTTCCTCGTACAACGGTCGCGCTGCCTCGCCGCGCCCCAGGTCTCGCTCAACCTGGCCGAGCCTCTTGAGCGCCTGCGCCAATTGGCGCTGTGCCCCAGACGTGGCGAGAGAGCGCGATCCCATCGACAGTATCGGCATCCTGGAAAGCCGTGTGCCCGCGGAGCACCGCGGACGGATGCGGAGGAGGTCTTCGAAACAACGTCGCTCTGAGCGACGTCAGCCGAGCCGCGACTCCCATGTCGCGGGAAACCACACGACGGTCGTCGCCCGGTGCGTTGAAACGCGGGCTCGGCCGCGGCGCTGGATGCGCCGCGATTCGTCTTGAAAGACGTGTCTCACGTCAAGTCCTTCAGGACACGTCCCGTAGGGGCCGAGCCCGGGCTTGAGCCCACCGGGGAAAGGCAACGGAGAGGGAGGGATTCGAACCCTCGAGACCCGTAAGAGCCCACCGGTTTTCGAGACCGGCTCCTTCAACCACTCGGACACCTCTCCTAGCGACGCATAATAGAGGGATGGGGAACCTCTTTCCAGGGCTGTCATGTCGAATTCTGGTTGCGATGTAGCTTGGGGATCTACTGGGCCGGACATTCTACATCGGAGCCGGACGCATCGGCCAGGCGGTGGCACGCCGCCCTCTCGGATTCGGAATGTCTATCCTTATATATGGACCAATCCCCGCAACTCGTTTTCGAGGCAGAAACCGGCGCCCGGCGAGCGATGTGGACGAATTGTTGCAAGTGGTGGCATCGTCGACGAAGGGGCCTGTGGGTGCCACATCTGGGCAGCGCCACTCGGCACAGCTGGGCCGCCAATGGCGAGCCTGGCTGGCTGTCCGGCCTGAGGTGGCTAGCTACCCGCCGATCACACCGGTTCCTCGTTGACCTCATGGCCCTGCTCCCCTAAATTCCGCGGCGACTATGAGCGTTGCAGACAAACGCAACACCCTCCTCGACGCCCGTGACATCGCCCGGGCGATACAGCGTATGGCCAAGCAAGTCGTCGACTTCGCTGGCGGTACCGACCGCCTGGTATTGGTCGGTATCCAGCGGCGTGGCGTGGATCTCGCCCGGCGGCTGGGAACCCTCATCGCCGACGGCGACGAGACTGTCATACCCAGGGGAGAGTTGGACATCACCCTATATCGTGACGACCTGCAGACCATCGGCCCTGCCCCAGTGGTGGGGAGAACCGATATCCCCATGGAGCTGACCGACCGGTGCGTGATGATCGTGGACGACGTCCTGTATACGGGCCGCACCGTGCGAGCGGCCCTTGCCGTGCTCACCGACTTTGGGCGCCCGTCGAGAATCGGCCTGTGTACGCTGATCGACCGGGGTGGACGGGAGTTGCCGATCCAAGCCGACATTGTAGGGGAAACCGTGGACGCCAAACCCGGTGACCGTGTAGACGTCCTGCTGGAGGAACGCGACGGCGAAGATGCCGTGGTGCTGGTCCGAGGGTCGGAGGAATGATCCGCGACTCTTCCTCCTCGACCCCATCCCTGGGGAAAGATCTCCTCGGACTCGAACCTCTCTCCGCAGATCAAATCCGACTCGTCCTCGACACCGCAGAACCGTTCAAGGAAGTCAGCGAACGGGCCATCAAGAAGGTCCCGACTCTTCGCGGTAAGACGATCGTGAACCTGTTCTACGAAGCCTCCACACGAACCCGCATCGCGTTCGAGTTCGCCGAGAAACGGCTGTCGGCCGATACGGTGAACATCGCCGCGGAGGGTTCTTCGGTGGAGAAGGGCGAGAACCTGGTTGATACGGCGCGCAACCTCGAGGCGATGCGGATCGATATGGTTGTCATCAGGCATCCGGCCTCGGGCGCCGCCGCTTTCCTGGCCGATCGCATTCGATCCAATGTGATCAACGCCGGTGACGGTTGGCACGAACATCCCACTCAGGGCTTGCTCGACCTGCTGACCATTCGCGACAAGTTGGGCCGCATCGAAGGGCTCAGGGTCTGCATCTGCGGAGACATACTGCACAGCCGCGTGGCCCGCAGCAACATCTGGGGCTTGCTCAAGCTTGGCGCGGAGGTGGCTGTATGCGGCCCCCGGTCGCTGCTTCCTCGGGGCATCGAGGAACTGGGCGTACAGGTCTTCAAGCATCCGGAAGAAGCCATCGAGTGGGCGGACGTGTTGAACGTGTTGCGACTCCAGCTGGAACGCATGCAGGCGGGCTACATCCCGTCTCTGGATGAGTACTACCGCGTGTACGGAATTACCCAGAAACGCCTCGAGCGTGCTCCACGTGACGTGTTGATTCTCCACCCTGGGCCCATCAACCGGGGCGTGGAGATCGACTCGATGGTCGCCGATGGACCGCACAGCGTGATCCTGCAGCAGGTGACAAATGGTATCGCCATCCGCATGGCCGTGTTGTACCTCCTCTCGGGAGGCACACCGGAGCGGGCCAATGTGACCCAGGCCGAAGATACGCCGGCCGGAGTCAGACGATGAGGCCGGTCTTGGTGAAAGGCGGGAGGGTGATCGATCCCTCTCGGCAATTGGATCAGGCGGCCGACGTGCTGATTCAGGACGGCCGGATCGCGGCGGTGGAATCGAACGTAACCGCCCCCGAAGGTGCCGAAACCATCGACGCATCGGGGATGGTGGTGGCCCCCGGCCTGGTCGACGTCCACGTGCACTTCCGGGAGCCGGGCAAGGAGGCGGCGGAAACCGTAGCTACGGGAGCCCAGGCGGCCGCGGCGGGGGGCTTCACGTCTGTCTGCGCCATGCCCAACACCGACCCTATCACCGACACCCAGGCGGCGATCGGGTTCATCGTCAAGCAGGCAAGCGCAGCAAACGGTGCCCGCGTTTTTCCCTACGGCGCAATCTCCATCGGCCAGCGAGGCGAGCGTCTGGCCGAGTTCGCCAAGCTGATTGAAGCGGGAGCGATTGCTTTCAGCGACGACGGGCACCCGGTGGTGTCCAGCCATCTCATGCGAACGGTCCTCGAATACGCCCAGGCCTTCAGCGTTCCGGTGGCAGATCACTGCGAAGAGCCGTCCCTCGCAAAAGGGGGCGTGATGCACGAGGGTGTGGTTTCCACCCGACTCGGCCTCAAGGGACTCCCGGCTGCCGCCGAGGAGATCATGGTGGCGCGGGATGTGATACTATCGGAGCTGACCGGCGGGCACGTCCACCTCTGCCACATCTCCACCAAGGGCAGCGTGGACATCATCAGACGGGGGAAGGAAAACGGCGTGAACGTGACCGCGGAGGTCACCCCGCATCACCTGACGCTGACCCATGACAGGTGTGAAGGCTACAACACCAACGCCAAGATGAATCCACCTCTTCGAGAGGAAGCCGATGTGGTGGCGTTGCGGGAAGCACTCAAAGACGGCACCCTCGACATGATCGCCACGGACCACGCACCCCACCATTACGAGGCCAAGGAGCGGGACTTCGACGATGCCCCCTTCGGGATCGTCGGCCTGGAGACGGCTCTGGGGCTCGGCGTCAAGGAACTGGTGAACGGCGGCGTGCTGAGCTTGCCGGAACTGATGAGGCGGATGAGCACCGAACCCGCCAAAGCGTTTCACCTCGACGCTGGGACGCTGGAGCCCGGAAAACCGGCAGATCTGGTGATCTTCGATCCCGGCGCGACCTGGACAGTTGATCCCACTGAGTTTCATTCCAAGAGTCGCAATACCCCCTATGCGGGCCATGTGCTCGCAGGCCGGGTCGAGCGCACTATCGTTGGCGGGCGGACGGTGTTTCAACGGGACTCATAAGCGATGTCCGACGCGGCTCGCCCCATGGCCGAATGCTGTCGCCGACTGGCTGACATCGGACTCATAGCGGGACCGCCGGAAATATCTCGGTCCGCCTGGCGGAAGACCGGGTGCTGGGATGAGCGTCGCCGGGCAAGAATTCGATTGGGATGTGCTCCCCGAGATGGTATTTTTGGTGGGTCGGGTGCCGGTCGTGCACTATGGTGCTCCAGGCACACCGGAACTGGCAGAGCGAATCGATCCGTTCATCGAGGGGCACGACACGTTGATTCTGGCCAACCATGGCGCCGGGTCGATGGGGGCGTCGTTGGATGAGGCGCAGGTCCGTATGGCGACTTTTGGAGCACAGCGCCAAGATTGTCTTCACCGCCCGGTTGCTTGGTCGAGTGAACCACCTTTCACGGGATGAGGTGCGACGGTTGAAAGGCCTGCGACCGAATCGCGACCGTTCACGAGGGGTGCTCGACGGCACCGCGCCGGGGCATCGCAAGCCCACGAAGGAGTCTTAGATGCCGAGACCGAGACGTCCACAAAAATCCTCGGAAGAGGTCGAAAAGCTCCTGGACGAACGCCAGGCGGTCACTGAATGGCTGGAGCGTCTGGCACTCACCGGCGATGATGCTTCGGATGAAGTTCGGTCCAAAGTACGGGAGGATTACGAGACGCGCCTAGCAGTTGCGAGCAAGGGCCTCCAGGGCTATGCGGACGAGTTGCGGAGCACCCTTTCCAAAGAGACGAAAAAGCGAACGGACTTCCTGGCAAGGGAGCAAAGGGCAGAGGGGCGTCTCGCCGAGGCCAAACTGCGGCACGCCGTCGGCGAATACGAGGACTCTCAGTGGAACGAAATACATTCGGAGATTCTCGCCGAGCTCGTCAAGGTGCGTGAGGGATTGAAGGCCGCCGGGAAAGAGATCGACCGGCTGCAGGACGTGCTATCGAGTATCGATCGGCAGCCCAAGGCGGATGAGGTGAATCGGGGGGGGGCAGAGGAGCGAGTGGCGCTCGCCGAGCTCGAGCCGGACGAGGCCGGGGTCGCAGGAGGCGGTGCTGAGAAGGGGAGTAAGCCGGCCGGGAGGACGAGCGGTCAGGCGGACGCCTTTGACGATCTTGCATTCCTGAAGAAAGTGGCGCCGGAAACGGCGGGGAAGAAGCGGAGGTCCGGGGTCATGTTCAAGCCGTTCGGGGAAGCCGGGACGGCGTCGGATGAGCCCCTTTCCACCGTGACCGCACCTGAGGAGAAGCTGCAAGTGGGTCCCGTGGAAGACCCTACCGCCAAGAAGACTTTGAAATGTCAGGAGTGCGGGGCGATGAACCGTCCCACGGAGTGGTACTGCGAGAGCTGCGGTGCGGAACTCTCGGTCGTATAGTTGCTAGCCCTTCGACTGAATCAGTTTCCGGAGGCGGGACTTCGTGCGAGCTGCCATGTTCGGATGGATCAGGTGCCTCTGCGCCGCGCGATCCAGAAGCTGCTCGGCCGAGCGAAAAGCGTCCTGGGCTTCGGCCCCCGTTCCGGCTGCATGCACGCGCTTGAGGGCGGTGCGCAAAGTGGACCGCTGTGCTTTGTTACGGAGCCGGCGCTTTTCACCCTGACGCATCCGTTTCTTGGCAGATCTCAAATTGGGCACGAATAGTTCCTCTGGACTTCAGCTCGAACCAACTGGAAAATCGGAGGCGAAAGGTATTCCGCGACTGCTGATGAGTCAAGACGGTGACAGAATGCATCCAGCACTCCGCATGCGGCGCGGCACCCACCTCCCGGACGTTTCGTGAGCCAGCTAGGCGAATTTCTCCTCGTGCTCCCCGTGCTCATCATGTCTATGGTGGCGCACGAGTACGCCCATGGGTACGCGGCCCTTCGTCAGGGGGATGGTACGGCGAAAGCGCTCGGACGGCTGACCATGAATCCCCTCAAACACATCGATCCGTGGATGAGCGTTCTCCTGCCGGCCATGTTGTGGTTCGGCTCGGGTGGGCGGTTTCTCTTCGGCGGTGCCAAGCCGGTACCAGTGAACCCCCGTAATTACCGTCAATACCGACGTGGCGATATCATCGTATCGCTGGCGGGGATCGCAATGAACCTGGTGTTGGTGGTGGTGTTCTGGGTGTTGGCCGCCGGGGTTGGCGTAGTCGGCGCTGGGGCGGGAGTGGGAAGGGGAGCGTTTGTGGTGTTGCAGGGCATCATGTATTGGGGGATATGGTTCAACTTGCTGCTTGCCAATTTCAACTTGATCCCGATTCCGCCTCTGGATGGGTCGCATGTGCTGTATCATCTCCTGCCGGCGGAAATTGCGTTAAGATATCGGCAGTTATCGCGCTACGGCATACTCATCATCATGGGGACGATATTCTTTTTCCCACAGGCTCTGTTCCTATTGCTTCTCCCGGCGATCTTCACGCTCCGACTGGCGATGGCCGCGATCAGCCCGTTCGCCCTCACGCCGTTCGGACTGTTCTGACATGAGCGTGCGAGCCATTGATACGAGCACCGACAATCCGTTCGTCGTCGAGCTTGATTCGTTCTCCGGGCCACTCGATCTGTTGCTCCATCTCATCCGCGAGCAGGAAATCGACATTGCGGACATTCCCATCGCGAGTGTCGCCGATCAGTTCTTCTCCGTTATCCGGGATCTCGGTTTGAACCAAGCTGCCGAGTACCTGGAGATGGCGGCGCGACTGTTGACAATCAAGATCCAGATGCTGCTGCCACGGTCGCTCGACGATGACGAATGGGAGGATCCCCGGGCAGCATTGGTGAGGAGGTTGCTGGAATACGAGCAAATTCGTGAGGTGACCGATTGGTTGTTGAGCCGTGCATCGGCGCGGGCGGAGCAATTCCCCAGAGGTTGGGTGCCGCCGGCGCCCGATCCCCTGCCTCCGGAGATCATGATCGACCTGGAGCAAGTGGTTCGAGCCGTCGAGGAGGTCATCGAAGGCATGGCGCAGCCGGTGATCCACCGGGTGGTTGCCCGACCGCTCGACGTCGAGGGGGCTACTGCCCGCATTCGCGCGATGTTGGCCGGTCGGCAACGGCTTGATTTTAGCGAGCTAGTCGGCGAGCGTCCTCATGTGTCTGTGGTCATGTCCATGCTGATCGCGCTCCTGGAACTCGCGCGGCTCGGCGAAGCACGAATCACTCAAGCAAAGCCGTTCGAGGAACTCAGGATCATTGGTGAACCATCTCACGAAGCTGGTTGAGGCCGCCCTGTTCTCGGCCGCTCAGCCTCTGTCACTGGCGGATCTAAAGGCGCTCGATCCCGATCTCGGACCGGGCGAACTGCGAGAGGCAGTGGACGCTCTCCGGGAGCATTATGAGTCTCAGGACCATGCCTTCGAGCTGGTGGAGCTGGCTGATGGTTTCCAGTTGCTCACCCGGCCGGAATATGCGGAGGCCATCACCCAAGCCCGGATGGTGAGCCGGCCGCGGAAGCTGTCCGGGGCTGCGATGGAAACGCTGGCGATCATCGCCTATCGGCAGCCCGTCGGTCGGGCCGAGATCGAGGAGATCCGCGGTGTCGCAGCCGATGGTGTGTTGAAGTCGCTGCAGGAGCGGGGCTTCCTGGTTGTGACCGGCCGGGGCGAGGGGCTGGGACGCCCGCTCCTGTACGGTACGACGCCCCGGTTCCTCGAGATGCTGGGACTCACGGAGCTATCGGAGCTGCCGCGTCTGGATCAGCTGTCGGTGGCGCTTCGCCCGTTGGGGGCCGGGCTGCCGTCGGGCACTGAATGGGAACCCGCTCGGGCGATGACCGGTGAAGCGCCGAGTCCCGAACAGGGAGAGGCCGAAACCGCCCCTGCTCCCACGCCCACCCCCGCTCCCGTCCCAGCCCCCGCTCAAGTCGAGGAGGAACTCCAGGAGTCGTGACCCGCATGCGGCTGCAGCGGGCCTTGGCGCGGGCGGGAGTGGCCTCACGCCGTGGGGCCGAAGAAATGATCGCGGCAGGGCGAGTGCGCGTGAATGGGGTCGTGGCAGAGTTGGGGTGCACCGTAGACCCTTTGGCCGACGCCATAACGGTCGGAGGCCGCCGGGTCAGGCCCGTCGAAACGGCGTGGATTGCGTTGCATAAGCCCCCCGGGTACGTCGTCACCCGCCGCGATACAGAGGGTCGTTCCACCGTATTCGATCTGGTGCCCGACCTGCCGGGTCTCACATATGTGGGACGATTGGATGTGGCGACAACAGGTCTTCTCCTTCTCACCACCGACGGGGAGGCGGCTCACCGTCTCACCCATCCCCGGTTCGCGGTGGAAAGGACCTATCGCGTGGACGTTCGTGGCCGGCCGGCGGACCATATTCGCCGCGCCTTGAATAAGCCGATCGTGGTAGACGGCCGCCGCGTTGATATCGTGCGATATCGGGTTCGGGAGACCGGGCGGGGCACAAGCGAGATGATGCTCGTGTTGACCGAAGGACGGAACCGAATCGTCCGCCGTGTATGCGAACAGCTCTCGTTGAGAGTGAGCCTGCTCGTTCGATTGAGTCATGGACCGGTCAGGTTGGGCCGGTTGGGGCCAGGCGATTGGCGATACTTGACGACCAGTGAAATCCGATCGATTGGCGTCGGTCATGGCCATAAGAGTTCAAGGAAAGATGGATCTCGAACATAAAACGGTACTCATCTTAGGGGGAAGCGGTTTGGTGGGCAGCGCGATCGCGCGCCGCCTCCTGGACTTTGCACCGAAGAAAATCGTCCTGGTTTCACTTTACGAAGACGAAGTGCGCAAGGCTGCCGAGGCTCTCGAGCCGCAGCGAGGGCAAACCGTCGTCGAGCATACCTGGGGCAATGTCTTTCTCCCGAACGATGTAGCGCGGCTATCCCGGAGCGATCTCCTGAACGATCCCGATGCGCGACGATTGGTGCTCGGCGACATTCTGGATGGTCTGAGTCAGGAGATCCTCGACCGGAGCTTCCTTTACCAGCTGTTCCAACAATATCGGCCCGAAGCCGTTGTGGATTGTATCAACACCGCAACGGCTTTTGCCTATCAGGATGTATTCAAGAGTTCACGTGATCTGTTGGTGCGATTACAGGAAGGTGAGCTTTCTCGGGAGGCAGTGGAGAAGCACGTGCTGACCCTCACGATGCCGCAACTCATCCGCCACGTCCAGATCGTCGTGGAAGCCACACGCTCGGTGGGCACGCGGGCCTACGTCAAGATAGGAACCAGCGGGACCGGGGGAATGGGTCTCAACCTCCCCTACACGCATTCCGAGGAAAAGCCGTCGCGTACCTTGCTCACCAAGTCGGCGGTGGCGGGGGCCCACTCCCTGCTGCTGTTCCTCATGGCGAGAACGCCGGGGGTTCCCTCCGTGATGGAGATCAAGCCCACCGCGGCCATTGCGTGGCGCAGAATTGCCTTTGGGCCCGTGCCCCGTTGGGGGTGCTCGCTGGCCCGCTACGACTGTGCGGAGCCGTTGCCCCTCGCCGAAGCCTTCAGTGACGGGGCCGATGGCTGGACCGATCTGCGGCGCCCGGTAGAATCGGTTTACATCGACGTCGGGGAGAACGGCGTATTCGCCAAGGACGAATTCGAAACCGTTACGTCGCTCGGCCAGATGGAATTCATTACTCCGGAAGAAGTGGCTGAGTACACCGTGATGGAGCTGTCGGGCCGGTCGACCGGACGCGACATCGTAGCTGCTCTCGACTCGGCAACCGCCGGGCCGACCTACAATGCGGGCGTTCTTCGAGCCGCTGCCCTCGAGAGACTGCACGAGCTGGAGGTCGAGCACGGGGTTCGGTCGGTGGCGTTCGAGATGTTGGGCCCGCCCCGCCTAACGAAGATGCTCTACGAAGCGTTCATCTGCTCGCGGCTCCGGCCCACGGTGCGCGCCTTGGCGGACAGCGATCCCGATGAGCTGGCACGCGAGGCGGAGGCGCTCATCGCCGGCGACCAAGACCTCCGGTCGCTCATCATTTCCGTTGGGCTTCCCATCCTCGTGCAAGAGGAGAAGGTTTACCGGGCGTCGAAGGTGATGGTAATGCCGGATGGGGAGGGGTGCGACAAGGTGGCCGCTCGAGGGTGGGTGGACGTGCGCCCGTCCGGATGTGGTGTGTGGATAGGGAGGGCCAGGCGAATGGTAGAGCAGGCGGAGGCCCGGACGCGCTCGGTGAAGGGGAGGGGGTCTGGCAGCGATCTGGACTGGGCGGCGCTCGAGCCGGAAGACGCGATTGCCCCGGCGCGGTTCGCCAAGTGGGTATTCAAGTATGAGGACGATGGTGAGCGGATCAAGCGCTGACGGGGTGCAACCCTGGGGCCCTTGGCGCGGTAAACAGACAAAGACCGCCGCAGTGGGAGTGCGGTGGGCGGCGATTCAATGGGGAGGATACCGGCAGTGACTTCACGTGCCGTAAAACCGAGCGATTCATCGCTGACGAGTGCCGTCGTGCAAGAGGTGGGCAAGCGTATTGTCGGCCAAGAGGCGATGCTCGAGCGGCTGTTGATCGGACTCTTGACCGGGGGACACATCCTTCTCGAAGGAGTGCCTGGGTTGGCGAAGACCTTGGCGATTTCGTCGCTGGCCGAGACGATCAATGTGGTGTTCCACCGTATCCAGTTTACGCCCGATCTGCTTCCCGCAGACATCATCGGAACGATGGTGTTCGATCAAAAGACGAGCGAGTTCCATGTCAAACGCGGACCGTTGTTTGCGAACATCGTCCTTGCCGACGAGGTAAACCGTGCGCCGCCGAAGGTGCAGGCCGCGTTGCTGGAAGCCATGCAGGAAAAGCAAGTCACCATCGGCGGAGAGACCCACAAACTGGCGGAGCCGTTTCTGGTTCTCGCAACGCAGAATCCCATCGAGCACGAGGGAACCTATCCGCTTCCCGAGGCGCAACTCGACCGTTTCATGCTGAAAGTCCATGTCGGTTATCCCACTCGTGATGAGGAAAAGGAGATTCTCTGGCGGATGGCCGGAGGTCAGCCCATCCCGCTCACCGCCGTCGCGGAGCCCGCCGATCTGATGGCCCTGCGTGCGTCGATCGCCGAGTTGTACATGGATCAAAAGATCGTGGATTACATCGTCGATGTCGTGCGAGCGACCCGTGAACCGCAGACAATCGGCTTGCATGAACTCAAGCCGCTCATCGCTTACGGGGCCAGTCCACGCGCATCGATATACCTGGCGCAAACGGCGCGTGCTCATGCATTTTTGCGCGGCAGGGCATATGTCGTTCCCGAAGACGTTAAAGCGATGGCTCCAGACGTGTTGCGACACCGTGTGCTGTTGACGTTCGAGGCCGAGGCCGAGGACGTCACCTCCGATGGGATCATCGCCAAGATATTGGAGGCGGTGCACGTCCCATGAGCCGTACCTCCCCGATCGTTGGGGCGGAGGTCCTGAAGCAAGTCAAGCAAATCGAGCTCCGCACGCGCCGGCTGGTGGGGTCTCTTTTTTCCGGGGAGTACCGGTCAGTATTTCGCGGCCAAGGCATTGAGTTTGCCGAAGTACGCGCGTACCAGCACGGCGACGATTTCCGCGCGATCGATTGGAATGTATCCGCGCGGATGGGACATCCCTACATAAAACTCTTCGAGGAAGAGCGCGAGCTAACCCTCTTGCTGGTCGTGGATCGATCGGGGTCTGTGGAGTTCGGTAAGCCGGTGCGGAAGGCAGAGCGGTCAGTGGAGATCTCGGCGGTGCTCGCGCTCGCCGCGGTCCGCAATAATGACCGTGTGGGCGCGTTGATTTTTTCGGACGACATCGACCATGTCATACCTGCGGCAAAGGGCAGGAAGCACGCCCTGCGGGTGATTCGCGACCTGCTCGCATTCGAGCCGGTCAACCGGGGGACCAATCTGGCGCTGGCGCTGGCATATGCAGCCAAGCTGTTGCGCCATCGCGGCATTGTGGTGGTTCTATCCGACTTCCGAGCGACGGGATGGGAGGAGCAAATGCGCCGTCTCGCAAGGAAGCACGAGGTGGTGGCAATCTCGGTTGACGACCCCCGAGAGCAGGCGCTTCCCGATGCCGGATGGATCGAACTGGAAGACGCAGAGGACGGACGGCGGATGCTGGTGGATACCTCGAGCACCGGCACGCGCATCGGCCTCCGGGTGGCGGCAGAGAAAGCGCGTCTTGCACGTGCGCGGGCGTTGGAACGCTCGCAAGTCGATCACATCGTACTCTACACGCACGTGCCGTACGCTCAAACGTTGCTGAAGGCGTTCGCGATGCGGGCGAGGCGATTCCGTCGATGAACACGGTTGTCGGCACGCTGCTGCTGATACAGGTGTGGAGTGTTGCGCCGACGCCGTCGACCATTGGCGATACTGTTGTCCTCGAACGGGAGATCGCAGTGGCGGATCCGACCGCCAGCTTGCGGCTCGCCCCCATTGAGGGCTCTCTGTTGGTAGAGCCGTTGGCCGGACCTGAAGTGATACCCGCGTCGGATGGTTTCATCGTGCGGTACGTCGTGGCATTGTTCGAGACGGGCGATCACATGATTCCGATGCCCGATATCGAGTTGGTGTATCCCACCGGCCGACTGGAAACACTGGTGGGGGGAGAGGCGTTTGTCACAGTGCTGTCGGTGCTGCCGCAGGGAGAGTCTCTG
>SMVB01051366.1_pt1 | contig 13043 bp, 15 predicted proteins | sample 2456461 | NCBI WGS metagenome assembly SMVB01 (sample SAMN11095934, study PRJNA526329) | marine sediment metagenome | biome: Marine sediment; feature: Surficial sediment; material: Deep marine sediment; isolation source: Hadal surficial sediment | place: Pacific Ocean | collected 2014-05 | depth...
GAGGTGTTTTTATTACTGAATAATGTGCTGCTGGTTATTGCCGCTGCGCTGGTATTTATTGGCACACTCGCACCGCTGGTTGTCGAGTATTTCGATGCTGGCAAAATTTCGGTGGGGCCTCCGTATTTCGAAATCGCGTTCGCAATTCCAATGCTGCCTTTGATTTTTCTCGTTGGTCGGGGCATGCATACGGCATGGCGGAGCCAGGATTTGGCTGCACTCCTTAAGCAGGTTCGAATCCCCGCTATTGCTGCGTTAATCGTGGGCAGCCTGGTGCCAACGGTCCTGTACGGCAGATTCAGCCCGCTGGCGACAGTGGGTTCTATCGCCGCATTCTGGATCATCGGCGTTTCACTCATGCCAATCATTCGTTCGTTGCGTCGCTCTGAAGGATCGAGCCGCATTACGCGTGCTGTGCTGGGCATGTCTGTCGCGCATCTCGGGCTGGGTTCTTTCGTACTCGGTGTCACAATCGTTTCTGCGTTTACCGTCGAAACCGACGTCAGTATGCGAATTGGCGAGCGAACCGAAGTTGCCGGTTTCAGTTTTGAATTACGCGACCTGCGAAATGTTCAAGGACCGAATTATCGTGCGATTGAGGGCGAGGTCGAAATTCGCCGCGATGGTGAATTCGTTGCCACGGTGCGGCCGCAGAAGCGGACTTACCTAATACAGCAGTCACCGATGACCGAAGCGGGCATTCTGGCGCATTGGAACAAGGACTTGTTCGTGGCACTCGGCGATCCGCTTGGCAACAACGCCTGGAGTATGCGAATTCAATACAAACCGATGATTCGATTTATCTGGTTTGGCGCGCTGATCATGGCACTGGGCGGATTGATTGCCGCCAGCGACCGGCGGTATCGGGTCAACGCGCCGGCCAGGGTCGCGCTACCGGCGAAAGAGCAAACGATCTGATGAAGCGTTTCTTGCTGCCGATCGGCTTCTTCGCGATTTTGATTCCGTTATTCGTTGTCGGCCTTGGCAAGGATCCGCGTGCCTTGCCTTCCACGTTTCTGGGCAAGCCAGCACCGGCGTTTTCGCTGCCCCAATTGCGTGATGCGACTCAGCTTGTCAACAACCAATCGTTTTCCGGGACAATGGTTTTGATCAATTTCTGGGCGACCTGGTGCGTTGGTTGCAGACAGGAGCACGACTTTCTGCTGCAACTTCAGGCAAACAATATCATTCCGATTTACGGCATTAACTGGCGAGACGACAGGACCAAGGCGATTGGCTGGTTGCAACAACTGGGTGACCCCTACGTGGTATCAGGTTTCGATGGCGGCAATCACACTGGCATCGACTGGGGCGTTTATGCTGCCCCGGAAACCTTTTTGGTGGACGCGTCCGGCACGGTTATTTACAAGTTTCTCGGGCCGTTGAATTCTTCCACATGGCAAAAAGAATTTGTGCCACGAATCAATGCGGCAAACGAGGCGGCGTTATGAAAATGATATTGATACTGGTCGTTTCATTGATGTTGCCGCTTGCAGTCGCCGCGATTGATACGGGCCAGGCCTTCGATGATCCGGAGTTACAGGCGCGCTACGAAAAAATCATATCAGAAGTCCGCTGCCTGAAATGCCAGAACCAGACGATCAAGGATTCGAATGCGTTCCTGGCCGGTGATCTTCGGCGTGAAATTCGTCGCATGCTGACTGAGGGCAAGACCGATGCGGAAATCTTCGACTTTCTGGTCCTGCGTTACGGAGAATTCGCACTTTACCGGCCGAGGATGAGCGGCAAAACGCTGATTCTGTGGCTGGCACCTGCCATTTTGTTACTGATCGGCGGCACCGTTATCGTTCGGGTCCTGCGTCAGCGAATGCGCATGCCGCTGGACGGCAAACAGGATACGGAGCAAGTCTGACGATGTTGTGGCTGCTATTTGGCATGATGCTGCTCACGGCGGCACTGGTCGTCGCATGGCCCGTTTATCAGCAGCAAGGCCGTTTCTCTCTGGCGAGCGCCGCCATGGTTGTCGGTATGATCGCGTTATCAGCCGGACTTTATTCGCAAATCGGCACGCCGGTTGTCGATGCAGTCGAACCCGGCGTTTCGAGCATCGAAGAGATGGTCAAGGCGCTTGATGCGCGTCTTCAGGAGAATCCGAACGATCGGGAAGGCTGGAAGATGCTCGGCCGGTCTTATATGCAGTTGGGAAATCCTGCCAAAGCCATTACGGCTTTTGAGCAGGCGGTTGCACTTGAGGGGTCCAGCAACGGCGAGACCTTGATCAGTCTTGGCGAGGCAGTGCTGACCGAAAACGAAGCATCAATCAGCGGTCGCGCCGGGGCATTGTTCGAAAGCGGTCTGTCAATCGCGCCGACGAATCCGCGTGGCTTGTTTTTCGGCGGTCTCGCAGCGGCGAGTCGGGGTGACATTGATATCGCCGCGGACCGTTGGGAATTGCTGCTGGCGCAGTCACCACCACAGGAGATAGAACAACTGCTGCGTGATCGGGTCGCCGAGTGGCGCGGTACGCCAATTGAGGCTCTGCAGGACACATCCGAGCCTTTGGCGATACCGACACCCATCATTACGATAGACGTAAGCACAAGCGACGCGGCCGCGGCCGCTGTCGATCCGTCTTCGAGTGTATTCATTATTGCTCGCGACCCCGAGCAACCGTCGCCACCGCTGGCCGTCGCAAGACGCAACGCGGGTGAGCTTCCGACAACCGTTAGCATGAGTGATGCCGATGCGATGATTCCCGGTCGAAATTTGTCGGCTCACGAGAATCTTGAAATTATCGTCCGGGTTTCTGCCAGTGGCCAGCCCATCGCTCAGCCGGGCGACTGGTACGGGCAGTCGGTGGTGCGTATTGCAGACGGGAGATTCGTGGAAATCGTCGTTGACCGGCAAGTGCCATAGACTTAAGGTCAGCTCTACCCGGCGCATCAGTCAGCCACCACCACCGCAAAAGATGAAGAAATACGATCTGACCCGAACAGAGCATGGCGATACGCTGACGGTCTCGATGCGTGGCGGCTCCTTGTTGCGATATCCATTGTCAAACAAAGGCACCGGCTTCACCCAAGAAGAGCGGGTCAGGCTGGAGCTCGAGGGTTTGTTGCCGTCACAGCACAACGATATAAGCACCCAGGCCGATCGAACGTACAAAACCATCATGTTCAACAAAGATCCGGTCGGACGTCATATTGGATTGGCCGCATTGCAGGACCGAAACGAACATTTGTATTACAAGGTCTTGAGTTTGCATCTGGAAGAATTGATGCCGATCGTTTACACGCCGACTGTTGGCAAAGCATGCCAGTATTTCAGCCGAACGTTTCGACGCGGTCGCGGAGTCTGGATAACGCCTGAGCATCGGGGCCGTATCGAAGATGTATTACGAAAAGCGGCACCGTACAGCGGCGTTCAACTGATGGTCGTAACGGATAACGAATCTATCCTCGGCATTGGCGATCAGGGCGCCGGTGGCATGGCGATCAGCGTCGGAAAACTTGCGTTATATTGTGCCGGTGCCGGTATTCACCCAGCGCGCACCTTGCCGATAAGCCTTGATGTTGGCACTGACAATCAGTCGCTTCTTGACGATCCACTGTACCTGGGATGGCGGGAAGAGAGGTTGCGTGGCGCAGGCTATGACGAAATCGTAGAAGAGTTCGTGGATGCGGCAAAAGCCGTTTTTCCGGACGTGCTGATTCAATGGGAAGATTTTCGCAAGGACAACGCCTTAGCGATTCTGGATCGATACCGCGAACGCGTCCCGTCATTTAATGACGACATCCAGGGAACCGGCGCCGTCGCGGCTGCTTGCCTGGTCGCGGGTTGCCGCGTATCGGGATTGCCGCTTGCCGACAGTCGTATTCTTATTTACGGTGCTGGCGCGGCAGGGCTCGGCATTACACGGCAATTGAAAGAACTGCTGCGAAGCCATGGTGTCCAGGGCGACAAGCTGCAAACGTCGGTCCTGGCAATGGACAGTCGAGGCATCCTCAGTGGTGGTCGCGACGCGCTCGACAGCTACAAAAGAGAACTGGCGTGGCCTGAAGCGTTCGCAGACGAGCTTGCCCTTGATCCGGGCGACAAGCGGGATCTCGCCAAAGTTATCGAAGCTTACAAACCGACCGCGTTAATTGGCGCGTCTGGCCAGGCAGGTGCTTTTAACAGCACGGTGGTCACGGCCATGGCAGCCGTTACCGAGCAGCCGATTATCTTGCCGATGTCGAACCCGACATCGATTAGTGAAGGTACGCCATCCAAGATAATGGAATGGAGCGGCGGCCGCGCGTTGATTGCGACCGGCAGTCCTTTTGACGACATGGAAATCGACGGGGAAAAGCGACGAGTTGGCCAGGCGAATAACGTATTCATTTTTCCCGGTCTCGGACTTGGCGCGATTGTCAGCGGCGCGAGCCAGGTCACTGACGGCATGATCAGTGCCGCATCATGCGCGCTTGCCGATAGCCTCACCGATGAGGACCTGGCGCGACGCTGCCTTATGCCGGAAGTGTCCAGGCTATGGGAGGTCAGTGGCATCGTCGGACTTGCAGTCGCGAAGCAGGCGATTGAAGACAATGTTGCCAGCGTCAAAGACACGGATTCGCTGGAGGCATTGTTTGACGCCTATCGATGGCAGCCGGAATATCCTGAAATTGTTGTAGCCTGATTGTGGAGCGCCAAGTGCCCGAAGAGAATTCGATCGAAATAGCAAACATGTGTTTTGCGTGTGGTCCTGAAAACCCGATAGGGTTACAGATTCAGTTTACGGTTGAAGGCGATCGCTGCACCGGAGAGTTTACGGCGAACGAAAATCATGTTGGTTATTCCGATACCGTACACGGTGGAATTATTTTTTCCTGTCTTGACGACGTCATGGCAAACGTACTGTACCGGCAAAAGCGCAAAGCCCATACGGCCAAGTGCGAGATTCGCTACAAGCAGGCGCTGCGCGTTGGACAAACAGTGACCTTAAGTGGCTGGATCGAGAGCGAGCGGCGTCGATTGATCGTTTTGAAAAGCGAAATCCGGCTTAAAGATGATGACTCGCTGGTAGCGTCTGCTGAAGCGAGTTTTATGCTCGCCTAACGAGGCGTATCGAATCGTGGCGATGGCACGCGAACGGTATCGCCTGCGATACTGTTTTCATCGCGACTCACGGATTCTGTTTTTAATTTTTCACAGGTCTGAATCAAAGCAGCGTTGAGACGTCGAAGTTTTACGTACGACAGCTCTGTAATATCAATTTCTGCCAGCGCCTGAATGGCCTTGCTGGCTTGCGCATCGACCAGTTTTGCGGTGGGTTCTGATTTCGACATCGTATTCCTGCCTGCGGCTGCGTATACCCTGGGTGACGTGTCAGTTTAACAAGCGTAGTCGAGGGGATATGTGACTCCAGTCACGCCAGAGCGATGCTCCGCTTACGTTAAGAGGCACACACGATCCGTGATAGCATGCGGAGCGCCGAATTTGGCGGCGCATGTTGAATTGAAAAACGAAGGAATTGTGAATGTCATTACCAGCTGTCCTGCAAGGAAATCTGCGGATACCCGTGATCGGTGCGCCAATGTTTATTGTTTCGGGGCCCGAACTGGTCATAGAACAATGTAAAGCGGGAATTGTGGGCGCGTTTCCGGCGTTAAACGCGCGTCCGGAAGAGATGCTTGAGGAATGGCTGCAACGCATTACCAGCGAACTGGATCAATATCGGAAAGATAATCCTGATGAACCAGTGGCACCCTATGCGGTTAACCAGATCGTTCATCAAAGCAACTCTCGGCTGCAGCACGACGTTGAAATGTGCGTGAAGTACAAAGTGCCGATCGTCATTACAAGTTTACGACCGCCGGCCGAGGTCGTTGATGCCGTGCACAGTTATGGTGGCGTGGTTTTTCATGACGTGATAAATGTTCGTCATGCACGCAAGGCGATAGATCAAGGTGTCGATGGCATCATTACGGTCTGCACCGGGGCCGGCGGCCATGCAGGCACTACCAGCCCGTTTGCGCTGGTAAAAGAAGTGCGTGAAATATTCGACGGTACGATTATTCTGTCGGGCAGTATGAGCAAAGGCTCAGATGCGCTGGCCGCGCAGGCGATCGGCGCAGATCTCGCCTACATCGGTACCCGCTTCATCGCGACCGAGGAGGGCAATGCTCCCGCCGGATACAAAGAGATGATCGTGCAATCCAGGTCTGCCGACATTGTTTACACGTCACTTTTTTCCGGCGTAAGTGGCAGTTACTTGCGCGGCAGTATTGAAAATGCCGGAATGGATCCGGATGATCTCCCAGATGCTGGCAAGGATACGATGAACTTTGGTAGCGAAGGCAAAGCGAAAGCCTGGCGCGACATCTGGAGCGCCGGGCAAGGTGTTGGCAGCATGGATGACATCCCATCGGTCCGTGACCTGGTATTGCGCATGGAAGCCGAATATCGCGAAGCCAGCCAGCGTTTGTGTGTTGCCTGATTGAGAGAATGACCCATGCCTAATTTTTGGTGGTCCTATCTGACGGTTGCAATGGGTGGCGCACTGGGTGCAGTCGCACGCTTTGGATTGACCGGGCTGTTGTACAAGTCGAACATCGCGATTCCCGCGGGTACATTCGCCTCCAACTTGCTGGGCTGCCTGGTTATGGGCGTCGTCGCAGAATTGGTCGCTACGTCCAGCTGGTTCAATGACGCGGGACTTTTTCCGGACCATTATCGATTGTTATTCGCCGTCGGTTTCTGCGGCAGTTTCACGACCTTGTCCGCGCTGATTTTCGAGCTCAATGACATGATGCAGCGCGATCAGTTTTTTACCGCGTTCAGTTATATGTTCGGAACATTCCTCGGCGGTTTCGCCTTCTTTTATCTGGGCGCGATTGCAGCTCGAATGGCTGTCAACGCACAATAATTCCGCGGTCAGCTAACCCGTTCCAGTTCGTCATAGATATCATCGATCCAGTCCAGGTGCTCCGGTTTCATGAGAACGGAACGCAAGCAGGTCACTGTATCCTGATTTGCTTCCAGTTCTGGCCAGTAGTGTTGAACCATTACTACCGGCAATTCGATCAAGGCGAGATGCAAATCCTGCTTTGCCGCGTCTTCAAATATTTTGCGCGCACGCTCGCTTGCATTTTTTGCGTCCGGTGCATCGACGCCGTAAACGACGATGTCCAGTTGCGGTGTGAACAACGACCTGTATGTCTGACTGTCTTGTATCTTCGAGTGCAACGCGCGAGCGGCAAGTAGCGAGCGATCCAGCATTTCGGAAAATTCGCCGCCTCGTTCCATTGGCAACATTCGTTGTGTCGCCCACAATGCAACCGCACTGGCGCCAGGACGCGAGCACTCCAGGCTTATCTCACCAAGATGCAATTCAGCAGAACTGAAATAGGTGTAGGGGGAGTCGTGTTGGTACAGCGCACCAACGGACGGATCTTTAAACATGACGCAGCCGCATCCATAAGGCTGCAATCCGTGCTTGTGCGGATCGATCACGATGGAATCGGCGTTGTTGATTGCATCGAACGCCGTGCGTACATCGGGCGAAAGTTCTGACGCGATCTGGAAATAGCCGCCGTAAGCTGCATCGACGTGAATTCGGAAGCCGTGCTTTTTCTGTAGCTCGACTATCTCTTGCAACGGGTCAACGGCGCCGAGGCCAGTTGTCCCCAGGGTCACTACGACCGTCCCTATTTTGCTGTTGCCAAGCAGCTTGCCCAGAGCTGCCGGGTCCATGCGGCCTGCGGCGTCCGTGTCGACCTGGGCAAATTCAAGTCCCAGCACTTCGCAAATCCGGCTGTGCGTGTAATGCGCTTGCCCGGACGCGACGATAATGTCTCCCGGTCGCAGCTTGCTGGCAACCCACAGTGCCTCCAGGTTGGCCATGGTGCCGCCACCGCACAGGTGACCAAGCGGTTGATCGATGCCAAACATTGCGCCGAGTGCTGCAACCGCTTCTTTTTCCATCTGCGAGCTCGCAATGCCGCCGTCCAGTGCATGATTATTTGGATTGATCCACAGCGACAGCATGTACGCGATACGCGCGACCGGATGAGGTGGCTTGAGCATCTGACCGGCATAACGCGGATGATGATACGGATAGTTGTCCTGCATCCGGATCGCCACTTCGTCCATGACTGCACGAATTCGATCGGTATCAAGCGTAGTCTCTACCGCTGGCAGGTCGCCAAACCCTTCCGAAAGCCGCTCCAGGGCGCCTTTCAGCAACTCGATTTCTTCTTTGTAGCTCATTCACAACCCGCTTCGGCCCGACAATGGCGTGAATTCTAGCATTGCCAGCGACGTGCGAAGTGGCTTCCCGCTTTGTGTACAATGCGCTCGTATGGATATCCTGGCACTGGCAGTCCCGTTTTTCCTGTTGGCTTTCCTGATCGAGTTGGCTTTGGATCGGGTTCGCGGCACAGGTTTTATTCGTGCGAGCGATGCCATTAACAGCATGAGCACCGGCAGCCTGATGACCACCTTCGGTTATTTTACCGGGCTAATTCCTGCCGCCATCCTGGCCTGGATTTTTCATGATCTGTCGGTCATCCAGCTGGACCCGGCTATATTCGACCTATCGCCAATGGGCTTGTTGTACTGGGCTATCGCGATGGTTGTATATGACTTCTGTTATTACTGGAAGCACCGCGGCGGGCACATGATATCAATCTTGTGGGCCGCGCATGCGGTGCACCATCAAAGCGAAGACTACAATTTGTCGACTGCTTTGCGACAAACCGGCAGTGGCGACTTTCTGTCCTGGATTTTTTACGTCCCGTTATTTGTCCTCGGCATGCCATTCGAAGTGTTTGCTGTTATAAGTGCGCTCAATCTGATCTACCAGTTCTGGGTACACACGCAACATATTCGACGGCTGGGCTGGATGGAAAAAATCTTTGTCACGCCGGCAAATCACCGCGTTCATCATGCGCAGAATCAACTCTACATCGACAAGAACTACGCTGGCATATTCATTCTGTGGGATCGCATGTTTGGTACCTACCAGGACGAACTGGACGAAGAAAAAGTTATTTTCGGGGTCAGGAAACCATTGCAGAGCTGGAACCCGTTCTGGGCCAATTTGCAGGTTTACGATTATTTGCTGTTTGATGCGATCAGAACCAAACGCTGGCGCGACAAGATTGGCATCTGGTTTCGCCGAACGGGTTGGCGGCCGGCTGACATGGTGGAGAAATATCCGAAGCGATCGTCCGACCTGGCCACTTTTCACAAATTCGAGACGCAACTGGCGCCCGGCGTGCAACGTTATACGGTCGTGCAGTTCATCTTCGCTATCGTAATGATTGTCTGGATAGGGGTCGTGTATGCGAGTCAGGGTCTTGAGGCGGTTATCTTGCCCTGTATCTTGTTTTGGACCCTGCTGTATTCCATCGGCATGTTGAACGATGGCAAGCGTTTTGCACCAGAGTTCGAGATGGTGCGTCTCTTCATCGTAATGCCGGCGGGCTTGTACGGTCTTCTGCAAACGAGTGGCAGCGACTGGGTGCAAACGAACGCCTGGACCGCGTTGGTGATTTATTCTGTGGTGTCTGCAGCGCTGCTGAGGCCAGCCTGGAAAAGAGCTATTACGGTCGAAAACTAGTTATAAAACAAGGGGTAACATAGTATTATTAAAGTAATATATTACTTACTTTCGACGCGTCCACGTCTCCGTTCTGCCAAGCCACGAGAACCCGATATAACCCCGTAACTCCAGTGTATTGGCATCCACCAGTGTGAGTTTGCATTTGTAGGTTTTACCGCTGTTTGGATCGTATATTCTGCCGTTTTTCCACTTGCCGTCGCCTGCAGCGGTGAATCCATCCATGATGGTCAGCCCCAGCAGCAGTCGGTCACGCAAGGCAGGATCGGGATTCAATTCGTCTTTGTCGGATGGCCGTCGTTTTTCAGCGTCATCTGGCGAGCCCGCAATGCTGCCCTCCGGGCCATTGTCACCGAATTCGATTTTTATCCAGCCGGTTTCATCTGCGCTAAGCCACACACCCTCGATTGAAGGGGCAGGGTCGGTTGCAAATGCTGACTGCAAGAAGATGCTACCCGCCAGAATTGAGATCACCGCAATTCGTACAACCATTTTTCTTATTCCGTGTGGGGGATATTCTCTATATCCAGTCCTTCGAGGCCATCAAGGCTAAGCGCATTTTTCTCGCGGCGATAGTTGTGCAGGAAGCTCTCGGTCTTGTCTTTTGCGTAATTATCGAATGAGTCCCGGTGTTTTTTGAACTCATACAGGGGCACTCCGAAGCCGCAGGAATCCATTATTCGATCGACATCGATAGTGATGACATTTCTCACGGTGGGGTGGGGCGGAAATTTCTCAACGAGGGCGGCGAAATTATCTGCATGCGGCTCGGTGACCGTTCCACGTCCATAAAAGCGAAAAATATTCGGTGGTCCGTCGAATGCACACAGCATGATGGTGATGCGGCCATTCTCTTTGAGATGGGCAACCGTTTCTATGCCACTGCCGCCAACATCCAGGTAAGCCAATTGATGCGGCCCGAGGACGATGAGGCTCTCTAGCCCTTTTGGCGAGCAATTGATCAGACCGTCACCCTGCAATGGCGCGGTTGACACAAAGAACATGTGTTGGCGTGCCATCCAGCGCTGGATACCTGCATCAATTTCCGTATATTCCTTGCCCATGGATCTTTCGCCCTCAAAATCGCCAAACCAGCTTCGATTGCCAATATATAACGAGCAACAGGCGAGCGCCTAGTGTCTCGCAATCATCTGTCGATCAGTGAGGCACGGCGAACGGCACTCGCTGCCCAGGGTTTTGACAAGCCACGACCCAGTGGTGTTCCGCATCAGGGCCATATTCGGCAGTTGATCGGTCGGCTAGGGTTACTACAACTCGATTTTGTGAATGTGCTGGTGCCGGCGCACTACCTCGTCGTTTATTCACGCCTTGGCCCTTACGACAGGACACGTTTCAACAAACTGGTGTACCAGGGCAGGGACTTTATCGAGCATTGGGCGCATGAGGCGTCGATTGTGCCGGTTGAGCACTGGCCGAACTTGCAATACCGGCGGGATGACTTTAGACCATGGCCGAACTCGCCCATCATGAAGCTGCGAGGCAAAACGAAATACCTGGCTGAAGCACTGCGGCAGGTGAAAACGCACGGAGCACTAACATCGAACGAACTGCCAAAAGTTGCAGGGCCCAAAAGAAATCCGGGCGACTGGCACAGATCCTTACCGCGCTGGGCGCTCGAGGTGCATTTTGGCAATGGCGAGGTCTCGGTTGCCGATCGCCTGCCAAACTTCCAGCGTGTTTACGACCTGCCTGAACGCGTCATTGACGAGCCCGTTTTTTCGACTCGAGTGTCGCGACATGAGGGCCAGCGAGCATTGCTCGGCAAGGCAGCGGAGGCGCATGGTGTCGCGACACTGCATGATCTCGCCGATTATTATCGGATGTCGGCAAAAGAGATTGCACCGCGAGTGGACGAACTGGTGGAGGAGGGGGTGTTGCAGGTCGCAACCGTCGAAGGGTGGAAGGAACCGGTGTACTTGCATTGCAAAAGCAGAATACCGAAATCGATAAATGCCCGGAGTTTGTTGTCGCCTTTTGATCCGGTGGTCTGGTTTCGGCCGCGTGCGCAGCGGCTATTCGATTTTCACTATCGGATCGAAATTTATGTGCCGGAAAACAAACGCAAGTGGGGTTATTACGTTTTGCCGTTCCTGATGGATGATCGAATTGTGGCAAGGGTCGATCTAAAGGCAGATCGGCAAGCGAGTGCCTTGCTGGTGAAAGCGGCGCATCCGGAAGTTGATATCGATACGCAGCGAGTAACCATAGCGCTGGCGAAAGAATTGCGGACGCTGGCATCGTGGTTGGGGTTGGAGAAGATTAAAGCATCGCGGAAAGGGGCATTCGCCAGGGAGCTTGGCGGTTGTCTCAAGACGTAATTGGCAATGACCTTGCCAGTAATATCAACAAACTTTCCAGCACGATCAATAATCCCTCACGTGAGGGATTATTGACCAAGGCGTAAATTAAGTTATTTCTTGTTTTTCTCGTCCCAGATCTTTGGTTCCCAAAGTTCGATTTTGTTGTCCTCGGGATCCATGATCCATGCGAACACCCCATTTTCGTGATATTCGGGGCCTTGTAGGATATCGATGCCCGCGGCGGTCAGTTGCTCGACCATCGCCTCCAGGTCGTCGACGCGGTAGTTGATCATGAATGTCGAGTCACTAGGACTAAACCAATCGCTGTCCCGGTCCGCGATGCGCCATACGGTCATCCCCTTGTCCTCAGCTGTATCGTCTTCCCACTCGAGTATGGCGGCGCCAAAATCCTCCATCCGCATACCCAGGTGCTTCTCGTACCACGATGACAGGACCTTTCCCTCGCCTCGAGACAAGAAGAACACGCCGCCGATTCCCGTTACTCTAGCCATGCTTTCTCCTTCCTCTGCCGTTGCACTCCGGTCCACGACCGCGCAACCGAGTGTGATTACGACAGCGATAGACAACACCGTGTTGATTGTTCTCATTGCCGATCTCCTGTTCTATTGATGTTAGTTCCGAGTTTCATCGACGTGGTCGAAAGACGGGATCGTTCAGAAAGTTGAATCTGAACTTCTGTTTTTCCAGTTAGAAGTCATTCGAGGAACTCGGAAACTATGAGAGCCGTGCCGCGCCCGACTCTAATTTGTTTCTAAAGAGGCTGCCCGTCATGGGTCAATCCAGCATTGGCCCACAGTTCCAACAGATCGGGGTCATCTTCGGTACGATTGCGAGGAAGATTATCAGCAACCTCGTACCACGGTAGTTGGCTTTCAACACCCATGTGTTCGGTTGGTACCACTCGCTCCGGATGGTCGAGACTGCCGACAAAAACAGCTGTCCAGTCTGCCTTGTCCGGCGACATCCAAACAAGTCGCGATCCGCAATGTTGACAGAAGCTCCGGGCTCGATGCCAAGACGAGATTCAATTCTCGGAACGCATCGGCGACTCCGGCATTCGTGGATGCTCGTGTTGCGACTGAGTTTTGCTTTACCTCAAGCCCTACAAACACAAGAGAACCTACTATGCCCACTAA
>SMVB01291384.1_pt1 | contig 13042 bp, 16 predicted proteins | sample 2456461 | NCBI WGS metagenome assembly SMVB01 (sample SAMN11095934, study PRJNA526329) | marine sediment metagenome | biome: Marine sediment; feature: Surficial sediment; material: Deep marine sediment; isolation source: Hadal surficial sediment | place: Pacific Ocean | collected 2014-05 | depth...
AACCCTCACAGCGGGCGGATCGGCGATGCGACGGCGCCCTACGGCAAACTGGATGCGTTTACCCAGGCCACTACACCCGGAGAGGACTCTGGCCGGTGACGTCCGACGCTGTCATCCACCTTCGATGGCGAGGATCGGGCGCTCATCCCGAAGGTGGGATCACCGGCGCACCAGGGGCCAACGCGGTACAGATCTTGAGCCGGCGCCGGACCTCCTGAGGGAAATCCCCGCCAACCCTGATTGACTTTCCGGAAGCCTTTCATTACTTTAGCCTTACTTAGGAATCTTGCCTTTCCAGTCTGCCGTACGAGGCACATGAAACGACTTTTTCTACTATTGTTGGTGCTTCTGGTGTCGGCGGGCTCGCTCCGCGCCGATTGGCTGATCTTCAAGAACGGCCTAGCCAGCGAGGTTCTCGCCGTCGAGCTGACCGACCTTGCGGTCAACACCGTGACCCTCACGGGACAACGCTGGTCCGTGCTCCAGGACGCCGTCGACATAGCCCGCACCCGTCGAGCCAACCGCATGAGCGGGGATACCCGCCTTTCTCCCGGTTGGAGCGTAATCGTGGGGGTTCCGGGTGAGCCAGCCCCGAGCTCGCCCGCCAAAGTCTCGCGCCAACCCGCGCCGGCAACACCGCCGCCGCCGTCGCCCGTGCCCGCTCCGCCTCCTGAAGCACCCGTGCCCGCTCCGCCTCCTGAAGCACCCATGCTCGCTCCGCCTCCGCCTCGAGCACCCGTTCCGGCTCCGGCGGCAACGACATCGCTTCCGAAGCCGAGCCGGCAACAGCGCTTTGCCGTCTACGTGAACGGAGCCATCGGCACGGAGCAAGTTCGATTCGAGGAGACACACAGCTTCGAGCTGTTCTCCGAGCAGGCGTCCATCGACAGCGTTTATCGCGATCCAAAACAGCGGGGTGTGGAGCTCGGAGGATTGTTTCGGGTCAAAGGCCCCTTCGGCGTGGGGGCCTCGGTCGAGCTTTTCCAGAACGATCGCGATGCCGTCTACTCGGCGTCGATCCCACATCCGTTCTTCTTCGACCGCTTCCGCCAGTTCTCGGGAGCGGAGTCCGGCCTCACCAGCCAGGAAACGGCCGTGCATCTCGACGCCTTCGTGACGAAGACGTGGGGGCCCATCTCTATCGACGTCTTCGGAGGGCCCTCGTGGTTCTTCACGAAGACGGAGCTTCTCGTGGACGTCCTCTACGAAGAAGCCTTTCCCTTCGATACCGTCGAGCCTCGCGGGACGCAGTTGCAGGTCTTCGAGAACCGGCCGATCGGCTTCAACGTCGGCGCCAGCGCCACGTACCGCTTCGGCGGCATCTTCGGGCTCGATATGGGGCTCCGCTACAGCAAGGCCAAGACCACGCTCTTCATCAATGACGGCCGCGAAATCCAGCTCGACGCCGGCGGTCTTCGGCTTGGGGCAGGTCTACGGTTTCTGTTCCCCTAGTACCCGGTGATGTCGAAGACGTCAACTCTTCTCTTCGCTGCAAGCGTTCTCTCGTGCGCTCCGCCTACGGCGCGAGCGGACGGCCCGTTCCGTTTCACCAATGTCACGGCTTCGTCCCGCTTCTTCTCGCTCCGAAACGAGGGGGGTCACGGAGTCCAGTGGGCCGACGTGAACGGCGATGGCCTCACCGATGTCTATGTCACCAACATATTCGCACCGAACGAGGACCGACCCGACCTGTTCTTCGTGAATCAGGGGGGCGGGGTTTTCCATGAGCGCGGCGCCATCGCGGGAATTTCCGACGACGGCTTCTTCGGATAGCTTAGCGAAGAGTCGCACGCCGCCGTGTTTGCCGACTTCGACAATGACGGCGACTACGACCTCTTCAACGCGCATACGTGGAGCGGGAACCACAAGCTGTACCGCAACGACGGCCAAGGCGGTTTGGTCGACGTGAGCGAGAACAGCGGGATCGAGATCGACAATCGAGAGCCACGGGGCGTGGCCGCGGGAGACGTCAACGGGGACGGGTACCTCGATCTCGTAGTGAGCTCCTGGGAGAACATCCAGATGCAGCTCTATCTCGGCCACGGCGACCTCACGTTCGAGCGAGGCACCCAGTTCGGGCGACGGGCGGCAAAACTCGCGCAGCAAGGCATCATGCTCGTCGACTATGACTCCGACGGGGACATCGACCTCGTGTTGACCGGCCACGAGCCCGTGAAGGATGGGATTGGTCCCATCGCGCTGTACCGGAACGATGGCGCCGGGGGCTTTGTCGACGCGACCGAGCAATCGGGGATTCGTTTTGTCGACGAAGGCGTCAACGGCTGGTCTTTCGGTGATCTGGACGGGGACGCCGACCTCGATGCCGTGATCGTCTCGAAACAGCGGACGCGCATATACCGCAATATCGGGGAAGGCCGTTTCCTCTTCGCGCAGGAGATCGACCGCGGCAACTTCACCGCCGTACTCGCCGATTTCGATCACGACGGGGATCTGGACTTGTATATCGGCGGCGGCGAAGCCATCTTCGCGAACGACGGCAACGGCCGGTTCGAGCGACACGCGCCCGTAAGCATGGTCGGTACCGGTAATGACGGCCGAGCCACGGCGGTCGCGGATTTCGACAACGACGGGGACCTGGATATTGCGTTGGTCAGCAAACGCGGCGCGAACACATTGTTCCGGAACGACCACAACGGCGCCGGCTGGCTTCGCGTACGACTGTTCGGACCGGGCGGCCAGGCGGGAGCCTACGGCACCAAGGTCTACGTCTACGATTCACGGCACGTCGACGACCCCAATCACTTACGAGGGTTTCGGGAGGCACGCGAAGCGACCGGCTACTGCTCGCAGAACGACTCCGAGCTCCACTTCGGTGTACCGGCCGGTCAGGCTTACGAGATCAAAGCCGTTTTTCCGAACGGGACCTTCTTCATCGCCAAAGGTGTCACGGCGCCCGCTCGGGTCGTCATCGACCCCAACGCGCCGCTCGTGCCCTGATTCTCACCTTTCTATTGGCGCTCTTGCAGCGATGACTCTCCCGCAAGCGCGAACTCTGTAACAGGCAATTTCCATACGCCTTCACCCCGGAGGGGAGGCCGTTGGTGTTTCAGGAGCACTCAGCTCGCGACCCAATGCGCGATGACGGATGATGGGCTACCCGGTATCCGTCGCGGTCACTGCGAGCCTGCTTCACCCGAAAAAGAGAGGGAATTAGGTCCAGCACGTTGCCAGGAAACCAGCGGAATTGCGCCCGACGCGGTGCGGAAGGAGGTTGCAGGTGGCGTGGATAGGGCCCTGCACCGATAGAGTTGCCTTCACGAGTGCACGAACTTGAGACTCGCTTCGGATTCGGTATATTCTGGGACCACACCTTTCGATATTAACTCCTGATTTCGAAAGCGAGGTCTCCACGATGCTTACTCGACGAGCGTTCCTGGCCGCTGGATTCGGCATGGTCGCCCTGCCTGCGGCAGAGAGCCGAACCTTTCAAGAGCAACATCCACTACTTGCGAGACACCCTGGATATCCGACTGTAGCGAGGGACACGGTACGGGTGAACGTGACTCGTGAACATTAGAACTGTATAACATCAGGTGCAGCCGACGAGCGGCGTGCGTCACCAAGTTTCCAAGATGCCGCTCGCGGCTGACCTCGACGTTCGGCGGACATAGAGGTTGTCGGCGAGGTGCTGCGAGCGACTCGAATTCGGGCGAAAGAATTAGGTTGGACTAGGAGATGGCAATGGCGGAAGGAGATAGACCCAAGGCAGCTATAGGCCACGTCACGCTCCGAGTTCAGGATGTCAAGCGCTCGTCTGCCTTCTACGCACAGTTGGGTTTGCGGCGTGTTGTCGAGAAGGAAGAGCTTGCGATTCTAGAGCTCCGGGGTGGCACGCACCTGCTGCTCTTCCGAGCCAAGGGCAAGCCGAGGCGGGGTCCTATCCGATCGTTCGACATCATGGTCGATGACGCCGAGGTTCATCGAGCAGCGCTTGCGACACGAGACGTCCCGGTGACTCCCCTGCGGGATGACAGCCTGTCCGGTCACCGCATGTTCGAGGTTACCGACCCGGACGGTCACGTGCTGAGCGTACTTTCCGACCACACGGAAGGCCGTCCGGTGTAGTTGAAGCCCAACGGGAGTTCTGAGAGGAAATGGGAGGAGAGCGGGACATGAGGACGAACAGAGTTTTGTATGCAAGCATGGTGCGGGCGGGCATCGCCGTGTTCTTGGCCGTCTCGCTGGCCGGGCTGAGTGCCTGCCAACCCACCGGTGAGGCGGTCAGCATTGACAACGATGACCTCGGCGGCGTCGTCACCAGCGCGCAAGGGCCGGAAGCGGGCGTCTGGGTGATCGCGGAAACGACCGACCTGCCTACCAGGTTCAACCGGATCGTGGTTACCGATGACCAAGGCCGTTACCTGATCCCGGACCTGCCGAGCGCGAGCTACGACGTGTGGGTGCGCGGCTACGGGCTGGTCGATTCAGAGAAGCTCGAGGCCGTACCCGGCACGGTCTTGAACCATACCGCGGTGGTCGCGCCCGATGCGCGCGCGGCCGCAGAGTACTACCCCGCAGGCTACTGGCTCTCCCTGCTCCACGTCCCGGAGGAAAGCGAGTTCCCAGGGACGGGACCCGAGGGGAACGGCATCTCGCCGAGCATCGGCAACCAGGCCGAGTTTCTCAGGCTCCTGAAATCCGGGAACTGCACGGCCTGTCATCAGCTGGGCACCAAGGCCACCCGCGAGATCCCGGAGGCCCTGGGCGGCTTCGAGTCCTCGGTGGCCGCGTGGGACCGGCGCATCCAGTCGGGTCAGGCCGGCGCGGGGATGAGCGGCGGCGTCGACCGGCTGGGCCGCGAGGCTGCGCTGGCGATGTTCGCGGATTGGACCGACCGCATCGCCGCCGGAGAAGTACCACCCGCGCCCCCCCGGCCAGAAGGCCTGGAGCGGAACGTCGTCATCACGCAGTGGGACTGGGCCGACCCGAAGGCGTACCTCCACGACCAGGTGTCGACGGATCGCCGGGATCCCACGGTCAACGCGAACGGCCCGATTCACGGAGCCCTGGAGCTCAGCGCCGACTATTTGCCGGTTCTCGATCCGATGAGCCACACGGCGAGCCAGGTATCGCTGAGCGTCCGCGATCCGAGCACGCCTCCCGCCGGGCCGAGCATGCCCGAGCCCTCGCCGTACTGGGGCGATGAAGTCCTCTGGACCAGCAAGAACAACGTGCATAATCCGATGATGGACGAGCGTGGCCGGGTCTGGCTGACGTCCACGGTGCGCCCCCCGCAGAACCCCGACTTCTGCCGTGAGGGGTCGAGCCATCCGTCGGCGCGGCTGTTCCCGGTTGCCCGAGCCAGACGACACCTCGCCGTATACGACCCCGAGACCGAGGAGCTCACGCACATCAGCACGTGCTTCAGCACACACCACCTGATGTTCGCCGAGGACGACGACAACACGCTCTGGACCAGCGGAGGTGGCCAGGTGGTCGGCTGGTTGAATACAAAAATGTTCGACGAGACCGGCGACGAGGAAGCGTCGCAGGGCTGGACCGCGCTCGTCCTCGACACCAACGGCAACGGAAGTCGGGACGCGTACGTGGAGCCCAACGAGCCGGTCGATCCTACGATGGACAAGCGGATCGTGTCCGGCTTCTACGGCGTGTCGCCGGCTCCCGACGGCTCGGTCTGGGCATCGTCGCTAGGTTACCCCGGTGCCGTCGTCCGGCTGGATCCGGGCCCCAACCCGCCGGAGACGGCGTTGGCGGAGTTGTACGAGTTGCCCTTGGACGACTCCGGGCGGCCCATTGAAGGCTTCTCACCGCGCGGTTTCGACATCGACCGCGACGGCGTAGCCTGGGTGGCGCTCGCAAGCGGACACATGGGGAGCTTCGACCGGAGGAAGTGCACGGGGCCCCTCAACGGACCGACGGCGACGGGTCAGCACTGCCCCGAGGGCTGGACGTTCTACCCCGAGCCGGCGCCGCAGCTCGGGGGCGTGACGACACCGGGGAGCGTCGAAGCCAGCTACTACACCTGGGTCGATCAGTTCAACACGTTCGGACTGGGTGAGGGCGTGCCGATCAATACCGGGAACGCGTCCGAAGGGCTGCTGGCCCTGAGCGACGGGGAGTGGGTCATTCTCCGCGTCCCGTATCCGCTGGGCTTCTACACGAAGTGGATGGACGGCCGCATCGACGACCCGAGTGCGGGCTGGAAAGGCAGGGGCCTGTGGGCGACCGTGAGCACCCGGGCGCCGTTCCACATGGAAGGCGGCAAGGGCACCACGAGCAAGGTTGTGAAGTTCCAGCTCCGCCCCGACCCGCTGGCGAGGTGACGGAGGCGGTCCGGCGGTAGGAGGCGTCACCTCCCCCGCCGGTCCGGCCATAGGACTCCCTGGTTCCGCTCAGTGACGGTTCCGATTCCCTCGAGTAAGCGATCAACAAACACAACCTCGTGGCCGAGTATCAGGCTCGCCGCATCGCCGAAGAGCTCGGGAACGCGTTGGCCTACTACCCGCTGCCATACACGGAGGCTGGACATCAAAAGTCTGTACGGCTAATCTCCCCGAGAATGGCGTATAGCGTGTTCATCTTCTCCGGGCATAGCTTTTCCTGGATCTCGTCGTAGCGTGCCTCGATCTTTTTTCCGCCCTCAGAGTACAGTCGCTTTCCCTTGGCGCTGAGACGAAGCACGTATTCCCGCTGGTCGGCTGAGGAGGTGCGCCGCAGCACGTAGCCTTTGTCCTCGAGGTGGTTCAGTATTCGGGACAGGCTTGGGCTCAGGATGGCGCTTTGTTTGGCGAGTGTCTGCGCATTACAGGACCCGAGACTCTCGAGGGCGCGGATCACTCGCCATTGCTGCTCCGTCAGTCCGAGCTGCTTCAGGATCGGCCGGAAGCACTCCATGATCCGTTCACGGGACCGGAGTAGCAGCATGGGCAGTGACTCGCTAAAGCCCCTCATTTTTCATTCTTCGTCCATACACATTGACACGGATTAGCTCCCCAAATTAAAATATTTAACATGTTAAGTTAGGTCGGATGGGACATGCAAGCATCTTTTGTTCCCTGTTCGACGCGACCAAGGACCCAACAGCGACATGCTGAGTGATACGGAGATCGAAAAACTCGCCCTGCAGTTAGCCGATGCGGAAGAGCAGCGCTGCCAGATTGCCGCGCTGACCGTTGCGTACCCTGGCATGACGATGGATGACGCCTATGCCATCCAGAAGCGGTGGATCGATCGAAAAATCGCGGCCGGGCGCTCGGTCAAGGGCTACAAGATCGGGCTGACCTCCAGGGCCATGCAGAAATCGAGCCGTATCGACGAGCCAGACTACGGCGTGTTGCTAGACGATATGTTTTTCGAGGACGGCGCCACACTGGAAGCTGGGCAGTTCCTAGATCCCAAGATCGAAGTGGAGCTGGCTTTTGTCCTGAAAGATCGTCTAGAGGGCGACAAAGTAGCCGTCTCGGATGTTCTGAATGCCACCGATTATCTGGTCCCTGCGCTCGAGCTTATTGCCGCGCGTTGCCAACGCACGGACCCGGAGACGGGCTACACCCGCAAGGTCTATGACACCATAGCGGACAATGCGGCGAGCGCGGGTGTGATTGTCGGCACTCGCCAGATAAAGCCCGCGGATACCGACCTGCGCTGGGTGGGAGCGGCCCTGTCCCTCAACGGCAAGATCGAGGAGACCGGCCTTGCCTGCGGTGTGCTGGATCATCCCGCTAACGGCGTTTGCTGGGTGTGCAAGCGTTTTGCCGCACATGGCATTGGATTGGAACCAGGGCAGTTGATCCTTTCAGGCTCCTTCACGAGGCCCGTACCGGTGAAGGCCGGCGATACGGTGCGCGGTGATTTCGGTTCTCTGGGAGAAATCACGGTACAGTTCACGTGAGCTCGAGCACGATGGATCTGCCGACCAACACGTTCAAGGTAAACGCTCTAGAGAACTTGCCCGAGATTCTGGGCGTGGATGATGGCGTCGATGGTGTGTTTATCGGCCCGTCCGACCTCTCTGCCTCCATGGGACATATCGGCAACCCAGGCCATCCGGAAGTCATTGCCAAGATAACGGCGGCGCTGTCGAGTATACGGGAGGCCGGCAAGGCGGCAGGCGTCCTCTGCCTGGACACGGAGCTGGCAGCGGTCTACGACAATGCCGGCGCCAACTTCATCGGTGTTGGTGTCGATACGCTGATTCTTTCCCAAGGTGCGAAAGCACTTGCCGGCCGTTTCAAGGCAACCACAAAACCGTGCTGAACGAAGCGTCACCTGTCAGAAGCAAACTGGTTTGCGTTGCTTTGAACGACAAAGAGCACTTCGAGTCTCTGCGCTCGCAGTTTCATCAAGCCCCGCATCACAAGCTTCCTACCGAGCCGGTGCTGTACTACAAGCCGCGCAATACGTGGAGTAACGATGGCGCAACGGTGGAAATTCCCAATGGCAAGAGTCTCGTCGTCGGTGCCAGCGTCGGTGTCGTGATTGGCAAGACCTGCTGTCGGGTGAGGCCAGAGATTGCCTTGGACTACGTCGGCGCTTACTGCCTCGTGCATGATTTCTCTCTGCCGGAGAAGAGCTACTATCGGCCCGATATCAAAGGAAAATGCCTGGACGGCTCCGCACCAGTGGGAGCGGCGAAGCAGGTCGACGATCCTTCTCGACTATCTCTTCGGCTGCAGGTGAATGGAGAGCCGCGCGCCGCGCTGGCGGTGTCGTCACTTTGTCGAGGCATTGAAGAATTGATAAGCCAGATATCTCACATCATGACATTACAGGCAGGTGAAACGATCGCGGTCGGATTCAATGGAGAACGCGTGGCACTGCAGGCCGGTGATGAGGTCATGACCGCTTGTGACGGCTTGGCAACGTTGAGAAATACTGTAGGACAAGAGCAATGAAAAAGGGCCGCGTTGTCCATCACGGCCAAAACGGCGACCACACGCTGGATATAACGGAAGGCGCTGCCGGAGAGCTCGTTGCCGCCGATGGCGAGACCGTGGACCCCGCATCGGTAAGCTGGCTACCTCCTGTTGCAGAACCCGGGACGATCTTCGCCCTTGGTCTCAACTACGCAGACCATGCGTCTGAGCTCGCCTTTGAGCCGCCCAAGGAGCCGCTGGTTTTCCTCAAGCACAGCAATTGCCTTACCGGACACATGCAAAACAGCTACCGGCCCGACAACGTAAAGTTCCAACACTATGAATGTGAGCTGGTTGCCGTGATCGGCAAGCGGGCGCGAAAAATACAGCGGCGTGAAGCGATGGACTATGTGGCTGGTTTTACCGTCTGCAACGATTTTACGATCAGGGATTATCTGGAGAACTATTACAGGCCCAGCCTCAGGGTAAAGAGCCGGGATTCGCTGATGCCTCTCGGCCCCTGGTTGGTCGACCCGGAGGATATCGAAGACATCAACAACCTTCAGTTGAAGACGCGCGTGAATGGTGAGCCTACACAGGAGGGCAATACATCGGACATGATTTTCGATGTTCCCTACCTAGTGGAGTATCTCACCGATTTCATGACTCTCTATCCCGGAGATATGATCGCAACAGGTACGCCCAAAGGGGTGGCCGATATGCAGCCCGGTGATGTTGTAGAACTGGAAATAGAGCAAGTCGGCACGCTTCGCAACTTCATCGTTTCCGAGAAGGACTATTACGGGGAACACTACTGACTCCGTGCGAACGAGACATCTGAGAGTTTAGGAGCTTTCATGACGGACACCTTGGCTCAAAACGTGAGCAAGTGCGAAGAATACTTGGCCCGGCTGCGCGATGTGACGCTCGGTCACTACATTGATGGTGCGTTCACAAAAGGCGCGGTTGGCGCGACCTACGACAACGTGACCCCGGTCGACAACAGCGTTCTCGGCCAGGTAGTGCAGGGCACGGCGGAAGACATGGACGCGGCTTGTGAGGCCGCTCATCGCGCCTTCGCATCCTGGCGCGACACACCGGGAGCCGAGCGCAAGAAACTCCTCCATCATTTCGCCGATCGGATCGTGGAGCGAGCGGAGGAGATTGCCCTGCTGGAGTCTATCGACTGCGGACAGCCGATAAGGTTCATGAAGCAGGCAGCGATTCGTGGTGCGGCCAACTTCCGCTTCTTCGCGGACAAGGCACCGGAGGCGAGAGACGGCCTCGCGCTTCACCAGGAGCACCACACCAATTACACGATGCGTACGCCCATTGGGCCGGTGGGCATCATCACGCCTTGGAACACGCCCTTCATGCTGTCCACCTGGAAGATCGCCCCGGCTTTGGCTGCGGGTTGTACCGTCGTGCACAAACCCGCGGAGCTCACGCCGCTCAGCGCCTATCTGTTGGCCGAGATCGCCGACGAGGCCGGCATTCCCGCCGGGGTCTGGAACATGGTGAACGGCTTTGGCGACGTTGTTGGCAAACGTCTCAGTGAGCACCCGCTCGTAAAAGCGATAGCGTTGGTTGGAGAGAGTCGAACGGGCCGCCAAATCATGCAACAGGGGGCAGAGACGCTCAAGCGTGTTCACTTCGAGCTCGGGGGAAAAAATCCCGTCATCGTGTTCGATGACGCCGATTTCGAGCGGGCGCTGGATGCTGTTGTTTTCATGATCTACAGCCTGAACGGAGAACGTTGTACCTCTTCGAGCCGTCTCCTCGTGCAGCGAGGCATTGAGGCCGGTTTCATGGACGCACTCGAAGAGCGCGTAAAGAAAATCAAAGTCGGGCACTGCCTGGATCCCGAGACCGAGATGGGACCGCTCGTGCACACCGAGCATTTCGACAAGGTCATGAGCTACATGGATATCGCGAAGCAGGACGGGGCTACCGTTGCTGCAGGAGGTGTGCGACGCGATGACCTGGGCCCCGGCAACTACGTGGCTCCCACGCTGTTCTCCGGCGCCAGAAACGACATGCGGGTCGCCCGGGAAGAGATATTCGGACCCGTACTGACCGCGATCCCTTTCGAGGACGAAGCCGAAGCGATCCACCTCGCGAACGATACCGAATACGGTTTGGCCGGCTACATCTGGACCAACGATACTGGCCGAGCCATGCGAATGGCACGCGCGCTAGAGGTGGGTATGTTGTGGGTCAACTCCGAGAACAACCGCAACTTGCCTTCTCCCTTTGGCGGCATCAAAAACTCCGGTATCGGGCGCGACGGTGGAGACTGGAGCTTCGATTTCTATATGGAGACGAAGAACGTATGCGTGGCGCATGGCACGCATAAAATACCCGTGCTAGGTCGCTAAGATAACTGGGGTCGCTTATGCCGCATTTCATAATGGAGTACTCTAGCAACATCGAATCCGAGTTGGACGTGCCCGCTCTACTCAAAATCATCAACGAAACGGCGGTCGCTACCGGCGTCTTTCCGTTAGGTGGCATTCGTAGCCGCGCGGTGTGTCACCAAGAGTATCGGATCGCTGACGGGGATCCGGAGAACGCTTTCGTCTATTTCACCGTGAGAGTGGCCCGAGGGCGAGAGCCCGATGTTTTGCACCGGGCGTGCGAGACCATCTTTGCCGCCATTACAGAATTTCTCCAGCCGCTATACGACACGCGCGCTATTAGTATCGGCTTTGATGTCACGGAGCTCGATACCGTTTACAGCGGAAAAAAGAACAACATCCACGAGAAACTGGCCAGCCGTGGCAAATAGTAAGGGGTTCGACCGCAGCCAGCTCGAACGGTTGATTCTTCGCCGGACACTGGCAGTAAGCAACCGAGAGCGAGAGCAGCACGGGTGCCGGAGAATCGACCTAGCGCGTGGGACGCGGTAGCGATCGCGACGTGATCCGAGGTCTCAAGGGATCACCAGGTGGATGACATTGCTGGCGACACACGATCCACCGGTCACGGCGTTCAACGCTCTTCTCCGTTAACCTACACGGCCTGTTCCACAAGCTCCAGCTTGAGCCCGAGCGCGTCGGCAACTGCTTGCAGGTTTCTGAGCTTCACATCCTTGCCCTGTTCGATATCTCTGATTGTCGCCTGGTTGGGGATCCCTGCAAGCTTCGCCAAGGCGTACCACGTCAGCCCCTGGGTTTCACGCGCCTGCCGAATCTTGATCGGAATGCCGGGCGGAGAGGCCTTCCGGCCCGTCCCCGGTTTTGGCGGAATCTCCTCGGCAACGGCTTGTCGGACCTGTGCGTGTCGTGCTCGCTCTTCCTCCGTCAGACGGCGGTTGACATGTGTCAGTTTCTTCTTACCCATTGTCGTTTTCTCCATTCACGGCTCCGGGACCTCATAGGCCGTCACGGGAATAATTGTGTCGGTGCCGACTTCTTCGTAGATGACGACGATGTAGCGACCGTCGGAGCTGTAGCCGAACACGCAAGGGCGACCGCTGGCGCGACTGACGTCCGTCGATTCAATGCCTCTCGAGCACATAGTCCACCTCATCGGTCGTGAGGTCGTGTTCCTCGACATGCTCGACGTTCCCGCCAGTCGTGTGGTCCCAGATGACGTACGCCCAGCGCATGCGACTCCATTCCTCTAAGTCCATTATAGCATCCCGTTGCAGTACTGCATCAGGATGTCTTTGGGTTGTAGCCGGTACTGTCAAATTGAGGCGCTCCCTTTTCCATGTCGATACGAATGGCGCGAGGCTGCGTAGGGCAACTTTCGTTCCCGGTAAGAAATCGTCCGACCGGAGCGCGCGAGGCCCGCATTCTTCGGCTCTTGAACCCGATCCGGCACCGTCTTCAGTGCGGGCTGACTGACACCGTCGTCATCACCGGGCTGGCAATGGCCTTCCGTGCTAGGCGGATTAAAAGTGATGAAGAACAGGTCGCAATCGAAGGGACGAGCGTCGAAGCTCAAGATTGATCTTCGAGATCATGAGGCGGACGAATCTTGACGAGCGATAAACTGTCATTTCTGTCTTGAACGTGCCACACTCTCTCTCACACAACGAAGTGTGGAGAAGTGATGGAGGAAAATTGCCAACGAATCTAGCCCTCGACGACAGTTTGATCGAGGAAGCCCGCCGAGTTGGACACCACACGACGAAGAAGGAAGCCGTAACCGCGGCTTTGAAGGAGTACGTTCAGCGGCGTCGCCAACAACGCATTCTC
>SMVB01193420.1_pt1 | contig 13040 bp, 7 predicted proteins | sample 2456461 | NCBI WGS metagenome assembly SMVB01 (sample SAMN11095934, study PRJNA526329) | marine sediment metagenome | biome: Marine sediment; feature: Surficial sediment; material: Deep marine sediment; isolation source: Hadal surficial sediment | place: Pacific Ocean | collected 2014-05 | depth 0-1...
TGACTCGAGGTAATACCCTTTGCGTTCCACATAGGTATCCCAGCCAGGCTCGAAATCGTGCATAACTAGATTCAATAATTTCTTGTCCGGAGCTGCGATTATCGCTTTATATCCGGCTTCCTCAAACCTATGTTTCCCATACAATGTTTCGTAACTTTCACCACCATCACCGGTGAGTATCAGTATCTTTTTCATAATTAGTATATTTTATTATATCTTAAATATTGCTCATCATATTAATCAGTTCTAAACTTTTGCAACTTAAATTCTAATTCGTTTTATCACCTGAAATCAAACCATAGCCTAATTGGATCATTATCATCGCCGCGATGATGCTTATCTACACCTTTTTGGCCGGTTGGCCCCATGTCCGTGGCTTTTTTAAACTTTGTCCCAATTGCCGGGATTTCATACAAAAATGAAATGTCACCTTCAGGGAAGGGAGGCATGGTTCCACCCCTCACTACCTTAGGTGTGCCAGGTTTGAACACCTGCATAAATAAGTTTGGTGTTTCAATCAATATAGTAAAAGGTTTTTCAGTGGTTTCAAACCTTGCCCAATTCATATTGGCATGATACCCTTTAAATTCAGGATAAATGAGGTTGTTGAAGGTTTCTCCTGTAATGGTATTGTTATACTCTTTTTCCCAAACTCCAAAATTGGTCCCATGAATTCTATTTTTCCAAACCCGGTATGGCCCTTTCCCCAACCATTGCATGGACTTCACATTTTTTTCAGGATAGTTAAAACTGATACCGAGGAAATCAATATTTTTAGCGCTTATCAAATTCGGGGCTGCCTCAAATTCTAACAGGCCATTGGGATGCAAACGCCAGAAAAAATATTTTGGAAATTTATCATATTTACCTTCTATCAAAAGGCAATTGTCAGCATCTATTCTCCAGCTCACTTTGCTTATTTCATTCTCTTCCATCCCAACCGGTGTAGGTCCGCCGTTAAATGAGATCTCATCATTTGAGTTTTTTATTTCCAGCAAAACCCCATTTTTTAGATCAAAAGTAAATGCCAAATCATGGATCTTTGCTGATAATTTGCCATTCAATTCTGTAACCGCTATTTCATCAGTCTTAGATTCTCCCTGATCAATTATTCGATCTACAATTGTTGTGGGGCGCTGAATTGGCCAACTCCATGTATATAGCTCCATCCCATTCTTATCTGTTGCTGTCAATGAAAGGACATCAGCTTGTTTAAATTTTTCGTTGAGATCTAAAGAAACACTTCTTGTCTCACCCGGGTTTATATCAGGACCATCGAATTTCCCGGAGGCCAAAATCTGCTCATCTCTTTTTCCAGGTAATGGAGTTTTTATGGCTTTCCAACTAATACTGCAAGTATTCAGGTTAGTATATAGGTAATCGTTTGACATAAATAACTTCCCATCCCATTTCGGATTGATAACTACAGGTTCAATCTGAACGGGCGACCATAATTCTTTTACGGTATAAAAACTCCCTTCCTTTTCCCGATAAGGACCAAGAATTCCGTCCGGTGCATTGTTGCCGTCACTATCCAGAATCTCTCCTTCCAGATCCGTCCTTAAAACCGCTTCATCGCAAAATACCCATAGAAATGCCCCGGCAGCTCTTGGATTGGATCTGAAACTTTTCCAGTAATCATTTAATCCGGCTCCATGCCCACCATCATATAATCCATGCATCGATTCTGTTGGCATAAACACATCATTGCCAAAAGAAAATCTATTGATTGCAAAATTGTATGAGTTGTAGTGATGGGTATCCACGCCATTTCTGTTTAGCCATGGATAAATCACAGGCCTCTTTTGGATATCATAATGATGAAACCATTTTTCATTGGCAAAGTCCCATCCTCCTTCATTGCCGTGATCCCAGATAATTACACTGGGATGGTTTTCGTCCTTTAGAATTAATTCCTTTACGCGTTTTGGTCCGATTATCGTATCGTAGCCCTGCTGCCATCCGGTCAATTCATCCAACACGAAAAGCCCTAAAGAATCGCACAAATCCAGGAATCGCTCATCCGGGCAATAATGTGACATCCGAACAGCATTCATATTCATCTCTTTAATCAGCGCAATATCCATTTTATGGTTTTCATCACTGAGCGCCCGACCGGTTTCCGGCCAGAAAGAATGTCGGTTTACTCCTTTGAAAACCACCTTTTTCCCATTCACATAAAACCCATCATGTATTCTGAGATCGATGGTTCTGAAACCAATACGTTTATTTTCAACATGAATAATTTCATCGTTTTTCATCAATGTTACCTTCATGTCATACAATTTTGGAGACTCTGGATTCCAGGCGTTAATTCCATCAAATTTTCCGTCCACAATCACATTGGGATTGCCTTTTTCAATTACGGAATTAAAAACTCCAGCTACACGAATTCCATCCAAATCATATAGCTCTACCCGGACATTACCTGAAATTTTTGTATTATTTAAAACAGCCAACACCGTAAAGTTTCCATCAGCTTTTGCATCTACTGCCACACGTTCCATGTGCCGCGTGGGAAATACTTCTAAAAATACAGGTCGATAAATTCCTCCAAATATCCAGAAATCCGCTTGCCGTTCAGCTCTGTTTACTGACCTGTTAGAAGAATGTTTGGCAACATCCACTTCCAAAATATTTTCTTTACCGTATTTTAACAAGCGGCTGATGTCATATTTAAATCGATTAAAACCACCCTGGTGAAGTTCTCCGGCAATCTTGCCATTGATTTTTACCTCTGTGTCTGTCATTGATCCATCGAATACAATATTGATTGTTTTGCCTTTCCATGAGCCGGGGGCATCGAATTTATATGTATAAAGACCGTGCTCCTGGCCAAGTTTCAATGCTTTGTTTTTCCAGTCATGACCATAGTTGTAGGTACCAAAACCCTGCAATTCCCAATTAGACGGTACCTGGATTTTTGACCAACTACCACTATTTCTTCCATCTGTGCAAAAGAAATCCCACTCGACTGTATTTTTTGAATCTGTCCCTGAGAGATAATGTCGCTCGGTTTGTTGGGAAAAAGAGTTGGTGAAGAAAAATTGTAATAATAAAACTAATATAGCATTTAATGACTTGAGCATGATTTTGATTCCGTGAAAAATTAACGTAAAAAATGAGGTGTAAAAATATATTCGGGTAGCCAAAATTGACAGGGTTCTTGCAATTATTATTGGCAATCTAAAACCTGGCTTATGATAATTGCCATTCTTCCATGTATTTAATATTTATTTTCCGATTTTTAATATCTAAACTGAATCCGAATAAGAAATAAATTTTTTCAGTAAAATTATTAAGCTCAAATGATGAAATCCCAAAATAAAACCCGAAGAGACTTTATTAAGAAATCAGTGGCAATAGCCGGTAGCATCGGATTGGCAACTAATATGTCCACTGCAGCAGCGCCCAAAAAAATTCAAAACAATTTACCCCAATGGAAAGGGTTCAACTTACTTGACTTTTTCTCTCCAAATCCAAATAAGGCCAGGGATGGTACAAAAGAGGATTACTTCAAATGGATGTCTGACTGGGGTTTCGACTTCGTGAGAATACCAATGGCTTATCCCTCTTACCTGAAGATCGATCATGAGCAGAATATCACTACCAAACAAGTAAGAAAAATTAGCAGGAGACAAACAGACAAGGTTGAGCATTTGGTATACCTGGCTCACAAATACAATTTGCATGTCAGCCTCAATTTGCATCGTGCTCCCGGGTTTTGCGTTAATGCCGGATTTTACGAACCATACAACCTTTGGAAAGACGACGAGGCGCTGGATGATTTTTGTTATCATTGGAAATTTTGGGCTAAACGATTTAAAAATGTCTCCAGGACCAAAATTAGTTTTGATCTGGTAAATGAACCGTGCATGCGGGAAGACATGAATGATCAACATTCGAAACGTGGACCGGTGCCAGGTGATATTTACAGGAAAGTAGCAAAGGCAGCTGCAGAAACCATTCGCAAACAAAATTCCGATCACTTAATTATCGCCGATGGAAACAACTTAGGAAGAGATGTAATTCCGGAAATAATTGATCTCGATATTGCACAAAGCTGCCGGGGTTATCATCCAGGAATCATTTCACATTATAAAGCGCCCTGGGCAAATAAGGATGTTGAAAATTTACCGGTACCTAAATGGCCCGGTCAGGTTGGAAATCAGTATTTAAGTAGGACAATGTTGGAAGAATTTTACAAGCCATGGATCGAGCTGGTGCAGAAAGGTGTCGGGGTACATTGCGGAGAATGTGGCTGCTGGAATAAGACTCCGCACGACGTATTTCTGGCATGGTTTAGCGATGTGTTGGACATTCTTTCTGAAAATGGCATTGGCTTTGCCCTTTGGGAATTTAAAGGAAGTTTTGGTGTGTTGGATTCCGGAAGAGAGGACGTAGAATATGAAAATTGGTATGGGCATAAATTGGACAGAAAATTACTGGATCTATTGACAAAAAAATAACCATATTTATGCCTATAAATACTTTTACTTATACAGAATATTTCCTTTAAGAATTGCCCCAAATCAGAAATTTGAACGCATTACATATTTATAAAAACTAAAGTAGCAAATGAGAAATAGTGCATTTTTAATCCTTTTTTTATCATTTACATTGTTATTCACAAATTGTACTCAGTCGACAATGGACTATTCCTCAGCCGATCAAATTGACATTAAATGGGAACTCATAACCAATTTTACAGAAGTTGATGGAGTGTTTGAAGCCAGATTTGTACTGGAAAATAATAGTGATTTTGATCTAAAAGAAAACTGGAGTTTATTTTTCAATATTGCTCCCAGACCAATTGTTGATCCTCCTACGGCACAGCCCGCACGAGTTGAGCACATCAATGGCGATTGGTATCAACTCGTACCAAATGAAGATTTTTCATTAAATCAAAATGAGACCATTGAGATTTTATATCGGGGCAGGGAAGGTGTAATCAAAGAATCTGATGGGCCCTTGGGCGTATATTTTGTTTTTTATGATCATGATGGAGGTGAAGAGCAAATCGTCGAGGTGGCTTGCGAGATTCTCCCCTTCACAAATCCTGAACAAATCAATAGAAATAAAGCAGACCGGGAGCCTATTCCCACTGCGGAATACAGATACCACAACAACCTGGAATTGAGCAAATTGCCGGACAATAAGTTATTGAAAATTATACCTTCCCCTGTACAGGTAAAATCGCTGGGAGGTACCACTCAAATAGACGATAGCTGGGTAATATCTCATGAAGCCGGATTAGAAAGTGAAGCAAATTATTTAGCCGTAAAACTGCATTTAATCACAGGATCAACTTTCAAAACATCCAATAGTTCAACCGGTCAAAATCAGATTGTGCTAAGAGCCGATAATATCTCGGTAAGTGGCATTGGTAAGGAAGCCTATCATTTGAATGTTAAACATGGGGCTATCCAAATTATCGGTAGTGATGCTGCGGGAGTATTCTATGGAGTTCAGAGTTTACTGGCGTTGGTTCCGTTAAGTGCATATCAAAATCATTCAAAAACCATAACAATTGAACAAGTGTCCATCCAGGATGCACCAAGGTTTGGCTTTAGAGGATTGCACACCGACCTTGGGCGAAACTTTCAGAGCAAGGAGACTATTTTTAGAAACCTGGATATCATTTCATTTTATAAAATCAACAGGTTTCTATTTTACATGACCGAAGATGAAGGATGGCGTCTTGAAATCCCCGGCTTACCGGAACTTACTGAGATAGGTGGTAAAAGAGAACATACCACAAGTATAGAGCATGCAGTGCTGCATCCGGCATATGGTTCAGGACCAAATGCTTACGGAGCAGGTTCTAATGGAAGTGGATATATTTCCAGAGAAGATTTCATTGAGATATTGAAATATGCAGCTGATCGACACATTAAGGTGATCCCGGAAGTCAATTTTCCAGCTCATGCCAGAAGTTCAATTAAACCCATGGAAGCAAGGTATCAGCGACTGATGGCTGAAGGAAAAGAAGAAGAAGCCAATGAATATCGGTTGATTGATCCGGATGACAAATCGGTCTATCTGTCGGCACAATCTTTCAAGGACAATGTGGTTTCCGTTGTCCGACCATCTACGTATCGATTTTATAAAAAGGTGATGGATGAGATTGCCTTGATGTATAAAGAAGCCGGTTTGAAACTGCAAGAAATCCATGCAGGTGGAGATGAAGTTCCGGAAGGGGCGTGGACCCAATCCCCAATGGCTGACGAGTTGATGAAGGCAAATCCTGAATATAAGGATCCAAAAAATCTACAAGCCTATTTTGTGAATCGATTGCTCGATACATTGAAAGATGATAATTATATCATTCATGGTTGGGAAGAACATTTCCTCAAGAAAAATGAAAACGGAGGTTACGATCCAAACCCGGACTTTGTTGATGATAATGTAGTCGCTTATGTTTGGAATAATTTATACGGTATGCAAGACCTGGCATATCGTATAGCCAATGCCGGGTACAATGTGATTTTGTGTCCGGTTTCAAATTTCTATTTTGATCTTGCCTATGACAAAGATCCAAAAGAACCTGGTTTGTATTGGGCGGGTTTTGTTCGAACAAGGGATGCATGGAGTTTTGCCCCATATGATTTATTTAAAACTACCACTCATACAGCACGCGGCAGAAAAATTAATATGGAAGAGGAATATAAAGGCATGGAACGGTTGAAGCCTGAAGCAAGAAAACGTATCCTTGGACTGGAAGCACAGTTATGGAGCGAAACTATAAAAGGCAGAGACATGATTGAATATTATATGTTACCAAAATTGCTCGGATTTGCTGAAAGTGCCTGGTCAAAAGAAAGAGCCTGGGAAACCATAGATGATAAGAGTAAAAGAGAGAAAGTGATGGATTCTCAATGGAATGTTTTCTCCAACACACTTGCGCAAAAAGAATTACCACGATTGAGCTTCCTGAACGGTGGATACAATTATCGCGTTCCCTTGCCGGGGGCTATTATCGAAAATGGAAAATTGATCGCGAATATAGAATTTCCTGGTTTGGAGCTTAGATATACAACGGATGGGTCTGAGCCGACTATTAATTCAACATTGTATAAAGTCCCGGTAAAAATATCTGGAAAAATCAGAATGAAGGCATTTGACGCGAGCGGGAAATCCAGTCGTGAAATCGAACCAAAACCATTTGCTTTAACCAATCCCGGTTAACGGGAGTTGAGAAAACATTTTCAATACCTTAAGGGCACCTCTATTAGTTCTTTTTGGAATACCAACACAGGTATTTTTTTCAGATACAAGGCACCAAAAACGCCAGCCTGCCGACAAGGCAGGGAATTTAGCATCGCTAAATTAGTATTTTGGTAACCTGCCTTTGCTGGCAGGCAGGCGCAGAAGCTGGGAAAAAGCCCAAGTTGGGAAACAAAATGGAGTTATTAGAGGTGCCCTTAAAATCACTTTTCCTGATAATAGCTCTGAAATTCGATGAGATATTTATCAATTTCACAGGATTGGTTATTCGACCGAAAATATTATTCCAAAAACCTTCCAAAATGGTCGATCTGTTTCTCATGAAACGGATCGACCATTTTATCTAACAGAACCGCAAACTGCTTTCTGGTGATTATCTGATCTTCTTTCAATTCTCCAAATTGATATTCTGACCATAGAATATTCAAGTCCGAAGGTTCAATTTTATTTTTCGCCTCCAATTGTGTGTTGATATCCATCAAAATTTCAAATGCATCTTTAACCGAAATTAATTCTTCAGCCTGATCAAATGTTAAGCAATAGTCCTCAAGTCCGGCAGAAATTGCATTCAAGGTCAAAACTGAATCAGGATGGAATAAGGTATGATTTTCCCATCCTATATTTTTCCCCTCCCCTTTGAGAATCCCCGTAGCTCCAATTTTTTGCACCGAATTGAAGGATAAATCATCTGGATTTACATCGGAATAAGGCATAATATAAGCCCCGGCATCAAGCAATATGTCTTGTACAGCTCTGATATTTATTTCTTTTGGTGTTTTTTTATTTTCAACAGAAAGATGAGCCAGTGCTCCGGCGGCCTGTCCAATCAATAAACAAACCGGTTGCAGCCTGGTGGTTCCGTTTACAAGATTAGTAACGGAGATTGATTTTTCGGCAACAATAAAATTATTAACTTCTGATGGAATCAATGTGCCCAGTGGAATTGAATAAGAAGGTACTGGATAAAAATGAAGATCAGGTAATTTTTTGCTTTCCGTAAAAGCTTCATGGTGATGGTCCACAGGGTAGTCCCCAACTGCAATACCTGTACGGTATAGCGCATCCGCTTGCTCAAAAGGACTGGCAATATCATTTATATTAAATCTAACTATTCCTTTAATTCTTCTTGATTCACGGTGATAAGGGTAAAACGGGAATCCGTCATTAGTGGGAAACACATCATCTGCAATACCCAGATGTGCAAATCCGAGTTCATTTTGCAAATAATATACATAGCATTTAGTGAACAATTTTGCCTGCCCGTAAGCCTTAGTTCTTTCTAGTTCGTCCAGTTCTATAACATTTGCGTAAAAGTCATTGCCATAAATTGGCCAGTTAATCATGTATTTATTATTTGGCAATTTGCCATAATTTATCATTTGATTACAATCCCACAATTTCCTTGTAATTGTATCTCGAGCGCATTTCCCAGCACAGGAGCAAAAGAAAATTGAAGGATCGTATCCTGAAGGTTTTTCCAATAATTGATGTTCATTTCCATAATCTTTCAAAATTGCCACATAAGTCATATCCTGAATGATGTCATTTCTCAATTCCGGGGCTATGTCTTCCTTAGTTTCAAGCCTGGAATCCATACCAATGTCATAAGGAATTCCAGCCATTTTGCTGATATCTCCCAACTCGGTGCCATCAACAATAATTGTCGCTTGAATCGTTCGCTCTGTACCATTGTAAATTACTTTAATGATCCAGAAATCATTTTCAAATTTTAGAGATATTGCCTTGCTATTAAACGATACAGTTAATCTATTTTCCTCTGCAGCCATTTTTGCCAGAATTTCTGCCCCAACATTTGGTTCAAATAATACATTACTTACCCAACCGGTTTTTACGCTATCTTCTCCCCCGTAATACGTATAAAGTCTCTTTCGGAATTCATGCCAAAGTCCGGACGAAAGCTTATAATTTCCATCGATGGCACTTACACCTGCGGATGTTAACATACCTCCAAGCCATGGAGTTTCCTCCAATATCAATGTCGAAGAACCCAATCTGGCCGCCTGGATACCTGCCATAGTGCCGCTTGCACCTCCACCAATAACTAGTACATCATACTGTTCTATCTGACCTTTTTGCTCAGTGCAAAAGGATAAAGATAATATGAATAAAAAAGCGATATAAAACTTCATGTGACCTGCATAAGTGCCTCCGACCTCAATGGACTAAAAATGTCATGAAAATCAAAAGATTTTTTATCGAGAAGATGAGAGGGGTGCACATTTTTTAATGAAGTCATGATGATTTCTTTTATATCAGGATATTCATTTTCCCAGGAATTAAGTATCTGCTTCATTATCTGACGTTGTATTTTTGGCTGAGAACCACACAGATTACATGGAATAATTGGAAATTCTCTTAATTCCGAATATTCTTTAATTTGCGATTCGGCGCAATAAATCAATGGACGAATTACCGTAAGCTGTCCATCGTCAGTCAGGTATTTCGGGGGCATCGATTCAAGCTTTCCGCCAAAAAATAGATTTAGAAAAAAAGTCTCCAGCACATCTTCACGATGATGCCCCAAAGCTATTTTATTGGCGTCAATACTTTTTGCATATTCATAAATGGTTCCCCTCCGCAACCTGGAACAAAGGCTACACATTGTGGCATTTTCATCCAATTTTTCCTGAACGATGCGATACGTATTCTTTTCTAAAATTTTATATGTAATTCCAAAGTTATCCAGGTATTCAGGTAAAATATGTGATGGGAATCCAGGTTGTTTTTGATCCAAGTTAATAGCGATTAACTCAAAATTTACGCCTCTTGCATTTTGGATATTTACCAACATATCGAGCATGGTATAGCTGTATTTTCCTCCGGAAAGACATACAAGAATTTTATCTCCGTCTTCAACAATCTCAAACTCATTCTGTACTTTCCAAACAGCATGTCTCAAACCACGAACTAATTTCATGTGCGATTTTTCTAATAAATTAAGCTCCATTCCATTTCTAGTTATAAAATACAAATATATGGCTCAAAGCGCCTTATGAGGTTGAAAATATTATATGCTTAAAAAAATCATTTTTTTGCAAACAAAAACCGGAACTTTTATTGACATTTATGTGTTATTATATTTAGACGCGCCTAAAAATATTTTATTATTGGCATAATCTTTGACTTTGTCGCATCAAATCTTAATTTTGCAACTGAAGTCAATTAAATTTAAATGACTTAAAAACGATGTTTAAAATATTCAAAAAGAAAGGAAAAGAAATAATTAGTGGATCCAAGGCCATACTTTCCGAGTTAATCCCTGGGCAGAAAGCAACAATAAAAAGTATTTCTGCAGATTGTTTTGGTATAGAGCGACAGAGGTTAATGGATTTAGGCTTTGTTCCCGGTTCACTGGTTGAGGTTGAAGTCAGCAGTCCTTTTAAGGATCCTACCGCGTATCGCATCAAAGGTGGATTAATTGCCTTACGGAAAAATCAAGCAAGTAAAATTCAAATTTCTCCAAATTAAAAGATTTGGGCAAATCCTCATTAAAGTTTAACACAATGCATGAGAATTGTGCAGACTGTCCGATACATGATAAGTTGTACCTACAAAAACTTGGGGTAAATGCAACTAATTCAGATTATGTTATCGCGTTGGCAGGAAATCCTAATACAGGGAAAAGTACAGTGTTTAATGCCCTCACGGGACTAAAACAACATACGGGCAACTGGACAGGAAAGACCGTAACTCGCTCTGAAGGAAGTTTTATATTTCATGAAAACAAATACAAAGTTATTGATTTACCAGGGACCTATTCTCTGATTTCGTCAAGTCTGGAAGAAGAAATAGCCAGAAATTTCGTCCTTTTCGGTAAGCCCGATGTTACCGTAATTATAGTTGATGCAACCAGGTTGGAGCGCAATTTAAACCTTGTTCTTCAAATGCTTGAAATATCTTCCAGGGCAATTGTTTGTGTAAATTTAATTGACGAAGCGGAGAAAAATGGGATACGAATTGACGCCAAAGTACTTTCCAGGGATTTGGGTGTCCCCGTTGTATTAACTGCAGCAAGAGACCAGACTGGCATTTTTGATCTTTTGACCAGCATTGAAAAAGTTGCCACATCAGCTGGCCCATTAAAAGCGAGATCTTTATTCGACCTACCTTCAGAAATCGCCTCTCCAATTAATGAATTGAATTCAATATTAAGAGACGAATTTTCAGAGCTGCCAAATTCAAAATGGCTTGCTACAAGACTGCTGGATCAGGATGTAAGTCTTATAGAATCCCTGAAAAACGGCGAGTTGGCCAAATTGTATTCCGATTCGGAAGACAAAGAGTTGATATCAGATAAAGTTAAAGCCAATTTAGTTTTAGATAAAGCTCATCAACTAAAGCAAAAACTACCGCAAGATTATCACGACAAAATAGTCGAACATACCTTTCAAGAAGCTGATAAAATTACCCAAAAAGCCATTGTGAAAGTAGGGAAAAAACGAAAGTTTAATCTTGATCTTTTTCTTGATAAGATTTTCATTAGTCCAATCTTTGGTTATCCGGTGATGTTTTTGTTATTCGCCTTCATGTTTTGGCTAACCATCGCAGGGGCAAATGTGCCTTCGGCGCTACTTTTTGATTTGCTGGTCGGCATCATTCATCCGTTTTTGAAAAGTGGAGCAGAATCACTTTATTTCCCATGGTGGTTGAGTGGTTTCTTAATTGATGGGATGTATCTGTCCACGGCTTGGGTTATAAGCGTAATGCTGCCTCCGATGGCTATATTTTTTCCCATGTTTACCCTTCTCGAAGATTTTGGTTACTTACCCAGAGTGGCTTTTAATATGGATCATCTGTTTAAAAAAGCCGGCGCTCATGGTAAGCAGGTTATGACCATGATGATGGGATTTGGATGTAATGCCGCAGGTGTTGTCGCCACGAGAATCATTGACTCTCCTCGAGAAAGGCTTATTGCCATAATAACTAACAATTTTGCGATATGCAATGGGAGGTGGCCAACTCAGATCTTAGTGGCAACCATTTTTATTGGAGCCCTGGTGCCGGCACAATTGGCAGGATTTGTTTCAGCTATGGCGGTTGTTGGGGTAGCATTGTTGGGAGTATTCTTAACTTTTGTTATTTCCTGGGGCTTATCAAAGACGGTACTGAAGGGAGAGGCTTCTGTCTTTAGCCTTGAACTACCACCTTACCGCGTCCCTAAATTTTGGCAAACAATATATACTTCATTGATCGACCGTACACTATTTGTTCTTTGGCGAGCCGTCGTATTTGCACTACCTGCCGGTGCGCTTATATGGTTAATTTCCAACATTAATATCGGAGGTGAACCAATTGCAGCGCATCTGGTTAATTCACTGGAGCCTGTAGGTTGGTTTCTGGGGCTAAATGGGATTATTCTGTTGGCATATGTTGTAGCCATTCCAGCCAATGAAATTGTGATCCCTACCATTTTAATGCTTATCGTTTTGATGACAGGGACTCAGGGATTGAATGAAGGAGCGGGAGTTATTTTCGAAACTGACAATATCAATTCTTTGGAATCCATTCTAAAAAATGGAGGATGGACACTTCTGACAGCTGTTAACCTGATGCTATTTAGTTTAATTCATAACCCATGCAGCACGACTATATATACGATTTACAAGGAAACCAAAAGTTTGAAATGGACGATGGTATCCACGTTATTACCAGTAGTTTTAGGGATAATAATCACAGCTAGTATCGCTTTTTTGTGGAGGATTTAGAACTGTTCCAGGTTTTATTACCTTAATACCAAAACAGTTCCTGTGTATACCTTTTTAAATTTAATGAGATTTATGAGATAGTAGTAA
>SMVB01340028.1_pt1 | contig 13040 bp, 12 predicted proteins | sample 2456461 | NCBI WGS metagenome assembly SMVB01 (sample SAMN11095934, study PRJNA526329) | marine sediment metagenome | biome: Marine sediment; feature: Surficial sediment; material: Deep marine sediment; isolation source: Hadal surficial sediment | place: Pacific Ocean | collected 2014-05 | depth...
CATGGCTACGCTCGGAAATTCCCGCCATGCCGGCCAGCCCGTCGGGACCGCTGCCCGCCTCGCGACGAATGAGATAGGTTTCGGCCTGATCCTGGCGGTGGTGAGCGACCAGGATGTGCAGGCATCCCTCCCGCCGGCACCAGTCCAGCAACAATGCGTAGCGTGCGGCCCGGGCGGCCGCCTGCTTGCCGGTGCGCGGTTTGGGCCCGTGCCATCGCAAGGTCCGGTGGGCGATGCCGCGGGCCCCCAGCCAGCCGGCGACAATCCGCGCTTCGTCCGTTGATTCCGCTCTCAGTGCGTGATCGACGGTGAGCGCGGTGATGCGGCCATCGCGCTCGCCGGCCCAGCGGTCGGCCAGAAGCGCCAGAGCCATGCTGTCGGCGCCGCCGGAAACGGCAACGGCGATCCGGGGTGCCGTCTCGAACGGCCCCAGGGGGGCCATCAGGGAGGCAAATTCCGGCGCGCCGATCGGCGCGGCGAGATCGGCTTCGAGCCGCTCCGGGGCCGCGTTCACGAGCAGCGCAGGCGCCGCGCCTCGCCGCGCGCGGCGCGGCGGATATAGGTTGGCGCGCGGGGGTAGCGCTGGCGCAGGGCGAAGAGGCTGGCGCAGGCCTCGGCGCGCTTGCCGAGCTTGGCGAAGGACATGCCGAGCTTCAGCAGGTTGTCCGGCGCTTTCTGGCTTTTGGGGTATTTCTTGAAGCCTTGCGCGAAGTGGATGGCGGCCGCGCTGAACTGCCCGCGGGCGTAATAGGTTTCGCCGAGCCAGTAGGTGGCGTTGCCGGCCAGGACATCCTTGGGATGGGCGGCGATGAAGGCCTTCAGGGTCGCCGCCGCCTTGTCGTAGTCGCCGCTCAGAAGGAAACTGCGGGCGTAGCGGTATTGCTCGGACGGCTTGCCCTTGGGGAGCTTCACGTTCTGCACGCTGGCCCCGGACCCGCCCGTACCGCCGCCGCCGCCGACGCCGGCAGCGGCTTTGCGCCCGCTTGTCACGCGGGGGCGGGCCGCCCTGCCGGCGACCGGTTTGCCGTTCTCCAGCGCCGAGAGGCGCAGTTCCATGTCGGAGACGGCCCGATCAAGCTTTTCCTTTATCTTGCGGATGGCGAAGCCGATTTCCTCGATCTTGCCGGTGAGGCTGCTGGCCTGGCTCTCGAGTTGATTGAGGCGGACCTCCATGCGGGCGGCCAGGGTCGGCGGCAACTCGCCGCCGATCGATTTCGGTCCGCCCCCGGAACGCGTACCGGCCCTGGCCATCTGGCGGCGCAGATCGGAGATCTGGCGTTCCAGTCTGGCGATGTCGCCGCGCAGTTGGGACAACTCCGAGCTTTGCGCCCGGGCGCTGCCCGCGGGGACGAGGAGGGAAGCGGCGAGAGCGAAGCTCGCCACGGCCAGGAAGAAGCGGCTTTGCAAGACCATCGGATGGTTCCGTTAGCTGTTGGCGTTCGCCCCGGCCGGCCGGACGCCGGGCCTTGGCGGCGCCCCCATCATACGACCCAATTTGGCGAAACTGGGGCGGATGCCCAAGTGCTCGCGCGCCCGTCCGGCGGGAAATCCCCGATCAGCTTCCGGCGCTCGGCAGGGTGGCCAGGGCGTTGCGGTTCTTGGCCCAGGCGGCCTCGTTGGAGCCGGCATCGACGGGCCGCTCCTTGCCGTAGCTGATGGTGCGGATGCGCCGCGCCTGCACGCCGAGGGCGACGAGGTAGCTCTTCACCGAGTTCGCGCGCCGGTCGGCAAGACCGAGATTGTATTCGCGCGTTCCGCGCTCGTCGGCGTTGCCGGAAATCAGCACCGCCTGGCCCGACTGGCTCTTGAAATATGACGCCCAGCACTCGACGATGCGCCGCGCTTGGGGCTTGAGGTTGTGGCTGTCGAGGGCGAAACGGACGCGTTCGCCGCCGCAACGCTGGGCCACCGCCACCCAGCCGCTGGCCGCCTTGGCGGCGCCGCCGCCGGACACGTTCCCACCACTCTTGGGCCCCGTTTCACAGGCCGCCAGCGCAAACATGGCGGCGCCGAGGACGACTGCTTTACTCAGTATCATCTGGGACTCCCTTTTCCTGAAAAGTTGAAACAACCGGTTCTGCACGATCTAGCGTTAATATATAGGGTAGGATCGTGGACCCGCACAAGCTGGGCGCGCCGCCCGTGTCCATGGGCTGGGGATGACGATCGCGCGGCCATCGGTATCCCATCCCTTCTCACGGCAACAACGGCGACCAGGCCGGGTCGGAAGCGCCCAGCGGGGTCGCCACCGGACGCTCGTTGCGGCCGGTCAGATCGATCGAGAACAGCAGCGGGGAGCCGCCCCTGGGTTGGCGAAAGAACATGATGACGCGGCCGTTGGGGGCCCAGGACGGTCCCTCGACGAGGTAGCCCGAAGTGAGCAGGCGCTCTCCCGAACCGTCGGGCCGCATGACGCCGATCGAGAATTTGCCTCCCTGCAGCTTGGTGAAGGCGATGTTGTCACCGCGCGGCGACCACACGGGGGTGGCGTAGCGGCCCTTGCCGAAGCTGATGCGGGTGGCGCCGCCGCCGTTGGCGCTCATCACGTAGATCTGCTGCGAGCCGCCCCGGTCGGAATTGAAGACGATGCGGGTGCCGTCGGGCGAGTAGGAGGGCGAGGTGTCGATCGCCGGGTTGCGGGTCAGCCGCCGCACCACGCGCGTGCGCAGGTCCATCGAATAGATCTCGGAATTTCCCCCGGTCGCCAGGCTCATGATGATGCGGTTGCCGTCGGGCGAGAAGCGCGGCGCGAAGGTCATGCCGGGAAACTCGCCGACGACGATGCGGCGGCGGGTGTCGATGTTGTAGATGTAAACCCGGGGCCGGTTTCCGCTGTAGGAAAGGTAGGTGATTTCCTGCGTCGACGGCGAGAAGCGCGGGGTCAGGACCAGCGCGCTGCCGTTGGTCAGGAAGCGGTGGTTGGCGCCGTCCTGATCCATGATCGCCAGGCGCTTGACCCGCTTGATGGCCGGCCCGCTCTCGGCGATGTAGACGATGCGGGTATCGAAATAGCCGCTCTCGCCGGTCAGGCGCTTGTAGATGGCGTCGGCGATGATGTGGGCGACGCGCCGCCAGTTGCGGGGCGGCGTCTCGTAGGCCTTGCCGATCATCTGGTTCTCGGCGGCGACGTCCCACAGCCGGAATTCGGTGCGCAGCCGCCCGTTCGCCTTCAAGGTGATCGAGCCGTGGACCAGCGCCAGGGCGCCGATCTTCTTCCAGTCGTCGAAGCGCGGCTGGAGCTCCATCGCCGCGGTCTTCTGGATGAAGGCCTTGCGGTCGATCGGCTTGAACAGGCCCGAGCGTTCGAGATCGGCGGTCAGCACCCGCGAGATATCGAGCGCCATGCGCCTGGCCTTGGCGCTCTCGCCGAAGAAGCCGGTGATGGCGATGGGGACCGGATCGCCTTCGGGGTTGGTGATATCGACCTTCAACTCGGCGAAGGCCGGCCGAGCGGCCAGCGACAGCACCATTACAGCCGAGAGCATCGCCAGCCGGCATGCGACAAAAAATCCCATTCTCATCATCCTCCGAACGCCTCCCTTGGATCGAACGTCAGCGTCATCGAGCGCCACAGATCGTATTTGGCCGGCGGCAGCTTGAGCGGGCTGCAGCGCGGGTTGAGCACCGCCCGGCGCGCGCTTTCCGCCGCCGAACGGTAGAATGGATCGCGGCGCATTCGCGCTGTGTCGACGATAAGGGCCTGGCGCACCGTGCGGTCGCGGTTGACCAGGACCTTGATCTCGACGACCAGATCCTGGGCGTTGCGGGCGCCGGCGGGGAAGTTCCAGCACCTCTCGATCTGCCGCTTGAGCGCGTCGAGCTCGCTCATCGAGAGCTTCTGGCTGGGATCGTTGCGGGGCGAGCCGCGCCGGGCGGTTTGCGTCTCGCGCTCGCGCTTGCCGGTCTTGGCCCTGGGCTTGAGCTTGTTGACCGACTCCAGAAGCTGGGCCAGCGACATCCGCTTGCGCGGGCGGGGCTTGGCCTTGGGCTTGGGCGCCGGCTTGGCCTTGACCCTCGGTTGGGGAGCCGGCGGCGCCGCTTTTGGTTTCGGTTCGGGCTTGGGCGGCGGTTCCTTCTTGGCCTCGGGTTTGGGCAGCAAGGCGACTTCCGGTTCCTTCTTGGGCTCGAGCTTGGGCTCGGGCTTGGGCTCGGGCTTGGGTTCGGGCTTGGGTTTCGGTTTCTCGGCCTTCTTCACGGGCGGCTTGGGCTTGGGCTCGGGTTTCTTGGGCGCCGCCGCCTGCCGGGCCTGGGGCGGTTTGGGCGTCGGTTTCTTGGCCTTCACCGCGCGTTTCTTGCCCTTGGGCGGGTTGGTTATCTCGGCGATGGTGACGATCTCGATGGCCACCGGCGGTGGTATCGGCGCAATCTTCTTGGTCGCCAGGGGCAGCCCGACGACGATCACGATGGCCAGGGCCACGTGCATTACGGCAGAAAGTGCAACACCACTGCGCATCGGGTCACCGCGTTGGTTTTTTGTCCTTACCGGCTTTCCCCGAGCCTTTTTTCACATCCCCAGCGGAGCCCCCCCCGCCGCCTTCGCTCATTTCGGCGATCAACGCAACCTTGTTGAAGCCGGCCGCGCTGACCGTGCCCATCACCTGCATGATCCGCCCGTAATTGACCGCGCGGTCGCCGCGCAAGTAGATCCGCGTTCCCGGCTTGGCCCCGGTGATCGCCCGCAGCTTGGGCCCCAACTCGTCGAGTTTGATCTCGGTTTCCTGAATAAACACCCTACCCTCGGCATTGATCGAGATGACGATCGGCTTGTCGGGCTGGGAAATCGTCTTGGCGCTGGTCTTGGGCAGGTTGACCGGAACGCCGACGGTCAGCAGCGGGGCGGTGACCATGAAGATGATCAGCAGCACCAGCATGACGTCGACGAAGGGCGTCACGTTGATTTCGCTCATCGGCCGGTAGACGCGCCGCCGCGCCCCGGCCTGGGCCCTTCCGTGATGCAGCGAGACAGCCATCAGCGCTCGTTCTCCTCGATCTGGCGCGACATGATGGCGCCGAACTCTCCGGTGAAGCCGTCGAGGCGGTTGCCGTAGCGGCCGAGGTCGCTGGACAGCTTGTTGAAGCCGACGACCGCGGGGATCGCCGCCACCAGGCCGAGGGCGGTGGCCAGCAGCGCCTCGGCAATGCCCGGCGCGACCACCGAGAGATTGGTGCTCTTCTGCACGGCGATGGCGGTGAAGCTGTTCATGATGCCCCATACGGTGCCGAAGAGGCCGATGAAGGGCGCCGTCGCGCCGACCGAGGCAAGGAAGCCGAGCCAGCGCTCGAGCCGCTCCATTTCGCGCGACAGGGTGACATTCATGACCCTCTCGACCCGCTCCTGCAGGGTGACGTTCTGCGCCGTCGAGCGCTTGCGCTCGACGGGTCCGCGCTTCCATTCGCGCATCGCCGAGGCGAAGATCGACGACATCGGATCGCCCGGGCCCTGGCCCACCCGGTCGTACAGCTCGTCGAGCGAACTGCCCGACCAGAAGGAATCCTCGAACTTGTTCGAGCGCCGGTTGACGCCTCTGATCTGGATTATTTTCTCGAAGATGATGGCCCAGCTCCAGAACGAGGCCAGCATCAGCACGACGATCACCGCCTTGACGATGAAATCGGCGTGCAGGAACATCCCCCAGATCGACAGATCCAACGGCCCCTGGGAGCCGCCCAGGGTGATCCGCTCGACCGTGCTGCCGCCGCCGATGGTGGTGCCGCCGCCGATCACCGTGCCGCCGGTTCCACCCCCCGTGGCTTGCGCCAAAAGCGTGTAGCCGCTGTCGGCCAGCCAGCCGCCGAGATGGCCGGCCCGATCGCTCGCCGCGGTTAAAAGACCTTCCATCGCTACTTCGACCCCTCTTTGGCGCGCCGCTCCAGCGGCTCGAACAATTTTCTTATCTCACCGGGAACGCGCTGGGCGCGTCCGGTGCGGTCGACGCAGGCGATCTTGAACCGCAGGCGGGCGAGAACATCGGGCTCCCGCCTGATCGTCTGCAACAAATCCATGCTGGCGCCGCGCAACTCGATGAGCCTCGTATGCACCTCCAGCGCATCGTCGAGCCTCGCCGGCATATAGTAATCCACTTCGCAGCGCCTGACCGTGAAACCAATGCCGCGCCGGGCCAGCAAATCGTGCTGATCGTGTCCCAACAATCTGAGCATCTCTGTACGGGCGCGCTCGGCAAACTTCAAGTAGTTGACGTAGTATACGATGCCGAGGGCGTCGGTATCCTCGTAGTAGACGCGGATCGGCAGGATATGGACCCCGCCCGATGCCTCGATCCAGCCCGAAACAGGGGTTCGGGCCGACATGGGAGACGCGCTAGCCGTCATCGTCACTGGCTTGCCGGAAGATTTCGAGCTGGTCCCGCACATCCGCCGGCGGGCTCAGGCCGAGCGCCCGGTAGCCCCGCTCGCCGAGAGTGCGGCCGCGCGGCGTGCGCTGGACCAGCGCCTGCTGGAGCAGGTAGGGCTCGATGACCTCCTCGATCATGTCGCGCGCCTCGGACAGGGCGGCGGCGATGGTATCGACCCCGACCGGACCGCCGCCGTATTTCTCGGCGATGCACGACAGGTATTGCCGATCCATGGCGTCGAGCCCGGCGCGGTCGACCTCGAGATGGCCCAGCGCGCGGTCGGCGTCCTCGGCGGTGATCCGCCTGATGCCATCGACCGCGGCGAAGTCGCGCACCCGCCGCAACAGCCGGCCGGCGATCCGCGGGGTGCCGCGCGAGCGCCGGGCGATCTCGATGGCGCCGTCGTCGGTGATCTCGAGCTTGAGCACGGCGGCGTTGCGCAAAACGATCCGGCACAGCTCGGCGGGCGCGTAGAAATCGAGCCGCTGGGGGATGCCGAAGCGCTCGCGCAAGGGGTTGGTGATCAGCCCCGAGCGGGTGGTCGCCCCGACCAGGGTGAAGGGCGGCAGATCGATCCGCACCGATCGCGCCGACGGGCCCTCGCCGATGATCAAATCGAGCTTGAAGTCCTCCATCGCCGGATAGAGGATTTCTTCGACCGCCGGGTTGAGGCGGTGAATTTCGTCGATGAACAGAACGTCGCGCGGCTCGAGGTTGGTCAGCAGCGCGGCAAGGTCGCCGGCCCGCGCGATCACCGGCCCCGAGGTGGCCCGGAACCCGACGCCGAGCTCGCGGGCGAGGATCTGGGCCAGGGTCGTCTTGCCCAGCCCGGGGGGGCCGAAAAAGAGCGCATGGTCGAGGGCTTCCCCGCGCGCCCGCGCCGCCTCGATGAAGACGCGCAAGTTCGCCCGCAACTTCTCCTGGCCGACGAACTCGTCGAGCGTTTGCGGGCGCAGGCCGGGCTCGAACTTGTCCTCGGCTTCGGCCGCCGGGTCGAGCGTGCGCAAGCTTTCCGAGGCGCCCTCGCTCATCCGCCGAGCTCCCGAAGGCCGGCCTTGATCAGGGCCTCGATGCTCGCGCTCCGGCCCAGCTCCGCGGCGGCCTGGGCCACCGCGCCGAAGGCCTCGGAGCGCCCGTAGCCGAGATTGACCAGGGCCGAAACGGCGTCGCCGGAGGCGCTTCCCGCCGGCTGATCGGCGCTTGCCGCGGCCGGGCCGAGGGCGATCCCGCCGGCCTTGTCCTTCAACTCGGTGGTGATGCGGGTGGCCAGTTTCGGGCCGACCCCATCGGCGCGGGAGATCATGGCCTTGTCCTGGGCGGCGATGGCCCGGGCGATTTCGTCCGCCGACAGCACCGAGAGGATGGCCAGGGCGACCCGCGCGCCGACCCCCTGGACGGTGGTCAACAGGCGGAACCAGGCGCGCTCGGACTCCTCGATGAAACCGTAGAGATGAATGTGGTCCTCGCGGACATGGGTCTCGACCAGCACCCGCACCGCCTCGCCCTTGGCCGGCATGCGCTCCAGCGTCCGGCGCGAGGCGAAGACGAGATAGCCGACGCCGCCGACATCGATCACCGCCTGATCGGCGCCGCAAGACAACACCGAACCGCTGAGCGCGGCGATCAACCGCTCGCTCCGGCGGCCAGCGCCAGGCGGATTGCGGCCGGCGCGCCCCGGTGGTGGGCGTGGCAGATGGCCACCGCCAGGGCGTCGGCGGCGTCCTCGCCGGCCGGCTCGCATCCCGGCAGGAGGATCGCCACCATCGCGCCGATCTGTCGTTTGTCGGCGTGCCCGGCGCCGACCACCGATTTCTTGACGCGGTTGGCGGCATATTCGGTGACCCCGAGCCCGGCCCGCGCCGGCGCCAGCATGACCACCCCGCGGGCCAGCCCGAGCTTGAGCGAGGAAGCCGGGTTGCGGTTGACGAAGCCCTCCTCGATCGCCGCTTCGTCCGGGTTGTGGGCTTCAATGACCGCGGCGAGCCCGTCATACAACGCCGCCAGCCGCTGGGCGAGGGGCGCTTTGTGGTCGGCGGTGACGACGCCGTTGGCGACGTGGGAGAGGCGGTTTGCGTCCACCTCGATGACGCCCCAACCGGTACGGCGGAGCCCAGGGTCGAGTCCGAGCAATCTCATCGGCCGGTGGAATTCATTCGCTGGAATGCTCCGACAGGCGGGCCGGTTTCACGCGGCCGCGCCGACCCCAATATTTATTGGCCGTGGCCCACTCCAATAACACAATCGACGGGGCAGTTCCCGGCAAATCCCGTCCTTGGCGCGCAGCCACCGCGCGGCCCGCAAGTCTATCGTCCAATATGGCCAGATTAGGGCGCGTGCGGCCCGCCGACAGGTTCGAGTTGTTAACGAAAAGTTGAAGAGTAATACTGCTGAATCCGAACAACTCATCCGACATTCGGAACGTTGTAACCAGCGGTCCTTGGTATTAGTATGCCCATGGCGAGCAGAAACAAAAACCGCGCCGCGAAAGGCGGGAAACGCTCCGCCGCCCGGAGTTCGGGCGGCGTGATGCACGCCCGCGCCGGCGTGCTGGCCCGCATGCTCGCAAAGTGGCTCGAGGTCGGGCCGATGGCGGCCGATGTCGCGGCCCTGACGCGGGTCCGGCAGATCTCCAATATGGTCCGGCAAACGCCGCTGATGGCGGCGGTCAGCATGCTCAACGCAGCGCTCCTGGCGATCGCCCTATGGCCGACCACCCCGCAGCCGTTGATCCTCGGCTGGGTGGGGCTTACATGGGCGGTTTGGGCGGCGGTCATGGTGGACTGGCGAAAACACTATCGCCGGCAATCGCGGAGCAAGGTCGGCGTTGCGACGATACGGCGTGCCGTGTTGCATTCGAGCTTCGCCGGAGCCTTGTGGGGCCTCGGCGCGATCGTGCTTTTTCCGCCCGACGCGCCGCTCCAGCAACTCGTCCTGGCGTTCGTCATCGGCGGCATGGGGGCCGGCGCGGTCGCCGCGATGTCGTCCCTTCCGGCGGCCTGTTACGCCTTCCTCCTCGCTTCGGCCTTGCCGCTCGCGATCAACTTCATGCGCGCCGGCAGCTCCACCTCGCTGGTCATGGGGGCCATGGTCGTGGTCTTCATCGCCGCCATGATCGTCGTCTCGCGCATCGGCTACCGAACCTTCCTCGACGGCGTCCGCACCGAGATTGAAAACAAGAGGTTGCTCGACCAGGTATCGGCCACCCACGCGCGCCTCGTCGATGCCGTCGAGAGCGTGCCGGCGGGGATTGTCTTCTGCGATGCCGACGACCGGCTGGTCGTCTGCAACAGCCGCTATCGGGAATGGATGTGCCCGGGTCGCGAGAGCGAGGTCGTGCCGGGAATGAAGTTCGACGATCTGGTCGAGATGAGCGTCGATGCGGTGCTCGGCCCGGTCAGTGCGGCGCGCCGGCGGTCGTGGGTGCGCGCCAGTCTGAAGCAGCATCGCAACCCCAAGAAGCCAACCGAGATCGTCTTCGCCGACGGCCGTTTCGTGCGCGTCCTGGAGCGTCGAACCGAGGACGGCGGCACCATCGGCGTACTCACCGACATCACCGATCTGCGGCAGCACGAAGAGGAGGTCGCCGCGCAATCGAAGCTGATGAAGGTGACCTTTGAAAGCATGGCGCAAGGGCTCATAGCCTTCGACAAGGATCTGACGATCCTGGCTTCGAACGAACGTCTGGCGACGCTTCTCGGCATGCCCGGCGAGATGCTCTCGGTCGGCCGCTCCTTCGGCGATATGATCGAATTGGCGGCCAGGCGCGGCGACTACGGTCCCGGCGAGCCAGCGCGGCTGGCCGCCAAATACAAGAAACTGGCGAAAGGCAGGAAGGCCCACAGTTTCGAGCGCCGACTGGCCGACGGAACGGTTCTCGAAGTCCGCGACGCGCCGCTCGGCGACGGCGGCTCGGTCGTCACCTATGCCGACATCACCGAGCGCAAACGGGCCGAGGAAGCGGTTCGCCTCAGCGAACAGAAGTTCCGCTATCTGATCGAGGGCTCGATCCAGGGCATCGTCATCAGCGACAAGGACATGATGATCGTCTTCGCCAACCAGGCGGGGGCGGAAATGTTCGGCTACGACGACCCCGCGGACATGCTGGCCGCCGGCCACAGCAAGGCCCTGATGGCGAAGGGCGAGCGCGAGCGCCTGATGCGCTATCACGACGCCCGCGTGGGCGTCGGCGAAGAGGCGCCCCGGCACTACGAGTTCAAGGCCCGGCGCAAGAACGGATCGAGCTTCTGGGTGCACAACCAGCCCAGGCTCATCGAGTGGGAAGGTAAACCGGCGACCCAGAACGTCATGATCGACATAACCGAGCGCAAGCAGGCCGAGGACCGGGTCAACAGCGCCGAGCAGCAGCTTCGCGACGGAATCGACAGCATCAGCGACGGGTTCGTTCTCTACGGCGCGGACGAGCGCGTCATCATGTGCAACGAGCAGTTTCTCGACATGTACGAATACCTGCGCCGGCCCGAAGGCATCGTCGGCTGCGGCATCGAGGAGTTGTGCCGGATCGGGCTCGAGGAAGGCCAAATCGCCGGCCCTCTGGCGCTCAAGAATCCGGAGAAATGGCTGAAGCAGCGGCTGGAGTGCCACCGCAATCCGACCGAGGAGCCGTCGGAGTCCGAGATGAAGGACGGGCGCTGGATCATGGTCAGCGAACGGCGGACCCGCGAGGGCGGGATCGTCGGAATCCACACCGACAGTACCGCACTCAAGCGGGCCGAGACGCGCCTGCGCGACGCGGTCGAGAGCCTGCCCGAAGCCTTCGCGCTGTTCGACGCCGAAGACCGCCTCGTCATCCTCAACGAAAAATACCGCGAATTCTATGCCAAGACCGGCGGAGCGATCAGGATCGGCGCCCGCTTCGAGGACATCATCCGGTCCGGGATCGAACGCGGCCAGTACCCCGAGGCCAAGGGGCGGACCAAGGAATTCATCCGCGAGCGGCTGGCGCTGCACCGCAAACCCGGCGCCGTCATCGAGCAGAAGCTGAGCGACGGACGCTGGCTGAGGATCATCGAGCGGCGGACCCGGGAAGGCGGGACAGTCGGCGTGCGCGCCGATATAACCGAGCACAAACAGCGCGAGGCGGCGCTGCAGAAAAGCCAGACCGAACTCAGCCGCCGGGTTGCCGAGCTCGAGGAAATGCAGCTCCAGCTCGAGACCCAGGGCGCCGAGCTTCGCGAGCTTGCCCAGCACCTCGCCCGGGCGCGCGACGAAGCCGCCGCCGCGAGCAAGGCGAAGTCCGATTTCCTGGCCAATATGAGCCACGAGCTGCGAACCCGCTCAACGCCGTCATCGGCTTCTCGGAAATCATGAGCGGCGAGTTGCTGGGGCCCATCGGCACGCCGCAGTACAAGCAATACGCCGCCGATATCCACGACAGCGGATCGCACCTCCTGAGCCTGATCAACGACATCCTCGATCTCTCCAAGATCGAGGCCGGGAGTATGGAGTTGCATGAGGAACGCGTCGATTTCGCCGACATCGTGGGCTCGGCGGTGCGGGTCATCCGCGAGCGCGTGGTCTCGGCGAAGTTGACGCTGGAAGTCGATCTCGAGGAGGATTTTCCAGGGCTCTACCTCGACGAGCGGGCGCACAAACAGATCCTGCTCAACCTGCTTTCCAACGCCGTCAAGTTCACCAAGCCGGGCGGGCTGATAGCGCTCCGCGCACGGCGGGCGGGGAAGGACGGCGTGGTCATCTCGGTAACCGACAACGGCCTCGGCATGGAGGCCGGAGACATCGAAAAGGCGCTCGCGCCCTTTGGTCAGGTCGACAGCTCGATGACCCGCAAACATGCGGGGACCGGTCTCGGGCTGCCGCTGGTCAAATCACTGGTCGAGCTGCACGGTGGCACGTTGCGCATCGACAGCGAGCCGGGCAAGGGCACTTCCGTGAGCTTTACCCTGCCGCCCGAACGGATCGTCACCGACGAGCGCCGGGCGATAGCGACTTAGTTCGTGTTCCCTCGGACGCCGGGCGGTCGTCCTGAGCTTGTCGAAGGGCGCACCCTTGGCTGGGGTTGCCTCGCATAAGCTCGGGCGCGTGGTCACGCTTGTCCGGAAACCGGCTCGGTTTCCGGGTGGTGGTGCCGCCTGCAACTTCCCGGTCCTCATCCTGAGCCTGTCGAAGGATGGATGCCGTCAGTCCTCAAAACGGCGTTTCACGTCTTCGGGCACCGGGACCGCGCGCATGCCTTTGGCTGCGTCATCGGATCGTTGTACCCAGACCCGGCGCTCGAAACCCTCGAGGGCCGGCCGCCCGTCGGAATGGGTCAGCGTGTGCTTGACCACGAAGGTCTTTCTCGCCCACTCGTCGACCCAGCTCTCGAGGCTCAACTTGTCGCCCAGCCGGCAGGCATTGGTGTACTTCGCGCTTGTCTCCAGAAGTGGCATTCCCGGGGCGTTGAAGTCACGATCAAGCTCGGCGTAGGACAGGGCGTTGGCTGAGAACAAGCGCTCGGTTGCCTGATCGAACCAGGTATAGAAATGGGGATAGAAGACGATCCCGGCGGCGTCGCAATGGGCCCACTCGACAGTGATCTTAGCCTTGTAAACGCGCAAGATTGCTTCCCCCCGTTCCTTGGTATTAGGCGCCGAGCGCCCGCATCACTTCGTCGGAGACTTCGAAATTCGCCGATACCCGCTGTACGTCGTCGCTGTCGTCGAGCGTTTC
>SMVB01310672.1_pt1 | contig 13039 bp, 15 predicted proteins | sample 2456461 | NCBI WGS metagenome assembly SMVB01 (sample SAMN11095934, study PRJNA526329) | marine sediment metagenome | biome: Marine sediment; feature: Surficial sediment; material: Deep marine sediment; isolation source: Hadal surficial sediment | place: Pacific Ocean | collected 2014-05 | depth...
GGTGTTTGTTCTTTTTGTGCTGTAGTTTATAGAATAAAGGAGACAGATGAAGACAGTAATAGTGACGTGTGATCGTTGCCAAGTAGTTATCAATCAGACAGATGTTCTAACCGGGTTTAAGTATATTCCCTCCTATATGAAATATGAGCTTAATTGCGGTGGGTCATTAAAGGAATTCTGTGGTATGCATTGTATGGAGCTACAGATACATACGGGTGAGAAGACAAATAACAAAGAAGGACTAGATATGAACTTAATTAATGAACCACCAATGCCTACGAAAGTTGCTCCTACTTTCGGTAGCGGAATGACAGTAGGAGGAAATCCAGTTGGATACCCAGGATAATGAAAAAGATGAAATTGAACATTGCGAACATCCGTTCGACATTTTACTAAAAGATGAATACGGTTATTGGAATTGTATGTGCGGAGCTACGGGAAATCTAGTTGCAGACTATAATAGGAAGCTCAGGTTCAGTATTCCAAAGGATAAGCCAACTAGACAACAACGACGTAAGTGGGAACGTACAGTTACGAAGGAATTTATAAAATCACAGATAAGAAAATCAAAAGACCGAAATCAAAAAATAACTACGTAATTTGCGCCCAATGCGGGTTCTCTAATCCGCTAGTTAAGGGAAAGCAGAGACGAACGTATAAGAACACCAAGCAGGGTCGCCGTAAAGACCTCAAGGATGTGTTCTTTCGCTCGGCGTGGGAAGCTAACATTGCACGCTACCTCAACCTAAAAGTGAAGAATAAAGAGATTAAACGGTGGAGTTACGAACCAAAACGCTTTGAATTTCCAATTAAACGTGGAACTAACTCATACCTTCCTGACTTCTTGGTTATACATGCAGAAAATGATGCAGAGTGGTGGGAAGTAAAGGGATATTGGACGAGTAAGGGGAAGGTAGCTGTCAATAGATTTAGAAAGTACTTCCCTAATGAACACCTACTTATCATCGACAAGAAGGAATACAAGAACATTGAAGAAGAGGTTGCTGAGAAAATTCCTAAGTGGGAGTTCTAGGAGTGTGCTATATACTCTATCCAAGCAGACCATACATCGGTTTGGCTTGTGTTTGTGTCTAAGCCATCTCCACCTGTACGTTGAATTAGAGCACTTATTGTACTGTTCCGATTAGGAATAATAGTAAAATCAACACTTATCTCGGTCATAGTATTAGCTACTCCCGGGATTGTTCTTGCGGTAGTGTCAACCAAAATAGATACTTCGTCGTTTGTATCTTCCGGTTGTTCAATAACTCTAACAACCCACAGAATATCACCAGTTGTTCCACCATTAGTATATCTCCAATGTATTGACGGAAATCCACCCCGAATAAAATCAGTAGGAAGTATTACAGGCATATAATAGATTTTATCTGTTTGACCATCGGCTAAGTGGATGTGAGCAGTCCTTTCAAAGTTTCCTTCTTTGTCTACTACTGATGCTTCTTGGGTAACATCAGAATATAGAGGTATCCGTCTAATACGAGCAGCACCCGTGGCTCCACTTTCTAATTTAAGCTCTTGGATTCTCGTTAGAAAGTTTTTAGTAGGTAAACTATTATCTAGCCCAACCATTAGTTATTACCACCTGAAGCTCCTCTTGTAGTTGGTTGTCCATATAGTTCAATGCGTTTGATAGCTGGTGTTTCTCTGTACCGACCCTCAACAGTGACGATGTTCCCAGAAATTTCAGTAGAAGCAAATTCTCCTGTAACTAATGTAAGTGTTCCTGCTGTAGCAGCAATAAGAGTATAGCTTCCATCATTAGAAGTGGTTCCTGAGATGATGATTTCATCACCAACGATAAATTGTCCAAATGCTGATGAAGCTGAAACAATTGTGTCATTATTAGCACCATTGTCGTTAATAGCTATATCTGCTCCAATAATTTTCGGAGACTCAGTTTTATTAGAACCAGACCATGTTAGCTTAAACATGACCCTATATACATTGTGCCTATCAATTTTGATAGTGGTTCTACCATTTTTAATGATAGCAGCACCAAGCTTAATCTCTGTCCCGTTATCAGCAAACATACTTACTTGCCACGAGTCACTATTGGGTCTCATACCTTGGGTATAAATAATCATTTCAGACATATCTATTCGTTCAGGGAAGAACATCTCTGGCAACAGAGCAAATCCTTCACTAGTAAGTCGTTGAATTGATCTGAATGGCCCTGCTCGGTCATCGAGATATATATGGTTCAGGTTGTTTCCATTGTTAAACCATAGTGTAGGCGTTTCATAAGCCGAACTAATTGGCTTACCAAGTAGAGATACGCCTACGTTTGAGTTGTAGTTAGCATTGTAGAGGAATGTAGTTCCAATTACTTGCCATACAACTTCTTCTACTCTATCCGACTTGTGGAGATATCCACACAGAACGTTAATCTCAGAGGATGTAATGTCCGGCTGGTATAGAGTATAGATGAAGTCACCAACACCCACAACTCCCAAGTATCTTCCTTGGTTGTAGTTCGTTACGTTTGTTGGGGGGTCTGCATATGATTTAGTCTTTCCGTCGAACCCAATGTTAATAGGTAGCTGTCCCGGCGTCCAGAACAATAGTCCTGATGGGTGGGGCATAAGCAGTCCACCACGCCAAGGTGAAATTGGAATGTTATCGAACAGACTTCTCCAAATCTTGAAGTCCTCGAAGATAAGAGACGATCTACCTGTGTCTGGGTAGTATGACCACAAACCGTCTTTGTTAAGGAAGACATCTCCACCACCAACAGCCGATAGTCCTGCTGCTCGTTCATCTTTATCACCAGCGCCGAAGTATGAAGCCCATCCATCTTCTTGGTCGGGGTTTACGTCTACACCAGAAGCAATTTCAGAGATAGTTTCTCTCCACCCCTTAGTAGCTCTCATACCTACAAGCTGGAATCCACCAGTACCAGCACCATTAGCTAGGTGCTCTACTGTTTTTACGTCACCCGTAGCCTGCGTAAGTGCAGGCCATGTGTCATTGTCGATAGCTCCTGTACCAACGGTTAGCTTTCTGGGGTTAGTTGTTCCCGAAGACGGGAAGAACCAGTTACCCTTGTACCTAGCCATTTGGCCGGGGAAAGTAATGTCTGTGAACTCAACAAACCCAAGGTCTTCACCAAACATATCAGACGAGTTTCTCAAGTCAATTTTATTGATAATAACAGGGGGATCAATAACGTCAGGAGCAGTATTAGTTGCATCACCGGGACGCCCACGAGACACATATAGATATTGGTCATCAGTACCAATGGATTCTTCCATGTACCAATGTGCTTGCCACTTGTGGTAGATCGTATCTAGATATGTTCCAACCATGTGCATAGCAGTCTTATATTGGTCAAACGAAATGTTCTCTAGGCTTCCTACTGAAGTGCCACTGATTTCCCACGGGTCTTCATTGGCACCACCTGTTGGCGTACCATTACCCCATCCCGGCTGATGGCCGGTAAAGACAGTAGCAGTATTAGTGTTAATCGACATACTAGTCTTAGTCTTCGTTCCAGTGATGGTATAGCCCTTGTAAACGTTAGTGCCTAGTGCTTCTCCTGTGTCTGTCGCAGTAGTAGCAGTATAAGAAACCCCTGAATCTGCTGATCCTGAGTCTTGTACTTCAGAATCATCTACGGACACACCTAGAATCAAGTCAATGTTGTTTAGGTTTTGTAGACCAAAACTAGCATCCGGTTGATTAAATGCAACACCAGCACTAAAGTAATCATTAGTATCAACATCGTCGCTTGTAAATGTTCCTGAACTAAAGTCAGACGATGCCCCTTCTACTAACCACATTCCTACAATTATATCTACAGTTGACACAGTAGATATAATGACAGTAGCACTTGTATCTGTTGGGTTTGTAATATGCCAGAGTTCAAGGGCATACGTTGATGTGTCTGTATTATCAGCACTACCAGCAATTTGTGATAGGGACTCATTTGTATTAAACACCACAGATGTTACAGCACTTACATTTTTAGTAGCAATAGCTACAATAAGTTCTGTATTAGCATTTTGGTTTCCAGTAGTATTAAATGAATCTGTCGAAAAAGCAGGGTCAGATGCGGCTGTAAAGCCCACATAGTTAATAAGAACCGCAGCACCTAATGACTGACTATCAGTATCATCGAGCCACAACCAATCAGCCAACCCAATATCCATTTTAGCTACACCAGCAACAACATCGAACGATCCGTTTTCTTCATTTAGTTCTACCCATACTACGTCTTCTCCATGACTAACTGTAGTTGCACTAGCTTGTTGCCAGTCAACTGCATAGTTATCAGGAGAGGTTTGGGCATTTTCATCTGTCCAAGCTGAAGCAGCAGACTCACCAAGCTCACTTGCAGCACCCAATGACCACGATGCACTACCTAGGTCAGTATCGTCAGAAACAGTACTAAGAGATGTTAGAATAAACGCATCTGAAGTAATACTGATACTAGTAGCAGCCTGTCCACCTGAAGATGTTTCTCGCGTGAATTGCCCTACTTCTGCTAAAATACCTTTTATGGCTAATGTTGCCCACTTATAACCTGTTGACCAAGCCTGTGTATGTCTCCATGTAAATCCTGTACCAGTAGGAGGGTCAAGGTTTTCAATTACTGTGGTTTCATTACCAAGTTGGTTCTGAATAGAATAGGTCTTTGAAGTTCTTCTACTGGAGCTAGTAGGTTCGCTTGCGTGTACTGCGTTGAAGTTCTGTACAAATTGGTTAACACCATCAGTGATTCCAAACACAGTGTTAAGTCCTACAGAAGTTGATAGAGAGGTCAGCAATGCACCAATTGTTATCAGACATGTTGGTACATTAGTCAAGCCTGTAATTTCTTGTGTTGTTGTAGAACCAGTATCATTTGTCCACTCAACTACTTCTGTCTCTACATCGGTTCCGCCGAATAGTATGAAGTTGATTGCATCAGCGGTTCCAGAACCATTATTTGACCAGTTTAGAGTCATATTGTTATCATTGTCTCCACCACCTACGAATGTACATAGAGCCGAGGGGAACGGTGAATCTGCATCTTCATTTACAAAATGAATGGCAGAGTTAAAATAACTCCGAGATACGTTTGAAGCGGCTGAGCCTGCTGCTACAAATTCAATTTCAATAGCAATTGATGCTGTATTACCACTAGTACAAGTAGCATTTACAGATGTATCATTAGTGTTTTTAAATTCAACCATTAAGCTACCATTACCTCTTGGATTAGCCACGGAAGTAAATCCACTTCCTGCGGTAATTGAACTATCATTATCAACTGCATGAACACCATAAGTAGCATTATCAACATGGTCAAATGTTCCCAACGTAGTTGATGGAGTAGTTGTACTATCGTTAACGTCGTCTGAAGATTGCTGAATAGCACCAGCCCCATCAACTGTTAAATTAACGTTAGTATATTCTGTAAAAATATACTTTATACTTGTTTGAGTGACACCATTATAATCTATTGTTTCTGTTCCACTCGATACACCTGAAGTTTTCAAAGCCCTCCACACAGATATACTTCTTGTTGCAATGGAGGAGTTGTCATACATTTGACTTTCCACTCTTGTCCAACTAAGTCCAGTAGTTCCAGTTACAGAAGAAGGGACTGCTGGAACTCCACCTAGCTCATTATTTAAGCTATCAATAACTAAAAGAACCAATCTATTAGCATGTGGTGTATATTGTGATGTTGTAAACGAGTTTTTTCCAGTAGTAGTAACTGCTATCTCAAGCCCAATCATATTGCCCATTAGTCCACTAAGGACAGTCCAATCAGATACAGGGTTACTTGGGGTTTGTGCGCCAATTCTCCATTGTGTTTGAAGTGTATGAGACCCTTGATCTATGGATCGTTCAGCTAATTCATTAAAGTTTGTTCCCGGGGTAATTGCTGAGAAGTTGTTACTGGTCATAATTCCACCGTATATTATGTTTCCTGGGTTTTCAAGTGGAGCTAGACCAACTGACCGAGCAGTATTACGGTTATCGGAGCCAGTAACCGTCTGAATAATTGCATCGGCTCCATTTGTGCCTGAAGTAACTACACCAGCCCAAGTTGTGTTTTCAAAAGATGCATCCAGTTGATTTTGTGCCCATTCAATTTTAGCGAACCCAATAAAGGTTTCGTCGGGTACTACAGCATAAGTATTTATTCTAGCTGTAGAACTAAAAGCCACAGATGCAAGCAGCGTTGGAACAGCACTATTTCCCGGGAAAGTAAAACTAGTTGGCCCGTTATTCTGGATGGCACTTTGGTGGATAATGGTAATTATGCTCAATCTTCCTTCATAGATGTTCATAGGCTGATTCCATACCGTAAAGGAAGGCGGGCCTCCGTGTTGTGTACCAGTACTCTGAAAGATTGTGGGAACAGTTGCCGTTCCTAGGTCGCTATCAGAATTAAGAAGAGTTTCAATTACTTCAGTAGCAAGATCACCAGCATTATCCTCTGCATTCCAACTAATAGAGCGGTCATTTTCCGTAGTCCCGTCCGCGAAACCAATCATACCTCCTGCACCAGCTTTTGATGTAGCATCAGTACCATTTAGTTCACCATCAGCAGACCAGAACATAGCTCCCTTTACAGGGAAGTTTGCATTGTGAGTGACTACATCAGCCCCGTTAATAGTTGGTTTCTGGAATGTACCAACAAAGAATGCAGTTGCATTCGCAGCCGAAGTCGCACCATTCTTAGATGAAATAGCTTGTACAGTTGGTTGTGTTCCCTGTACAGCATTAGGAATCTGCAAAGCAATAGCAGCAGCTTCTCTGTTTCCAGCAGCATCATAGATTCTTCGGAGGATGTGAGACTTCAGAGCTGTTGGTCTAAAGTAAGGGGCTGGTCGTAGCTCTCCGTGAATACCAATGACTCCATTAGCGAAGTACAAACCTTTAGTTTCATCTTCGTCAGATTCAGGCAGATAACCAACTCCTCTTTCCCACCCTTCCCATGTTTTAATTAGTGGCTTAAGTGGTTGTGCTTGCTTATTACTGGGCATTAAATGTGCCTCTAACGGTCACCCTATCATCAGAGTTAGTTCTCGCTAGGAAGTCAATCTTCTGTCGAATATCTAGAGCCTTTGCCATCTTGGTATTGTATGCGTCGTGCTTCTCCTCGTCCAAGTCTTGCAAAGCCATCTCTTCAATTAAGTCTGCAAATAGAAGATTAACTATGTAGTCTTCTGGTGCATATACAACTGTTGCATCCTTCAAAAGCTCAGTAGCGCCTGAAACTGTTGGATAATCAACTCGTCCACGAAAGAACAAGGGATGGTCAATATCATTACCCACGCGCGAACGCGAAGACCAACTAGGAGTAGCGCGACTAGATGTGTAGTAACTACCTACTCTATCTCGCCTGTTTTGAATCAGCATGATTCTAGTAGGTGTAGCCCCACGGGGGTCTCGTAGAATCTCGAAGTCACTCCACTTCTCGGCGGGATATTGTAGAACCCTATAGGCATTAAGAGAAGTTCCAACAGTAATCTTATCACCTCGTGGGAAATATTCTACTAGTTGCATGTCTTCTGGCCCATCAAAAGCTGATGGTAGATCGTGAGTTCTTTGATCTCTTTCAAGGATCGTTGCAGCGTCATAATATACTGTGCTAGTAGCGGAACCTGTTGCAAATAGTCTCATTTGTATTTGCTTACATGTAGCAGGAACCGTAATCTGAGTTGTTAGTTGAACCCACTGATTAAAAGTCGTTGTATTACAACTCTCTCCGATTTGAGCACCATTAGTCACGTCCCAAATTTCCATCTCTGCAACACTTCCACCATTAGAAGAGTCAACAAAAGCATAAACAGAAGCAAGTAAGGGAGTATTAGCAGATATAAATACACTTTGTCCGACATAATCCGTTCCCGCAGTACCCGCAGTAATCTTCATAGAAGAATCACCAAAAAGTACTTCAAATGTACCAGCCGCATCAGAAGTCGTGGCTACTGCAAATGTAGCACTACTAGCTGTCCAATTAGTAGTAATTGTAGCATCTCCCATATTTCCATTAGTTAATAGACCATCAAGAGGAATAAATACCCACCCACGAATATTTTCTAGTAGTTCATTGATTCTATCGTTGATTTCCGTAGGATGGAAGTTATAGTGCATCTCATAATCCATACCAGAGTTTACTGAGTCAGTAAAGGCTGGGGCAAAAATGAGCTTAGAGTTTGTACCAGTGAAATCTATATCTGTAACACGAGCGACTTCTCCTACAGCGGGACTACCACTTTCCGATTCGGAAATGTAGATAAACGCAGAGTTATAGTCTTCTGATTGTGCGCTAGGAGCAAACATCGAATCTATAATAGATACGTTATCTAACGATGTTCCTGTTGTCGTTCCCACAATAGGGTACTTACCCGCGTATAGCTTCTTGATTACCTTCTGGCGTATAAGTTTTCGTGTTGTAGTTGGTTCGGCCACTGTTTACCTCTTTCTTGGTGCAAAGTGCTTCTGTACGTTTGTCATCCTCTTTTTCTTTACTCGCGGTTTAACCACAGAAGGTAGGCCGTGACCTCCAACAGGAGTACTTGTTCTCGGTTTATACGGATCAACTCTTCGAATGGGATTCCGTCTCCGTTTACCCTTTGGCATACGGTTCCTTCTTTCCCCTCTTACGTGCTCTCCAATTAAGGAATTCCTTAAGAGCGCCCTTTGTCTGTTCCCTACTCATATTATCTACTATATCAGAGCCTTTTGCAACCTTGAGTTCCTCTTTGGCTACATCTTCAGCGGCTCTCTCTTCTGCAAAATCCGCAAAATCAGCCAATTCGGCCAATTCCATATTTTCGGCCCCCGGGAGCAGATAATTGGAGTCATAGATTCTATTCATGTATTCCCCCCGCTTATCATCTGGCACCCTAGGTTTATAGCCTATAGGCAGGTAAATCTTACTCAAAACGCCTCCTAGCTTCTATCCGTCGTCATTATGCAAGCCCTATCAACGTCTTACTTATAGTATAGAGATCACTAACCTCAGAAGCGGACAATTCCTTGCCACAGACGAACGGGAGGGCGATGCGGCCTTCGAAGACGAGACTGACTGCCGGGGCCGTATTCAGCGTAGCACCGATGCAGAAGAGGCTTGAGGTGTCCGGTGAGTTGGCGAACGACGCATCTGAGGCCGTGTTGCCACTGCCGTCTGCCACGGCGTTGAGATACGCCGTGTGCGAGAGGTCAGAGTCGTTGTTGTCCGTGGTCGCCACAACGAATTGCCAAGCACTCAGCGGCATCTCCGTGTCTGCTGCCGATACTCGGCTTTGGTTGTTCGACTCGTCATACGTCTGAAGGGAAATCTTTTTGTTGCCGTCGAGGATGAGTCGCCACTCGCGCTGATTGTTGTTGTCCCACTTGCCCATAATCGTAACGTCGGTGTTGTCCCTCGGGAGAATCCAAGCGCCGCAGGAAAAGTTCTCGTTAGACGGGAACCCGAGATTGCTTTCGTCTTGGCCCGAGAGGTAGGTCTGCGCGCCCTGAGTGATGGCGTAGCTGTGTATGCCGCCGACGTGCATGTAGGGTTCAAACTCGTCTCTGAGGTTTCGGTTGGCTGATTGATCGCGCGCGACGAGCCAAGTCTTGGTCAGTTCTTCACCATAAGTCCAGATGCCGAAAGAGCCCGAACCGATTGTTGAGTTCAAGAAAGGCCAGAAGGCGGTCTTGTTCGTGCCGAAGATAGCGAGCATTTCGTCAATTTTTTCAAATGTTGGAACTGCTCCACCACCACCACCTGTACTAGTACTAGAAATATCCATTATGAGACCCCCAAAAGTAATACACCTAAAGTATATAGATCAGAAACATTAGTAGCGGTTAGTTCTTTACCACAGACAAAAGGCATAGCCAGTCGGCCTGAGATTTCATCAGCCGCAGTTGTACCCGACGAGTAGTGAGCACCAATGTTTATAGTTGCCGCAGTATCGTCCATATTGTCCCACGATCCCGTTTCAGTGTTTCCTGTGCCATCAACCACACCATCAAGGTAGAACGTCATGCTAGTGTCATCATCGGCTCCGTCGAAGGTCACAGTTACCATTTGCCACGTATTTGCGACTAAAACCGTGTCTGAAGCGCCAATGCGAGACGCACCCGCGCCCTCGTCAAAGACTTCCAGTTCGATATGGTTGGAACTGTCGAGAGCCAGTTTATACTCTTGATTACCATTTGCAACGTATTTAGCTATCATGGTAACTGTGGATACGTCTCGGAAATAAATCCAGCAGCCGAAACTACAAGCCTCGTTAGCCGGGAACGACAAGTTCGTGTTGTCCTGTCCAGCTAAGTAGTTGCTGGACGCAGAGTTGAAGGTGTAGCTATGTACGCCACCCACATGACGATACGGCGAAAAGTCTAGTTGGAGTTCTTTGTTTCCGCTTGCGTCTTTGGAGACGAGCCATGTACTAGTCTCCCGGTAGCTTTCTATCCCTGTAGTGTCAATTCCACTCACATTCTCGACAAAGGGCCAAAAGGTCGTCTTGGTGCTGCCCAAAATAGTGATAATGTCATCAAGCTTTTCGTATGTTGGAATTGCCCCTCCACCAGAAGATGATGTACTAGAAATATCCATTTATCTGCTTCTAATTCCTGTACTAACCTGAAGAGAAGCACTTGTACCACCAGTACGAATTGCGCTAAATTTAGTTAGCTCTGCACTAGAATCTAGTGTAATCTTCACCCCGACGCCAGCAAGGTGCCCAATTGTCGAGGTAGCAGTAGTACCATCTACTGTAAATCTGATTTCTGCGGTTTCAACAGTAATAACGGCTGTATCTTCAGCATTAGCTACTACAGTAGCAAGGGTCAGCCCTGTGGCTGTCCCCGTTACTGCTAGTGTTTCTCTTGAAGTTAGTCCCATGTTTTACTCCTTGTCTTCCTGTTCTACTGATTCTATTTTCTCATTCAGTTCAGTAATTTTCTGGTCTTTCAGATTAGACGCGATGGCCGCATCGCTTAGTGCTTGTCTAAGCAGTCGTAGTTCCACGGTCTGCTCTCCGATAGTCGCAACTAGATCATTTATTGTTGCATCCATAATATTATAAAATCTCCTTTGTTATACTGATTTGATTACTACGAAGTTGATTGTCGTGTCGTCAGCATATCCATCACCCGCACCGGGGTTAGAAATGGTAATTTTGAATGATCCATCAGATACATCAGAAACAGAATACATTGGTGTTCCTGCGCCGTCGTTGTAATCCCCAATACTAAGAATAACTACGTCATTTGCTGAAACGAAGGAGTTAGTAACTGTGAACTGTGATTCGGCTGCTGCTGAAAGAGCAACATCAAAAAGCTGAATTGTTCCACCAGAACCGTTAATTGTAACTCCTGTCTGATGATTTGATGCCTGCACTACTGTTGTGGTATTACGATTTGCTACTGTAACTCCACCATCGCTTGAAAAGGTGGCTACAATTGTTCCACCCACTAGAATATCTAATTCGCTGTTTACCACATCTCTGTGGAAACCAAAGCCTTTTCCGGCCATTTTATAGTTCCTTTCTTAGCGGCATAAGGCCGCACTTGATAAGAAAGAGTTTTATCTCTTCTTATATATCGTTTTGTATTTTTCCAACATCTTTCGGTGTTGGGTTCTTTGCTATTTCTGCGGCCCCAATCTGGATTCCACTCTCAGTGGGCTTCTCCATCTCGTGTCCACGTTCTTTATTCTCGTTGTATGAATTCCATGCTTGAGCCTTAGCTTGTGTGTAAGGGTCTCGCTGATATTCATTTGCTTTCTCGTCCCAGCCTCTTTTTATCTTCACACCACCGACTGGACTGATGATGTGCTTGCTTATTTCACCACACTCAGGACATTTCTTTGCCTTCATTATCTTATCCTCAAAACTTAACTTTATGTCAAATTCCCCGTGTGTCTTGCACTTATATACCTGTATAGGCATTAGTCCTCCGATTCTGTTAACTGTTTTCCACATCCGTCACAAACTATTGATCCGTCCGCTAGAAAGCTTCCTGAGCTCAGGTGGGGGCAGTTAGCCTGCACCCCACCCAAAATCTTTTCTACTTCATCTCGAACAATTTCCCTGATTTCTAACTCAGTGTGTTCGAACATAAGTTCGGTTTAACTATCGAACGTCAAGAAGATCGAAGCATATTCCGTGCTGGCAAGGTCGCCAACCACGTTACCCACTACAGGGCCATCAGTCTCAAACGCAGCGGAGGGCATAACCCCACCGGACGTAGAGGCTGAACCCACAACGATATCACCTTCAAGGACAGTACCCGTTGTAAGGGCTCTAACCATTCCGCCAGTCTGCAACCAGCCGAAGCTCCCGTTAGCAATTACTACAACGCAAATGCCAGCGATAGCGGCAGTTTGAGAACCGACACCTTGGAGAAAGTCAGCCCAGATGTTCTTGTTGAATGAAATCTGCTCCGCAGCCGCAATAGCGTCCACAGTAGAAGTTCCAATCGTAATCGTGCCAGTGGCAGCACCAGCCGCAATAGCGGTGTTGCTGACAATAACCCAACCCGGGTTTAGGTTCGCAGCGGAGTCAATCCACACGAAACCATCTTTTAGTTCGTCAACGGCCATAGCAGTCGTGGTAACACCAACGCCAGTAAGTACGAATACCCCTGCGGCTAGTGTATCAACAGCTTGGTTACCGTTTTTAGAAACATCCCATAGCTCAGCTTGCTGTAGGTGACCAACAACTGGTGTGTTGTTAGACTTGCCATATCGGTATGTTCTGCCATCCTCAACAACCATTTTCGTGCCTAGAGGCGTGTTGCCTTGGGATGTGCGGGTTTTGAATGATACTTGCTCACTCCCGTGAACAATATTTGGTAGACTCATTTTTTCTTCCTTTCTGAAGTTTCTCTTGCGAGAAAAGCATTAGGGCACGTTCAGTTTATTGCCCGTTTCCGACAGTATGCCAACCGTCTTATATGAGGAGTCCTAGTTGCGTATTATACGGAACTTGTTCCTCTGTTATCTCTTCTTCTATTATAGCACTTTTCTTCTTGGTCTTTCCATGTTTCTTATTAGCCTTCTTACCTTTGGAATTAGGTACAC
>SMVB01152423.1_pt1 | contig 13038 bp, 12 predicted proteins | sample 2456461 | NCBI WGS metagenome assembly SMVB01 (sample SAMN11095934, study PRJNA526329) | marine sediment metagenome | biome: Marine sediment; feature: Surficial sediment; material: Deep marine sediment; isolation source: Hadal surficial sediment | place: Pacific Ocean | collected 2014-05 | depth...
AGGTGCTTCAAGCCAAGCGGCTCGCGGATGCGACACGCATTGAGGTGTTGCAGCTACCTTTGGGAGATTCGGAAAGGCCGGTTTCCCAGCGCACGTCTTCTCAAGGACGATTTCTTGCCTATGAAAAAACATTCCTTGATCCAGCCACTTTGTCAGACCAGCCTCATGTTACTATTGTTGGCGAAGTGACGGGCCTCGCGACCGCCAGCCTCGATGAGACGGAATACCGCTATCCCACCATTGCCATCAAACATATGCACGTCTGGGAAACTCATGCTCAGGACCAACAACAAGGTTTCGGAGTCAGCTTGGGTATCGGCGGTGGAGGGGGCGGCTTTGGCGGCGGTATCGGAATCGGCACCGGATTCTAACCGCGCGAGCGTCAAAGTGTTCCGTTAACTCTCCAGATTCTCTAGACTCGCTTCCTTCCTGTCTATCCCTACACGGATATTTTATTATTCCGCTGGTGATGGTGAAAGTTTACTGACATCGAGTAGGACCCCTTAAGGTTTACCGTTCGAAGCGTAGCGGAAATTGCACGAATGTTTGCCACACGTCCTCAATACATGTGAGGATCAAAAGCCAATCTTGGCAACTGTCCGGTTTGTTGAAAAAGAAACACGTTCGGTCGAAGGAATAGGCCTCAATCGTCTCTTTATCCTGAACAGACCGGGTCAGGACAACCACGGGAATATGTGCCAGAGTATCATCCCTCTTTATCTCATCCAGCAATTCTCGTCCTGTCATTCCAGGCAAGTCCAAATCTAGGAAAATAAGATCGGGTTTGGGAGCATCGAGATAGGGGTGCTCTTTATGGAGAAAAGCGAGTGCTTGGTCACTGTCCTCGGTCTGCTCAATATTGACCGAAATAATTTGCCCGACCGAAATCGCTTCTTTTAGATACTCCACTTCATAGTGGTCTTCTTCAACCATCAATATGTTTATGTCTCGTTTCATCGCGGCATGACGTTTTCGTTTTTATTGTCGGTCTCAAGATCATGGAACGTTTGTTCGATAGTATTTTCGGTAGCCCAATTTTTTACATGAAAAACCGTTCCATCTAAAAAGAATCAAATTAAACAGAGATGAAACGTGACATTCGTAGGGGTTCATTTGTCTAGAGACACGAACGCGCTACTGGATCTTTGCTGAAATAGGGCCCAAGAACGGTTACCCACCGACGATTGTAGAAAGGATACACCCAGTGGAAACGAAATTTCTTCAGTCTTTGAAGTATTGTCGGACCCTCCCATCCATACCCGTGTTGGCCATACAAATCCTGTCGATGTGCCAAGACTCCAAGGCCGATTCCAAAAAGATGGCCGAATTTATCAGCCACGATCCGGCTTTTGCGGCAAAATTACTCAGCCTGGCCAACTCCGGGTTTTATGCGCGAATTCCGCATCAGATCACCAGCCTTACCCAAGGTGTCACCCTCTTAGGTCGAGAGGCGGTGGCCGTTCTTGCCTTTAGCTTTTCGTTGTATCGAAACTTACGTGGTGAAGAATTCGGCAGTTTTGATCATCAACGGTTCTGGCGCCGGTCAATTTTGGCCAGCATCGCTGGACGGGCCATTGCCAAACATGCGTCATTTGAGAACTATGAAGAGGTGTTTCTCGGCGCACTGCTCCAAGATATCGGGATGTTGGCCTTGAGTGTGGTTTCGGCAGATGACTATCCTCGAGTGGTGAAGGATGCCGCACACAGTCATCATCGCTTGCAAGAGTTGGAACAGCAACAGTTTGGCACTGATCATGTGGAGGTTGGTGTGTGGTTGGCCAACGAGTGGAAATTGCCAGAAGTGTTCCAAGAGGCGATACGCCAGAGTCATTACCTACATGGGACAGAACCACCAGAAGAGCATAGTCAAATCGTGAAATATGTCGCGCTGTCGGGCACCATCGCCGATATTTGGTGTTGGCCAGAAACTGACCAGGCCGTGCGTGAGGCACTGTCGGGCATTCAGGCACTCTTGAATGAAGGAGGAGAGGTGTTAGAGCCAATTCTAACCGAGATTGCCGAAAGCATTCCCATGATCTCTGCCTTGTTTGAAATTGACTTAGGGGCTCCTGAGGAAATCCAAGAGACACTTCAAAGGGCAAAAGAGGTGCTCCTTAATACTAGTGGGGCCGAGTGTTGACCTAACGGCTCGCGCAAGAATAACTTCCTATGTTTGGGTGCCGATCCATCCCGCCTGGCGGTGTTGCTCGTCCTTTCCATACCGAGAGAGTATGCGTAGTCCTCGCGCCGTGCCAGACAGGCGCCTCAACACCCAAACATAGGAAGTTATTCTTGCGCGAGCCGTTAGCGGGGCCAGGATAGACCCAACCATTTCCCTACTCCTTCCTTTTTCGGTGTACCTCTTTTCGACAGAAATCCCTCGATAGAGCCAAACTTTCCTCAATTTTTTTGCTGGTGGTGTGATTTTTTCTGGTGTGTGTGTTGAGAGTAGGCGGTGATTGTTCAAATATGCTATTGTCCCCCGTTCCAAAGTTAGTCACCAAATGGAGAATGATAGAATGGCAATCGTACAGCCCTTTCGTGCCCTGAGGCCTAAACCTGAATTCGCAGCCCAGGTTGCTGCGCCGCCCTATGACGTTGTGTCCTTGGAAGAGGCGCGGAAGATAGCCGAAGGCAATCCGTATTGTTTCCTTCGGGTGGGACGAGCGGAGTTGGAATTGGCTGATGGCGTCGATCCCTATTCATCTGAGGTCTATGAAAGAGGAGCCACCAATCTTCAAGGTTTGATGAAAGACGGTGTCATGGCCCAGGAATCGCAACCCGTGTTTGGGGTCTATACACAGCGCTGGGGCAAACATGAGCAAACGGGGTTGGTAGCACTGGCGTCCGTGGATGAATATGATCGCGGGATTATTAAAAAACACGAACTCACTCGTCCTGTGAAGGAGAATGATCGGGTACGAATCATTGAAACCCATGAGTCCCAATCCGGGCCGGTGTTGCTTTTTTTCCGGCGCACGGAAAAATTCCAAGGATGGTTTAAAAACGTCATGGCCAGGGGACCAGATTCACAGTTCACCGCCGAGAATGGAGTGGAACATACCGTGTGGAGCCTGCGGGGCCAGGCTGAAGTCCAAACGATCATCGATGATTTTCAAGATGTTGACGCGTTGTATATTGCCGATGGGCACCATCGTTCGGCCGCCGCCAGTCGGGTTCGAGCTGCCTGGGCCAAAGATAATGCGAGGTCATCACATAAGCATGAAGAAGGATTTCTGTCCGTCATCTTTCCACATGACGAATTGCAAATCTTGCCGTACAACCGTGTGGTGCGGGATTTACATGGCCGCACTCCCAAACAATTTCTTGACGCCTTGGTCCCTTACTATGCCTTGCAAACGACCACGGTTCCAGGTGATGCGCCGGAGGCCGGGTTTGATATGTATCTGGAAGGTCAATGGCATCGCGCCACTCCAAAATTTACACCAGAGCAACGGTCTGCGATGAAGAATGATCCCGTAAGCGCGTTGGCTGTGTCGGTGTTGACTGATCGCGTGTTGGGCCCTCTCTTAGGGATTAATGATCAGCGCTCTGATTCGGGGATCGATTTCGTCGGAGGGGTGCGCCCGCCCAAAGAGTTAGCGGCGAAGGTAGATGGAGGAGAGTGGGTTGTGGCGTTTTGGTTGTACCCTACGACCGTTGATGAGCTCATGGCTGTATCCGATGCCGACCGCATCATGCCGCCAAAAAGCACATGGTTCGAACCCAAACTTCGGGACGGCTTGTTTGTGCATTTGTTACGTGATAGTTAGCCAAAATTTTAGATTCAGGGAATCGTTTCGTTCTTTTATATATTCCAGGAGATGTTGCGGCTTCCCTCAATTTTGTTTCTGGCGAATTCAATCCGGTGGTGCACATTTGGCCGGTGGTGCACGTATGGCTGGTGGTGCGCACGTATGGGTTGAATTCGCCCACAAAATTATCGTTCATTCCGATTTTTCCTTCACACCAATTTTATGTGTGTTGCAGTCTTTCATTGGAATGTCTCTAAACAATCGTTTCGAAGCCTTGCTTGACAAAGTGTTTCCAGTTTCCCTAGAGTTTGGCTCCACATTAGATAAGCAGAGCACGGGTTCAGGGAAGAAGGTGTAACTCCTTCGCGGTCCCGCCGCTGTAACTGGAAACGAACCCCGCAGACGCCACTGTTTTTGTGTGAAAGGGAAGGCGTAAGACGTAAAGAGGTTGTTCTTCTTCCGTCTACCGTTTCTCCTCTACCGTAAAAGATGGGAAGGCGCGGGAAGTAGGTTAGAATCCAGAAGCCAGAAGACCTACCCGAGCGGAGAATTCTGTCTCACACGGCAAGTTATGTTGTGAGCCGGGATTTATGCCCTTCGATCCCTCGTGGGCTGGGGAGCGGGTGAGGATGAAGATGCGGGTGCAATCCTCAGGGTCGTTTAGGCCTTGGGGATTTTTTTGTTTTGACCGGTTTTCCGATTAGCCAAAGCCGTCGTTGTTCACAAGAGAGTGAACCGCTGGTCTGTTTAGCTCTTGTCCGAATAACCGTTGGGTTTCTCATCTTTCTTACCTGTGAACCTCTTTTTGGTTTTTCTGATTCCTCTACTACCATGAAACGTCGTCAACAGGGAATTCTCACCGGGATGCCATTTATGGCCAATGTGGCCCCGCGGACGTTTGTCGATGATACCGGGCGAAAAATTTATTTAGCCAAAACCCCGAAGCGGGTGGTTTCCCTGGCCCCCAGCATTACCGAAATCTTATTTGCGATTGGCGCGGGGGACTCGGTCGTGGGCGTGACGGAATTTTGCGATTACCCACCTGAGGCCTTGACCAAAACCCAAGTGGGAGATTCCCGTCCCAATCTTGAAGCCATTCTTGCCTTAGAGCCTGATCTCGTGTTGGCCATGGAGGTCATTCGAGATGACGTGCTGAAAACGCTTCAGCAACTCAAGATCCCGTTGTTTATTTTGGAAGCGAAATCCCTTGAGCATGTGTATGCGCATATCAGAACTCTTGGACGCATGTTAGATCGGGTCCAGGAGGCTAATGCCTTGGCGCATTCCATGCGTCAAGGCATTCAGGCTATTGGGGATCGAACCAGCTCATTGCCGAAACCGCGTGTTCTCTACGTGCTCTATTCTCAACCATTTATTACGGTTGGGCCAGGGAGTTTTATCCATCAACTTCTGGAGTTCGCCGGAGGTGACAATATTGCGAAGGATGTTGGGCAAGCCTATCCGCGTCTCAGTATGGAAGTCGTGATGCAAAAGGATCCTGAAATTCTCTTGTTCCCTTCAATGGGTGGGAAAGGATCTCCAGAATCTGATCGGGATCAATGGACTCGGTGGGACACGATGACGGCCGTGAAGAATGATCGTCTGTATTTTGTCCCGTGGGCATTGATTAGCCGACCAGGGCCCCGGCTCGTTCAGGGGTTGGCGGCGCTAGCAAAAGTCATTCATCCTGAAAAATTTCAGGGGAACTGACAGAGCATGAAAACCCATTGAGTACTCACACTTCCAATCAACAAGTCGATGCCCTTCAGTTACACAATGTGGAAACGAAGGGTGGAACCATTGCATGCCTTTCAGCCATTCGCTGGCTCACGAGTCTCTCGGTGTTGGGACTCTTCAGTGTGTTGATCGGTGTGGGCTGTTTAACCGTGGGGGCTCAACCCATAAGTTTTGAAACAGTTCTCCAAATAGTAGGTATGGTGCTACAAGAAGGTCGAGTTGATCATGAGTCCGCGGGTGTTTCTGGAGTGATCCTGTTACAAGTTCGCTTTCCGCGTATCGTGTTGGCATTTTTAGTTGGGGGATCCTTGGCTGCTGTGGGGGTTGGATTACAAGCTCTTCTGCGGAATCCATTAGCGGAGCCGTATGTCTTGGGGATATCAAGCGGTGCGGCCTTTGGCGCGACGCTGGGCATTCTTTTCGGTATTGGCGGAACCGTCATGGGCCTTTCGGCTCTTCCGGTTTGGGCCTTTCTTGGTGGGCTTCTTTCTATCCTCGTGGTGTATCGAATAAGCGTCACGTATCGAATGTTGTCCGTGCATACCCTGTTGTTGGCAGGCGTCATTCTCAATGCGCTTTTTTCGGCATTAATCATGTTTGCGATCTCAATTGCCGACCCGAGTCGGGCGTTTAAAATGATGATGTGGTTGATGGGCACGTTAAACGCTCCAGAGTATTCCACCTTGCTTTGGCTTGGCGTGTTTTTGGGAGTTGGGGTCTTCCTGTTGTTCTGGTTAGCTCGACCCCTCAATATCCTGACCATGGGAGAAGAAACAGCAAGGGCTTTAGGGGTTGAGATTGAACGAGTGAAAAAACTCATCTTTGTGGTTGCCGCGTTGATGACGGGCGCCGTCGTTTCCATTGCCGGGCTGATCGGGTTTGTTGGAATGGTGGTTCCTCACACGGTTCGAATGATTGTGGGAGCGGATCACCGCCTCCTATTGCCGGCTTCCACCTTGGTGGGGGGTATGTTCCTCATGGTTGCCGATACCGTTGCTCGCACGGTGTTGGCACCAACAGAATTGCCAGTTGGAGTGGTGACCGCCCTCGTTGGAGGCCCCATCTTTCTATATTTGTTAATGAAACGTCGGGCTGGAGTCGCACTGTGAAAAAAACATCTGGACAACCCTTGGCCTTTGATGTTCGGGAGCTATCCTTTCGATACGATCTTTCTCCCGAGCGTAGTTGGGCTTTTAGAAATTTACAGTGCTCGATCGAGACTGGAACGATTGTTGGCGTAATTGGCCCCAATGGATCAGGCAAGACCTCATTGCTCAAACTATTGATGGGGCTTTTGCGTCCAGAGTCTGGCGCAGTTCATTTGTTTGGACAAGACCTTAGGACATTGTCGCCGGCAAAGATTGCACAACAAATTGCCTTCGTTCCCCAGGAGACCTCCCAAGTGTTTCCCTTCACCTTAGGGGAGTTGGTGCTCATGGGGCGGTACCCGTTTCATCAACCATTTGACGGATGGGGCTGGGATTCATCTGATGATGTCAACCGTGCCTCACAGGCGATGAAAGACTTAGAGATTGAATCGTTGGCCGATCGAATGATGTCGGATGTATCGGGCGGTGAACGGCAACGCGCGATGATTGCCCGCGCGTTGACGCAGGATCCTCAGATTTTGCTGCTGGATGAACCGACGGCCTTTTTAGATCTGTATCATCAGCTTGATATTGCTCGGAAACTTCGACGACTGAATCATGACCGGGGATTAACCGTGGTGATGGTGTCCCATGATCTTAACCTGGCGAGTCAATGTTGCGATCAATTGTTGCTACTGCATCAAGGAGAAATTGTGAAGCGAGGGTGTCCTCGTGAAGTGATTCGGCCAGAGATTCTTGAACCGGTGTATCGGTGCGAAATTATCGTGGATCAACACCCACGATCGAATGCGCCGAGAGTATCGTTGCCAGTGTAATGTTCTGGTTATTCCCTCGCCCCTGAGGGGAGAGGGCTAGGGTGAGGGGAATTATCCCTTCACATGTTTCTTTAATCATTAACGAAAGGAACGGGATCGAAAAGTAAAAACGGTATGTGTCGGGGAAGATGGTGAAAATCCATCACGGTGCCGCCACTGTAAGCGGGGAGTAACTCTGCAGATAGGCCACTGATTCACTGCGTGAGTCGGGAAGCGTGAAACGTAAAACGGAAGCCCGAAAAATGGGTTTCCCCTTACGATTTACGTTTGTCGTCTGACGAGGAAATTGGGAAGGCGCAGGGAAGTGTTGATCCGCAAGTCAGGAGACCCAACAGCCGTTGACTTCTCAACCCACCCTTCGAGCCAAAGGGAGGTCAGTCATGTCTGGAAGTTTTCGCATTGTCTTGTTTATTACATGTATCTTTTTTATTGCTAATTATCCAGCCTTAATTGCACACGCAGCTGAAACCTCAGTAGATAATACTGATCAAGATGTTCAACAATTAGGCGAATATATCGTGAGCGATACACGCTTGCCTAGTGTGAAGGTAAATGTTTTGACAATTCCGGCTAAGGTCACAGTAATTACTAGCGAAGATATTCAAAAGATTGGAGCCAGCACGGTTCAAGAAGCCGTCCAGTATGTTGCTGGAGTGGTAATGTATGACCAAGTAGGCAACGGATTTCAGCAGACTATTGATTTGCGTGGGTTTAATGGACAAGGCGTTACTGGTACCAGTGTGTTTGTGGATGGTGTTAGGATAAATGAGCCAGATTTTAATGCTGTGAATTTTGATTTGATTCCCCTTGAAACAATTGATCGAATAGAAATCTATCCTAATGCATCCGCCATTTTTGGAAAAAGTGCCTTAGGCGGAGCCATCAATATTATTACCAAGAGAGCGACGCAAAAAAGGCAGATATCGGCAGAAACTCTTTTTGGTAGTTTCCAACGGGAACGTTATAACGTTAATGCGAGTGGCCCAATTGGGAAATTTGATTATTATGTAAATTTTAGCCGAGAAACTGAAGATGGGTATAGAGATGGATCCGATGCTGAAATTTCACGGTTTTTTGGAAAAGTTGGATATAGACCTTCAGAACATACTGATATATCGGTTTCTTATACCTATGTCAGAGATATTCTCCAGCAGGCAGGTCCCCTTTCCCTTGCCCAAATTTCTGTGGATCGAAAACAAAATCCAACACCAGGAGATTTTCTAAAGAATGAGAATAACTTTGTCCGGATAAATATTCGACAAGCAATGCCTCTTGGCTTTTCGGTTAGTGGAAATGCCTTTTTCAGACGTTTAAACCAAGACAGCTTTTTAAATTTTGGAACTGGATTTGCTAGTACAACGACTCTTGATATCGAGTCGAAGGGAGGCGTTCTCCAGTTAACTCACCAGGGTAAACCTTTTGGCCTCAAAAATGTGATGGTTTTTGGGGGAGAGTTCACACGAAACGATTTCAATGGAATGGCAACCTCAACCTTTAGTGCTCCAAGTCTTTCCAATGCCAATGAAGATATCGTGGCATTGTATTTTCAGAACTCCTTAACGATTATACCGGAAGTGCTGATAACTGGTGGAATTCGCTATGACCACAATCAAATAAGTTTTGATGAAACATTGAATACTCGACCTGATGGCGCTGTAAGGTTTCATCGAATAACCCCAAGAGTTGGTGTGAGCTATCGTGTCATTCCTTCTACAAGTGTGTACTTTAATTATAGTGAAGGGTTTCGTGCACCAACTATCACAGAGATATTTGCGTTTCCCCCTTTTTTATCAAATCCGAATTTGCAACCAGCAAAATCTCGCAATTATGAAGTTGGAATAAAGTCGCGATTTGGTGCGTGGGGCGAACTCGCCGTAGCTCTTTTTCATACCGACGTTACGGATGAAATAATCTTTGCCTGCGTGGTTTGTGACGGGACTTTTGGAGATGGACTGAATCGGAATGCACAAAGTGTTCGACGTCGCGGTGTTGAAGTAACCTTCAAGGGAAAAACAAAGCAATTATTTAGCGGAGGAATCAACTATTCCTTTACGGAAGCCCAATTTAGGAGTCGAGAGGTTTTTTCTCCTACGACAATTGTTGATCCGGGTGATAGTTTGCCGCTTGTTCCCAAGAATAGATTAAGTGTTATTGGTACAGTGCATCCAAAAGAGGGGATAGCTATTTCACTTATTGGTTTATATGTAAGTACCCAATTTGGCCTGTTTGATGATGCAAATGTATTTCCGCGTTTGCCAGGGTACTTTGTCTTGAACGGACGGGCTTCTTATAAGAAATCTGTTCCTGGTGGAATCTTGAAAGCATTTTTTTCCATCAATAATTTGTTGGATTCTGAATACTCTACCTTTGGGACTTCTTCGGCCTTTGGGCGTACTTTTGTTCCCGCTCCAGGCATAGCGTTGTTTGGAGGTGTGAGTTATCAATTCAATGCCTTTCCGGGGTAAGCCAAACGGTTGCATGGAAATTTCACGGAGTATCATTGCCGGGACGCATAGTGGAGTGGGTAAAACCACTGTGTCCCTTGCACTTATGACGGCATTGACTGCGATAGGACGTCGGGTTCAACCGTTTAAGGTTGGGCCTGACTTTCTTGATCCGACTCATCATCGAGCGGCCACGGGGCGGCAGTCTTACAATCTTGATGGCTGGATGTTGGATGCGGCTACAAATCTGGAAATTTTTCAGAAGGCTGCGTCGGATGCAGATATTTCCATCATTGAAGGGATGATGGGGTTATTTGATGGCGCCTCGCCTACGGATGAGACAGGGAGTACCGCTCAGATGGCCAAGCACCTTAAGGCTCCTGTCCTACTCGTCGTGGATGGCAGTGCGATGGCGAGATCCGTTGCGGCTTTGGTGTATGGCTATTCTACCTTCGATTGTTCTGTTCAGGTTGTGGGTGTGTTGTTCAATAGAGTGAATAGCGAGGGGCACTTTCGATTATTGAAGGATGCGGTCGAGGGCAGTTCCGCAGTTACTGTGGTTGGATATTTAAAGCAAGATGCTGAGTTGATTATTGAGGATCGACATCTAGGGTTACGGGTGGCGTTTGAGGGGCAAGAAACTGACGTGTATGACAAGCTTGGGAATGCTGCCTTGGCGACGGTTGATCTCGAGAAGATTGAGGAATTAGCTGCTCAGGCTAGTGATTATGTTTATGAAAATAAGAAATCCAATGTGCCGGACGGGCAAGCTTCTAGAGTTACACAATCAATCAAAGTTGGCGTAGCCTATGATTCGGCCTTTTGCTTTTATTATCATGAAAATTTTAACGCTCTTCGCGACCAAGGTGCCGAGCTGGTTTTCTTTTCACCGTTGGCGGATTCTGAATTTCCCAAGGTCGATTTATTATATTTTGGTGGTGGATATCCCGAACTCCATGCCAAAGAATTGGCACACAATGTTGGTTTGCGCCAGGCCATAAAAGACTTTGCCTTGCGAGGTGGAGCGATTTATGCGGAATGTGGCGGGCTGATGTATGTGATGGACTCGATCCAAGATTTTGAAGGTGAGCACTTTTCCATGGTGGGGATTTTCCCTTTCACCGCAAAGATGTCTCGTTCTCACATGATGATTGGATATCGATACCTTGAAGTCGTTGAGACCTGTATGCTTGGGGCGTCGGGATTACAGGCCAGGGGCCATGAGTTTCATTATTCAACGCTGGTCCCTCTCGATCAGAACACACATGGACACTATGTGTGTCGGATTGCCGATGCGTCTCATTCCCGAGAGGGTAAGGATGGGTTGGTGTTTCAAAACACTTTGGCCTTGTATTCACATCTGCATTTTGGCAGCCAACCCCTCTTGGCCAAAAATCTTGTGGAATTTGCGAGACAAACACGCCCACAATCATGACTCATGAAAAGAAGGGGGCATACAAAATCATTCTGCAAAAGTTGCCAAACACCTGTCTTTATCTCAAAATGGTGAAGTCTCATCCAAAACGTGTGAGCGGTGTGGGCAACTCTTTTTTTGTGCCCCCAGCTCTACGTGTTGGTGTCATGAGATTATTCTGACTGATGAACAACGAGAGAGGGTCTTCGATTGAGTCGCGTTCAAAGGTGGCCTGAAGATGGGATGCGAGATGCCCAAGTTATTTTTTAACAGGTCGTAGATGATATGAGCCGAATTTTCTAAGGACATTTATTGACACATAGCGTTGGATGGTTGGTGTAATTTGATCAGAAGGTCAATTGATGAGGATTTCTAAAGTTTATACTAAAACCGGTGATGGCGGTCGTACGCGTCTGGCAGGAGGTCAGGAAATTGAAAAAGATGCGATTCGCGTGGAGGCGTATGGGACCGTTGATGAATTGAATTCGATTGTTGGGTTGGTTCGCGTGTTCAATCAGAAAGAAGGAAATACGGGTGATGCCTCCACTCAGTTGGATGAATATTTGAAATGGATTCAAAATAAGTTGTTCGATATTGGAGGATTGCTTGCGACCGCTCCTGGGCAAGAATTTAAGAATATGCCACAAGTGACGGGTCAGGATGTTGAACGATTGGAACAGTGGATTGATCGGTGCCAGGAAGATTTAGCTCCATTGCAAGAATTCATTTTGCCGGGAGGGGGGCGGGTCTCCGGATTCCTTCATCAAGCTCGTACGGTTTGCCGTCGTGCTGAACGTATGTGTGTTCGCTTAGCCCGGGAGGAATCCATTTCTCCCAAAATCATTCCTTTTTTGAACCGTTTGAGTGACGCATTTTTTGTGTTGGCACGATGGATTGGACATCATACAGGAGAACCGGAATTTTTATGGGATCGATCAGTTATAGGAAGCTAATTGGCCTGAGTGCGTTGGTTCTTCTTGTCATTGTTGGGTTTGTTTTTTCAAAACCCGCGTCGAAAAGACTGAATATCCCAAATGACCCCAAGGCTGAGGAGGCGTTGGAATTAGTGCAATCCCATCCAGCTCGGAATGCTCCGACCTTGCAAGATGCGGTCGAGCGATACCTTCGAGAATTGGAAGCCAAGGGGACGCCATTTCATAAGGGGGAATGGCAGGTTGGGAAGGAACAACCGGGAGTGTATGCAGTCAGAATTCTGATTCGGGAAAAAGGCTTCAATCAATGGATTGAACGAGAGTTTGCCTGGCGGGTGATGATGAAGGATCAAACCATTCGTGTCATATCATTAGCGGCGATTCATTTTATGCCGTTTCATGAGTTACCGCCCCTGCCCCATCAAGACCAAATTTCTTAAGGGGCTGTTGAAAAAGACCGCCAGCGGCGTTCTCGGCCCGTCGTCGTGCTCACGTACATGAGTACGCTCCGCGCGCCAACGGGCCTGCGGCCTTGCTGGAGGCCTTTTTGAACAGCCCCTTCCTTCTAAGTGGAACAGTCCTGCTTCTCAAGCGCAATTTGTATAGTGCCGTCGTTGACTCTCAATGGAAAACACAATACCGCCCAATCATCAACCGGGTTTTTCAGGCATTGTCCGGTTCGAACATTGAATTTCCAGCCATGCCATGGGCATTGGACAATGTCTCCTTGAAGCGTTCCTTCGCCCAATGGACCACCAGCGTGAGGACAGGTGTTATCCAGCGCAAACAGCTCTCCCTCGACGTTAAACAGCGCGACCCCACGGCCTGTGTC
>SMVB01200141.1_pt1 | contig 13038 bp, 9 predicted proteins | sample 2456461 | NCBI WGS metagenome assembly SMVB01 (sample SAMN11095934, study PRJNA526329) | marine sediment metagenome | biome: Marine sediment; feature: Surficial sediment; material: Deep marine sediment; isolation source: Hadal surficial sediment | place: Pacific Ocean | collected 2014-05 | depth 0-1...
ACGGTCACGAGCCACGGCTGCTTGTAGCACGGGAGCCCCGGTGGGCGGAAGTAACACTGCACCTCGAAGAACCCGGCAGCGGTGACGTAATTGCGCCAGGTGTCGAGATCGAAGAAGCAGCTGTAGCGGTCATCGCTTAAATCTTCTTCGTTGTTTCCTCGCGGGTTTGAGCAGAACAGGACGCCCCGGCACTTTAAGGTTGTGGAGAGTTCAAGCAAAACCCTCGGCAATTCCTGGCTCGGCACATGGAATAGCGACGCATTCGCGAACACGCCGTCAAAGTGGCTCTCCGGCAATACCATCGCGAGAAAATCCTGGTGCAGAACGTCGCACCCGGAATAGCGGCGCGCCATGGTGACGAACTCCATCGACCCGTCCAGGCCCGTGGCGTCATGGCCCAACGACCGGAAATAACGCAAGTCTCGTCCGGGCCCACAACCCAAGTCGAGGATGGCATAGGGGGGATCGCCCTCGATCGCTTCCAAGAGCGCCTCATAGTTCTGGCTGACATCGTGATTTCGAGTGCCGTCCCAGTAATCTTCGGCCGTCCGGTCATAATGGCCGATGGTTAATTCCGAAATGCGCCGCAATCGTGCTTTATCGAGCGCGTTGGACGCCTTGTCAGGATTGCCCTTCGGCTCCACCGTGCGCCCCGCTTTCCCACCCGAACGGTAGCGCTTGGCGCCCGGGCTGCTGAGGAATTTGGCCACGGTCGCGCCGGTCCAGCGCCGGCCCTTGCGGGTGGTGATGCCCTTGCCGTTGAAATGATCGGCGATGGCTTGGGGCGCAGTCATCCCCGCCGCCTCGGCGGCCTCAAATTCGACGACGAGGTGCCGCACGAACGCCTCGATCTCTTGTCGCCGTCGCGCCATTCCTTAAATCCCTCAGTATTGATTTTGTATGTTTGGCAGGACAATTGCACCCATCCTCGCGTGTCCGTTTGTGATGCAGTGGACGGCTCCCACCACCGGCATCGCAATATGCCAAAATTCGGTTGGAATCGTGGAGCAATGGCGAAGACGCCAACTTCCGCTTATGGCACATACCTGAGTCAGCAGGAACTGGTCGCGCTCGGCAAGGCATTGCGGAACGCGGCTGAAGCTGGTGAAAACCCGTTCGCTATCGCGATTCTGAAACTTCTGATCTTCACCGGCGCACGCAAAGGCGAGATCGAGACGCTGAAATGGAACGAGATCGATTTCCAGTCAGGCTATATGCGCCTTGCCGACAGCAAGACCGGACAGAAGGCCGTGCCGCTCAATGCCGGTGCACGGGAAGTGCTGAGTGGCCTACCGCGTCTTGAAAGCTCTGAGTTCGTGTTTCCCTCCCATCGTGGCGAGGGACACTACGAAGGCACACCAAAGGTCTGGAAACGGATCAGGGCAATGGCCGGCCTTGAGGATGTCCGGCTACATGATCTTCGCCACAGCTTCGCCAGCGTTGCAGTTTCAGGCGGTGCCAGCTTGCCGATCATCGGCGCGCTGCTCGGCCATGCCAACAGTGCGACCACGCAACGCTATGCGCATCTGAGTGATGATCCGGTCAAATTGGCTTCTGAGAGCGTTGGGGCCAAAATCGCAACCGCGCTGGACGGTAATAGGGCCGAACTCTCCGACCAAACTGTGGAAATAATGCCTAAACGTTGAACGTTTTCGGAATTGTTTGGGCGCGTTCTAAAGGGAATAAAGCAATCGGCAGGAAACGGCTGGTATACCGGTGTGAGTGATAATCGGCACACCGGCATTAGACGCTTTCCGGCTTTGGTGTCCCAACCATGTGTGTTTTGTCGCCAACCTCCGCCAAGATTTTGTCTACATCAACCGGCACGTGATGTTCGGTTGTTGAATTGATCGGGTGGAAGTGAGGCGTGTAACTTGTAACCTGCCCGTTCTCGTCGCAAAAATGGTGCGCGGCACCCGGCAACATTTCCATCAGCAATGGATTCTTTGCATTGGGGTTATGATAGACGTTCAAACCCTCAATCCAGCTTTCTTCATACCCGGCGGCGTTCACAATGACGCGGAAATTCTTGGGATGAACAGCATTCGGATTGCGATCAACCATCGTACCGGTGCGGATCACAAGAATCCGTTTGGAGCCAAATTTCGCGAAGACTCCCATTCGATTAAATTTCGCGATGGTCCCAGCATTACTCGATATGACCGCACTAATATTTTCGGCGTTTGCCTGACGGAAAAACCCGGACGGTATTGTCTTATTTTTCCAATGGTGTTGCTCAATGCGCTTCGGCAATATCGTGAGATTGCCATCCTCATCAATTTGATTGGCATGTTCGAAGCCCCATATATAACGCTCAAGTGCGGATTGAGATCGCACCATTGACATTGGTGAAGAGAAATCAGCAACGGCTAGAACAAATGGAGCGCCCTCGACGTGAGCCAACTCCCAGTATTTCTTTTGGAGCTTCGTAAAAAGAGGACTGCCGAATTTGATGGGCATGTAGTCCTTTGAGTACCTCTCCATTGCTTCCGGCGTATCGACTGGCGGCGGCGGAACAACCTGCCCATCCTTCACCGTCGGGCCGACCGTTACCGCCTCAACGCAAAAACGTCCCAGTAACCCGGCGCAACAGAAATCGGGAGCATTGTGCTCCCGGCTCAATTCATAATCGGCCTCGATAAAGGTGGCAAAGAGGTAGAGCTCCCAAATCCGCTGATCAAAACCGGTCGTCTGGAATTGTTCCACGAAATTGCCATCCGCGTCCTCATACCAGCGCATCATCGGCTCAATGATTTCCCTTGCCGGTGAATATCCCTCATTGGTTGTCAGCTGAACAAAGGAAGGGTGAAGCGCTTCCAGTTCGTACAGATGAGCGAAGAAATCAACTGGGCTTCCTTCCTCATCACCCTGATAATGGTCCTCTGCCTGCGCGCCAGCGGCTTCTTTCATTTCTGCGAACAGCTTCTCTTTGGCTTCTTCCGGGGTGGGGCAGAAGTCCGCAACCGCCACACAGCGAAAACGTTGTTTCTGATCTTTAGCCAACACGAGGCCGCCAAAATCCTGATCGGTATGATCCTTAGTTGCGATGCCGATCACATTGCCGCCTGATGCCTGAAAATATTCCAGTTCCTCAAACACAAGCCCCGCACCCAGTGCGCGAGCATAGCCGCCCAAGGCATTGAATCGGGTGAGTGAAACCGAATGTATTTCCAAGTCTTCCAATGCTTCATTGTCCTATTGCGGAGCGTTGCCCAGCAATCATACCTGTTCGTATTCAGTCGCCGCCGTCAACCAAGGCCCGGCTTAATATCGCCGCCGATACGCCGAACAGGCGCGCCATCGCGGTATAGTCCGGTCGCCGGGTTAGAAAGCCATGCATGATAAAAGCAATGGTTCCAGCTGCACTGGAAAGCACCAAGACAAAACAGAATTTGTGGTGCACGACTTTTCCCATCGGCATTATTGGTGCACGATCGGGAAATGGCACGACTTGAAGATCTTGATAACTGGATAGATACTTATCTTCAGTCTCTGAAGGATGTTTACTCCGAAACCGATCCCAAGCGTGGTGGAGATTCAGAAATTGCCAAACATGAACTCGCGCAACTGGCCATAGAGAATTTCTGGTACTTGCATGGCAAATTGCTCAGCTGGGCTCAAGCCCACATGACTGGATATGCGATTCTTTCTAATAATCCCCAGCTTGTTTCCTTTCTTGAGCAACAATTGGGATATCAACTGAACGAGGATTCTCACGCTCTTGAGCAAATTGGGTTGCTCTACAATTTCAATCCACCGGACGACCGCGATCCAGATTTATACCGGATGAAGAGCCTGCTCGAACAGTTCAAATCAAGCCAAACTGGCGGCGATGAAATACTATTCACGCCAAGCGCAATGCGCCGATTTATATATGAGCTGTTGATGTCTAGGTGTGCTGACAACTCATACTGGAGGCACAATCTGCAACACAGCCTCGCAGCGTTGAATGAGGGTGAAGTTGATGAGTTGGCATCCCCCTCAGTTGGGCGACGGCAAGGGCTTCCTTATTCGCTCAACCGTTGGAAACTTGAAGCGCTGCGGCAAGTCAGGTTTCGTGTTGGTTTAGGTTATAAAAAATATCGTGCCCTCGAAGACGTGGGAAATGCTATCGGTCAAAGCTCTGAAACCTTACGATCATGGGAGAAGGATCTCGAAAAATCTATTGATCGGTCGGTAGACCTTTATTGCAGTGAGCTCGCTGGAATCCATGATCGGTATTTCAAAGGCGATGAAGCTCTCCCCGCTCCTCCCGAAGACGACTTTGAATTCCATCGCGGCTTGAGCCACCTTGAGCACGCGAGGTATCTTCATCGCTCGATCACAGAACGTGATTTCAACGACATAAAGGAAAATATCCGACGCTATCGAGGGTCCAAATCTGGTAGCTAATTCGCCCTTTCGCGCACCAGATTTCTCGGGAAGAACCGACACGTAAAGTCACCGCGACAAGCGAATGTTGGACCATCACTATTCCCTCACCTGCCGGGGTTGTCCGGCTGATTCTCGGTGATGGAACGATGACCACCCACAATCCGCTTGTGATCGACGCCAGTGAAACTGCTAAGCGTCTCGGGCTTTCAATCAGCACGCTTGCCAAGATGCGGCTGTATGGAACCGGACCTACCTACTGCAAACTTGGCCGCCGGGTTGTCTATAGGCTCGAAGATCTGGAAGCCTGGATCGCGGCAAACCGCTTTCAATCGACATCCGAATATCCGGCGAAGCATGGCTGAGGCGCGCCATGCGGAAGTCGAAAAAACGCAGACCTGATTTCAGGCGCATCCGGCCATCCAAAACCTATAAACTGCCGGAAATCGCTGAAGCGCTCGATCGAGATATTGCCACCGTTCGCAGATGGGTGCGCGACGGGCTTCCGACCTTGGATCGGCAAAGACCGCTGCTTGTCCTTGGTTCGGAGCTGAAGGTGTGGCTCAAGGCGAAATGGTCGGCAAGAAAGCAGCCGTGCCAGGCGGATGAGCTTCGTTGTTTCACATGCCAAAAGCCGAGGCTGCCCAAACCCGGCAGCGTTCGCATCATCCCAAATAACGAAAAAACAGTCTCCATCAAGGCCGAATGCGACGTGTGTGGCACGCGGATGAACCAGTTCGGATCGCGGGCAAAGATCGCTGAAATTGAAGAAATCTTTCGCGCGTTATCGCTTCGGATGCAGCGCCTAGATAGGTGCAGCAATGCCAGCGTTAAACGCACATCGGAAAGTCAGCCGATCAAAAAGCCTCACCACCGGGAAGAGGCGGGGCAAATCTGCATCGATTTCGGGACGGAGACTGGTGGCAAAACACACCGCCCATGAATCCTAGGAAATTGGGTTCTCAAACAGGAAAGGACCGAGCCGTGTCGAAAAGACACCCCGACAATGAGCGCATCAAACATCGTTATTTCGAGTTCCTGAAACAGGCAGACGGAAAGTCCGAGCAGACTATCCGGCAAATCGAAAAAGCGATCCTGCGCTTCGAAGAATTTTCCGGTTTCGCTGACCTCAAGAGGTTCGACCAGAAACAGGCCACCGGCTTCAAGGCGGCGCTGGCCAAGGAAGACCTGGCGCCAGCGACCATCCTTTCGACCATCAACAATTTGAAACGGTTTTTCGGATGGCTCGGCTTGCAGCCCGGATACAAAAGCAGGATCAGGGCGAATGATATCGAATATTTGAACCTTTCAGAGAAGGATGTGCGGGCAGCCAGCGCACCCGCCGACAAGAAGTATCCGACTCTCCAGATGATCGAAAAGGTCGTCGCGCAAATGCCGGACGAAACGTCGATCCAGAAACGCGACCGGGCACTCGTTGCCTTCACAGCCATTTCCGGCATTCGAGACGGCGCGCTGATTACACTGAATCTGAAGCACTTCGACATCGACCGGAATCTCGTCCTGCAGAATCCCCTTGAGGTTGCAACCAAGTTCGGCAAGCGGATTGACACGTTTCTGTTCCCGCTGGGCGATGGTTTCGAGCAAATATTTTTGGACTGGACTCAGTATCTCCGGAAAGATCAGCTTTTTGCCGATGACGATCCGCTTTTCCCCAAGACAGCAAACGGGCATGACAAAAACAATTGCTTCATCCCAATTGGGCTCTCCCGCGAACACTGGGCAAACGCATCCCCAATCCGGGAAATTTTTAAAGCGGCTTTCGAGGCCGTTGAACTGCCAGCCTACACGCCGCACCGTTTCCGCGACATGATCGTTTCGGAAGCCTATCGGCGCAATTTGCCGCCGAGAGAGCTAATCGCATGGAGTCAGAACCTCGGTCACGAGAGTCTACTGACGACGATTACCAGCTACGGAAAACTGTCACTGGAGGAGCAGGGACGATTAGTTAGACAAAGTTCAATGTCTTCTCCTGAGAAGCCACTGACCCGTGCTGATATGGAAGAGCTGATGGAAAGGATGGTGCGCTAAGCAGGCTGCTAACAATCAACAGAGGCCGTCGGCCCTTGACGCTTCCTCCCTGATCCGATGACATCGCCAGATATCGAAACCGGCGTCTCCGGAGGGCGAGTTTATGGCGGGGCAGGACGACATACTTCGAGAAATGATCCTCGATATGGTGCCTTCCGACGGATCGAATATCGGCAACCTGGCGCTGCTGACCGTGTTGCAGGATCGGGCGCCTGGTATATCCGAGGAAGCCTACCAGGTGGCGCGGGATGCGCTGGTGGATGAAGGCGTTCTCGGCAAGGGGCGCGGGCGTGGTGGCTCGGTTCATCTGATCGTCGAGGACGATGGCGCCTTCGAACTGGCCGAAACAGAGGAAGACCTCACGCTCCGACAGCCCACCAAGGGCAAGAGAAAACGCCGCGCCAGCGCCGGCCCGGCGCAGGTGATCAGCTACCGTCACTCGGACAAGCGGCTGAACAACCCCGATGTGGGGATGGTGCATCCGGAGAACGACCCGGACGGGGGCAAGACCCGCTGGGCCTATGACCCGCATATCGACCCGGCGCTGCAGTTCGACACCGGGCGGGCGCAGATCGAGCGGCTGATCGACGATGCGCTGGAGAGCGGCGACGCCGACGCCATGCGCGACGCGCTGGCCGAATTAAAGCGACTGCAATCGCCCTATCTGAACTGGACCGGCAAGGCGGAGCGGACCAGCTTCGAGGTCGATACCGTCAGCCTGCATGTGCATGAACGGATCGACCCGGCTAGCATCCTGCGCGGCGTGAAGAAGCGCATGGAAGGCGGGGACGGGTTCGTGGAGGCGGAGCAACAGGAGCTGTTTCAGCCCGCCTTCGAGAACAAGCCGCTTCGCTAGGCGCTGGAGTTCTACAGCCACGAGAAGGGCTGGGCGAACCGGCTGATCGCCGGCGACAGCCTCTTGGTGATGAACTCGCTGTTGCAGAAGGAGAGCATGGCGGGCCGGGTGCAGATGATCTACATCGACCCGCCCTACGGCATCAAATACGGCTCGAACTTCCAGCCCTTCGTCAACAAGCGCGACGTAAAAGACCGGAGCGACGAGGACCTGACCCAAGAGCCGGAGACGATCAAGGCGTTCCGCGACACCTGGGAGCTCGGCATCCACTCCTACCTGGCCTATCTGCGCGACCGGCTGCTGCTGGCGCAGGAGTTGCTGAGTGAGAGCGGGAGTGTGTTTGTGCAGATTTCGGATGAGAATGAGCACGTTGTTCGCAATGTCCTCGATGAAGTTTTTGGTCGCGAAAACTTTGTTTCTCTTGTGTCGTTTCAAACGACAAGCGGCTTCGCAGATGCCAGCGCGCTTTCGCGGATGGGTGACTATTTGCTCTGGTATGGCAAGCAGCGTGATGCGCTAAAGACCAATCCGCTCTATGAGGAACAAGAAACAGAGATTCTGAGCCTCTCTGGTGTCTGGATTATTCTACCCAATGGCCGATATCGTGGTGTTACCAAGCGCGAGTATTCGGGTGTTGATCCACTACCAGATGGAGCGCGCATCTACCTGCCGGATAATCTGCTCTCTCAGGGCGCCGCGACAGAGCCTCAGCCATACGAACATCAAGGAAAGAATTGCCAACCTGGCGCAAACAGCCATTGGAAGCCAAACCACCCAATTGGCCTGGACCGTCTGTGCAAGGCCGGTCGGATACACGAGGCAAAAGCCAGCATCCGGTACCGGCGGCTCGTTGACGATTTTCCGCTGAAGGCACGAGGTAACCTCTGGATAGACACGCTTACTGGGAGTTTCACCGAGGCGAAGCAGTATGTGGTTCAGACAAATCCGAAGGTCATCGAACGCTGCCTCCTGATGACAACCGACCCCGGCGATCTCGTGCTCGACCCGACCTGCGGCTCGGGCACCACTGCTTTAGTCGCCGAGAAATGGGGGCGGCGCTGGATCACCTGCGACACCTCGCGCGTCGCGGTCACCCTGACCAAGCAGCGGCTGGCCACCGCCAGCTTCGACTATTACGAGATGCGCTATCTGCATGAGGGGCTGAAGGGCGGCTTCATTTACAAGACCGTGCCGCACATCACCCTCAAGTCGATCGCCAACAGCGAGCAGATCGACGAGATATACCAACGGATGCACCCCGCCATCGCCTCGACGCTGGGCGACCTCAACGCGGCGATGAAGGGCGCGCGGCTCCGCCTCAAGGCCGCGCAGGGCGGGCGCAAGGGGCAATGGATCGATTTTGCGGCGGCGGAAGGCGAGACCGTCGAACTGCCCTCCGGCGAGACCGCCCCGCTCAACGCCATGCTGGAATGGGAGGTGCCCTTCGACTTGCCGGACAACTGGCCGGAGGGCGCCCGCGCCGCCTTCGACGCCTTCCACGCCGCCCGCCGGGCGATGCAGAAGGCGATGGACGACTCGATCGCCGCCCATGCGGATCAGGAGACACTCTACGACCAGCCGCAGGTGGCGAAAGACAAGCTCCGCATCACCGGCCCGTTCACGGTCGAGGCGGTACCGAGCCCGACGGTTCTGGCGCTCGACAAGACGCGCCCGCCCGATGCGCCCGACGCCTCGATCGCGCGCCAGGGCGAAACCTCCCGCCAGGCGGCGTGGCGCGACGAGTTGCTGCGCACCGGCATACGCGGCAAGGGTGGCCAGCGGCTGCAAATCGCTGAGTTGGAGACGGTGCCAGGGCTGAAATTCATCCATGCCTCCGGCGCCATGGCCGAGAGCGGCGAGCGGGCGCTGGTCAGCTTCGGCCCGGAACACGCCGCGCTGGAACAGCGGCAAGTCGCGCTGGCTTTGACCGAGGCCGAGAAGCTGCGCCCGGCGCCGAGGTTCATCATCTTCTGTGCCTTCACCTTCGACCCGGAGGTGGCAAAGGACATCGACGAGATCAACTGGCCGGGGGTGACGCTGCTCAAGGCGCAGATGAACACCGATCTGCTGACCGAGGGCCTGAAGAAGAAACGCTCGACCAACGAGAGCTTCTGGCTGATGGGCCAGCCGGACGTGGACGTGCGCAAGCGCGCCGACGGCAAATGGGAGGTCGAGGTCAACGGCTTCGACTATTTCGACACCAAGGCGGACAAGCTGGTCTCCGGCGGCAAGGGCAAGATCGCCATGTGGATGCTCGACCCCGATTATGACGAGCGGTCGCTGATCCCGCGCCAGGTCTTCTTCCCGATGGCGGGCGCCAAGGACGGCTGGAACCGGCTCAGGAGGACGATCCGGGCCGAACTGGACGAGGACCTACTGGAGGCCTTCCACGGCACCGTCTCGCTGCCCTTCGAGGCGGGAGACAACGCCAAGGTCGCGGTCAAGATCGTTGATGACCGGGGGATCGAATCCCTCAAGATCGTCGCGTTGGATTGAGTGCCGAAGCGATGTCGCTGATTATCAACTCGCCCTTCATCCGGCCCGCGCAGCACTGGCAGCCGAAGCGTGACGGGACGCTGGAGATCGTGCCGGAGCGGCGCTCTGCCGGATACGAAATCTTCGACCCGCGCTCCAACACCCGCCGGTTCGAGCGGCTCGACCTCGTGAACACCATCCGCGAGAGGGTCGATCAATGGCGGGACGCGGGCTGGCCGGGCGTGACCAGCGTCACCCGGCGCCTGCTGGAGCACTGGCACGATCGCGACGCTCGCCAGCACCCATTCTACTTCTGCCAGCTTGAGGCAATCGAGACGCTGATCTGGTGGGTTGAGGGCGCGGTGGAGTTCCGCCAGGGCATCGTCGTGCCGGGCGATGACGGGCCGTGGGAGCGGCTCTGCAACAAGATGGCCACCGGGGCGGGCAAAACAGCCGTCATGGCCATGATCATAACCTGGCAGGTCCTGAACGCTGTCACCTATCCCAAGCGGACGAAAGATTTCTCGCGCGCCGTGTTCGTCGTGGCGCCCGGCCTGACGGTGAAGGAGCGTCTGCGGGTTCTCTATCCGGGGAGCGAGCCTAGCTACTACGATGAATTTTCGCTCTGCCCGTCCGAGGCGCTGCGCCAGAAGCTAAACCAGGCGGTGGTGCTGATCGAAAATTGGCACACGCTGATGCCGCTCAAGGAGCAGACCCGCTCAGTGGTGAGAAAGGGCGCCGAGAGCGATGAGGCCTACACAAGGCGGGTGCTGGGCAAGCTGTCCGGATTCCGCGACATCTTCGTGATTAATGACGAGGCACACCATGCTTACCGGAAGCCGCCGGAGGTCAAGATCAGCAAAAAGCTGGCGGCGGAGCAGGGCCTTGATCTCGACGAGGCGACCCGCTGGATTGAGGGGCTCGACCGCATCCACAAGATGCGGCGTATCCGGCGCTGCTTCGACCTGTCGGCGACACCGTTTGCGCCCACGGGCAAGCGGACGACCGAGACGGCGCTGTTCGACTGGATTGTGTCCGATTTCGGGCTGAACGATGCGATCGAAGCAGGTCTGGTCAAGACCCCGCGCGTGGTGGTGCGCGACGATGCCCTGCCGGATGCAAGGACACTCCGGCCGAAGCTCTATCACATCTATCGCGACCCCTCCGTCTCGGACGACCTGAACCGCCCGGCGGAGCCGCATGAGGCTTTGCCCCCGCTGGTGAAGGATGCCTACACCATCCTCGGCGCTGACTGGCGCGCGGCGCAGCAGGCATGGGACAAGGCCGGCCACCACTCGCCGCCGGTCATGCTGACGGTCTGCAACCGCACCGAGACGGCGGCCCGGATCGAGCACTACTTCAACAGCGGCGATGCAGTTTGGCCCGAGTTGGAGGCGCCGGAGAAGACGCTACGCGTCGATTCCAAGGTTCTGGAGAAGGCGGAGATTGGCGAGACCGCAACCGCCGACAAGGCCTACGAGGCGCGGCTGGCCGAGATCATCGGCGCCAGCGGATTGCCCTCGACCCGGCAGGAACAGTTGCTGGCCCTCAAGAAGGAGGAACTGCTTCGCGAGATTGTCGATACGGTTGGCAAGCGCGGCGGCGGTGGGCAGGGGCTGCAAAAGGTCATCTCGGTCGCGATGCTGTCCGAGGGCTGGGACGCAAAGAACGTCACCCACATCATGGGATTGCGGGCTTTCACCTCTCAGCTTCTCTGCGAGCAGGTCATCGGGCGTGGCCTTCGGCGCGTATCCTACGGCACCGACGAGAATGGCTTGTTCGAGCCCGAGTATGTGAACGTCTTCGGGGTTCCGCTTTCGATTTCCGAAAATGTCGATGACAGCGGCGAAGCTCCACCGCCGCCGAAACCGACCATCCAAATCGAGGTGATACCGGATCGGTCGGCGTTCGAGATCACCTGGCCGAATATCCTTCGCATCGAAACGGTGGTGCGCCCGATCCTGACAATCGACTGGGAGAGCGTGGGCATTCTGACGCTGGACCCGGCTTCGACACCTATCTCCGCAGAGCTTGCCCCGGCACTCGGTGGCGCGGCAGACATGAGCATGATTGTCCAGATCGATCTGGAGAAACTGCCCGATGGATTCCGGCTACAGCGTTCGATCTTCGTTGCTGCCCGTAAGGCCTTCGCCGATCTGGAGGGCGAGTTCAAGGGGACGCCTGAATACCTGATGCTTCAGCTTATCCGCATCGTGGAAAGGTTCCTTGGATCGGATCGGCTTGATATTCCCTCACTCTTTCACAGCGACCCACTGCGAAAACGTATCCTGATCTCACTCAACATCGATCTGGTGGTGCAGCACCTGTTGAGCTTCATCAAGGAGCAGAACATCGAGAGTCTTGAGCCGGTCTATGACGAGGACCATCCGATCGGTGCGACCGGCGAGATGCGGACGTGGTTCACCTCGAAGCCTGCCACTCTCACGGTGAGGTCGCACATCAGTCATGTCATTGGCGATTCTTCATGGGAGCAATATGCGGCGAACATCTTCGAGAAGAGCAACGCCGTGCTCTCCTACGCAAAGAACGATCATCTCGGATTTCAGGTCTTTTACCTCTGGGGTGGATCGCGGAGGCGCTACGTGCCGGACTTTCTGGCGCGCCTGTCGAATGGGAAGACGCTAGTCCTTGAAATCAAGGGGATCGACTCGCCGCAAAACCGGGCGAAGCGCGACGCACTGGGCGAGTGGGTCGAAGCTGTCAATTCAGTTGGCGGCTTTGGGCGTTGGTGCTGTGACGTTGCCTTTGAGCCCGCCAAGATACAGGACATCATCGCCAGACACGCCTCTTGACTATCTAGAGGACACCTCGCAAAACCTCGACAGTGATCCCATGAAGCGATTGAGAGTGGGACGTTTCAGAATCGAAAGGCGAACAAACCGGAATCAACCGGGCTGATCCAGGAAACCAACACTCAGGTCGGAGGTATTTCGAGGTGTCCTAGAGTAAGCTCACCGCAGAACATTGGAGTTTAGTGTGAGGCACCTACCCTCTAAAACGCCCTCGCTCTGACGTTTTGTGGGCACATCGGCTGAAACTAGGACGATGATAATGCTCGCATTCGCTATCAGCGCGTGGTCACCCGGTGGTCACCAATGCAATAGGGGCAAACACGTTAAAAAGTTTATTAGCAGCATCCCATTGTTATTACAAAGAAATTTGGAGCGGGCGATGGGATTCGAACCCACGACCCCAACCTTGGCAAGGTTGTGCTCTACCCCTGAGCTACGCCCGCTTTTGCCGCTTTTGACCGCAGCGCGCCGTAT
>SMVB01297750.1_pt1 | contig 13037 bp, 9 predicted proteins | sample 2456461 | NCBI WGS metagenome assembly SMVB01 (sample SAMN11095934, study PRJNA526329) | marine sediment metagenome | biome: Marine sediment; feature: Surficial sediment; material: Deep marine sediment; isolation source: Hadal surficial sediment | place: Pacific Ocean | collected 2014-05 | depth 0-1...
CGACGATACGCGCGTCGATTTCCTCGCCGCTTGTTAGCGCCACACCCTTGACTTTGCCGTTTTTCACAACAATCTGGTCAACGCCCGCATCGACCCGCAGCTCGCCACCCAGTGACTGGTAAGACTTGCTGATTGCGTCAGCAACAGCACCCATGCCGCCACGCGCAAAACCCCACGCCCCCATATTGCCGTCGACCTCTCCCATGTAGTGATGCAGCAGTACGTAAGCGGTACCCGGCGAATGGATGCCCAGCGCCGTGCCGATGATGCCGCTACCGGACAACGCAGCTTTAATAACATCCGTCTCAAAATACTCGTCGAGATATTCGGCGACACTCATGGTCCAGAAACGAATCGTGTCGTACATGCGTTGCTCGCTCATCTCAAAGAACTTGGTACCCAGATGTGCAAGCTCTTTCAGATCCCTGGGTTTAAACGACGTTGGATCGGGCGGGGTGCGTAACAGGAAATCACGAATGAATCGACACTGACGCATCGTGTCCGCCGAATAGCGCTCGTACGCATCGGCGTCCGCTTTGGAAAACCTGGCGTACTCGCGGTGATGCACTTCGTCGTCAGGATAACTGCCGAGATAGTCGCCGTTCTCCATGAAAACCGAGCCGCCGCCGTAGGGTGTTACCTGCAGACCATGCCTGGCCAGTTCGAGGTCACGATAAATCTCGGGTCGCAGCAGGCTGCACACGTAGGAGCAATTCGAGTAGATCCAATCCTTGTAAAGATTGCGGCTTACGGTCGCGCCACCGATGTAATCGTTCTTTTCGACACATAAAGCGTCCAGGCCGGACTTTGCCAGGTATGCAGCATTCGTGAGTCCATTGTGGCCTGCGCCAATAACAATCGCATCGTATGTTTTCATAAATAAAATCGCTCTTGATCGAGGTGCCGGGATTATTCTTATCGGCCAGTATCTTTCTTATTCAACAGGCTGCTAGCTCGGGTATTGGGGAGCGCGGCGCAACTCCTGCAGCACCCAGTCAACGAATCGTTGTTCCTCCTTTTCCATACCTGAAAACGGGCCCGGCTGGTAGTATTTGGAATTGATGCCCTTCCAGTTGTTCACAATGATTATTTTGTCTGCACAGGTCGTTACGTCCCACAGCCACATGAGCTCATCGCGGTCATAGTCCTTTCCCTCGACTGCGTCACCGCGTACCAGCCAGTAGATTCGACACTGGCAATTCTTTGCATCCACCGGCGTGAAAACATAGCCAACTACGTGATCGCTGTAAGCCAGAAAATAGTTGAACGGACCGAAGGTTATATCGGATGCGCCACCATCATAGTCGGTCAAATTGCCGAGTAATGGCGCAACCCGCTTGCCGTCCCTGCTACCGGTTTCGTAACCTTCAAAGAGCGCTGACCGGCTATATCCGTAGCCCATCTCGCCGGATCGCGCCTCCGTGTCGATATTATCAATCTCGATAGCCTTGAGGCCACAGGCACCCATATTTTCAAGCATGTGTGACTGGGCATGCTGGCATCTTTTTCCCTCAAGCATCAGCGTGTGCATTTTGGCGTACTCGGGATGTGCGACAGCGCAGTGATAGCATTCCTGGTAATTTTCTACCGCGAGTTTCCAGTTGGCGCTAATCGGATAAGTTTTCTGCGCCGCAACCTTCAAATTTTCGAAGTCAAACATCGCCAGTGGCTCCGCCATGTCGCGACGTGCGCCCTCGATTGACGGCGGCGCATCGCAGAAGCAGACGAAAATCAGGCCCTGGATAATTTCGACGGGTAGCTTGTGCAAACCGAAACTCGTCCTGTCGAAGTCTTCGGGCATATTTCGGGCAGCAATCAGATTGCCATCTGTGTCGTACATCCATCCGTGATACGGGCACTCAAATTTTCGCTGGTTGCCGCTCTTCCCGAGACAAACAATGGATCCCCGGTGCCGGCATACGTTGGCGAATGCCTTGATACCACCTTGCTTGCTTCTGACGACGATTGCGGATTCACTGGCAACATTCAGGACCAGGTAGTCTCCGACTTCTGCAAGCTGTGACTGGTGGCCAGCAAAAATCCAGTTCCGCATGACAATACTTTCGATTTCGAGCGCGTAGATCTCCGGGTCAGTATAAAACCGCTGCTCCAGGGACCAGCCGGATTTGTGACAAGCGATCAGTTCTCGTATGGATCGGGTATCGCGCATTCTTGTCTGATTCATCCTTTAAAATACAGGGCGGGCAGCCCTTAAAACATTATTATTGAACGCGGCTCGCTATAGTGGAACTGACATTTCATCCTGTGGGCCGACCTGCATCACCTGCTTACGTTCTTCAGGGGCCTGCCCGAATGTATCAATGCATGATAACCCGACTTTTCATCATGAGCAGTACCTGAATACCATGCCCCTTGTTGCACACAACGATTTACCAACATTTAGGCGGCTGCGGGAAGGCGGCCAGGAGGTGTTGACGCCTGAGCGCGCCAGGAAGCAGGATATCCGTGAGCTGCATATTGGCCTGCTGAACATGATGCCGGATGCGGCGCTGAGTGTGACCGAGCATCAGTTCATAAGGCTCATCGGCAGCTGCAATCAGATTGCGCCGTTTTACGTATATCCTTTTTCCATCAGGGAACTCAATCGTGGCGCGGCAGCCGAGGAACATATCAGCCAGTACTATTTTTCGTTTGCCGCTTTGATGGCGCAGGGCCTGAACGCACTGATTGTCACCGGCGCCAATGTCGCCAATCCTTCGCTGGACCAGGAAGCGTTCTGGAAACCCCTGATCGAGGTTGTTCGCTGGGCAGAGTCCAATGTGGCCTCCATATTCTGTTCCTGCCTCGTAACGCATGCGCTGGTCAAATACCACCACGGCATTGACCGTCAGCGAATGCAGCAAAAACGCTGGGGCGTTTACAGTCACCGGATAAGCGAACCGAAACACCCGCTGATGCGTGACATCAACACACGTTTTGATGCACCGCATTCCCGGTACAACGAGGTAACCCGGGAGCAACTCGAAGACGCGGGGTTAACCGTATTGGCAGAAAGTCCGGAAGCCGGGGTGCATCTTGCGGTCAGCCCGGACCGGTTCCGCACCATCTACTTCCAGGGCCACCCAGAATACCAGGCTGTGAGCCTGCTGATGGAATACAAGCGCGAGGTGTTTCGCTTCATCGACAACGAACTGAAGCCACCGCCGCCTTATCCGGAACACTATTTTACGGACGAGGCGATCGGGATTGCCGAGTCATTTATATCTGCATATCGTACGGCGATTGAGAACAACGACGAAATGCCTGAGTTTCCCGAAAGGGAGCTCGAGCAACAGGTACACAACACGTGGGGCGATACCGGTAAAGCGATGGTCAACAACTGGCTGGGCCTCGTTTACCAGTTAACAAGCCATGACCGTAAACGGCAATTCATGCCGGGAGTCGATCCGGATGATCCGCTTGAGCTCGGCGTTAGGTAATGAATCGCGGCGGGACGCCGCTCCTACGGATATTTTAATGGCACCGTAGGAGCGGCGTCCCGCCGCGATTCCTTAGCCGCCCCACACGCCATTCCCCGATGAACCCCCGTCCGTGTATGATTTGCATCCCCATCATTACCGACTCATCGTCATTTTGGATCTCAAGGAAAAATAAACATGGGTTTCACCACCAGGCAGATACACGCAGGCGTAACGCCGGACCCGACAACCGGTTCGATCTTGACGCCGATTTACCAGACCACGACTTTCGTTCAGGCGTCAATCGATGAATACCTGGACAAGGGATATTCCTATTCGCGCTCCGGCAACCCGACCGTCAAGGCGCTCGAACTGAAGCTGGCGGATCTGGAAGGCGGCACCGACTGTTCCTGCTTTGGCACCGGCATGGGTGCAACTACGGCAACGATGCTGGCATTCCTGGATGCCGGAAAACATGCGGTCATATCCGATGTCGCCTACGGTGGTACTTATCGGCTCGCAACCAAGGTGTTATCGCGGTTCGGCATTGAGTTTACGTTCGCGGATACGTCGAATGTCGACGAGGTTGCCGGCGCAGTACGCGATAACACGGCAATGATTTTTACGGAGACCCCTGCCAATCCGACGATGAAGTGTTCGGACATCGCCGCAATTTCCGAGATTGCGAAGGACGCCGGCGCCATACACGTTGTGGACAATACACTCCTTACGCCTTACTACCAGTTACCGCTTGATCTTGGCGCCGATGTTTCCGTGCACAGCACCACCAAGTACATGGACGGACACAACGCGACCGTCGGCGGTGCAACGATCAGCAAAACCGAGGAACATGGCGCGGCGATTCGCTTCATCCAGAACAGCACCGGCAGCATCATGTCGCCACAGGTCGCATGGCTAACGTCGCAGGGTTGTAAGACGATGTCGTTGCGCATGGATCAGCAGTCTGCGAATGCGATGGCAATTGCAAAATTTCTCGAGGCGCATCCGAAAGTGGAGCAGGTCCGCTACCCGGGTCTCGAATCATTCTCCCAGCACGAGCTCGCTACCCGACAGGCTAGCGGTTACGGCGCGATGGCATGGTTTGAAGTCAAAGGCGGTCTTGCAGCAGGCAAGAAGCTGATGGATACCGTCGAGGTCTGGACACTGGCCGAGAACCTTGGATCGGTGGAGTCGCTGATCACGCACCCGGTGACGATGACACACGCCGACGTCGACGAAGCAGAACGGCAGCGTGTCGGAATTATTGACGGCTTGGTACGCCTGTCGGTCGGCCTCGAAGATGTCGAAGACCTGATCGGAGCACTGGATAAGGCCCTCGAAGGCGTCTGAGGAAATAATAGGCAGGAAAATGTCGCACTTCTATCACTTTGACACCCTGAGCCTGCATGCCGGGCAAACAGTGGATCCCGAGTTCGGCGCGCGCGCAACCCCGATTTACCAGACAACGTCATATGTTTTTCCGGATACCGACACCGCGTCATCCATTTTCAACCTCGAACGCGGTGGTCACGCATACTCGCGCATCACCAATCCGACGGTAGGCGTCCTCGAACAGCGCATTGCCGCACTCGAGGGCGGCTCCGCGACGGTGTGCACGGCTTCCGGCATGGCGGCGACGTATTGTGCGATCACGGCAATCCTCGGGCAGGGCGATCACATCGTCGCCTCGTCGCAAATGTATGGCGGCAACATCAGCCTGATGAAGAACACGCTGCCCCGTTTCGGTATCACTGCGACGTTCGTGGATCCACTGGACATCGATGGCTTCAGGTCGGCGCTGCAGGACAACACACGGCTTATCTACGGTGAATTGATCGGCAACCCTGGCCTCGACATCCTTGACCTCGAAGCCATTGTGAAAATATCCGCTGATAACCACGTTCCGTTCATGGTGGACGCGACCTTCAACACTCCCTATCTATGCAGGTGTTTCGATTTCGGCGTTAACATCACCATTCATTCCGTTACCAAATGGATGGGGGGACACGGTTTGGCCATCGGCGGTGCGATCGTCGACGGCGGCAACTTCGATTGGGGTGCGACGGACAAGTATCCGACCATTACCGAGCCGTACGCACCGTTCCAGGGCATCAACTTCTGGGAGGAGTTCGGCCCCAGCGCATTCGCGACACGCATCCGTGCCGAGGCCATGCGTGACTTCGGTGCGTCGATGAGCCCGATGAACGCGTTCCTGCTGCTGCAAGGAATTGAAACGCTGTCGCTGCGCATGGACAAGTACGCATCCAATACCAGGCAACTGCTCGATCACCTGTCAAATCACAAACAGGTTTCGTGGGTCAGTCACCCCGGCCTGACATCGCATTCCAGCTACGAACTGGCGAAGAAATACCTGCCGAAGGGCGCGGGCTCTATCGTCAGCTTCGGCGTCAAAGGCGGGCGGGACGCTGGCAAGGCATTTATCGAAAATCTTCAGCTGGCTTCGCACCTGGCCAATGTCGGCGACGCCAAGACCCTGATCATCCACCCGGCCACTACCACTCACGGGCGCATCGATGCAGAAGGGCTGGTTGCGGCAGGTATTACCGAAGACATGATCCGGCTTTCCGTCGGACTCGAGGATGTGGCAGACATCAAGGCCGATTTCGAATATGGATTCCGTGCGGCGGAAAAATTTGCAAGTTCCTGAGTATGTATTTCGAGGTCAATGGAAAACGGGTATTCGCGACCACCGGCGGCAAGCCGTTTGATAGCAGCTTATCGTGCGTGATCTTTTTACACGGCAGCGGACTTGACCATACGTTCTGGGGCCTGTACACGCGATTCTTCGCGTTCAGGAAATATTCAGTCCTGGCACCCGACCTGCCCGGACACTCGCATTCCGAGGGTCCTCCACTGAAGTCGATTGAGGAGATCGGTGACTGGCTTAATGAAGTGGTGGAGACGCTGGATATCAACAACATTTCTGTCGTTGCACACTCGCAGGGCGTACTGAATGCCCTGGAGTTTGTATCCCGCCATCCGCAGCGGGTCCGCAGTGTGTCATTGATCGCGAGTGGCCTTGCCACGCCCGTCAATCCCGCTTTGCTTGAGGCCGCCGCGAATAGTCCGGAAGACGCTATCGCGATGATGGTGGGCTGGGGCTTCGGCCCGGCCGGTCACCTGCACCAGGGGCCGATTCCCGGAAGCTCGATGGTCGCTGCCGGCCTCAAGGTCATGCGCGGCAATGCACCGCAAGCACTGGCAGCAGATCTGCAGGCCTGCAACGCCTACAGGAACGGCAAACAAGCGGCAGCAAAAATCGGTGTCCCCGTCCAGGTCATGCTGGGTGGCCAGGACCGCATGGCGCCACGCCAGGCAACTACCGAACTGGTCAAACACCTGGACAGTCCCGAGGTGCGCATCATTCCCGAGAGTGGCCACATGGTGCCCCAGGAAGTGCCTGACAAATGCCGGGATCTGCTGAAAGTCTTCATCTACACCAACAACCCTGCAACTTAACCGAGAAAACCCTGTGATCTATAACGCGCCAGTAAAAGACATGATGTTCCTCATCGATGAGTGGATCGGCATCGACACATTGAACTCATTGCCGGGCTATGAGGAATTCGACAAAGATATCCTGGAGGCCGTTCTCGAAGCGGCAGGAAAATTTTGCAGCACCGAGGTCCTGCCGATCAACCGGGACGGTGACGAACATGGCGCCGTATTCGCCGATGGAGCCGTGACAACTCCGCCAGGATTCAAAGACGTGTACCAGAGATTTGTCGAGAACGGCTGGACCAGCATCGATGCCGAGCCAGGTCATGGCGGCCAGGGATTGCCCAAGCTGGTCAGCTTCCTGATCGATGAAATGCTGGGAGCCACGAATCTTGCGTTCAAGTTGTATGCAGAGCTGAGTCACGGTGCTTATCATCTGCTCGCCGTGTGCGCCTCCGAGGAAATTCGCGCGCAGTACCTGCCGAAAATGGTGGAGGGGGTATGGTCCGGCACCATGTGTTTGACGGAACCTCATTGCGGCTCCGACCTTGGAATGCTCACGACGAAGGCGTCTCCAAACAATGACGGTTCTTACGACATCAGTGGGACCAAGATTTTTATCACGTCGGGCGATCATGATCTGACAGAAAATATTCTGCACCTCGTCATCGCGAGGATAGATGGCGCAGCGGACGGGTCTCGCGGAATCAGTCTTTTCCTGGTACCGAAATTCCTGGTCAACGATGATGGATCGCTCGGCGAGCGCAACCACGTTGTGACGGCATCCATCGAACACAAGATGGGCATCAAGGGCTCCGCAACCTGCGTCCTGAATTTTGACAACGCGAGGGGATATCTGATCGGCGAGGAAAATCGTGGGCTGGCAACCATTTTTCGGATGATGAACCAGGAGCGCTTGACTATCGGCTTTCAGGGCCTGGGCTTTGCGGAAATTGCCTGCCAGAACGCGCTCATCTACGCAGCAGAGAGACTGCAAGGCAAGGCGCCTGCACCGCGACCGAATGAAGGCAAGCCTGCCGATCCCATTATTTTTCAACCCGAGATCAAGCGAAAACTGCTGGCCATGCGCGCACAGGTCGAAGGTGGCAGGGCGCTGGCGGTTTATGCTGCCTACCATGCCGATGTCATGGACAGGGCTACGGACGAGAAGCAAAGAGAAGAAGCGGTGAATACCGTCGCCTTGCTGACGCCCGTGGTCAAATCTTTCCTTTCTGACCTCGGAGTCTCGAGTTCATTGTCTGCACAGCAGGTTCTGGGCGGGCACGGCTATGTCCGCGAACACGGCATGGAACAACTGGTCAGGGACAGCCGCATCACCCAAATCTATGAGGGAACCAATGAGATTCAGGCTGCGGACCTGGTCCTGCGGAAGTTAACGGGCAAGACCGGGCAATTCGCCGACAGCCTGTTCGACAGATGGCAGAATTTTCTCGATGAACAACGAGACATCGATGATATGAGCCCGTTTGCCCAACCAGCGTCAGCAGCGCTCGCAAAACTCAAAGATGCCACCGCGTGGATCAGGGAAGCGGATGGTGCCGCGGCCAGTGGAGCAGCGTTCAATTATCAGCGGCTGTTCGCGCTGACCACGATTGCCTGCCTGTGGGCGCAGATCATTGCGTCGATACGTGGCAAAGATGGCGAATTCTACGCGACCAAACGCAAGACGGCCCGCTTTTACATGGACCAGGTATTGCCGGAGACCGGCGCATTACACGAGATTGTCACCCGTGGCTCCGATTCGCTGACTTCCTTTTCTGTGGAAGACTTCGGGCGTTAGTTCCAGACTTCGGATACGCGGGTCAGGTCTGTCGCGGTATATTCCTTGCGACCGAAAAGAAATCGTACCAATCTGAATCTTTGCCGTCGAAGCGACGCTCGATGATGACATCTACGAGATAAGGACGTCCGTCGGCCATGGCACGCTTGCAACGCCCAATGGCGGCCGCAAGGCCAGCCGGACCTTCTATCCGCTCGCCTTCAATACCGTAGGCGTGCGCCATCGACACGTAATTGATGTCAGGATGGCCGAGATTTACACCCAGGAATTTGCCAGTTTCGGCCATGCGTCCCTGGTACAGCCACGAGTTCCTTCGGTTCGCCTGATACTCGCCGTTATTGAACACGATAAATCCAACGGGTACTTCGTATCGTGTCGCTGACCACAGTGCCTGCGAACCGAAGTTGAATGCGCCGTCTCCTGTAAGACACCACACTTCCTTCTCGGGATTGCCAATCTTCACGCCGAGGGCAGCAGCACATCCCCATCCAAGAATGCCGCCGGTCGTATCGAAATTCCTGCGTCGCTTGTCAGGCGCGGCCTTATGATCGAAGGTAACGTAGCGGCGGATATGATCATCAGATGTTACAACCTCGGAAACAACATAGGCATCCGACTCCATCTGTCGATCCAGTTCACGGAACAGTCTTGGTAACGAGATCGGCGCATCGTCCCAATGTAACTTTTCAAAGTCATCGATCTGCTTGAGCCGCCTGGTTCGATACTCGTGTATCCAACGTCTGCGCGCCTGAATCGCGGAGGTTTTGAGATTGCGCCGTGTCAACTCGTCCAGCACTGCGGCGGTCGTCGTTTTGATGTCAGCGATTGCCGCAGTATCCACCGGATAGTTGCGCGCGACTTCGCCATCATTGAGACCCGTGTGCATGATTCGGGTCGACGAATTGAGATAAGGGACTTGCGGTTTGGCGCCGCGCTTGAACATGTGCGCACCGATGCTCCAGAACACATCCACATCCTTGACAACATCGGTATCGTCGAGAAATTGCCCGGCAAAATTTGGGTGGGTGTTGGGGAATACAACCGGAATCTTGCTCGCTGTCATAACAAGCGCGCCGAGGACATCGGCAATCCCGGCAACTTCCTCGCTGACGTCATAGCGAATCGCTTCGTTTCCAACAAAAAGAACAGGCAACTGAGCGTCCGTCAACAGGTCAGCGACCTTCGATACATGCGATTCCGGCGGCCGCACATCGTAACTAACGCGCGACCGGGAGCGTGGAATGATCTCTGCCCTTGCGACCGAAGCTTCCCACAGGTCTTTTGAGAATGTGACGAATGTCGGGCCGCCTGGTGGCGCCTCGGCCAGCAGGAACGCGCGGCGCAACACTTCGGGTATGGTTTCCGCGGACATTACATCCCAGGTCCATTGGGCATAGCCCTTCGGCATGTCCTTCAGATTGGCATCTTCAAGAAACCCATCCTGGCCGCGGTAGCCGGTCGCCTGGCGGCCTGCAGTCACGACAACGGGGATTCGATCACGGTAAGTGCTGACCAGCTGACCGAGCGCATAGGCCGCACCGGCAATGGAATGCAGGCAAACGATAGAGGTATCGCCGGTTGAGCGGGAATAGCCGTCGGCCATCGCCATCGCAACCTGCTCGTGAATACAGGTCGCGTAATTTATCGCCGTACGATCAACCAGCGCATCGAGAAAACCTATCTCTTCCGAGCCGGCGAGACCGAACACATAAGGAATATTCCAGTCAATCAGGAACTCCGCCATCAGTTCGCCGCCGGTTAGATCCGTTAAAATCCTGGTGGGCTCGAGCGAATGCGCCGCATCCCCTGAGCCGGCAAGCGACTGCGCCATAGCCTGCGCACCCACCAATGACACGCCGGCTGCAGTCATGCGTTGTATAAATGTGCGGCGGCTGATAGCGCTGTCCAGAAGGTCTTTGGATGATAAATACATTTTGCTCAACTCCCGCGATTTACACTGTCAGTGTACACCATGCGTCTGGCCCGATTCTGACACGAATCGTGTTATCAAATCGCTGATTGCAGGTTCGTCAAATCGGCTATCGCCATGTACGAGGCCTGTGCGCAGAACCAGTTGCGCATCGACACCTGCCTCATTCAGTCTTTGTTGCAGCAGGATGCTTTGCGAGTAGTCGATAACCACGTCACCCATGCCATGAAACAGAAGTGCCGGTGGCGAGTTTGCAGATACATGGTGCGCAGGGCTCGCACTCTCGACCACCGATTGGCAGGCGATGGAAGCACAACCCGTCAAAAAGTTTCCGGACGAATTCTCACTCGGCCAGCCGCTGTGTGTCGTCATGTCTGCCGCCGTATAAAAGGAAATGACACCGTTAACGCCAGCGGACAAATTCGCGTTTTCCGCAGCAGGCTCCTCAAGCGATTGGTCTCCGGCACTATTTGCAACAACATTGGCGAGAATGGCTCCCGCTGATGCTCCGGCGATGAAAATCCGCTCGGGATCGATGTTGTATTGCTTCGCATTAGCGCGCAGCCACCGAATAGCGGCCTTCCCGTCATGCGCCTGCGCCGGCCATTTCGCTTCGTCGGCGAGCGTGTATTCGAATGATATGACTGCGACACCCCGGGCAAACTGGTCGAATATGGAGCCGCGAATCATGCGGTAGTCACGTAATCTGAAGCCACCGCCAGCGAACCAGGCGATCGCTACCGTGGGTTGGTCGCTCTCGGGGAGATACAAATTTGCGCGGAGCTGTAGGCTCCCGTTGTCGCGATAAACGATAGCCCCGTATGTGGGGGCTAACGTCGGACGTGGCGATGGCATAATCCGCGGCCGTTCCTGCGCATTGACTGCTAATCCGATCACGAGAACAACTGCGCCCAGGATGGGCATACTGTTTATTGCGAATGCTTTTCTCGTCATCGATTCCTCCGCTACTGCGATGCCAGACAAGGTCTACACGAGATTGAAGACGAATACCGCTGCGACAGCGAGCGGTGCCACGATGCGTACGAGCAGCAGCCACAGCTTGAACAACGCCCCGTCCCCTATGTCCATCTCGTAAATCGAAGTCTCTTTCGACAGCCACCAACCGGCAAACAGAGCATAGAACATACCACCCAGCGGCATCATCACATTCGACACCATGTAGTCGATCAGGTCGAACGGCGTCTTGCCCGCGAAAGTCGGTATCGCATCCAGCAAATATACGTTTTCCCAACTGCTGAACGAAAATACCGTGACCAGTCCCATCAGGAACGTGCCACTCCCGATCAGCACTGCAGCCCTGGTACGCGTCATGCCCCTGATCTCGATGGCCCGCGCCGTCATCGTCTCCAGCATCGAAATCGACGAAGTCAGTGCCGCGAATATGATCATCAGGAAGAACCCGGTACCGATCAGGGCGCCGGCCGGCATTTGTGCGAACGCAGTAGACAAGGTGACGAAAATCAATCCCGGACCCCCCGCGGGATCGAGTCCGTTGGCGAAGACGATCGGAAAAATCGCCAGACCGGCCAGCAGCGCAACCAGCGTATCGCCGAGGGAGACGATAATTGCTGATCGGAAGAGATTGACGTCTTGCGGCAGGTACGACGAATAGGTCAATACAGCGCCTATGCCGACATTAACCGAGAAAAATGCCTGGCCAACTGCGGCAAGGACCACTGGAGGCGTAATTTTGCTCAGGTCCGCGGTAAACAGAAAATCAACGGCGGCTGAAAAGTCACCGATAAAAGCCGAATTGATAACCAGCGCGATCAGGGTAATGAAAAGTGCCGGCATCAACACCCGGACCAGTCTCTCCAGGCCGATTTTCACCCCGCGGGACACAATGAAGATCGTTATCCCCGTGAACAGGAAATGCCAAAAGATCATTTCCCGGGGGTTATGGAGAAAATCATCGAAGCCCCTGCCGACTTCGGCCGGCGACAATCCCATCATCGATCCGGATGCGGACTTGACCAGGTAGGCGGCTGTCCAGCCGGCGATAACGCTGTAGAAACTCAAGACAAGAAACAGCGCAAACAACCCCATCCATCCGAGAAGACCCCAGTGTCTGGTCGTGCCGGAGCTTTCCGCGACCTTGCGCATCGCTGTCGGTGCACTGGCCCGTGCATGTCGGCCGATGACCATTTCGGCGATCATGATTGGCGTCGCGACCACCAGGATGGCAATGACATAGACCAGCACGAATGCGCTGCCCCCGCTGTTGCCCAGCGTGTACGGAAACTTCCAGATGTTGCCAAGGCCGACGGCAGCGCCGATGGACGCCAGTATGAAGGCCAGGCGGCCGGACCAGTTCTCAGATGTTGTGGAGTTCACGGGTATTGCGCTGCTTTGTTTGAGTTATTGCGAAACTATAGTCGGTTCCAGCGGATGAGGGAATTCCAGGCAG
>SMVB01224757.1_pt1 | contig 13033 bp, 8 predicted proteins | sample 2456461 | NCBI WGS metagenome assembly SMVB01 (sample SAMN11095934, study PRJNA526329) | marine sediment metagenome | biome: Marine sediment; feature: Surficial sediment; material: Deep marine sediment; isolation source: Hadal surficial sediment | place: Pacific Ocean | collected 2014-05 | depth 0-1...
ACCGTACCCTTTGTCTCGAAGGCGACCGGACGGCCACTGGCCTCGATAGCGGCACTTTGTATGGTAGGTAAAACACTTAAAGAACAGAATATTACAGAGGAAATAATACCTAAATTCTATTCTGTAAAAGAAGCCGTATTTCCATTCCTGAAATTCCCCGGTGTCGATCCTATCCTGGGGCCGGAAATGCGCTCGACCGGTGAGGTGATGGGTGTGGGAGACAGCTTTGGTGAGGCCTGTGCACGTGCCATGAAGGCTGCCCAGTATGGTATCCCCAGACCCGGGCAGGCTTTTTTGAGTGTCCGCGACGCCGATAAAGAGCCCTTGTTGCCAATCGCCGAGGAGCTGACAGAACGGGGCTATTCCCTGATCGCGAGCGACGGTACCTGCAAATACCTGCGAAAGCATGGGTATATCTGCGAGCGCATCAACAAGGTGGACGAAGGTCGTCCGCATATTGTGGACGCGATTAAAAACGGCGAAATCGAATTTATTGTCAACACCACCGAAGGCCGCCAGGCGATCGCCGATTCTTTCTCCATCCGGCGCGAGGCGTTACAGTACAAGGTAAGCTATACCACAACGATTGCGCGTGGCTGGGCCACGCTGCAGGCAATCGATCACGAATTTAATCCGGTGGTACGCAGTCTGCAGGAACTGCACGGCACCGAAACAGACAGTGCGTGACGCGCTGCAGGAATTTTATTGATGAACAGAACACCATTAACACACCACGGCGCGGAACGCTTGCGTGCCGAAGCAGCGCATCTTAAGAAAGTTGTGCGCCCGCAAATTATTGCTGCGATTGCAGAAGCGAGAGCCCATGGCGATTTGAAAGAAAACGCCGAATACCATGCTGCAAGGGAGCAGCAAAGCTTTACAGAAGGCCGTATCCGGCATCTGGATTCCGAACTTTCCGGGGCCCAGGTGATCGATATCACCAAGATGAACCCGAATGGCAAAGTCGTTTTCGGTGCGACGGTAACCTTGTACGATGATGAAAAAGAAACCGAGATCACCTACCAGGTGGTTGGTGATCTGGAAGCGGATATCAAGGAATTCCGCATCGCTATCACCTCACCCATCGCCAGGGCTATGATCGGCAAACAAGAGGGCGATGAGATCGTCGTTAACGCGCCTGGCGGCGAGTTGATTTATGAAATACTGCGTATTGAATATATTTAGAGGTCTGCCTGTTGCGTGCCGGCCGTAAGCTCAGGCAACGGCCAACGGATTCTGTTACAGATGGTCTGCCGGAGTCCATGCATCCGGTCATCCGGCGTGTCCTGCTCGGGCGCGGAATCGGCGATGAAAAATCTCTCGATCTGAAACTGGGTCGTTTGCAAACACCATCATCTTTATCGAACATCACCGACGCCGCTGAAATACTGGCGGATGCCGTTGTAGCCGGTCAAAGTATCCTGGTGGTGGGTGATTTCGATGCCGATGGCGCGACCGGTACCGCGGTAGCCGTGCGGGCTCTCAAGTTGATGGCAGCCAGTCATGTTGATTTCCGTGTCCCCAATCGTTTTGAATTCGGCTACGGGCTGAGTGTGGCCCTGGTTGAGACACTGGCCGACAATCCGCCGGATGTTCTGGTTACGGTTGATTCAGGTATCAGCTCGAACGAGGGTGTGGCGCGCGCCCGTGATATGGGTTGCAAAGTCATTATTACCGATCATCATTTGCCGGGTGAAGTATTGCCGGATGCAAATGCCATCGTTAATCCGAATTGTACAGGTGACCAGTTTCCCAGTAAGGCGCTGGCCGGAGTGGGTGTGGTTTTTTACCTGATGAGCGTGGTGCGTGGTGCGCTGCGGGCACGCGATTGGTTTACCCTGCCGCGTAAAGAGCCAAACCTGGCACATTTGCTGGATCTGGTGGCTCTGGGTACGGTCGCCGACCTTGTTGCCCTGGACACCAATAATCGCATCCTTGTGCGTCAGGGCCTGGATCGCATTCGCCAGGGGATATGCAGCCCCGGTCTGTTGGCGCTGTTGCGGCTCGGCAAAAAAGACTACCGGCATGTGGTGGCGTCGGACCTGGCATTTGCGGTTGCACCGCGCTTGAACGCTGCCGGACGAATGGAGGATATGAGTGTTGGCATACGTTGTCTGATCAGTGACGACCGGGACCAAGCCATGGCTTTGGCGACTGAACTCGATGACCTGAACCACCAGCGCCGTGCCCGTCAGAATCAAATGCAGGAGCAGGCCGATGAGCAACTCAAGATACTGGTTAAAGACCTGAAAGCCAGTGAGTTGCCCGCTGGTCTGTGTTTATACGATGAAGGCTGGCACCAGGGAATCGTTGGCCTGGTGGCTTCGCGCATAAAGGATGCTGTACACCGGCCGGTATTTGCTTTTGCGCCGGAGTCAGAAGGTTCGAAGCTGCTGAAGGGTTCGGCCCGCTCCATCAGCGGCTTGCATATCCGCGACGTGCTGGCGCGCATTGATACATTGCATCCGACCATGATCACGGCCTTTGGTGGTCACGCAATGGCGGCTGGTTTGACCATGGAGTCGGCTCAGTTGGAGTCATTCAAACAGGCGCTCGATGAATCAATCAACTACTTCCTGCAGGGCAAAACGCTGAACAACTACCTGTTCACGGATGGTGAGCTAACCGCTGAAGATTTCAACCTGCCATTCGCAGAGCAATTGCAAAACCTGGGTCCCTGGGGGCAGCATTTTCCGGAGCCATTATTTGAAGGTCGGTTTGTGCTTGAGGAAAGCCGGGTGGTGGGCGGCGCGCATTTGAAAATGCAGCTCAGGCCTGCGAATGGCGATGGCAGCATCGACGCGATAGCTTTTGGCTGTTTACCTGAAGACCTGCCGGATGCAGATACTATAGATCTGGTTTTTAAGCTTGATATCAACCATTTCCGCGGTCGTAAGACCTGCCAGCTAATGGTGGAGCAAATTACACAGAATCCCCAGTGAGCCTCCGAATAAAAGCCACTATACTTACGCTGGCTTGGTGTAAAATGCATCGCTTCGAATTTTGGGTTTAGTATTTAGGGTTATAAAGTGGAAACCAATCAAATAAGCAATCAGCTCAAAGACCTTCAGCAGCGCTCCACGGCGCTCAGGGGGTATCTTTGACTATGCCGGTAATAAAGACCGGCTGGAAGAAGTAAGCCGCGAGCTCGAAAACCCCAATGTCTGGAATGATGCGGCCAATGCGCAGGCCTTGGGGCGTGAGCGTGCATTGCTCGATGGTATCGTCGGCACGCTGGACCGGGTTTCGCAGTCATTAACTGAAAACGCCGAGATGCTGGAAATGGCAATCGACGAGCAGGACGAGGAAATCCTGGAATCGGTTGTTGCCGAAATCAACGAAATCGAAGCCGAAGTCGGCAAGCTCGAATTTCAGCGTATGTTCAGGGGCGAGGTTGATGCCAATCCCTGTTATCTTGAAATACAGGCCGGCTCCGGCGGCACCGAGGCACAGGACTGGGCTGAAATGCTGTTGCGTATGTACTTGCGTTGGGTGGATAGACGCGGATGGAAAGGCGATTTGATTGAGGTCTCGCCGGGTGACGTGGCCGGTATCAAGAGTGCCACCATTCATATCACCGGCGACTACGCCTATGGCTGGTGTAAAACCGAGATCGGTGTACACCGCCTGGTCAGAAAATCGCCGTTTGATTCCAGTAACCGTCGTCACACGTCTTTCGCTGCGGTATTTGTATCCCCGGAAGTGGACGATAATATTGAAATTGATATCAACCCATCGGATTTACGTATCGATGTGTACCGCGCCTCGGGTGCCGGTGGGCAGCACGTCAACCGGACCGAGTCAGCGGTGCGTATCACCCACATACCGACCAACACCGTGGTGCAGTGCCAGAACGACCGTTCGCAGCATAAGAACAAAGACCACGCGATGAAGCAATTGCGCGCTAAACTGTACGACCTTGAATTAAGCAAGCGTAATGCCGAAAGTCAAAAGCTCGAAGATTCAAAATCAGATATAGGCTGGGGCAGCCAGATACGTTCCTATGTGCTGGACCAGTCGCGTATCAAGGATCTGCGCACCAACGTGGAAACCGGCAACACCCAGGCCGTATTGGACGGTGATCTGGATCAATTTGTAGAGGCATCCCTGAAAATGGGATTGTCAGCAGGAAATGAGACGTGAGTAAACAAGAGCAAAAGAATGTAAGTGGCGAAGTAGCCCGGGATGAAAACCGTCTGATCGCTGAGCGCCGTGAGAAAATGCATGCGCTGAAGGCTGACACCATTGCCTATCCCAATGATTTTCGTCCCAACACAAATTCTGCAGTTTTGCATCAGCGTTTTGTCGATGATGACTGCGAGACCCTGGCCGGTGTGGACGAGACTTTCGCGCTGGCCGGTCGGATGCTGGCCAAACGGGTGATGGGCAAGATCGCCTTTGTGAAAGTACAGGATGGCACCGGCACCATGCAGTTTGTGGTACAGCGGGATAAGCTGCCGGAAGGCCATTATCAGACCTTCAAACACTGGGATATCGGTGACATCATAGCCGGCACCGGCACGATTTTTCGCACTCAGAAAGGTGAGCTTTCAATCAAGCCGACTGAATTACGTCTGTTGACCAAATCATTGCGCCCGTTGCCTGAGAAGTACCATGGTCTGACCGATACGGAGACGCGTTATCGCCAGCGCTATGTCGATCTGATCATGAATGAGGATTCAAAACAGGTGTTTAAGACACGCTCCAGGATCATCCGTTTTATCCGTGAGTTTATGGAAGCACCGGGTCGCGAATTTCTGGAGGTTGAAACCCCGATGATGCACCCGATACCCGGTGGCGCCACCGCTCGTCCATTTGTGACCCACCACAATGCATTGGACCTGCAGATGTACCTGCGCATCGCACCCGAGTTGTATTTAAAACGCTTGATTGTCGGTGGACTGGACCGGGTCTATGAAATCAACCGCAGTTTCAGGAATGAAGGTATTTCAACGCGTCACAATCCCGAATTCACCATGTTGGAATTCTATTGGGCCTACGCCAATTACAACGACCTGATGGATTTGACTGAAACCATGTTGCGGGAACTCGCACTCGAGGTGATCGGTGATACAACGGTGGTCTACGAGGAACAAAGCATCGACTTCGGTGCAAGCTTCGAGCGCATGACGGTGGAAGAATCCGTGCGCAGGTATAACCCGGAGTTGGCAGATGCCGATCTCTGGGATGCTGAGACCCTCAAAACCGCCTGTGCCGAACGTGATATCCGCATCGACGACAACTGGGGCGAAGGCAAAATATTAATCGAATTATTTGACGCTACAGTAGAATCAAAACTGATCAATCCGACCTTCATTACTGCATATCCGACAGAAGTCTCGCCATTGTCGCGGCGAAATGATGACAACCCGTTGATCACTGATCGCTTCGAGCTATTTATTGCAGGCCGCGAAATCGCCAACGGTTTCTCGGAATTAAACGACCCGGAAGACCAGGCAGCACGCTTCATGGAACAGGTTTCCCAGAAAGACGCCGGCGATATGGAAGCCATGCACTTTGATGCCGATTACATCCGCGCACTGGAATACGGCATGCCGCCAACCGCAGGAGAGGGTATCGGTATCGACCGGCTGGTCATGCTGCTGACCGATTCAGCTTCTATCCGCGATGTACTGCTGTTCCCGTATATGCGTCCGGAAGCCTGACTCAGTAGGCGAATTGTCTGCGTCTAGGCTACACTTATGGGTACCAATCGTTTCAGGAGAGATTTATGCATTTGTTAGCTACCAGTAAAATACTAAAAAAAGGAATTTATTCTACTATCAGCCTCGTTTTAGCAATAGTCGGCATGGTACCGGTGAATGGGCTTGCCGATGAGACCTGTATGTCGCCGTATATGGCGAAAATCGTCGGTCAGGAGGATTTTGTCTACGTCTGGACACTTGGTCAGGAAGGTCTGGGGGACGGGCAGGATAAAATGGTGACCATTGATGTCAATCCGGCTTCACCCGCCTATGGCACGATCATCAATTCATTATCCGTTGGCGGACGCAACGAGGCGCATCATTCCGGTTTGACCGATGACCGGCGCTACCTGTGGGCCAGCGGTCTGGACACCAACAAAATTTTCATCTTTGACATACACACTGATCCATCCAATCCCGTTTTGCATAAAACCATCGATGATTTTGTTGCAAGCAGCGGTGGGGTGGTGGGCCCGCATACCAGCTACGCCTTGCCCGGACGGATGATGTTGACGGGTCTTTCAAACGATAAGGATCACGGTGGCAGAACCGGTCTGGTCGAATACACGAATGCAGGCGACTACGTGGCGACTCACTGGATGCCAACCGATGAAAACCTGGGCGGTGCTGAAAAATCCGGTAACTTTGCCGATGGTTACGGCTATGATCTGAGGGCTTTACCGCGACGCAACGTGATGATCACCTCGTCATTTACCGGTTGGAACAACTACATGGCCAACCTGGGCAAGCTGATGGCTGACCCCGAGGCGATGAAACGCTTTGGCAATACCGTGGTTATCTGGGACTTACACACCCGCAAGCCAAAGAAAATTCTGGATGTTCCCGGTGCTCCCCTTGAGATCCGTTGTGCATGGGGTCCACAGAATGATTATTGTTTTACCACCACCGCTCTTACTTCCAAGATCTGGCTGATCTACGAAGATGAATCCGGCGAGTGGCAGGCCAAGGCCGTTGCGGATATCGGCGATGCTTCCTTGGTGCCGTTACCCGTTGATATTTCCATTTCCGCCGATGACTCCTTACTGTGGGTCGATACCTGGAACGATGGCATGGCCCGCTTGTTTGATATTTCTGATCCGTTCAATCCAGTTCAGGTACAGCAAACAAAGATTGGCGCACAGGTCAATATGACGTCACAAAGCTGGGATGGTGAGCGGGTTTATTTCACTTCATCGCTGCTGGCAAGCTGGGATAAAGTCGAAGCCGGTGAAGACGAGGATTTGCAGTATTTCAAGGCCTATAGCTGGGATGGAAAAGAATTGAAAGAACAGTTCAGTATCGATTTTATCGAAGCCAAACTGGGCTTACCCCATCAGATGAGATTTGGCGCGTATTCGTTGTTTGGCATGACCAACCCCAGGCTAGCGTCAAATGGTGTAGCCCAAAATTAGTACTCCTTCAATGTGATAATTACGGATTCAGAGGTTCCCAGATGTTCCAGGACAAGGCGCAGACCACAGAAAATGGCGTGTCCTTTTCAAGGGCTGCAACGCAGTACTGGGGCATCTGGGAACCTCCCTTCGGGCGAGCTGGGAAGCGGTCGTCCGTGGTGTTGCACCTCTTGGCAAGGACCCAGCCACTACCTACGAGGCGCAACACCACGGACAACCACTTCACAACTCGCTGAACCCGTGATTATCACATTGAAGGAGTACTAGACCCATGCGGGTTTGCGTAGACCACTACAGGCAGGTGATCAAAAGCTTCACCTGCCTGTTCCTTTTGCTGTGTTTATTGATTGGCCCTGTCATTGCGAAACAGGAAACCAGCCCGGAAGTATTGGCCCCGGGTTGGTCGGAGTTGGATTTTGTGCCGCCAGAGGCCGGCAGCTATCAATTGCCACCATTGGGTCTGGCCGGAGATGGCGAAGTCATTGATGTCTTTGCAAATGGACAGCAGAACATACGTCTGCACAGCCTGATGGGCGATAAACTGCTGGTTCTGAGTTTCATATACAGCAGCTGCTCTGATGCCAATGGCTGCCCGTTGGCGACACATGTTCTGGACCGTATCAAGCAGGAGCTACAGGATAGCCCTGAAGGCGGGGAAAACGTGCGTTTTATCAGCCTCAGCTTTGACCCGATCCAGGATACCCCCGAGATCATGCGGGCATATGGCAGCGGATTTGTCGGTGAGGAGTTTGACTGGCGCTTTTTGACCACCAGTGACGAGCGCAAACTGGAACCCATTCTTGAGTCGTACAGTCAGTCAGTGATTCGTGACCCGGAATCGGCAGAGGGTGAGGCCGGCCGGATATCCCATATTCTGAGAGTGTTTTTGATCGATCGGGATAAACAGATCCGCAATGTCTACAGCCCTTCATTTCTGCACGCCGATTCAATCATCAACGACCTCAGGACATTGCAGATGGAATCCGATGCGGCTCCTTCGGTGCAGGGTCCCGGTGATTACAAGCAGGGCTACGCGGATGCAAATTACCAGACCAGGGCGCAAAGCCTGCAGTCGCGCCACGGTGCCAGTTTTGATCTGCTGGCCAATGCAGTAGCCCCACCACTTGGTCTTCCGCCACTGCCGTTCCCTGATAATAACCAGCCCACTACAGCAAAGATCAGCCTGGGTCGTTTATTGTTTTTTGACCGCCGTCTGTCACACAACAACACCATATCCTGTGCCATGTGCCATGTCCCGGAGCAAGGCTTTTCCAGCAACGAAATGGCCACAGCTGTCGGTATCGAAGGTCGATCGCTGCGTCGGAATTCACCAACTATTTACAATGTTGCCTATCTTGAACGCTTATTTCACGACGGCAGGGAATCAAGCCTGGAACAACAGATCTGGGGTCCCTTGCTGGCCCGTAACGAGATGGGCAACCCCTCGGTCGGACAGGTGATCCAGCAAATTTCGATGGATTCGCAATACATAGAAATGTTTGCAGCTGCTTTTGACGACAGGTCGATTTCAATGCAGACGGTGGGTATGGCTTTGGCCAGTTATGAGCGTACACTGGTTTCCGCCAATAGCGCCTTTGACCGTTGGTATTACGCTGGTGACAGTGCGGCCTTGTCAGCGCAACAGCAAGCTGGTTTCAAATTGTTCACCGGTAAAGCCCGTTGTTCGGCTTGCCACCTGATTAATGAACAAAACGCCTTGTTTACCGATAACCTTTTGCATAACACGGGGATAGGGTTTGAACGTTCTATGGCCAAAAAACCTGCTCAGACACGGGTGCTGATTGCACCGGGGGAGTACATCGTCGTAAGCGCTGATGCGGTAGCAGAATCCTCTGAACCTCCAGTCAGTGATCTGGGTCTGTATGAGATTACAGAAAACCCGGCGGATCGGTGGAAATACCGTACAGCTTCACTGCGAAATATCGCTCTGACAGCACCGTATATGCACGATGGCTCGCTTTTAACACTGGCGGAGGTGATTGCGTTTTACAACAACGGCGGCATAGAAAATGAATTGCGTGACCCCTTGATTCAACCGCTGGGGCTCAGTCAAGCAGAATCCCTTCAACTGCTGGCCTTCCTTAATGCGCTAACCGGCGATAATGTGGATGAACTGGTTTCCGATGCTTTTGCAGTCCCGGTTGGCAATACACTTTAGTTCCGCTCAATAAAAAACGCCGGGCCATATCGGCCCGGCGTTGTTATTACTGGCTGGGGTCCGAAATCAGGGCCGCCCCTGATCAGCTTTGGTGTAATCGCAAACACCTTGTGGAAATATTGCCTGCAGCGTGGCAAATTCTATCGGTGATGGCATCCACGAGCCGTATGTGCCGCTCATAAACGCGGCCTGTACAGATTGCAGTGCGCATTTGAATACCGCACCATCAATACTGTTACCGGCGATAATGCGGGATGTTGAGTAGATCTCAAAATCCTGTGTGCAACTGCCCTCGGTCGCGTCATCAAGAATGCCAGACCAGACGTCATCTCCGGATGCGATTTCATCACCATAAGAATCGAAGCAGCGATCAAGCGCCAATGCGGACTTGTTTTTGGCAACGCTGCGGTTTGGGTGCTGGATGACGTTGGCCATCCATTGGTCCATAACGGCCAGTGCTTCAGGTGTTTGGTCAAAGCGGTCGCTATTGTCGACACCGCGGGCATCGGTGAACCAGATCACCTGGTTGGACGCATCACCATCATGATTGAGCATGCGTTGGCGCGAGGCAAACGACTGATGGGAATTGTGCATATCCAGCGTATGCTCCAGATAGTGGCGCCAGTCAATGATCGGGATATCGATATCACCGACAAACACATGTCCTCTGGCATAGGCCGCGTTCATGGCAGCAATCGAGCCTTCGGTACGTGGTGCCGGCATGAAGCCATCAGACATAACTTGATTCCTGATTGACCACGGATCCCATTCATCGGGAATATCCAGACTCGTAAAGCAGCCCGGAACAGGGAAGTATGGACAGGTTTCCTGCACCATATCGGTCTGATCCTTCCAGCCACCGATGAAGGCGTTGAGTTGCAGGAATTCAGCAACCGGGATATTGCCTTCGAGCATGGATTTCAGACCGTACTGAACGCCGACATTGTCGAAGGTGGAACGGGCGTAGCCATTGCTGTCGCGCCCATAAATATTAACCGCGTCCTCCCAGTGGGTCCATTGGATTGCCAGCACGTCACCGATGGGTGTGACGGTTTCAATGCCGCCTTCATAACCGTAATGGGGGTTAAGCGTCAATGGAATCAAGCCGCGCCAGGCGTTTACACATTCATCCGAACCGAGGGCTTGAGTGTATGGGTTAGGAATATCATTGTTACCAGCCAGACCGATCAATAAAGAGCGACTGGACCAGTCTGTCCAGCCGGCTGGATTGATCGCATCCATATAAAACTCCAGTAGTTCACAATCACCGATGTGTATGGTCTGGGTGACCATATCGGGGTAAGAGTATTGCGCAATAGCGGCGTCGATAAGCCGTGAACCCAGGTTCTGGCCATAAACGTACTGCTGAATGCCGCCACCCGAACCACCAACACCGACGGTATAGCTGGGCACACCATAGGCCTCTACAAATCGTTCCTTGGTCATCAAGCCAGTCTCAGCACCCAATTCCAGGTTGTAGTGGGTGCCCGTCTTGGTGCCGGTTGAATAGATCACGCCATAACCCAGCTTGAGGGCATTGTCATACAACATGCGGCTGGTCGACGGGCTGCCCTGGGTGTGGCCGATGGCTACACCGCCCTGAAAGTGATACAGCAGGCGGCCGTTCCAGTCATTACCATTGGGTGAAGAATCGGCAGACGGGTTTGAATCGAGCATTGCCAGGGAATAGATAAAGCGGTTGATGACACCGCGTTCCCAGCGCACGATATAGGCAACTTCGTTGCCGTCCAGTGTGGTGGTGTATGCCATGTCTGATGGGGTATCGCCAATCGCGAAGTCAGCCCAGGCGCCACCAGTGGACCGGTACTTGTAAACCACCAGAGGCTCGACCTGACAGGCCTTTGAACGGCCGATGATGACGTCGGAATCATCTCGTACCGGCCAACCCTCCGGGGAGTCTGCAATGGGTTGCCCAAGGCCTTTGTCTTGCACGGTGCAAACAAATGCCTTTTGCTGAGGCCCGGAGAAGATCGGGCCGGATATCGGGTAGTTGATCAGTTCAATGCTGTCGGATTCGATAATCCTGGCGGGTTTGCCTTTGCCTCTTGAGCGTGTTTCATTGACAACGATGGTGTTGCTGCCTAAATTCAGACCATCGACCACACCTGACAGCAACTTTTTGCTGATGGCTTCAAAGCGGTTACTCTGGTCCTCGCCGTTCACCCAAATCGTGATCTGGGCTTTGTCTGCATTGCCGCGAGTTCTGATTTCTATCCGTGCATCTCCACCTGAAACCTGGTCTGCGGCAGATGAAACCACCCTGATGCGTTGGTTATCCGGGTTTGCCTGAAGGGTCGATACCATGCCGCAGGTAAATAGTAGCGCAGTCAGCAGCCACGATATTGCTGATCTAGTTTTTGTGGGGTTAGAAGTGTATTTCATGAGGGTTTTTTCCTTTTATTTGCCTGCCCGACTGATATCAGACTTGGCGATCTCTCTTTTTCCTGCGAAAGAAAGCATGGGTGAAGTGTTTGCACAACAACGACAGGACAAGTTGTAAACGAAATCACGGTGAACCTGAAAAATCAGGTGTTCAATTAAAGAGTAGCAGAGGTTCAGCAGGATTGCTTTATGCGGGTAAAAGTCCAATTTATCATAAGCCCTGTGATCCCGCCGGTTGTGGCCATTGATTTCAGTTCAATGAGTCAAGGATTGCCGTCATTGTCATGGCATCAATATTGCCGCCACTCAGTATGATCCCGACTCTTCCTTGCGCTGTTATGGCCTCACTCAACAACGCCGCCAGCCCCAGTGCGCCGGAAGGTTCAATCACCAGCTTCATGCGGTAAAACAGAAACCTGACGGCCTCCATAATGGCTGGTTCGGAAACGGTGCGCATATCGTTGACGTACTCCAGCACCAGCGGAAATGTAATTTTTCCCAACGAGGGGGTGCGTGTTCCATCCGCTATGGTGGGTGGGTTGTCAACACGGTGTAGTATTTTTGTATGAAACGACCGGGTCGCATCATCGGCGAGTTCGGGCTCAATGCCGATGACCTTGCAAGCCGGCGACATGCCCCTGGCTGCGATGGCGGAGCCACTCAATAAGCCACCTCCGCCACATGGTGTCAGCAGCAAATCCAGATCCCCGAGTTCCTCAAACAATTCCAGTGCAGCAGTGCCTTGACCGCACACCACATCGATATGGTCATAGGGCGGGATCAATGTATAGCCATTTTTCTGCTCAAGTTGTTTGGCAATATCTTCACGGCTTTCCTCTGCAGGATCGTATTCAATCACCGTTGCGCCATATTCCTCGGTTGCAGCGCGCTTGGTGGCCGGGGCGTTGTTGGGCATGACAATGGTTGTCCGGACATCCAGGAGCCGGCCGACCAGGGCGACTGCCTGGGCATGATTGCCGGAGGAGTGGGTCAACACGCCGCGTGCTTTTTCGGCATCTGACAGCTGCGAAATGCTGTTGAAAGCACCGCGAAATTTGAAAGCGCCAACACGCTGGAAATTTTCACATTTAAAAAATATCTCGGCCCCGAGCATTTTATTGAGAGTTCGTGAGCTCATCACCGGTGTTCTATTGGCATGCCCATGAAGTCTCTTTTTGGCAGCCAGGATTTTGTCAAACATAGGTTTTCCGGTTTAATTTATTTTTTGTGCGCGGCATGCAAGCCCTCAAACCATCGTGCTATCAAAGCGCGTTCGGCATCGGTCATTTTTGTGAAATTGCCGAGCGGCATGGTGCGCAGTACCACCACGGTCT
>SMVB01434079.1_pt1 | contig 13033 bp, 7 predicted proteins | sample 2456461 | NCBI WGS metagenome assembly SMVB01 (sample SAMN11095934, study PRJNA526329) | marine sediment metagenome | biome: Marine sediment; feature: Surficial sediment; material: Deep marine sediment; isolation source: Hadal surficial sediment | place: Pacific Ocean | collected 2014-05 | depth 0-1...
GCCGCCTGCATCACCTCGGCGAACAGACTCGGCTGGCGGATCACGTCCCCGGGGGACGGCGCCTGGGCGCAGAACGCCGACGCGAAGAGCATCTCATCGATGATGAAGTCGAATGGATCGGCCGAGACGGGATCGTCCTGGACGGAGATGATCGTGACTTGCTGCACGCCGATGACTTCCGGAGCCGTGTCGTCGCTCAGGAACCCGTTGGAGGGGTCGCCCGTCACGGAATTGTTGCCCCCCGAACGCATGGCCCGGACGACGTCCTGCGTGCTCGAGCCAAAGTCGACCGTGCCGTTGTTCGAGGTCGCGACCCTATGCCCCGAGGGGTTCTCGAGCACAATCTCCTGGAGCGCGAGGGAGTCCAACTTGGTCGGAATGCGGATGACGACGTTCGAGAGGCTGACGTTGACGGACGCGGGCAGCCCCACGCCGTTCACCTGCAGCGGCGGGTCGGTGGCGAACGACTCCAACTCCGTGACCGTGGTGTCGATGATGATGCGCGTCGTATAGAACTCGTCTTCGGACCCACCGGTGAAGTCCGCCAGGTCGCCGTGGTTCCCGTCGATGAGGATCCTCGACTCGAAGGGCAGCACCGTGGGCACACCGATCCGAACCAGGATCGTCTCGTCGGAGATGAGCTCCGGATCGAGCAGGTCGTCGAATTGAATGACGATCGCCGCGTTGCGCGGCACCATCGAGAACACTCCAGAGCCGGAGAGCCCATTGTCGAAGACCGGCGTGAGGAACTGGTCGACTCTGCGGAAGGCGTCCAGGAACTCCGGGGTCCCCGCCACGTGCAAGATGGTCAGGTTCTCCTCCGCCGTGACGGGATTGCGCTCCAGAACGTAGTCGTTGTTGTCCGTGGCGATGTCGTTGCCGATGACGTAACCCTCGAACTGCAACGCCCCCGTCACATCAAAGATGTTGACGCGTCGGCCCCACCATTGCCCGATGATCCGCAACTCCTGGCCCAACCCCCCGTTGTTCGGGTCGACCACGAATTGCCCGCTACCGTCCGGGTTGTCGAGGATTTCGCCCGGCTCGTTGTTCCCTCCGTGAGGAGAGCGCGCCGACGAGTTGCAAGCCGTCCCCCCGATGAGAGTCAGAAGGAGGCCGGCGAGGATCGCCGAGTCGCGGCCGGACAGGGTCCTGGGGGCGAGGGGGTTCTGGTGCTTCATGGGGTTTGCCCGGGATCGTGATCGGGGAGCCGGGGTGGTGGTCGTGGGGGTGCCCGGTTCGGAGCGGTTCAGAGGACTCTATCCTATGGGAGCGAACAAGGCCTGGGGCATCCTGAGGCCGCATAGGATAGCCGACTCCGGGGCCCCTGTCTGCGGGACACCGAGCGCGCTGAGTGTCATCCAGGGCGAAGCACAGCAAGCTTCGCGCCAGCGCCACACCGGGCCGCGGATCTTCGGCCACCCCCGCCACGGCCCCTTCCAGGGGGCACCGGGCCGTCCGAGGCCCATCATGGGCCCGCGCGGGACCTCCGCGCGAGCCGTGGCGCGCACTGCGAGTGCGCTTTCGCACGAGGGGACGGCCCGCGCGGCCCGTCAGCGGGCGCGCCCGGCGCTCGCGATGGTCACGCTCACCGGGCCTGCAACCACGATCTCCTCGTGCTCGCCCCCGGCCGGCCACCTGACGAGCACGCGCGAATCCGCCCCTGCCGGTCGACCGAAGAACAGCCATCCGCCCGACTGTCCGAGATACCCCGAGCCCGCGGCCACCTCGGCCGTCGTCCGCCGCTCCCCCGTGACGACGGTGACGCGCGCCCCGACACCGGTGAGGTTGCCCGGCGGCCCCACGAGCCGAACCGCGAGCGGCACGTCCCCATCCACGTCGCTGAGGCCGGGCACGCCGGTGCTCTCGAACAGGAGCAACGCACCGTCGTTCTGCGTGACGAAGGCGTCGGGTCGGCCGTCCCCGTTCACATCGGTGAGGGCGAGCGCCTTGGCGTCGCCCGTGATCACCAGGCCGCTCGCAGCCGGCTCGACCGGCACCAGGCGCCCGCGACCGTCCCCCGCGAGGAGCTGACCCACGCCCCCGTCCCACCGCCCGGTCTCGGGCTCGCGCGCGAAGGAGTTCTGCACGAAGAAGACGTCGAGCGCTCCGTCCGCGTCGAAGTCCGCGAGCGCCACGCCGAAGCCCGGGGCGGCCTGGGCGATGCGCGGCAGCGCCCGGAACGTGAAGCGCACGGTGCCGTCTTGCGCGACGTCGGCGAGCCACGTGCCGCTCGCGAGGTGGCTGGCGCGCAGAACGAGCGCGCCCGCGAGGTCCCCCGGATCGTAGATCTCCGCCAGCGTCGCCGACGCGAACGCGCGGAAGGTCGGCAGCTTGCGGCGGATGAACGGCATGGCGCCCGAGCTGCAGGACAGGCCGCGCACCGGGAACAGCGCCTCGGCGCCAGCCTTCGCCTCGACGAGCGAAGCCGTCCCGCCGCCGTCGAAGTCGCCGTAGAAGAGCACCGCCGGCCGCTCGGGATCCGCGTGGTACTTGGTGTTCTCGCCCGCGTTCGTGGCGACGAAGTCCAGGTCCCCGTCCCCATCCAGGTCGCCGGCCGCGAGACCGTTCCACCAGCCCGACCGCTCCGCCAGGCCGGACGCGGCCGTGCGATCGATCAGGCGGCCGTCCACGTTGCGAAAGAACGCCACGGGCCCCCACTCCTGGGCGACGAGCAGGTCCGGCCGCCCGTCGCCGTCGATGTCCGCGAAGAGCGCCCCGGTCACGATCCCGAGCGCCGTGAAGCCAGGGGCCCACTCCGCGGTCGCGTCGCGGAAGACCCCGCCGTCGTTCGCGAGCAACCTGCTCGGCGGCGCGAGCGGGTAGCGCCCCGGGACGGTCCTGCCGCCGATGAAGAGGTCGAGGTCGCCGTCGCCGTCGACGTCCGCGAGCGCCGCGGCGCCCGAGCTCGTGGCAACGTCCGGCAGCGATCCGTGCGGCGCGCGCACGAACGCGCCATGACCGTCGCCGAGGTACAGCCGGTCGCGGAGGAGGGCCTCGCCCTCGTCCGCCTCGACGCCGCCGCTCGCCACGAACAGATCGACGTCGCCGTCGCTGTCCGCGTCGAAGAACAGCACCGCCATGTCCTCGCAGTCCGCGTCGTCCGCCCACGGCCCGGGCGCGGGCCTGAACTCGTCCTCCGTGGCGATGTAGAGCCGGCCCGCCCGCCCCGCCGGCCCGCCGAGGAACAGGTCGTCGCGCCCATCACCGTTCACGTCGCCGAGCGCGAGCCCCGGGCCGAGCTGCGAGAGGCGCGCGGGCAGCAGGGGTTGGCGCGCGAAGTCGTCGAACGGCCGCTCCGGCTGGACGACACCCGCCAGCCCCCGCCGCGCGCTCGTCTCCACGAAGAGCGGCGAAGCCGGCGCATCCGGGTCGGCCGGCGGCGCTGCGCCCGCGGGCTCCTCGATCGTGTACAGGCGACCCGCCGGGAGGTCCGTGAACGTCTGGTGGTGCCCGCTCGGCCAGCGGACCGAGAGGCGCGCGATCCGCGCCGACCCGCCCAGACCGAAGTGGACGAGCGGCTCGTTCGCCGACATGTACCCGCGCGTGGGGTAGAGCGCCCGCACCTGCGTGCCCGCATCCGTCGCGCACTCGACGATCGCGCCGATACCGAAGCGGTTCCGCCCCTGACCCACGAGGCGCACGAGGATCCGGTGCCCAGCGGCGAGGCCGTTCTCGTACACGCTCGCCGGCCCGCCCACGTTGTTCACCACGAGGTCCAGGTCGCCGTCGCGGTCGAGGTCGGACAGGGCGGCGCCGAAGGAGAGGCCCTCGAGCCCGAGGCCCCAGGCGCCCGTGACGTCCGCGAACGCGAGCTCGCCCAGGTTCTTGAACACGAGGTTCCGCTCCGCCCGCGGCCCGCGCTCGAGGAACTTCCGCCACTGGGCGTCGAGGATCGCATCGGGATCGGAGCCGCCTGCGCGTCGCATGTGAGTTGCGAGCTGGTCGAGCTCGCGCGTGAAGTCCGGGTCGAACGTGTGGTTCGCGGTGCCGTTGGTGAAGAAGACGTCCTCGCGCCCGTCCGCATCGAGGTCCCCGAACTTGACCGACCACGTCCAGTCGGTGCTGTCGAGACCGGCGAGGTACGCGACCTCCATGAACCGCCCCGTGCCGGTGCCCAGGTAGAGCGCGTTGCGCATGTATTGGCGCGGCTCCGCGCTCTCGAGGAACCAGCGCGAATCGCCCATGTCCCCCATCATGATCTTCGCCATCACGTGCGTCGTGGGCGACATGTCCGCGGCGAGGAGGTCGAAACGGCCGTCGCCGTCGACGTCCGCGAAGTCAGCGCCCATCGAGAACCACGGCGTGTGCGGCAGGGCCGTTCGTGCCACGTCGCGGAACGTCCCGTCGCCCTCGTTGTGGTACAGGCAGTCCGCGGCCCAGAAGTCGTTGCTGACGTACAAGTCGGGGAAACCGTCGCGGTCGTAGTCCCACCACGTCGCGGACAGGCCGGCGTCGTTGCCCGCGATGCCCGCCGCCAGCGCGACCTCGGTGAACGTGCCGTCGCCCTCGTTGCGGTACAGGCGGTCGCGCTGGCCCACCTTCACGACGAACTTCTGCACCTCACCGTCGATGAGGCGCTCCTGGACGGCGTAGGCCTCCGCCTGCTCGGGCACGACCATGACGCGGCCCTCGGCGTCGTGGACCGTGCGCGGCTCGTCGCGTCCGGGCCCGGGGTAGAGGCGGTTCGTGACGAGGAACACGTCGAGGTCGCCGTCCCCGTCGTAGTCGGCGAAGCCCGCCATGACGCTCGCTCCCGAGAAGTCCAGCCCGGCCTCCGCGGCGACGTCCACGAACGTCCCGTCGCCCCGGTTGTGATAGAGGCGGTTCGGCGCGTCGTAGCTGCAGACGAAGAGGTCGAGCGCGCCGTCCCCGTCGTAGTCGGCGAAGGTCGCGCCGGCGCTCCAGACGTCCGCTCCCATCAGCCCGGCGGCCGCGGTGACGTCCTCGAAGACGAGCGGCGCGACCTGCCGAAAGAGCCGGTCCGGCCCGGCCTGGCCCGTGAGGAAGATGTCGGGCCGGCCGTCGGCGTCGAAGTCACCGATGCACACGCCGCCGCCGGCGAAGCCGTGCCGATAGAGGTGTCGCCGCGGGTGCTGCCACTCGAACGGGTTCTCGAAGCGGACGCCCGTGCGCTCGGTCGGCAGGCTCGCGAAGAGCGGCCCCGAGCCCGGCACGGCGGGCGCGAGCGGCACGCCGGTGATGCGGCCGCGCGCGAGCTCCGGCTCCCGGGCGCACGCGGCGAGCGAGGCGACTGCAGCGATCGAAACGGGGAGGGCGAGCCCCCACGCGAAGCGGAGGAGCCCGCACTGCCTCGTCACTCCGACCTCCGTGTCATGACCGTGTCCAGGGGCGATGGTACCCGCGGGCCGGCGGGCGGGCCAGGCGCGTTCTCGCGCGGGCACGTTGGGGGGGGGGAGCCGCCGAGGTTCTGGGCGAACGGTCCGGGTCATGGCAGAGGGAGTGGTAACCGAATGCACCGCGGCGCTTAATACCCCTTGGCAGGCTCCCCCGTGCAGTACCGATTGGTCATCACCGTGGCGTTCACGCTGCTCGCCATCGCGACGGCCCTCTGGCTCGCACGTTCGGACTTCGGGGACGGGCATCGGGCGCCGGAGCTCCCTCTCGTGCGCGAGGATTCCGAGGACGCGGCGCGCGCCAACGTCACAGCACTCGAGCCTTCGGCGGTGCCCGCGGCCACGCGCGAGCCGGCTCCGGCCGTCGCGGAGGAGCCCGGTTCCGCGCCCGTCGTGCCCACGCTCCAGATGCTGGAGGATTGGTTCGGGCCGCTGACTCCCACGGTCGAGATCGCGGGCGACATCACCGGCCGGCTCCTGTCGGAGAGCGGCGCCTGGCCGGACGACAGGCTCCCGGCCCGGGACGAGATCGTGATCGACCTCGTCTCGGAAGCCGATCACAGCGCGAACTGGCGCGGTGTCTTGAGCATCGCGAAGGACGAGCACGGAGAGAACCAGATCACCTTCGCCTTCCGCGACGTGCCCGTGGGCCGCTACGAGCTGACCTTGTCGTCGCTCGCGAGCTTCAGGTGGACCCCGAGGTCGATGTTCGTCTCGCCCCCCGCCGCGGGCCTCGAGTTCATGCGCTACGACGCGCACCGGGGCACTCCGCTCGCGTTTCGCGTCTTCGACCGCGAGACCGGCGACGAGCTCCAGGAGTACGACACATGGCTCCTCAACCAGACGGAGTCGAACGAGAACGGCGTCCTGATGCACGCCGGGCCGCTGAGCGCGGACTCGCTGGCGGAAGGCGCGCGGTTCCGATGGTCGCTGCACGCGCGGGGCTACGCGCCGTTCTTCGGAGATGAGGCGAGCTTCGCGCTCGATGGCGTTTTTGGGACGCGGGTCGCGGACGTGTACCTCGAGCGCGGTTTCGGCACGCTCCTCGTCGTGCTCGGTCCGGACCCGAATGTCCGCCCCATGGCCGGCGTCGCCGTGGTACTCGACGGCGAGGCGATCGGTGAGACGCTCAGCGACGGCTCCTTCTGGGTCCAGTCGCCGACCATGCCCGAGCGCCTCGAGGTCCGCCATGAGGACTGGGTGGCGACGAAGAACCCGCTGGGCCCCATGTTGATCGCGGGCCTCGCGCGCCGGGGCTACGTGACGGCCATCATGATCCGGCCACCGGAGTGAGCGCGCGTCACTTCAGCACGCGATAGGCCGCGCCCTGATGCGGCGCGGTGTCGGGCGTGACCACCCGGTACACCGGATCGTCCCCATGCTCGCCCACCGAGAGCCACAGGATCGCGTCGAGCTCCTCGTCGACCGCGAGCAGTTCCTGCAGCCGCTCGATCGCCTCCGCCGGGAACCGCGGGCCGATGCCCGCCGCCTTCCGCGCCTCGGCCAGCCATGCGAGCTCGCGCTCGGTCAGCGGCCCCAGCGCGATGCCGTGCACATCGATCTCAGCCTGCTCGAGGCTCCGCCTGACCCGGTCCACCACGGGGTTCGCGGTCGGGAGGTCATTGACCACCAGTACGTCATAGTTGGCCGGAACGGGCGGCAGGCTGCGGGCGCGCGCGCCGACGCTGGCGGTCGGCCTGGCGCGCGATAGGCGGTTGCCGTGCAGGATCCTGAAACCCTCCGGCAGGATCTCGCGCACGTAGTCACCGATCCCCGTCGCCCGTGCGTCGACGTAGGGCACGCGTATCGACCACCCGTGGTGGCGCGCACTCGCCACATAGGCAATCGCACCACCGCCCATGAACGCGAACAGGACGAGCGCCGCGAACACCCCGGCCGAGATCTTGCGCCGCAGGCTCTTCTGCTTCGGCCGCGACGGGTCCTGGGACGCCGTGCGCGCCGCGACGGGCATCCCCGCCGTCTTGCGCCGGGAGCTCCCGAACGGAGCGCCGAAGCGCCCGAAGAAGGTCGAGTCCCCCTGCGCGGCCTCGTGCTCGAGGTCGGGCAGAGCCCCGCCCGCGATGGAGACGAGGTCCGCGGGTTGGACCGCGAACGGGTCCTCCGCCTCCATGACCGTCCGGATGTCCGCGAGCATCTCCCGCGCGGACGCGTACCGGTTCTTCGTATCGGCCATCGCGCGCCGGACGATCCAGCGCAGCGACTCGGGGCAGCGCTTCGTGATGCGCGAGAGGCTGCCGTGCGCCGGGAACGAGTTCTCGATGATCGAGTAGAGCACGGCGCCGGTGCTGTAGATATCGAACTTGACGCCGTCGACCTCGTGGACCTTCACCCCCTGCATGGCGAGCCGGACGATCTCGGGGTCGCGGAAGTACTCCGTGCCGTGCGTCGTGAGCGTCATGGCCGAGCGGAGCGGCGTCACGAGCCCGAAGTCGACGAGGTGCGCGCGCCCGTCGTTCGCCACGATGACGTTCCCGGGCTTGATGTCCTTGTGCCACAGCCCGCCGCGGTGGAAGCGGTCGAGCGTCTCGAGCAACTGCGCGACGTAGCCTACGCCCTCGGCGAGACCGCGGTCCTTCAGACCCAGGTCGCCCGCCTTGCGGTGCAGGTCGCGGATGACGTCCGCCAGGTCCTCGCCCGGGACGTAGGGCATCACGTAGTAGAAGCTATCGCCCTCCAGCCGGTGGTCGAGGACGAGGCCCAGCTTGCGCGCCGCGTCCAGGGCGCGACTCTCGCGCACGATCTGCGGCAGGCTCGAGCCCTCCTCGAGCGAGAAGGACTTGATCACGACCTGGCCGGGACACGTCACGCCGGTGCGCGCGAGGTCGTCGTACTTCTCCGGGAGCGGTTCGGCGAGGTACAGGCGCGCGCCCGAGCCGCCGCGCGGCAAGGCGCCGGTGACCACGTAGCCCTCGAAGCGCTCCCTCCCGCCGCGCGGGCGGTCCGAGTGCGGCGCCTTGGCGACGACGTCGGGCAGCCGTTGCTCGAGCCCCTCGGTGACCGCCTGCAGGCCGAACAACCGGATGGGATTCGCGAACGCGACGCGGTAGACGCGCACGCCGAACTCCTTGAGCTCGCGCTCGACGGCGCGGCCGTAGTGGTTCGCCGCCGACCAGCGCCCGAGGAACACGTTGGCGACGACCATCGGCACCATGACGACCGTCGTGAGCGCGGCCCCGACGATCCGCAGGCTGTCGACGACCTCGCTGCGAACGAAGAAGAGCACGCGCCCGAGGATCAGGAAGACCGTGCGGAACACGAACACGAGGCCCCGGCCGAGACCGGCGAAGACCTTGGCCAGCAGCCAACCGACGGCGAAGAGGAGCCTGAAGACGAGCCAGATCACGATCACCGGGATCGCGAGCACCAGCACGACGGCCGCCAGGGCAAAGAACAAGGCGCCGACTTCGATGATCATCGCTGCATCTCCTCGGGCGTCGTGAGTGTCATGGCTGGGGATTTCATCCGACCTAAGGCTTTCATCCGACCTGGTTCGCCGCGTCCCGGGCCCTGACGTCCACCTGCCGTCGGTGGATCTCCGCGATGGCCTCGTCGAAGAGCGCGTCGGCAGCCTTAGTGGGATTGAGGGCGAGCCCGTTTCGCAGACACTCCTGTCTTTCTTCTTCCGTGAAGCTGTACTTGGCGATGACCCGGGTGAGGTGCGCCCGCAGCCGTTCGCGAACCTTGCTCAACCTGCGGGTGACGGTCGGCTCGCTGACGCGCAGGGCCTGCGCCACGGCCTTGCCCGAGCGACTCTCGAGCACGCGCATGCGGAAGATCGAGAAGTCGACGAAGTCGCTCTCCCGCTCGGTGAGGCGGATGGCCGCGTCGACCTTGGCCGCGAACACGGCCTGCTCGTAACTCTCCCGCGGAGAAGCACTTCCGTCGCTGCCGGCCCACTCCTCCTCGAAGCTCACGGGGCGCACGCCCGAGCCGCGCTTCTTGGCCATGCGCCGATCCATCTCGTCCCCGAAGGTGTACTTCGCGATCGCGAGCAGCCACGTGGAGAAGCGCGCCCCGCGCGACGGGTCGTGGGAGTCGATCGCGCCCGCGAGGGCGGCCATCGTCTCCTGCGACAGGTCCTGGACGGTCTCGATGCCGATCCGACCCTTGCCCCACTTCTTGAGCTGTTGGCGGAGGATCGGTCCGAAGGTCTCCCAGAGCTCGAACCAGGCCTCCGGATCACGACTCCGAAGCCGCGCGATGAAGCCGGTCGAGAGGTCGGAGAGCGGGAGCGCCATGGGATCGGAGGCGTGTGCCCCGGGACTCCTCCTATACACGCGCCAAGGGGGCCGCCATTCCCCCCAAAATGCCCGAAAGGACCGAAATCGCGGGCCTGATTCCCCAATAACCCTCTGACGGCCCCGTGAGGGGTTCCCTTGCTCCCCTTACCAGACCAGACACAGAGAGGACCGAAATGGGCATCATCAGCAAAGTCATCCGAACGAGCGTGATCGCCGGCGTGGTCGGCGGCGTCGTGGTCGCCGGGACCATCATGGTCGCCGGGCCGCAGCGCAGCGCCGCGATCTTCCATCAGCTTCGCGAAGACGTCATCCAGAGGATCGACCACAATCTGGAGGATCCCGTCGCGATGCGCCAGCAGCTCCGCGAGCTGGCGCGGGAGTATCCCGAAAAAATCTCCGCGCTGCGCGGCGACCTGGCGGAGCTGCAGACGCAGATCCGGCAGCTCGACCGCGACCGGGCCGTCTCCCAACGCGTCGTCGAGCTCGCGCGCCGCGACATCGACAGCCTGCAGCCGCTCCTCGCCGCGGCCTCCGCCACGGGCGATACCCGGCTCGCAGCCGCCCGCACCGAGGGTGCCTACGCCGTCGAGCATACGAGGGCGCGCGCGCGGCGCATCCGCCAGACACAGGCGGCGTACTCGAACCGTGCCAGCGAGGCCGCCCACGACCTCGTGTACCTGCGCCTGCAGGAAGTTCGCATGGATGACCTCCTCATCGAGCTCCAGGGCGAGTACGAGCAGTTCCAGACGCAGCTCACCCAGCTCGAGCGTCAGGTCGACGCGATCGAGCGCAACGAGCGCCTCATCGCGCTCCTCGAGCGGCGCCAGCGCCGGATCGATGAGATGAGCCGCTTCGAGGCCTCGAGCCTCGAGCACGTGGTCGCGCGCCTCGCCGAGCTGCGCAGCCGCCAGGAGGCCGAGCTTCAGCTCCTCGCGTCGGACCAACGACGGGTCGACTACGAGAGCCTGGCCGTGCAGGAGCTGAACGAGGAATCGCAGGTGCAACGCGACCTCCACGGCAGGTTCGAGGGCGAAGCGGTCCAGCAGTTTCCGGCCGTCGTCGTACGCTGATATACGGAGCCAGAGCAAAATCCGTCGGGCATGCTGATGCTGGGGGTGCTTCGCACCCCCAGCATCAGCATGCCCGACGGATTTTGCTCTGGCTCCGTATATTCGCGAGCATGGCGAAGCGAGCGAAGCAGGAGTCCCCGGGCAGGAACGCAGCGTTCGACCGCATCTACGCCATGGTGGACTCGATCCCGCGCGGCAGCGTGGCGACGTACGGTCAGGTGGCGCGGGAAGCCGGCCTCCCGGGCCGCGCGCGGCAGGCCGGCTCCGCGCTACGGAATCTCCCGGTGGGCAGCGCGCTTCCCTGGCACCGCGTGATCGATGCCCGCGGGGCGATCCGCACGCCGGGCGGGCGGCAGCGGAAGCTGCTCGAGCGCGAGGGTGTGCGCCTGCAGGCGAACGGCCGCGTGGACCTCGCGCAATACGGCTGGCGCCCGGAGTGGTGAGGAGCGTGCCTCGGCCCGGGAAAATCCCGGGCGAAGAGTCGCAGGACGCCGGCGCAGGTCATGATCGAGGCACGCTTCGACGCGGTACCGTGCCGCGCGCTCACCACTCTCCTCCCCGTCGCGCTCCCGTCATGCTCACTCGCTCGCCTTGGTTTCGCCGCCCACCCGCCACACTGTTCGCCGCGGCCTGGCTCGCCGTCTCCGCCTCCGGTCAAGGCTTCAACCTCGACGTCGGCTCGAACCTCATCCTCTTCCCGGCGCCGAGCCCGAACTATGGCGCGGCCAGCGGCCAGGTCGGGAGCTGGACGGCCGTCGACCCGCCCCTCTTCTGGCTGGCGCCGACCCCGCTCGACGGCCTCGACGGTCTCCCGACCGGGGCCACGCTCGAGACCGACGTGCAGGGCTCGTTCCCGACCTTCCCCAGCGTCCTCTCCGGCGAGGAGCAGAAGCTGCTCGAGGACGGGCAGGCGGTCCCGAACCTCGGCGTCACCGCCACGTGGACCTTCCGCGGCCTCGCGAACGGCGCGTACACCGTGTACACGTACTCGTGGACCGCCAGCGGCAATACGCTCACGGACGTGACCGTCGACGGCTCGACCGATCCGCTGCAGACGCTCGGCGGTCCGTGGACCGGGCCGCCGTTCCAGCTCGGCGTGACGCACTCGATCCACGCCGTCCTCGTCACGAACGGCGAGCTCATCATTCACGGCAAGGGCAACGGGCCCGCGGGGCTCGACACGGGCGCGATCAACGGCATCCAGATCATCCCCGGTGGCGCCGCGATCGGTGCGAGCTACTGCATCGCCGCGGCGAACTCGACGGGCGGCGGCGCGCTCATGTCGGCGACCGGCAGCGCGAGCGTCGCAGCGAACGCGCTCGTGCTCCACTCCGGACCCGTCCCCGCCCAGCCGGGCCTGTTCTACTACGGGCCGGCACAGACACAGGTCCCGTTCGGCAACGGGTTCCGGTGCGTCGACGGTGTCGTGGGACGCCTCGATGTCGTCAATCCGGCCGGCGGCCAGTACACGTTCGCGCTCGACGTCACGAGCCCGCCGTCGGCCCAGACGCTGATCACCGCCGGCTCGACCTGGAACTTCCAGAACTGGTACCGCGACCCCGCCGGCGGAGGCGCGTTCTTCAACCTCTCGGACGGGCTCGAGGTGATGTTCCTGCCGTGATCGCCCGCGCCCGCGGACCCTGCCGTGCAGGACTCCTACTCGGCCTTCCGGAGGTCGCCGCTCTCGGATCCGTCCGGCTCCGGGTTCTCGACCAGCTCGACGGAGGTCTCCGTCTCGCTCTGCTTCGTGTCGAAGCAACACACGCAGTTCCGGCCGTTCCGCTTGGCCTGGTACAGGTACTCGTCGGCGCGCATGAGCAGCTCTTCAGCGGAGTCGAACTTCTCGCATGACGTCGACGCGACGCCGATCGAGACCGTGATGCGAATCTTGTCCCCACAGTATTCGAAGTAGCGCTCGGCGATGAGCCTGCGCATCCGGTCGGCGCTCATCCGCGCTTCCTCGACGGTCGATCCCAGCATCAGTTGGACGAACTCCTCGCCGCCGTAGCGCGCGAAGAGCTCCTCCGACCGCGTGTGGCGCCCGACCTGGAGGCAGAAGGACTTCAGCACGTGATCGCCCGCTGCGTGCCCGAAGCTGTCGTTGACCCTCTTGAAGTGATCGAGGTCGAACAGAGCCACGGACATCGGGACGTTGTGCCGCATCGCGTAGAAGAACTCCTGCTCGATTCGCTCGGTCAGGTAACGCTTGTTGTGCACGCCGGTCAGCGGATCGCGCACGGCCGAGTTGTAGAGCGCGAGCTGGAAGCTCTCCTCGAGGTGGTCCTGATACGAGAACTTCAGGATGACCGTGCCCCCGATCTGGATCTTGTCCCCGTCCGTGAGC
>SMVB01314555.1_pt1 | contig 13031 bp, 9 predicted proteins | sample 2456461 | NCBI WGS metagenome assembly SMVB01 (sample SAMN11095934, study PRJNA526329) | marine sediment metagenome | biome: Marine sediment; feature: Surficial sediment; material: Deep marine sediment; isolation source: Hadal surficial sediment | place: Pacific Ocean | collected 2014-05 | depth 0-1...
ACGGTGGCGCCGCGACGAAGGATCATGCGCCTCACATGCCCCTCAGTAGCACCGAGCGCCATCCGTACGCCGATCTCCCCCGTCCTCTGGCTCACCATATTAAGACTGAACGCCGTACACACCGATGGCACCGAGCACGAGCGCCACGACCGCGGCGATGAGGAGCACCATCGCGAAAGCCGTCGGTGCACGTGCGTCCGCAACGAGTGCCTCGAGCGTGCGCACTTCGGCGATCGGAAGATTCGGGTCGAGCGCCGCTACTTCCGAGCGTATGGCAGACGCCCAGTCTTCGGGATGGCCGCTGACTTTCACAGCGATCTCGACGGGAGTCGCGAGCCTACTCGCGCTCGTAGATGCTTTGGATGATCAGAGGCTCGTTGAGCTGCTTGTTCTCGAGGCGAACGGTGAGCTCGAGCCGCTCGCCATCGCTCGAAAAGACGTAGGTCTCGAGGATCTTGGTGTCGTCGGCTTTTTGGTCGATGGTGATGTTCAAGCCCACGCGGGTCGCCACTGTCTCGATACGCACGCCATTCGAAAGCTGCCGCTCGTGCTTCTCTGCGTCGAGATAGTAGATACGGATGCGGCCGTCGCCGTCATCCACAACGAGCTCGTCCGCGTCCAGCTCGATATAGAGCTCGTCGGCATACTGCATGAACGTGTCGATCGTTCGAGCGACCATTCCGGGAAGTTGCGGGGATTCGGCAACGGCTATCCTGGCGCCCCGACGTTGGCTCGCCTTCGCCATATAGCCTCTGACCGCGTGCTGGATCTTCTCTTCGGGATCATCTCCCTCGCTGGTACTCCGAAACCACGTTCCATTGACATCGACACTGACATTGACATTGACGTCCTGCGTTTGCGCCGTAGGGGCTAGCGCCAACAACGTCAGAGTCAACGAGGCGAGCGACAACGCTCTTCGCATGAAGGCCTCCGAGATCAGATTATAGTCGGTCACGTCGAAGCGAGCGCGAAACCCGCCTCGTTGCGAACGACTTTGCCTTCCTCTTCGAGCTTGATGAGGCCCGAGAGTAGCGAGCGTTCGGCAAGCCCGTGAACGCTCGTAGGCACATCCGCATAGATCTTCCCGACGAGCTCACGCGAGCTCTGCGGAGCCTCACCGAGCTCCGCCACGAGCTGCGCTTCACGCTCGGCTCGATGCTCGAGTGTTTTGCGAATGACTTTCTTGCCGTCCGCCACCGGCGGACCGTGGCCGGGGTAGAGCGTTCCCTCCGTTACCGACTCGAGAAGCTCGAGCGAGCGCAAGTAGGTTTTCAGGTGCCCATCGCGAGGATCGATAAGGATCGACGAAAGCGTCGAGACGAGGTCTCCTACAACGATGGCGCCGTATCGCGAGTCTTGAAAGGCCAGATGTCCGCGAGCGTGTCCGGGCACGTGATAGACCGTGAGCTTCCAATCCGAGCTCCCGTCGGGCGCCGCTTTTAGATCGATCACGTCGCCATGCGCGAGAGGAGCTCCGAAGCGCACCCCTGGAAGCTCCTTTATACAATCCGCGTGGGCGTAGGCGGGGACGTCGAAGCGGCGCTGCATTTCGCGAAGCGCGCCAACGTGATCGGAGTGGTAGTGCGTGAGAAGTATACCCTCGAGCGCGCGGTCTTCCTTCAGCAATTCATCCAAAAATTCCCAAAGACGCCCTTGCTCGTGGACGTCGACGGGAGACGGGTCGACGACATAGAGGCACTCTTCGCCCACCACGCAGGTATTCGTGTGGGTCGCCGGGGGCCGCGTCGGGGTTTGGAGCGGCAGGAGAAGAATTCCCGGTGAAAAATAGACACGGTGTGGCGCCCCGCGCTCGTAGGATTCAGTGAGACGCCGGACACGCTCGAGGAGCCCTTTCTGTCCCTTCGACCACTGCTCGAGCATCATCACCATGGGAGGAGCCACTTGGATCTCTCCCTTCCGCCACCGCTCGTGGGCGGCGGGTGGGTCCACGAACGCGCCATCGACGAGCTCTCCTTCCCATATGTCGACTTCAGCGTCTTCAGGCACGAGCACACGCAAGAACCACGTGTCGAAACGGACCGGTGAGAACGGCGGCGTCATGATCTTGCACAAAGGTGTCAAGTCGGACGCGTCGATATGCTGTCCGTTCCCCTCGAGAAGAGCGGCCAATGTGACGTCCTCGTCCAGAAGCCGTTTGCGATCCTCGCGCAATTGAGCCGGGGACGGCGGCGTCCCTCCCCGTCCTAGCCAAAACCCCGTCTCTTCGAAGAGCTCTCGCGCACCCGCGGCCACAAAGGGAGCGAGCGAGCCGTCCTGCAGCCCGCGAATCGGGACGCTCTTGTCATCGGCGTCGAGGGTCCCGCCGGGAAAAGCCAGGAATCCAGCAAAGGAGCGGAGCTCTTGACTGCGCTCGACGAGAAGAAGCTCTTCGGGACGGTCGCGGCGAGAGACCGCGAGACTGACGGCGAGGCGCTTCATCGGCTTGATTATAGCTGTGGCGCTAAAATAGCATGAGTGCATGCAAAACGCCGCTCTGGCAACGCTCGCTCTCACCCTCAGCCTTCAAACGGCGGACGATCTGGCGCATCGCTTTCTCATCGCGGACGCCAATATCCTCACGTCCTATCGCCTCACGCTCGACGCAGCCGACGTGCTCGTCAGAAGCGATATCGGTGAGTTCGACGTGCCTCGGGCGCGAGAGGGCGGTCTCGATCTCGTCTTCGCGGGGCTGCTCATCCCGACGCGCCACCAGGAAGCCGGCGACGCGAAAGAAGTCGCCGACCGACGCGTCGACGAGATGCTCGCGATCATCGAGAGCAGTGATGCTTTGACGCTCGTCACGTCACCCGAACAGCTTCGAGGCGCGTTCGCTGAAGGCAAGATCGCCATAGCACTCGCGATCGAGAACGGAGCTCCGATTGGAAGTGACCTTAGAAATCTGCATCACTTCTACGAGCGGGGAGTCCGGATGGTGACGCTCGTGCACTCGCGCGCCAATCAAATCGGAGATTCTTCCTATGCTCAGCACCGTCCATGGAAAGGCCTGAGCCCTTTTGGCCAAGGCGTGGTGGCGGAGATGAACCGCATGGGGATGATCATCGACGTCTCCCACATTTCCGACGCTGCGTTTTACCAGGTGCTCGAGCGGTCCAAAGCGCCCGTCATCGCCTCTCATTCGTCGTGTCGCGCATTCACACCGGGCTGGGAGAGAAACATGGACGATGCGATGATCCGTAGCCTCGCTGAAGGGGGCGGGGTTATCCATATTACTTTCGGTGGATCGTTCCTCAGCACCAAGCTTCAACAACGAGAGCAGCCCGTTTGGGCGCACGTCGAGGAGCCGGGCTTCAGCATCAACTCGGTGGCCGGCCGAAGCATGGCGCGGAAATTTCGTCAGGAGAAAGGCATCCGCTATGCGACGATCGGCGACGTCGTGGATCATATCGACCACGTCGTGGACCTCGTCGGCATCGACCATGTAGGGATAGGCTCCGGATTCGACGGATCCGGCGATTCGATGCCGGACGGGCTGAAAGACGTCTCCGACTATGCGAGCCTCATCGAGGAGCTCCTGACGCGCGGCTACACAGTGGACGACGTGGAGAAAATCCTTTCGGGGAACCTTCTCCGCGTGTGGACGGCAGTCGAGCGGATCGCAAAGCTATAATGTCTAAAACATTGACAGCCTAGAAAGGGACGAACATCATGATCACGTTGAAGAGCTATGCCGCGGGGAAGTGGCAGGACAGCAGTGGACGCCCACGAATTCTCCGGCATGCCGTCACCGGTGAGGAGATTGCCCAGCTCTCGAGCGAGGGTGTCGATTTCGCGGCGATGCTCGCCTATGGCCGCGAAAAAGGCGGGCCGGCGCTAAGGCATTTGAGCTTCCACGAAAGAGCGGCCATCCTCAAGAAAATGGCCGGTGTTTTGAACGAGCATCGGGACGAGCTCAACGAAATCGCGGCGAGCTACGGCGCCACGAAGAAGGATGCTGCCCTAGACGTGGATGGCGGTGTCGGCACGGTGGCTTTCTATGCGAGCCTCGGCGCAAAAAAACTTCCAGCGTCCAGTTTTCTCGTCGACGGCGAGACGGCCCGACTGTCGAAAGAGGGCAACTTCGTCGGCCGTCACATCTACGTGCCGCTCGAAGGCGTCGCTGTCCAGATAAACGCCTACAACTTTCCGTGTTGGGGCATGCTCGAGAAGCTAGCGCCGTCTTTTCTCGCTGGCATGCCCAGCATCGTGAAGCCTGCATCGCCTTCCGCGTGGCTGACCTTTCGCATCGTCGAGATCCTCATCGACTCCGGCATAGTCCCCGAGGGTGCGCTTCAGCTCGTAAGCGGCTCGGTCGGCGACTTACTCAATCACTTGACGTGCCAAGATGTCGTCGCTTTCACGGGGTCGGCTTCGACAGCACAGAAGATCCGCTCCCACCCGACGATCGTCCGTGAGGCCGTGCGCGTGAACATCGAGGCCGACTCGCTCAATTGCATCCTTCTCGGACCGGACGTAACACCCGGCTCGGAGACTTTCGACTATTTCGCAAAAGAAGTCGTCCGAGAAATGACGGTAAAGGCAGGGCAGAAATGCACCGCCATACGGCGCGTTATCGTGGCCGCAGACCAAGCCGAAGCGGTGATCGACGCGCTGAAAGAGCGTCTCGCCAAGATCCAGGTCGGCGATCCAAAAACCGAAGGTGTGCGCATGGGGCCGCTCGTCGACGAGGACGCGCTCCGCTCTGCGCGTGAAGGCGTGGCGAAGCTATCCGGAGAGGCTGAGATCGTCTACGGCGATCCGAGCCGTCAGGATTTCGAGCCGCGTCAAGGTGTTTTCATGGAACCGGTGCTTCTGCTGTGCCAAAAACCGCTAGAAGCCACCGCCATCCATGAAGTCGAAGTCTTCGGGCCGGCCGCGACCGTCATGACCTACAGCGATGCCGACGAAGCCATCGAGCTCGCACGTAAAGGCGGCGGCAGCCTCGTCGGCTCGATCTACAGCGAAGACGAGGATTTCATCGCGAAGACGATGTTCGGGCTTGCCCCCTATCACGGCCGTCTGATGGTGATGAACGCGAAGGCGGCGCCGGAATCGACGGGGCACGGCGTGGTCATGCCGCATCTCGTCCACGGTGGCCCGGGCCGGGCAGGCGGCGGGGAAGAGCTCGGCGGCGTGCGGAGCGTGCACCATTACATGCAGCGCTTAGCACTCCAGGGCGACCCGGAGCGCTTGGACAAACTTCTCGCTGACGCGATCCCTCAATCCTGAAATCGAGGTACCCGCTCGACGAGCGCGTCATCGTCGAGCTCGCGGGAAAGCACTTCAATCTCCTTGCGCGAGGCACCGCGCCATTCGAGATCCTCGAGGCTCTCTTCGAGCGGGACATCTTCGCGAAGTGTCGCAAGCTTCCTATATAGAAGCGCCTCCTCTCTCTCGTGACGGAGATTCGCCGCGAGATCGTAGGCGCGACGCGGCTTGACCTCCCAATCGGCGGCGTTCGCCGGGATTGATTCGATGCTCCCGTAGTGCGCCAAAACTTGCGCGGTCGATTTCTTGCCCCAACCGAAAATCCCCGGGAGTCCGTCCGCGGCATCCCCGACGAGCGCAAGATAGTCGGGGATGCTGGCAGGCGAAACGCCGAATTTCTCTTGGACGCCTTTCTCATCGAGAACGATTTGACGGCGGCGATCCCAGCACACAACGCGGTTTTCCGTGACGCATTGCGTGAGGTCTTTGTCCGGTGACGCGATAACGACTTGCTCAACGCCGTCGTGCCCGGCCCAGCGCGCCGCGGCGGTGGCCATGGCGTCGTCCGCTTCGAACTCGACCATCGGCCACGTCACGAGTCCTAGCGCACGCGTCACCTCCTCGGCGAGCTCGAACTGGCCGGCAAGCTCGGGCTCGATGCCGGCGCCCGTTTTATATCCGGCGAAGAGATCGTTCCGAAACGATTCGATGACGTGGTCGAAGGCGCATCCGACATGGGTGACCTCTTCGCCCCGAAGCATGAGGAGAAGACTTCGGAGGAGTCCGAGCGCGGCACCGATTTCTCGGCCGGCGGCGTTCGTCTTTTTGGGAGCGCCGTAATAGGCGCGGAAGAGCTCGTAGGTGGCGTCGACGAGGTGAACCTTCACGAAACTAGGGCACTAAGATCAGCACGACACACAACGGTTATTGTTCTTCGCGCCGAGCCTCGTAAGCAATGCAATGGTCTCAGGGAACGGAACAACGCGTTCGATCGGACCATTGGCCATATCGGCGGTGGTCTGTCCCTTCCGGCTCTTCGCCCTCACATCGGCGCCCTGTTCCACGAGATACAGGACGAGCTCGTTGTCTCCCCGCGACGCCGCGTGGTGAAGCGCCGTGTAGCCGTTTTGGTCTCTGATGTCGACTTCCCCGCCGCATTCCTCGATCAGGAACTTCACCGCTGGTACCCAATTCCGCGGCACATATCTGTGGGCGTTTCCGGCAAAGGACTGCCCGTAGCCAACACCGGCGGCGGCATGTAGGGGATAGATGCTCGGGCCACCCACGGGAACTTCGGGGTTGCCCATGTGGAAGAAATGCACAACTCTCTTGAATGTCTTTGAAAGACTCTTCGAGAAACCTCCGCTATCGCCGCCACGCCGACGCCTCCGAGGAGGCTTGATCGTCGGGATATTGGGATCCGCTCCATGCTTCTTCAAAAGGCGCATGGCATCGACATCGAGCGCATAGGCCGCACGCCAAAACGGAGTCGCGCCCTTGAAGTCGATCCCGGCCGCGCGCAAAACTCCGAACGTGTACTCCGTATACCAGAGGTGTTTCTTCAGGCGAACGTTCGGGTCGGCCCCCGCCTCGAGCAGCGCTTCCATGAGAGAGAGGTGGGTGGCTTCCTGCTGCTGGTGCTCTTGGGGGTGAGCGTAGGATGCTCGAGCCGCCCAATTCCGTTCGAGGGCGGCAAATAGAGGCGTCGTTCCAGCTTTGCTTTTAAGAGTCGGGTCCGCACTCCTTGCGAGAAGTATCAGAGCAAGATCAAACTGTCCGCTTACCGACGCCATCAGAAGCGGCGTCGTCTGATCCCCCGCCGATGGTTGGTTGATGTCGGCGCCGCCATCCAGAAGGGCGAGGCTGGCCTCGACGTGCCCCTGCCTAACCGCATGAAGAAGAGGCGTGAGTCCTCCCCAGCTATCCACCAATTGCCCGTAAGATGAAGGGTTTTCGTCTCGGTCCTTCGAATCCTTTTCCTTCGCAGATTTCTTCTCTGTTGACCGGCCACTGGGACTCTCGGCGACTCCCGCTTGTTTGGTTTCGCCGTCATCTTCCTTCTTTGGCTCTTTGGCATGCGTGGGCCAGCTTCGCTGAACCTGTCGAGAAGCCTCGATGGCTACTTGAACCTGGCTCGGTGTCGGCTGCCAATCGATGCCGCCTTCCTCTTTGTTCTTGAAATCATCCAGGATCTCGGAGAGACGCTTTTCGGCAGCTTTATCCGCTTTCTCGCGCTCGACCACATCCACGGACCGGGAGGCAAGTGCTGGGTCCGCTCCTGCCTCGAGGAGCACCTTGATGACTTCCACCCGATCTCCGGCCGCGGCGAAGATGAGCGGCGTCTGCCCCCAGGACGCTTCTCTTGCATTCACGTCGGCGCCAGATTGAAGGAGCGCCGTCACGACGGCAGGGTTACCCGATGCGGCGGCGAGATGAAGTGGCGTGACGCCCGAGTTGGTGGTGGCCGCGACAGGATTAGCTTTCGCCTTCAAGAGAGCTTTGGCCGTCTCGACATGACCCGCGCGGCTGGCGAGGTGAAGCGGCGTATAGCGTCCGATTCGAGTCCCGGCATCCACGTTAGCCCCGGAATAGATCAGAACTTCAGTGAGCTCGACGTCGCCGCGCTCGGCAGCCCAATGCAGGGCCGTCATCCCGTCTCCCTGGGCGGTGTTGACGTCGGCACCTTTACGGAGAAGCTGCCGGACCGTCTCGATGTCTCCGCGGCGGGCAGCGTCCGCCACGGGCCTGGCCACGGGCGTCAGACCGCTCACAATGACAGGATGAGAAAAGGCCAGAACGGCCACGACGCCCAAGGCCCAATGCTTTTTCGTCGAGGCGGGGCCGTTCACAAAGAAATCTCCCCGGTGCTATCGCCGAAGCTCTCCAAGTCATGGCCAAGCTTGTTCAAGAGCGAAAGCATGACGTTGGCCATCGGCGTTCCGTCGGCGGCCTTTATATGTGCGCCACCCTCGAGTTGACCATTGGCTCCGCCAAAGACAACCAGGGGGCACCGGCGGTGGTTGTGGATGTTGGCGTCACCCATCGGCGAGCCCCAGAGGATCATGGACTGATCCAACAGGCTGGCCTCGCCGTCCGTGGTTTCCTCCAAGCGTTTCAGGAAGTACGCCAGCTGGCTCACCCGATACTGGCAGATCTTATTGAACTCCATGATGCGCTTCTTGTTGTCCCGGTGGTGAGAGGACGGATGAAAGGCCTGGTCCGAGCCACTCTCAGGGAGCGTTCGATTGGAAGCGTCCCGTCCGGTCTTGAACGACACGACGCGGGTTATATCCGTTCGAAAAGCGAGCACCTGCACGTCGAACATCAGCTTCATGTGCTCCGAGTACGAATCGGGCACGCCCGGAGGTGCGTCTGGAAGCTCCCGCACTTCCCCGCTCGTATTTTGAGCCTCGACCTTTTGGATGCGGCGTTCTATCTCGCGGACGCTCTCGAGGTACTGCCCCACACGTCGTCGATCCGCCGCTCCCAGATCCTTGTTCATGTCGGCCAATTCCGTCGCCACCCAGTCCAGGATGCTGCTATGGGTGCGCCGCCTCAGCGCTCGTTCTTCGGGAGTGCCGCCAGCTCCGAACAGCAGGTCGAAAGCTGTCCGCGGGCTCCGGATCATAGGGAGAGGTTCCGATGGAGACGCCCAGCTGATGGAATCCATATACGAGCAAGAGTAGTTGTAGTCGCAGCCGCCGCCCTTGTCATTGCTTTCGATGCACAGCTGCAACGAAGGCAGCATGTTTTCCTGACCGAAACGCCGCGCATGGAGTTGGTCCAGAGAAGTTCCACAGAAAAGGTCTGAACCTTGCGTTTGCTTGCAGTGCGACTGCGTCAGAAAGACCGCGGTCGAGCGAAAATGATCCCCGCCGACCTCGCCCGGATTAAATGCCTCAGCCATCCGCACGTCGGTATTGCTAATGATCGTGAAGTGATCGCGCCACGGTTCCAGCGATTTCAGCACGTTGTCAGAGACGAGATCATAGCCGCGGCCAACGGTCGCTGGCGCGAAGAGATTTTGTGTCGCGCCCCACTCGTTGCAGCCCGGAAGGCCGTGCACTTCCTCGATACATACGAGTCGGGTGTTACGCTCGGTGCTGCTCGAAGCGCCATATGCCGGCACCATGGCATCCAATAGCGGTAGCGCCACGGTCGCCCCGGCCGTGCGTAGGAACGTCCGTCGCGGAAGTTTTTTCCCGGTGACGTAATGCATGTGAGCTCCTCCTCCGATTATCGCAATGGTCTGACGGTAACCGGGCTCGTATCGGGAGCGACGGTCTCGTCCGCCGCTTCCTGAGCTTGCTTCATCTGGAACGCATCGCTCATCACCACGCCCAGTATGAAGGAAGACATCCTGTAGTCATTGCTTTCGGCGTCCGCCGCGACAGCCCTTACCGCAGGCTGATCCTGATACTCCACCCTTCGTCCCAATGCATAGGCCATCAAGTTCTCTGTGAATTGCCGCACCAACGGAATTTCTCGCTCGAGCAGGACATCCGTGAGCTCAGTCGGACTCTCGATCTCGGTGCCATCGTAGAATTCGGTGCGCGTATCCAAGCGCGTTCCATTCTCCCGAATGCGCCACTGCCCCGTCACTCCAAAGTTATCCAGAGCTAGGCCAATAGGGTCCATGAGATTATGGCAGGAAGTGCAGGCCGGATTTTGGCGATGGATCTCCAAGCGTTGTCGCGTCGTCAGCACTTCGCCCTCATGAGCAGCCTCGGTCTCTTCGAGGTCAGGGATATTCGGCGGTGGCGGCGGCGGTGGCGTCCCCAAGAGTACTTCCATCACCCATTTACCTCGCAGAACCGGCGACGTCCGATTTCCCAGGGACGTCTGCACGAGAAAGCTCCCATGACCCAGGATTCCTCTTCGTTGGTCTCCGGGGTAGCTCACTCTACGGAACGCGTCGCCGGTGACACCTGGGATCCCGTAATGCCTGGCCAATCGCTCGTTCAAGAAGGTGTAGTCGGCGCCGTAGAGCTCGAGAAGACTGCGGTCCTGTCGCACGAGATGATCGAAGAAGAGCTCGGTCTCTCGCCTCATCGCCACCATGAGCTGTTGGCTGTAATTCGGGAACCAGAATGCGTCCGGACGCACTTTTTCCAAGTCCTGCAGCCGCAGCCACTGCGAGGCGAAACGCGTGGCCAGAGCTTCGGAGCGCGGATCTTCGAGCATTCGAAGCGTCTGGGCTTTCAATATCGAATTTCTGGACAGCTCACCGGACTGCGCCAAGTCGAGCAGCTCTTCGTCGGGATTGGTGCCCCAGAGGAAAAACGAAAGCCGGGACGCAAGATCGACGTCATCAATCCTATAGACATCGCCGGCCACAACGCTTCTCGGCTCCCGCTCCATTCGAAAAAGGAAGTGAGGGCTGGACAGGATCGCTTCGAGGGCTGTCCGAATACCGATCTCGAAGCCTCCTTCTTCCGCACCTTCAGTGTAGAAGGCGAGGATGTCGAGAGTGTCCTCTTTATCCAGTCTTCTCCCGTATGCCTTTGCAGCGAGCCGTGCCACGATTTCCTCGGCGCACGGAATCTCCTCCGAGGCCGAAGTGGGCCGGCAAGAGAACACCAGCCTGCGTGTCGGGGACTCGGAGACGCCGACAGGATTGTAGGGCCCCTCCACGGTCAGTTTCATGAGATGGGGCGGCGACGTTGTGCCGTAGCTGGTCTCAGTCCCCGTCAACGACCAATCGTTCGGCCGGATCAGGTCCTCGTAGGGCCCGTCCATCTGGCGAATAAACGCGGCGGTGACGCGACGCTCGCCGGCCCGAATGAAGATCGGGTCTGTCTGGAAGGGGAAATCCTTGCGACCCTGGAAATCGATGTCGCCGCCGTAGCGCAAAAGCGCCACCTGTTCTCCATCGATCGAGAGGTCGATATCGTGAAATCGCTCTCCCCAACCGGACATGAACCCCATCGAAAAGCTGTAATCCCCGTCCGCTGGAAAATTGTGCCATACGCTGATCCCTCCGCGGGTCCCGAAAGGGGCGCCCTCGACGGTTTCCCACTCGTGCTGAGACACGGAAGGCGGGTTCTGGTAGGTCTTTGCCAGGACGGGAGCGTCTTCTTGACCGAGCGCTCGCCGGGCGACCTCGCTCGCCGCCGTCAAGTAGGCGACCATCAAGGTGGGCGACATCGTTTGAACGTCGGCAATGTTATCGAAGCTGGCGCTTACCTGATCCTCGGGTAGCCATTCTGCGGGATCGATCGTGAGGCCGAGTAGGTCGTATATCAGGCGGGCATATTCGGCTCGATTCAACCGCTGGGATGGCCGTGTCCCCGGTTCCCGCCGCGCATCGGCGACTTGGTCGATCCCACGCTCGAGCGCCTCGACCAAAGTCAAAACGTCGTCATCGTCCGGCCTCGGCATTTCCTTTGGCGGCATCAAGCCCACGCGGAGCTTGCGGATCACCTTCTCCGCGAGCTCGGCGTTCCGCTCAGGATGGTCGACATCGAACGACTCCAGGCTCATACCTCCGGTAAGCGTGTAGTCGTTGTGGCACGTGACGCAGTATTCCTGTATCACAGCCATCGGCGACGACGCCTCCTCGGAAGCCGCCAGGCTTGCGGGAAGAATGAGCGCACCCAGAATCGCCGTAGTGCGTCGAGTCACTGCTGCCTCCACAGGCCTCGAAAGTTTCGCGTGAGAGGAACAATCCGCTTCGTATGGAACGGGGCCAAGGCCCCTGAATAATACATCCAAACACAGGTTCGGACCAACCGATCGCGAATCGGCGCTTCGCGCGACCGCGCGCGTCGAACATCAACTCACGTCAATCTCCTCAAAGACAACGAGAGCGCTCGTTGGATCGACTACAACCGTCTCGAGCTTGTCCCCGACTTCCGTACGACTCTCGTAACGTTGTCCGTACGAAACCCGGACAAACGTCATAGAGCCGAGTACCGTCGATCGCAGAAGCCCTTTACATACAAGGCCTTGCGTCTTTCGGCCCCCGCTTCTTTCCTGGCACCGCCCCTGCAATTACCCCAATCAGAGTTTGAGAACAAAACAGTTCGAAACAAAGCGAAAGGGCAGGCAAATGAAAGTCAAAACAAACATCCAAGCGGGACCCGGAGTCAGAGGACCTGGCAAATGACCGTCAAAACAAACATCCAAGCGGGTCCCGGAGTCAGAGGGCCTGGCAAATAGCACAGACGGTTCGAAACCATAGCCGGCCGGCCGATTGATTCTTCAAAGAAGACAACAAGACCCAATACTGCACCAAGAAAATGACTCTCCCTTCCTCGTAGTCAAACACTTCACCGTTTTTCCGTTCTCGCACGCTTTCACTGTGCAACCACTCGTCGTCGACTTCTTTTCGGTCGCCGCAGCGCGAAGGTGGATCACGGCAACAAACGTACTCCACTGAAGGCAACTCCCGCTCTCGAGCTTGTCCCCGACTTCCGTACGACTCTCGTAACGTTGTCCGTACGAAACCCGGACAAACGTCGTAGAGCCGAGTACCGCCGATCGCAGAAGCCCTTTACATACATGGTCTTGCGTCTTTCGGCCCCCGCTTCTTTCCTGGCACCGCCCCTGCAATTACCCCAATCAGAGTTTGAGAACAAAACAGTTCGAAACAAAGCGAAAGGGCAGGCAAATGACCGTCAAAACAAACATCCAAGCGGGACCCGGAGTCAGAGGACCTGGCAAATGACCGTCAAAACAAACATCCAAGCCGGTCCCGGAGTCAGAGGACCTGGCAAATGACCGTCAAAACAAACATCCAAGCGGGTCCCGGAGTCAGAGGGCCTGGCAAATAGCACAGACGGTTCGAAACCATAGCCGGCCGGCCGATTGATTCTTCAAAGAAG
>SMVB01077178.1_pt1 | contig 13030 bp, 8 predicted proteins | sample 2456461 | NCBI WGS metagenome assembly SMVB01 (sample SAMN11095934, study PRJNA526329) | marine sediment metagenome | biome: Marine sediment; feature: Surficial sediment; material: Deep marine sediment; isolation source: Hadal surficial sediment | place: Pacific Ocean | collected 2014-05 | depth 0-1...
AGTTCGATCAACGCCCGACCCAAACCATCCGCCACCTCGGCCGCGCCGCGTCCCTTCGTGGCGACGACCCGCCCGCTTTCTGGCCCGACGATCAGTCCGGGACCACCGAGATCGAGGCAGATCACCGGTAGGCCGTGGGCCAGGGCCTCGAGGACCACGCTACCGCCCGAATCATGCAGGCTCGGGAACAGCAGGACGTCATGCGCGCGATACGCCGCCGCCAGGCAATCGCGATCGGTCCACGGACGCCACGTAATCCGGTCCGCGATGCCAAGCGTCGCGGCGTCGCGGCGCAACCGTCCCTCCGCTTCGCCCTGGCCGACCACGGTCAACCGCGCGCCGGCGCGACCGCGGGCAAGCGCGGCGAACCCAAGCAGACCCAAATGAAGGCCCTTCCAATAAATCAGACGACCGGCGTAAAGAACGCGGAATTCGTCCCCCTCCCGGCTCGTGGTCTTTGTCGCGGCCGAGAGCGCCGGCATGTCGGCGCCGATCTCCAGTTGGACGCGGATTTTCGCCCGGTCGGGTTTCGGCACCAGGCGGCGCGAGTCGGGCGTACGCAACAGGATCAGTTCGGCCTGGTGGAAAGTTCGGCGCATCATCGGGTCGAGTCGCGCCAGGGCGTTGGCGACGTCGCGCAAGCCGTCGAGCATCCAACCGCGCCAGCCATAACCGCGCCGCAAGCGCCACGGCGCGCGTTCGCCGCCGCCGACGGGACCAAACGCAAAGGGAATGCCAAGGCCGCCCATGAAGCTGGGATGACGCGCGACACCGAATGTCAGATGGTGGACCCGGTCGAAACCTTGCGCCGCGTGGAGCCGTCGCGCCAACCGATAAGCGCCCCATTGCCACAGCACGTAATATAGCCGAACGCCTCGCCCACCCTTCTTCCACCACCGCGCCCAACCGGGCAGGTCGTAGTAGACGAAATGGAGGCCCGGCACCGGCGCGCGCGACGCTAGTCCCCGCTCTATGGCGGCGCGGTTATTGGCGCGGGTCAGCACCCACACCTGGTAGCCGAGCCCGGCAAGTTCCACCGCCCAACGCCACCCGACCTCGGGTTCGGAGCCCCGGCCCGGTTCGCAGGCATAAGCCGAAAGCAGGACCTTGCTCACCAGTAACACCCCTTGGCCAGTTTCCACCCCACGCGCATCGCCTTGGCCAGCGCCTTGGTGGCGCCGCGCCGCGCCGGGGACGCGGACCGCACGTAGTTGCGCCGGATCTCCCTATCCTCGCGGGCCGTGTCGGCGCGGCGCAACCGGCTTTTTTGTTCCTGGTGGCACCGTATGCGGGACCAATCGCGCCGGACATGTTGGACCCGGGTCACGTCGGCGAACCGGATCCACAGGTCCGCGTCCATGGACATTTCCAGATCCGGGTTCAGACCGCCGACCTGGTCGTACAGGTCGCGTCGCCAGAACGCCGAGGGCTGGGGAATGAAATTGTGATCGTGCAGCCAGATGAAGCGGTTGAAACCGGGCTCGCGCTTGCGCCCGGTCGGCCGGCCGGCGGCGTCGATCAGGGTGCCGTCGCCGTACACAGCGCGCGCCTCGGGGCGGCTTGCGAAATAGGCGCCGACGTCGGCCAGGGTCCAGGGCTCGAACAGATCGTCGGCGTTGAGCCAGCACATGATGTCGCCGGTGGCGATGGCGAACCCCTTGATCAGGGCGTCGGTCTGGCCGCCGTCGGGTTCGCTGGACCAAAACGCCAAGCGGTCGGCGTAACGGCTGATGATCTCCGCGCTGGCGTCGGTCGAGCCGCCATCGACGACGATATATTCGAGCTCCGCGTAGTCCTGGTCCAGCACGGAGCGCAGGGTTTGCTCAAGGTAGCGCCCCTGATTGTAGGACGGCGTGACGACCGAGATTCTGGGCATTCGATCGGTCATTTATCGAGCACCGCGTCGAGCCGCGCCGCGAACCAACTCTCCACGCCGCGCTCGCCGACATCGGGCGCGGCCACGCCGGCGCGCGCGTAATAGAGCCCCATGTCCAGGAGATACGCCAAGTAGAGGCTTTGTAGACGCCCCGCCCCTTGCGGCCAAAGTTCGGCCAACCACAAGCCGAACCTGCTCTCGTCGGGGCGGTGGGCACGGCCGGCCAGCGCCGCCGGCAAGGCCTCGAAATGGAAGGCGTCGTAAAGCGGCGTCATGCCGGTGGCGGCGTTTTCCCAATCGTAGACGTACAGGCCGTCGCGGCCGCGCGCGGTGTTCCAGGGAACGAAATCCCCGTGCGCCATGACGAGCGGAATCGCGACGCCGTCGAAATCCGCCTTCAGGCGGTCCAGACCCTTGGCGCATCGTTGGCGCCACGGTTTCGCAAGCGCCTTATTCGCCGCGCCATCGGCCAGGCGCCGACACAGGGCGCTTTCGGCAAAAGGCGCTCGGGCCGCGCTCGCCAAATGCAGGCGGTCCAGAAAATCCTTGTGCGCCACGCCCAGCCGCCGCGGCCCGGCCTTGCGCGGTCCGGCCGAGATAACCAGCACGCCGATGCCGCCGACTTGGAAAGAACCAAGCGGCGCGGGAACGGCGCCCTCGCCAAGCATCGCGCCCGCGCGCGAAAGCATGCGCGCTTCATTGGCCAAGGCTTCTCGCGCCAGCGGTTGGTCGGCGATCTTGGCATAGGCGATCACCCGCCCGCCGGCGGTCATGACCTGAAGCGTGTCCTTGCGATAGGCGCCCGGCGTTCCGATCCCGATGGCGAGCACCACATCGGGCACGTCCAGCAGCGCGACGAGTTTCTCCTCCAACGCGCGCAGCGGGCCGCCATCGAGCCACACCCGGCGGCCCGGGTCGAGGCCCAGCGACATTGCCCAACGGTAGAGAAATCCGGCCGTGGTTTGGGGCTTGAACAGATCGCGGGCGGCGCGGCGATACCGAATCCCGTCCGGCGCCAGCCACCGTGGCCGACCACCGGGAAAAGCGATATAGGGCCGCGCGCCCGCGTCAGTGCGACCCACGAAACCGAGAACGCTGTCCGCGCCGCCCGTTTTCCCGGCCCACCGTCGTGTGGTGCGCGCGGTCATCGTGTCGATGATTGTTGTCGTCACCGCGGCACCGACTTGTTCGAGAGACCGCGAGGCGTCGATCACGGCGGCGTTGGGCAACCGCGCGGCCAGACTCAGATAAGCCTGTCGTTGCCGTTCGATCTCGTCCAGCGGTAGTTCGGGCTTGCGCGCGCGCAATATCTCGGCCGGCGCGTCGAGCAAAATCCACAGGTCGGGCGCCGGAACCAGGGCGCCGATCCAGCGCGCCGGCCAGCGCGGCCCGCCATGGCGGTATCGTCGAGGATCGACCAGCAGGTCGTGATAATAACGGTCGAAGACGATCAGGGTCGAACGCACCAGACCGGGGCGGATCGAAATCAACCACCCCAGCCAATAGTCGAGCAACAAATAAATCAACTTGGCGCTCGATCCCAGGGGGCCGCGCGGCGGCCGGCCGTGCGGATCGGTCACCGGCCCCGTGTCGCGGGCCGCGAACCCGATCGCCGGCCGTAGATGCACGGTGCGGGTATGCCGGAAGGCCGGCGCCGCCCCGGCCATGGCCAGTTTCGCGACCGTGCTTTTGCCGGCGCCGTCGGGACCCAGGATCGCCACGAGAAGACCGGTCGGCCGCCACATCCGCGCGCCGAGACGGGCGAACTCGCCGAGCCACGCCAGTGGCGACCAGCGCGGCCGGCGCGCGTGCATGGCCCGGCGCAAACCAGGCAATGCCTCGCGCGCGTCACGCCACGCGCCACGCGCCGCCGCCGCCATCAATGGTTCGGCCCCACGCGGTGGCCAGAACCGATTGATTTGACGGGCCGCGCCTTCCGCGTCCCGCGACCACAGCGCGCTCAGATAAGCACCGTGGCGGTCCTCGATTTCGCCCTTGTCGATCTTCTTGAGCAGGTAGTAAATGAACTCCATCGCCGGTTCGGCGGACCAGAAACCGGCGCCCGGCCGGTCCGGGCGGGTGTTCCAGCGGCGTCCCGCGACGATTTCGTCGCCACCCAGGAGGCGCCGCGCGCCGAGCACATAATCGCCCGACACGTCGATTGTCAGGAAATCGCGTCGCTCGCCATCGCTCCAAGTCACCACGAAGGCGAACGCCGCGTGCTCGTAGCGGATCGATTGCGCCACCGCGAGGCCGTGACGGGCGCAGAACCGGAACAGCGTCCGGCACACGCGGCTCACGTCGCGACGGGCCACGATCAGGTCGGTGTCCCGTCCCCCGCCAAGCGGCTCGCCGTCGAGCAGGCCGACCACGCAATAGGCGGCGTCGCTCTGGTTGAGCGTTTCCAGAAACGCCGCGATCACGGTGCGCGGATGTTTCGGTAATCCGGGCTTCATGGGCCGGCTTCCCGGGCGAGCGCGCGCCGAAGGCCGCGCCACAGGACCGCCGTCAGGATCAGATTGCCGGCCAGAAGCCCGGCGCAGACGCCGTCGGTTCCCCAAACGAGAACCAGGGGATAGGCGGCGGCCATGGTCAGCGCGCCCATGCACAGATAGGCCGTGAAAATCTCCCGTGTCCGCTCAAGCGTCCTGAGGCCGATGCGCAACGGCAGCGCGGCGAATATCGCCAGGTAGATCACGGCGTACCACCGCAACAAGTGGCCGTGCGCCGCATAGTCGCCGCCGAACACAAGGTCCAGCCAGAACCCGGGCGCCGCGATGGCAAGCAGCGCCACGAGCGCGGTGGCGCCGCCGCCGGCCATGGCGATAGCCCGCAAATAGGCCGCCAACCCGGCCGCGCCATGGCGTTCCAAATGCCGCGCGGCATCGGCCGGCGCCACGTTTTCGAGCCCCTGAAACAGGACATGGGTCACGCCCATCAGCGTCTGCGCCGCCTTGAGCGCGCCCACCGCGGCGCTGCCCAGGAGCGCGCCGGCGGCGATCAGAAACAGATTGCCGGCGACCCACTGCAGGACGGCGCTGAGCGTCAGCCATTTGCCGAAGCGCCAATGCCGCGCCGTGACCGCCGTGATCGTGGGCCAGTCCCACACCGGTCGGGGAACCGCCGTCGCGCCCCACGCGGTCGCCGCGATGGCGACAACGGCAAGCGCCCAAACGACACCGCCGACCGTGACGCCGTCGCCAGCCAGGGCGAACAACGCGACGATGACGGCGAATTGCCCGACATAACGCACCGCGTCGATCGCGAAGGCCGCCTTGCCGTCGCCGCGCATGAAGAAATAACGCCGCATGAAATCGTGCAGCAAGCAGGCCACCGCCGCCGCCGCCACGGGCAGCGCCAGATCGGTCGGTATGGCGTGATCCAACACCACGCCCAGAAGGCGTCCGCCGCCCCACAGCACGGCGAAGGCCGCGACGGCGAACATCGCGCCATGGCTCAGCATGGCGCCGAAATAAGCGCGCTGGCCATCGGCCGGCTGCTTCGGCCCAATGGTCATCATCGGCGCGGTGACGAGGCCGTGCTGCAAGCCGTTGACCAGCAACACCGCCATCCAAGCCAGGGTGAACACGCCGAACGCTTCGAGACCCAGGGCGCGCGCCAACAGCAGCGCGGTCAGAAAATTGGCCCCGCTGACCAGAGTTTGGTCGGCCAACGCCCAGTTGACCTGGCCGTGTCCGGCAAAAGCGCTCGTGGCCAGGCGGATCATCTAACCATCGACCGGATAATGGCCAAGACCCAGCGCCTGCAGGACCGCCAGCGGCACGAAGCGCGGTGTCACCAGCAGATAGCGCCGCCACAATCGCGCCGGTTCGCTGATCAGGCGATGCAGCCATTCCAATCCGGCGCGGCGCATCCACGGCGGCGCGCGCCGCTTGGTGCCGGCGAGAAAATCGAACGCCGCCCCGACACCGATCAAAACGGACGGGTTCAGCCGGTCGCGGTTCGCCGCCATCCACTGTTCCTGTTTCGGCGATCCCAAGCCGATCCACGCCACGTCGGCGCCCGAATCGTTGATCATCTGGACCAGGCGCCGATCCTCCGCCGGCGACCACGGCCAAATCGGCGGGCCGACGGCGCCGACGATCTGGAGACCGGGCACCCTCTCGCCAAGCCGCGCCGCCAGTTTCTCCGCCACGCCAGAGGCGCCGCCCAGAAAAAAATGTCGCCGTCCGTCCGCCGCGGTAGCCCGGCACAAGGCCAACATCAAATCGGCGCCGCCGACCCGCCCGACTTGGCGATGGCCACGCAGCCGCGCGGCCCATACCAGGGGCATGCCGTCGGGCACCACCAGTCCCGCCCGGTTATGAAGCCGTCTGTAGGCGTCGTCGCCGCGGCACAGCATCAGCCCGTGCACGTCGCGCACACACACGTAACGCCGGTCGCGCCGCGCCAGCCAGCCGCCGATCACGGCACATGTCGCGGCCAAATCGACGGCGGCGACATTCACGCCCAGCAGGTTGACCTGGGTGAGTGGCGATTCAGTAGGCATTCTTTTGCGTCAGGACAACGAAGACGGTCATAATCAGGATCCGCAGGTCGAGCCCGAGCGACCAATTCTCGATGTAATGAATGTCGTGCTCGACCCGCGCCTTGATCTTTTCCGGTGTGTCCGCCTCGCCGCGGAACCCGTGAACCTGCGCCCAACCGGTGATACCGGGCTTGACCCGATGACGGCCGATATAAGCGCCGAAGGAACGCGCGTATTCCTGGTTTTGTTCGACCGCGTGCGGACGCGGGCCGACCAGCGACATGGTGCCGCGCAACACGTTGAACAACTGCGGCAGCTCGTCCAGGCTGGCGCGGCGCAGGAACCGACCGACGCGGGTGACGCGTGGGTCGTCGCGGCGCGCCGGGAGCGGTGGCGCGGCCGGGTCGTGGCGCATGGTGCGGAACTTGGCCATCCAGAATCCCGCTTCATTGAATCCGGCGCGCCGTTGCCAGAATATCACCGGCCCCGGGCTTTCCAACCTGATGGCGAGGGCGATGACGGCCATCAGCGGCAGCGCCGCGAGCAACAAGACCGACGCCAGGATCTTGTCTTCCAGTTGCTTGACCGCGATGCGCCATCCGGCCAGTGGTTTGCGGGCGATGTCCATGGTCATGGCGCCGCCGATGAAACTGTACCCGCGCGCCGGATAGACAAACCCGACCAGGTCCGAGCCCAGGCGCAGATTGACCGGCAGGGTCGCCAGTTCGCGCACGATTTCGACGAGCCGGCGATCGGCGTTCCACGGCAAGGCGAGTATCACGTCGTCGACCCGATGGGCGCGCGCGAAGCCGGGCAAATCGCGCAACGTACCGCGCACCGGACATCCCATCACGCTGGGGCCGATGCGCGCGACCCGGTCGTCGAAAATGGCGAGGACCCGATTCCACGGCTCGTCGCTGGACCGGAGTTGCCGCAAAAGTTTGCGCGCCTGATCGCCACCGCCAACGATGACGATATTGCGCGTCAGCACGCCGGCGCGCGACCAGCGCCGCAGCAAGGCCAGCCAGATCGGCCGGTTGAGGCACACCACGCCCGACCCCAGGGCGAAGCTGGCGAACGCCCAGACGCGCGAAAAATCAGAGGATATCTTGAACGCGTAGGCCAGCGCGATCAGCACCAGAAACACGGTAGCGCAAATCAGCAGGATTTTCTTGATCTGATCGACCGGCTGGGCCAGCGCGTCGAACCGGTACAGGCCGGCGAAATGAAACGCCGTGACGGTCATGAAAACCTGGACCGCCAAGGCCGACAGATACATCGGACTTCGCTCTTCGCCCCAGCCGACATAAATCGCATAGACCGCCGCGCCAATGACGAACACCACCGCCGCGTCGGTCACCGCGACCAACCCGGACATCACGCTGGGCGAGAAAGGCGCGCCGCGCGAAATCCCACGCGCGCCCGTCCCCTGGGCTGCCTGCGTCGCCGTCTTCATTACCATTCCTCCCGGCGCGCGCCGGCCGTTCGGCGCGAGCGGACACACGCACAGTGTACCAAACAGCAAAATCCATGCTACCGCATGATGCAAACGGACTATGCCAGCACTCAGCGTAGGTGGCGAGACCGATAGGGGTCCGGTATTGTGCGATCGTAAACCCTGGTGGCGCTCGGGCGCCGGGTCGTGGAGGGCATTCATGCGAAAATGCCTATTTGGCGTCGTTATTTGCGGCGCCGCTCTGTCACTTGGGGCGGCGGAAGGCGCGCCGCGCGCGTCGGCCTGTGTCGCCGAACCGTCGCCGGCCTGCGTGCTGGACCTGGCGGTCGAGGCGGCCGGCCGGATCGAGGAAGCGGCGGCGCGAGACCTCGTTTTGCAAGGGATCGCCACTGCTTTCGCGGAAGTCGGCGCGGTCAAGCGCGCGCTCGAAACCGCGGCCCTGGTTAGCAGTCCCTATTATCGGGCGCCCGCGCTCGGCGCCGCCGGCGCCAGCCGATTTCGGAGCGGCTATCAGGGTACGGCGCGACGGATTTTTGAGACGGCCGTCGAGACCGCCCTGCTAATCGAGGCGGCGCGCGCGCGGGGTCGGGTGCTCAAGGACATCGCCGAGGCGCGGGCGGCGGCCGGCGACCTTGACGGCGCGCGCGCCACGATCGAGCGGATAAAATTCGCCACCGCCCGGGTCGAGGCTCTGCAAGGCCTGGCCGCCGCGCTGGGGCGCTCCGGTGCCCTCTCGGCGGCGCGCGAGACCCTAGACCGCGCGCGACACATCGCCCTTGCGCCGGACATCCGCGCGGCGCATCCCGAAGCGTTAGCCAAGCTCGCCCATGCCCAAATCGAAAGCGGCGACTTCGACGGCGCCCTGGCCAGCGCGCGAGCCATCGATTGGATCGCCATGCGGGCCTCGGTGCTTCGCGTCCTTGCCGCCGCCCTGGCCCGGACCGGCGATACGTCGGGCGCGATGGCGTTGGCCCGGGACCTGGAAGACAAATCGGCGCGTGCCTCGGTGCTGGAGGCGGTGGCGACAGCCTTGGTCGAACGCGGCGAGGACAGCGCGGCGCGGCCCGTTTACGCCGCCGCGCTGGACGCGGCCCGCGCCGCCGACTCGCCAGGTTGGCGGGCGGTCGCTCTGGCCGGCGTGGCGCGGGGAATGGCCGTCGGTGGCGCGGCCACCACGGCGCGCGAAGCCTTCGAGGAAGCGCTTGGCGAGGCGCGGGCCATCGATTCGTCGGGTGCGCGCGCCGGCGTGTTACGCAAAATCTGTGGGGCACTGATCAAGGCAAATTATCTGGACCAGGCCTTGGCCACGGCCCGTACCATCGGACCGGACGCGATTCGGGCCGGCGCCTTGCGCGCGGTCGCCGCGGCGCAAAACCCGGTCCGGTCGGGACAAACCTTCGGCGCGGCGATCGACGCCGCGATGAAGCTCGAGGATCCCGTTAATCGCGCCTGGCTGATGGGGGACATCGCGGCGGCATGGGCGCGGGCGGGTAATACCGAGTCCGCCTTGGCGACGGCGGACACGATTCAAGACCGCGGCGGCCGGGTGAAGGCGCTGCGCGATGTCGCCCTGGCGCTCATTGAGACCGGCCATGCGGCGCCGGCGCGCCGCGCTTTGGCTGAAGCACTCGCCACCGCCCTGGCCATCGAGGCGCCGTCGGCGCGCGCCTGGGCCCTGCACGCCGTCGGGACGGCGCTGATCCAGGTCCCGTGAATCTGCTCTAGCCGGACGGCGAGGCGGACGTGGTCGAGGGGTTCTCGGCGGTTTCGCTGGGCTCGGACGTCACCGATGGCGCCGGTGGCGGGGGCGGGGGCGGGGGCGGTTCGGACTCGACCGTTTCGCCACCGGCGGCGGTTTCGAGTTGTTCCACCAGGGCCGCCACGATGAGTTCGTCCAACTCGTCGATCAGCGCCTCGATGGCCGCCGACGGCACGTCCGGTGCGCTCACCGTCCCATCAAAACCAGATACGATCACCGACGTGCCGGGCGTATCCAAGACCTGTGTCTTGCCAGTGCAGGGCTCATCGGCGGTGCGGTTGGGACAACCCGTAACCAACACCGTGCCGTCGATGAGAACGATCTCGGTGTACAAGGTTTCGGGATCTACATAGATATCTAGCTCGGTGCCTCGCACCGCGATCGTCGCGGTCGGGGTTCTAATTTCGTAGGCTGAATCGTGCATGATTCCGGTCGCTAAGCGGAACAGGCCTTGCGTCACGTCGATCACCACCTTGCCCAGCGCCGGATCGGGGTCGAATACGAAAGTATCCAGCTTGACCCGCGCCTCGGGGCCGAAAGTCATGGTGGTTTCGTCGAGGAACACGATTTCGGTGGCGCTTTCGACCGCCGTCTCGATCCATTCGTCCTGGAACACGTGGTCGGCGACGTCGAGGCGGCGGACGTTTTCGCCGATCGTGCCGGTGACTTTGTTCTTGACCGCGCTGGTCTCGCCGATGTCCTGTTGCGCCCACGACGGCGCGCCCACCACCATGGCGAGCAAACCGAGCAGGAGCGAAAAAAGTCTTGGGAGGGCCGGGCGCATTATCGTCTCCACGATGGTTGGCGCATGGTTGGCGCGCGAGGTGGATAATACCACGAAGGGGCCGTTACCGCCAAATCGACCCAAGCCCCATCTCCGTCAACGATGGTCAAGGGCGCTGATTTATGCGAAAGTTGGTGCCTTCCCGGGACGGCCCGAGGCGCCGCGAATTGGCTGCGGGCAGCGTCCAAGGCACGTAAAAGGTCGGACGTGATCTTCGACATGGCTCTGCTCAAACGCCTCGTTCCCATCGTCATTCCGCTGCTGATCCTGGTCGGCGCTGTCGCCGCGCGGCTTGACGAACCGCGCTTCGTGTTGACGTTTCGCGACGCCGTGTTCGACACCTATCAACGGTTGCGTCCGCGCGAATACAAGCCGGTGCCGGTGCGCATCATCGATATTGACGACGAGAGCCTGGCGCGGTTCGGCCAATGGCCATGGCCGCGCACGCGACTGGCGGAGATGGTCGAGCGGCTGCGCGATCTGGGCGCGGCGGTCATCGTGTTCGACATCTTGTTCAGCGAGCCCGACCGCACGTCGCCGAGTCAGATTCTGCCTCTGTGGCCCGAGATCGAGGAACTGAAAGAGCTTCTGGCCGGCCTTCCCGACCATGACCTGGTATTGGCCGAGGCGGTCGGCACCACCAACGTGGTGACGGCTTTCGCGCTCAGCATGGGCGGGTCGACGGACGCGCGACCGGAAGTGAAATGGGGCGTGGCCCGGGCCGGGTCGGACCCGGCGCCGTTCCTTCCTCTCTTCACGGGCGCGATCAACAGTCTGCCGGAAATCGAGGCGGCGGCGCGCGGCAACGGCGCGGTCAACTTCAAGCCTGACCACGACGGCGTGGTGCGCCGTATTCCGTTGTTGTTGCGCCTTGGCGAGACCATCTATCCAACCCTGGTGGCCGAGGCACTGCGCGTGGCGCAAGGCGCCTCAACCTATATCATCAAGTCCTCGGGCGCCAGCGGCACCGCCGCCTTCGGCGCCGAAACCGGGCTCTCTCAAGTCAAGATCGGCAAGATCGAGATACCGACGGACGCCAATGGCGGGGTCTGGCTGCACTATACCGGACCGGTGCCCGAGCGCCGCGTCCCGGCATGGCGGCTGTTCGACGGCACGGCACCGGCCGACGCGATCGCTGGACATATCGTGTTGATCGGGTCCTCGGCCACCGCCCTGATGGACTTGCGGACAACGCCCTTGGCCGAGGTCACGCCGGGCGTGGAACTGCACGCCCAGGCGTTGGAGCAGATACTCCTCCAGGACTGGCTGGTGCGGCCCGATTGGGCCTATGGCGCCGAAGTGGTTTTCGCGGTGGTGCTGGGACTGATGGTCATCTTCATGGTGGCGACGGTCGGTGGCATGTGGGCGGGTCTCGTCGGCGTGCTCGCCATCGGGGGCGCGTTCGCGGGCTCATGGCATATGTTCGCCGAGGAACAGGAACTTTTAGACCCGCTCTATCCGTCGCTGACCGTGGTGGTGGTCTATTTCGCTGCCCTGGTGGTGCGTTACGTGAAAACCGAGGCCGAAAAGCGCTTCATCCGGCGCGCGTTTTCGAGCTATGTTTCGCCCAATCTGGTCGAGCATTTCATCAAGAACCCCGGCGAATTGCGCCTTGGCGGCGAGCGCCGCGAGTGCTCGTTTGTGCTGACCGACCTGGCCGGGTTCACCACGCTGGTCGAGAAATCCGATCCGGCCAGCCTGGTGTCGTTGCTCAACGACTATCTCAACGAAATGACGCGCATTACCTTCGCCCACGAAGGCACCCTGGATCGCATCGTCGGCGACGCGGTGGCGGTGATGTTCTCGGCCCCCGCGGTGCAGCCCGACCACGCCGCGCGCGCGGTGGCCTGTGCCCTCGACATGGACCGGTTCGCGCAAGCCTTCGCCGTGACAAAGCGCGCCGAGGGCGTCCCGCTGGGCCTCACCCGGATCGGCGTACATTCGGGCTCGGTGATCATCGGCAACGTGGGCGGCGATACCCATTCGGATTACCGCGCGCTTGGCGATCCCATCAACACCTCGGCGCGGCTGGAAACGGTCAACAAGCATCTCGGCACGCGAATCTGTGTCAGCGGCGCGACGGTCGCTCAATGCCCGGATTTTATCGGCCGGCCGGTCGGCGACCTGATGCTGGTCGGCAAAAGCGAAGCCATCCCGGCCTTCGAGCCCCTGAGCGCGGCCGACGCCGCGCTTCCGGCCATGACCGCCTACGCGAATGCCTTCGCGCTGCTGGATTCGGACCCGCCCGCGGCCCGCGCCGCCTTCGCCGATTTGGCCGAGAAATACCCCGACGACCCCCTCGCCGCCTTCCACCATCGCCGCCTCGAATCCGGCGAGACCGGCAGCACCGTGGTGATGACCGAGAAGTGAACGGGGCAGCCGCGCCGCCTGTCGTTTACAACAGCACCGACCGAGGCACTGTCAGAAAAAACTCTTTTGAACCGGCGAGGCTTGTTTCGCAGCCTCTTCGGCGGACAAATCCGTTCCGATATTTCAACACGTCACCCAAGGTTATCCGCCTTGCCGTTATGATGTGTGTCCATTTTCCCCTGTCGCCGCGGCAAGTCGAAGACCGGCTCCATGAGCGCGGCATCGACATCCGCCACGAGACGGTTCGCGCGTGGCTGAACCGGTTTGGGCCGATGTTTGCGGCGGAAATCAGAAAG
>SMVB01105299.1_pt1 | contig 13029 bp, 14 predicted proteins | sample 2456461 | NCBI WGS metagenome assembly SMVB01 (sample SAMN11095934, study PRJNA526329) | marine sediment metagenome | biome: Marine sediment; feature: Surficial sediment; material: Deep marine sediment; isolation source: Hadal surficial sediment | place: Pacific Ocean | collected 2014-05 | depth...
ACTCCATGTATCTAGAACCAAATGAAAAAGCAAAAGGAAATCTTCGTGCAAGAATTAGAACAAATATTTTGTATTACTATGCTAATGTCAAAAACTATCTAGTTTTAGGGTCAAGTGACAAAAGTGAGAATTTAATTGGTTATTTCACAAAATTTGGAGATGGTGCATCAGATCTTACTCCAATTATTTCGCTATACAAACTACAGGTAAGAGAGATTGCAAAGTATCTTGGAGTGCCAGAAGAAATTATTTCAAAAAAGAGTAGCCCTCATTTATGGAAAGAACATGATGCAGAAGAAGAACTAGGCGTATCATATGAAGAAATAGATTCCACACTATATTGTTTATGTGACAAAAAACTATCCATTGATGAAACAGTAAAAATGACTCTAATTGAAAAGTCAATTGTAGATAAAATTCACAAATTAAATAAAAACAGTGAACATAAAAGATTGCAGGCACAAAAACCAGATAGAGAACAAGAATGAAACTTCAAGACACGTTATCAAATTCAGAGCAAGAGTTAGACATTTCAAAAAAAGTTAGAATTTATCTGTGTGGGGTGACGGTATATGATGAATCACACATTGGACATGCAAGAACCATCATAGTTTTTGACGTATTAAGAAAATATCTGGAGAGAAAAGGGGCAGAAATTGATTTTATTCAAAATTTTACTGATGTAGATGACAAAATCATTAATCGTGCACAATCAGATAACACAACTGCAGAAAAAATCAGCACAAAATACATTGAGAATTATTTCAGAGATTTTGATGGATTAAATGTAAAACGTGCAACAAACTACCCAAAAGCTACAGAGCATATTGAAGATATCATCAAATTCATTGAAAAACTGGTTGAAAAACAAATTGCATATACTTCTAAAAATGGTGTCTATTTCTCAATATCAAAATTTCCAGAATATGGGAAATTATCAAAAAAGAAAATAGATGAACTTCAATCTGGAGCAAGAATTGAAGTAGATGAGACAAAAAATGATCCGTTAGATTTTGCAGTGTGGAAGTTCTCTGATGTAGAACCTGTATGGGATAGTCCATGGGGAAAAGGTAGACCTGGATGGCACATAGAATGCTCCGCAATGAGTATAAAGTATCTTGGAGAAAACTTTGAGATTCATGGTGGCGGAAGAGACCTGATATTTCCTCATCATGAAAACGAAATTGCACAATCAGAGTCTCACACAGATTCTACATTCGCAAAAATTTGGATGCATGTAGGAATGGTAACAATTAGTGGAGAAAAGATGTCAAAATCTCTTGGAAACATAAAATCAGTTAAACATGTTTTAGAGAATTGGGGGTCTAACATCATCAGATTATTCTGTCTATCAGGACATTATTCAAAACCAATTGATTATTCAGAAGAGTTGTTAAATGAGAATCTCATAAAATGGAGACAAGTTGAGACATGCTACTATGAACTAATTCATGCATATAGTGAAAATCGTGAAGATGTCAATCAAATAATCCAGAAAATGAGTACTGAATTTGATAATGCGTTAGAAAGTGATTTTAACACACATCTTGCATTATCATCTTTTTTCCAACTAGTCAAAGAAGTAAACAGATTAGCAGCTGAAGAAAAACTTGGAAAAGAAGATGCGCAAATTATCAAAACAGAATTACAAAGAATGTTAGATATTTTGGGATTAAGTATTCCAGAAATGACAGAAAATGAAAAAAAAGAGATAGATAATCTAATTAAAAGCAGAGAGCAGTTCAGAAAAGAAAAACAATTCAAAGATGCAGATAAAATTAGAGGCAAACTAAATGAGATGAATATAGAATTAATTGATCATAAAGAAAAAACAATCTGGATGAAAAAAGAAAACATCAAAGCTGAAAAATAAAAATTAGTTTACACTAATTAGTTTATACTAATTATTTTTGTGCTCAAAAAAATTAGGAGAGTCTAATTAGTTGTATCTAATTTTCACAGTGTTTAATAGAATTAAAAACTAAAATAAAATATGAACGCATGGAATAAATTTTGGCAATGGTATGAGAATAAAATCTTAGGAAGCATAGTAATTATTGCAGTAATACAATTTATTCAAATTCCACACATGGTATGGAATTTAGATATAATGCTTGAAGCAGGAATTGTATCTAGAATTCATCCAGTTATTGATTGGTTCTTGTACGGAGTAGACCTGATTGAAATTATTTCAATAATTAATGTTGGAATGATAATGTTTAGTTTGATCAAAAAAAGACGTGCAAAAAAACAAGTTGCTAGAGAGATGGCATAAACACCATCAAATTTTTTGTTAAAATCTAAAAGAAATCCGACAGAGTTTTTTGTCTAATAATTTGTGAAATTTTTCCATGTGAAAGCCATTCAGTTTTGCTGATACTCATCTTATTTGATGCCAAAATGAGTGCTTGATCAAAGGTATCAGATATTGCAGGTTTTTGCTTCATTGCCTCGCGAATTCCTTCACGGACTTGCCATACACCTACAGGAATAGCATATTCTGGCCTAATTTCTCTAAGAATTACAACTCCAGCTTGAATTTTCTTTTCAGACAAATATTCTACAACACCCAATTTGGCTGCAAAATAAGCACCAGCTATAGCAGGAGAATGATTAATCCCACGAGCATCCTCAGAGTCTGAGCCAAATCCCAAAATTCCATTTGAATACCAAGCCTCAATCATTTCATATATCCATCTATGAGGAAACAAGACTATAGAGAACACATTTCCCAGATGTTCATATGAAAAAACTCTACATGAATCAATTAAATTATAATCTAAAATTTCATCTGTAAGTGATTTAGAAATAATATCATCAGTTGCAGTTATGCTCCATTTTGTTGGAACTAGTTTTCTTTTTTGTCCTAGCATTCCAATACTAAAACATTTTTGAATTTTAGAAATTTCAATTCCAGAATTATATAAATTTAAAACTGCATCTTGTGCTTTCAAATCTTTATCATAAAATATTTTTTCAATTGATTTGACTGAAGAAGTGCCAGAGAATTTTGCAGATTTTATTTCACCAATTGGACCAAAGGGTGCACTTTCACCATCAAGTGATACACTTGGAGATGTTGCTTTATGAAATATCAAATCAGAATCTATAGGCTTTGATGACATTGCAACTTCTTGAAGATTTTCAATGTATCGTCCATCTGTTTGAGTTATAGAAATTTTCTGTATTCCACGAATCAAGTTTAATCTAAAATTAACAATTTCTTCAAGGGATTTTCCTTTCCATTTTTCAGGACTGTCAAGTAGACTTGTGTCGCCATGAATTGGTGGAACCATTGGGCCAACAAAGACTTTTGGATAATTATATGAACCAACAAAGACTGATGGGGGGCTAGTTCCACTTAATGAATCTGAAGAAAAAAGATTCCCATATTTTGAAAGAGACTCATGCCATTTTGCCAAAATTGCACGTCGTATATCTTGAGAATTAGAAGGCATGTTTTTTGTGCCTAAATAATGCCTATTAACTTGCCTAATCAAAGATTTTGACGATTAGTTAACGTATGATGTTTAAGGAGCAAATTAGTTACAAACAACATGACAATTAAGAGAATAGTCTCTTTTTTGCCTAGTGCAACAGAGTTACTTTATGAATTTGGAGTACAAGACAATCTTTATGGCGTAACACATGAATGTAAATATCCACAAGATGCAACTTCAAAACTAAAAGTTATAGACTCTGTAGTTAATTCAGATGAATTAACCAGTAAAGAAATTGACACAATGACTTGCCAATTATTAAATGACAAAAAAGATATTTTTATTTTGAATGAAAAAAATCTCATAGAATCCAATCCTGATCTAATTATTTCACAAGAAACATGTGAAGTATGTGCAGCATATACAAATCAAGTAAACAAAGCATTACAAATTCTTCAAAAGAAACCAATGTTATATTCAATGGACCCACATAACTTGAATGAAATAATTAATTCAGTGACAGAGTTGGGAAAAATTTTAGGGAATGAAATGAAGGCAAAAGAAATTACTAATTCGCTTGAAAAAAGAATTCAAAATATAAAAAAAATAGAGAATGATAAAAAACCCAAGGTTCTTGCAATTGAATGGATTGAGCCATTTTTTACTGCAGGTCATTGGATTCCAGAAATGATACAAATTGCAGGAGGAGTTAACATGATAAGTAAAATTGGAGAACACTCAAGAAGGCTAGACTTTCAAGAAGTTATCAAATCTGATCCTGACATAATTATCATGATGCCTTGTGGCTTTGATACAAAACGTACAATTTTAGAATACAACAACATTCTAAAAGAAAATAAAATATGGAATTCTTTAAAGGCTGTAAAAAATGGCCAAATTTTTGCAGTGGACGCAAATTCATTTTTCAGCAAACCAAGTATTAGAACCGTTGACGGATTAGAAATTCTTGCCAAAATTATCCAGCCAGATAAATTTGAAGACATTCATGTCTCTGAAGAGTCATTTTCAAATATTTGATTAAAAACTCATCACAGGCTCAAAAATATAGATTGTTACACAAAATAACATACTACCTGCTATATCCACTTTTGGAAATAACATTGTATGGTAATGAGTTTTGCAATAGACCAACAAATGGATGGTTTGTTAAAAATGACTAACGATGTTTTGGCAAAATTAAAGAAAGAAGTACAGTAATTAATTATTTTTTTGCGGCACTAATTAGAGACACAACATCTCTATCTCTTAATTGATAATCAACAGGTAGTCTCAAATTATTCCTCAAATCTTTTCCATAAAGAAGACCTTTAGTCAAGTCAGAATGAATTTCTTTTGCTAGATCACGTACAGTGGCACCATCTTTTAGCAGAATTAAATCAGGAAGTATTCTTCCCTTTTTATCAGAAAAATTTGTCTCATTTGCAACAGGGTAAATAGAATTCATCTTAAGTAATTTGAAAACTGCAACATTAATTGCAAATTGAACACCTGTTCTCATATATTCACCCATAATCCCTTTTTCAATAAAGTTTAGTGCATTAGTTTGTTTTTCATTTAGTTCATCTGATTTGATTATTTCAAAATGTTCAGATCCAGGAGAATATTTTATCAGTCCTTTTTGTTCTGCACGTCTGAGACTAAATTCACTATCACCACTAACAGGAATTACAATAGAGTCATTATACCGTTCTCTTAGTCGAGCAAAATTTTTGTCTGCACCTTCAACATCAATTTTGTTTGCTACAATTAAAGTTGGTTTTGAGAGTTTTCTTAGATGTGATGAAAATTTTTTGCTATCGACAATATCAAAATCATCAAAATCTTTTTCTTCAAGTTTAGTTGCCAATAATGTTTCTTTAATATGATTTTTGTTTACACCGATACCACGATAAAGTTCAGTGATTGCATCAATAATATTAGAACCAGTTCTAATTAATTTTGATACTTTATCTCTATTCCCTTCTAAAATTTTATGATACCACATGATTAATTCTTCTTCTATATCTGCAAAATCAGCAATAGGATCACCAGTTCCAACTTCACTAATTTTTCCAGTTGAATCAATCCCACCAGAAGCATCAACTACATGAAGTAGTGCGTCAGATTGTGCAGCAATAGACAAAAACTGATTTCCAAGTCCCTTACCTTTCCATGCATCCTTGATGAGCCCAGGTAAATCTATCAATTCAATTGGAATGTATCTCCATCCCTCAACACATTTGGAATTATTCGGATTATCTTGGATTTTAAATTCTGGATGAACACAGAGAGTTATTGCATGTGCAATACCGGTCACAGGTTTTGTGGTAGTAAATGGATAAGAAGAGATTTCTTCAGAAGACAATGTAGCAGAATTAAAGAATGTCGTCTTTCCGGTATTTGTTTTACCAATTAATCCTAGCTTGATTGTCATGCCATAATTGTCAGTTTAGAATATTTATCTCTGCCTAGGAATTGGTGGAATTTTTGTTTTTAATTTTTTCAAGTGACTGATTAAGTTCTTTGATTGACCATTCAATATCAGATAAATCATCATTAGACAGTGATTCTGTCCATTTTTCTAAAACACTACTTGCAATTTCTGAGCAATTGTACAATAAATTCCAATATGGATGATGCTCAGCTGTTGCATATGCAAGTTCTACAACATCGTTAAGACCGTTTCTGGCTCTAGATATAGATGTAATTTTTTCACCAAATATTTTGATAATATCATTTTCAAGATCGTTTTCAATTTTTAGTGGAGTATTTTGTAGTTCATATTTTTTTGCTAAATCAAGTAAGTCATTGTAAAAATTTTTAAAGTTTGTCATATTAGCAGTCTCCGATGTTCCACCAACATACATCTGTTGTATACAACTTTAATTCCCTCTTTTCTTGCCAATTCTTCAGCTTCAGAATTATGAATTCCCTCTTGTAACCAAATCACTTTTGGTTTTTTCTTTATAGCTTCTTGGATAATAAGTAAAACTTGGTCTGATGGTCTGAATATATCTACAATTTCTATTTCTTCATTTATTTCTGAAATAGAATCATAGCATTTTTTACCTAAAATTTCGTCAGCTGTTGGATTAACTGGAATTACATCAAATCCATTATCAGATAAATATTTAGGCACATAATGAGCTGCTTTTGAGGAATGTTTAGACATTCCTATAACTGCCACTTTTTTAAATGAAAGAATGTCGCGAATTTGTTCATCAGTGTGTTCATCTTGTTCCATAAATGGCAAACATACATGAAGAATATAATTTTTAAAGTATTTGTAATGAAACGAAGAATACTTTAATCATAGTAAAATCATTGCAATATGAATACAGAACCAAAAGAGATCATAGTATTAGGTACAATAAAAGCAGGAATTAAAAAATTTGAAAAAATTCAAAAAATAAGGCATGTTGATCCTAAAGAAGTGAATTCAATTTTAGAGCAATTAGAAAATAAGGGGTTTACCAGAGTAGAAGAAAAAAAGGGACTTTTAGGAATAAAAATAGAAATTGAGATTACAGATAAAGGCAGCAAGGAAATTGACATGAAGGTACATGAATTACAAACAAGATGGAATCAAATGTCAACATTATACAAAACAGAAGATAAAGAAAATCTAAAACAATTCGTGGATGAAAATAAATCATTATTTCCAATGATGATATTCTTTGGAATAATTGATGTAATGATATTTTCAACGATATTTGATATGATTGATATGAAAATATCAGATTATGTTCCAGCAGAAAGTTTGCCAAAAAGTTGGGATTAAAGTAGTATTGTGAGAGAATTTGATGTTAGATTCTAGTGTGTGTTTTATACTTGGAGTAAAAATTGAACATAGTTGATGTATAATTCATTTGACAATCCAGGATTGGTAAAAGTTCTTACATTTTTGCAATCTCACAATACAGAATATCTATCAGGTCAGGATTTGAGTGATGTTTTAAAGATAAGTAGAGTTGCAGTATGGAAACATATCAAAAAAATTCAGGAATTGGGATACATTGTAGAGTCAAAACAGAAACTAGGGTACAAATTAACATCAAACTCGGAAGCTCTGTTTCCATGGGAGATTACTTCAAAACTAAAAACTAGAGTAATAGGACAACATGCTTACTATTTTGATACAATTGATTCTACACAAAATCAGGCATTAAAAATGGCTGGTGATCCTGCAAATAATGGCACTGTAATAATTGCAGCAAAACAAACAGGAGGGAAAGGAAGATCAGGGAGAAAATGGATTTCTCCGAAAGGAGGTATTTGGCTTTCAATAATTTTACAACCAAAGTTTGATATTACTATTACAACTTTATTTCCAATCGCATCTGCACTTGCTTTGTCAAATGCATTAGAAAAAACATTTAAAATTTTACCAGAATTAAAATGGCCAAATGACTTGACAATCAAAGGGAAAAAAATAGCAGGAATGCTAGTTGACGTATCACTAGAATCAAACAGAATTGAAAATCTTGTTTTGGGTGTTGGAATAAATTTTGATGTAGATGTAAAACAGATAGAGAAAACACTCAAAGGTTCACCAAATTTTTATGGAGTAGCATCACTTTGTGAACAAAAAAACAATGTCAAACCAATTCAGTTGGTACAAACATTTTTTGTAGAACTAGAAAAGATTTATGATTTACTAAACACAAAACAAACAAAGAAAATTATTTCAGAATGGACTAAAAGATCATCAACAATCGGAAAGAAAGTGGAATTAGACACTATAGATGGAAAAATTAAAGGAAAAGCAATAAAAATTGATGATGATGGTGCATTACTTGTATCAGATAACAACAAAATTATTAGAATAATTGCAGGAGATATTATTCATTTATCAAAGTAAGTTATCTTTTAGTAATTTTTGATTTAGTTTTTGTTTTTGATCTTTTTTTGGATTTAGAGATTATAGAAGATTGATGTTTTAGTATCTCTTTTAGATCATTTTGAATGTCAAAAACTGATGAAAGTATATTTTCCAGAGAAGATGAATACTTGGCATATATAGACAATAGTTCAGTTTTCTTTTCATTTGCCTTTGATAGATATTCATTTGCACGAAGTAGATTTGCTGAAGAAATTAATTCAGGTATTTCAGATGCAGGGTCACCTAATTGATTCAAATCTGCCTGAATTTGTTGAATTTGTTTACGTAACTCAAAGATTAATTCTTTAGATTCAATTTCAGCCAATACAAAAATACTCAATTATGAATAAATTAAAGATTGTCAAAGCCAGATATTGTTTAATTTAGTAAAGATGAGCCTGAATTTAGTATAAAATAGAAATAACCTATATCTAAAATTACAAACATGAAAAAAAATACAATGATAATTACTTATTTGTTAACCATAATTTTGTTTTCTTCATCTATTTTTACACAAACTGTATTTGCACAAACTGAAGAAGATGCTGAGTTAATGTTTAGTCAAGCTAATGAATACTTTGTAAATGGAGAATACAAACAGGCCATAATAATCTATGATGATATTTTAGAAATTGCACCAAACAATATTTCCACTTTAAAAATGAAAGGAATAGTACATAGCAATCTTGAAGAACATGACAAGTCATTAAAACAATTTTTCAAAGTTTTACAACACAGACCAAATGATGTTACTTCACTAACAGGTATGGGAGTGGGATTTGGAAATTTAGGTGAATATCAAGAGGCAGTATCATATTTTGATAAAGCAATAAAAGAAAAACCGGATAGTACTGTGATTAATAACTATAAAGAATTTGTTGAAAAAGTAATTTTGAAATACCCATATACGCCAACTGAAAAGCCACAAGGATTGGAAAGAGAATATCCCACATCTATACCGGAATGGATAAAACCGATAGCAAAATGGTGGTCAGAAGGGAATATTGAAGATGCAGAATTTATTTCTGCTTTACTATATTTAATAGAAAATAAAATAATACAAATCCCACCAGTAGAAACACAAAATATTTCAGAAGATGGAATTCCAGAATGGATAAAAAATAATGCAGGATGGTGGGCAGATGAACAAATTGATGACACAGAATTTGTTTCAGGTATTCAGTATTTAATAGAAAATGGATTGATTGCTGTTAATATTAAAGATACACCACAATCACAAGAACAATTAGATAAAGAATTCTACTTTTTTGAAAAATATCTCAGAGATATTTCAAAAAATATTTTCAAGGAGACAAGATATATTGAATTTCCAAATCCTAGCCAAGATGTTATAAAAAAATTCCTCAGAGATTATTTAAAATGGAATTTTGAAGAGGAGGTCAAAAAAGCATCTGCAAAATTTCCTGATCCAACATATGAAATAGTGGAAGGAACAGTCATCATTCACTATAAAGTGTTCATCAATGAACAACCAACTGGACTGCCATTAGATCATGTCAGCACATTAGAGAATTCTTTTGTATTTTGGGAAGAACAAGAATTGAGTACTAGTAATCAAAATGCAAAAATGAAATTTGAGATTACAAATACAAAACATGAGGCAAATGTTTGGGTGACATGGGTAGTAAGAGATCTTGGTGAGGGAGTTCTAGGACATGCACATATTGGAAAAGGAGTTGTAGAAGTCACACTAGGAGATTACAATTGTGATGGAAGTTTTCAATTATATGATGTAAAAAGTGTTGAAGCAATCATGACACATGAATTGGGACATTCTATTGGTTTGAAACATGTAACAGAACAAAATAACATCATGTATCCATCATATACTCCATCGTACGCATATTGTCTTCTAAGTTAAAATTGAAAAAATAAGGTCATATTCTAAAAAATTAGAATCAGGATTAGCTCCACCTACACACAATTAACCTGAGGAAATCAAGTAGAATGGATAATAGTATAACGAGTCATTTTTTGTAATTATGATTGAAAACACGACAGTTTCTGGACCTAAATGTCCATCCTGTGGAGGTAAAAAAATGATCTCAGATGAGACCACAGGAGAATTGTGTTGTGGAAGATGTGGATTTGTAATTACAGACAAAATTTTAGATACAGGTGCTGAATGGCGTTCATTTTCAAATGATGAAAGTAGTAGGGCCAGAACAGGTGCTGGAACTTCATTAACAATACATGACATGGGATTATCTACAATTATTGGTAAAGCCAACAAAGATGCAACAGGGAAACCTCTATCTTCAGGTGTAAAGAGTTCTATCGAAAGATTAAGAACATGGGATAGTAGATCACAAGCCAATTCTTCTGCAGATAGAAATCTTAGACAAGCTCTTAATGAAATGGATAAATTAAAAGATAAACTTGCATTAACAAGTGCGGTTATAGAAAAAGCTGCATACATTTACAGGAAAGCAATGGAAAGAAAATTAGTCAGAGGTCGCTCAATTCAAGGATTAGTTGCAGCATGTATTTATGCAGCATGTAGAAATACTGAAACCCCAAGAACTTTAGATGATGTTGCTAATGGAATCAACATTAGAAGAAAAGAGGTTGCCAGAGGGTATAGATTAATTTTTAGAGAGTTGGATCTAAAAATGCCAGTAGTTGATCCAGTAAAAGGAGTTTCTAGAATTGCAAGTATTGCAGAATTAAGTGAGAAATGCAAACGCAAGGCAATTAAAATTTTAAATCAAGCGAAAAAAGTTGGTATTGTTGCAGGAAAAGATCCGATGGGAATAGCTGCTGCTGCACTTTATCTTGCATGTATCAGCATAGGAGAAACAAAATCACAAAAAGACATCTCAATTGCATCTGGAGTTACTGAAGTAACTATAAGAAACAGATGTGCAGGATTGAGAAAAATGCTTAATGATTAAAATGTCTTCATAGGTGATTTTTTTAGAGGTTCAATAATTTTAAGGATTTTAAAGGAAAGTTTACCAAAATCAGTCTCTTTTTCACATGATACCAACATTACATCATCATTAGTTAATGGAAAACTCATTACAATGACTTTGTCTCTATAAGACATTGAAAAGTGAACTATGCCAAATTCGTTATCAAATTCATGCCTCATCCTCACTCGTAAAGAAAGTTCCATGAACATCATTTCATCTTGTTTTTGTGCTTCAAGTGAGAGTATACCTTTCTTCATACCACCTGATATCATATGGCCTCTACTGTTGATGATCCTAGCTGAGCGCATATTAGGATCTAATTTAATGATTTTCTGACAGATTTTTTCAAGTTTTTCTACATCCACCATTTGTCTAATTAAACAAGCGATCTATTTATTGCGATCTGTATCAATAGAAATCTGTGCAATCAGAATCACCTAAAAATATGACCGATTATTACAAGCACTTGTCACTTTTCTGGACAGATATTATTCATTTAATGTCAAGTAAGCCACAAGCACTAACATCAATTGGTCCAATGAGAGCATTTGCTGCAAATTCAAAAAAAATTACAACTGAATTAATTGACATTAATGTAGTATTAGTTGAATTTAATCAAAATATCACAGAATATTACAAACAGCTTTCAGACACATGGACTGATGCTCAAAAGAAAGTCAATCTAAAGGCTCCTGATGTTCCTCAAGATGTTGAACAGATAGAAGCATTCAAGAGAATTTGGATAGACATTTTTGATAACGATTTTACAGAATTATTTGACTCTAAAAAATTTGGCGAAAATTATGGAAAACTAGTTTCAAAAGAACTGGAATTAACTAAACATTGGAACAATATTACTAATGTGATTTTACAATCAGCTAATCTTCCAAATAAACAAGAAATGGATGAAGTATACAAAGAACTCCATTCTCTTAAAAAAAGGATCGGAAAACTAGAGTTAGAATTAAAGAAAAAGGAAATGAAAAAAAATGCAGCCTGAATCAAGAGTAGATCCAAAAATAATTGAAGAGATTTTAAAATTTAGTAAAAATGTAATTGAAGCCCCAAATTTAGTTCCAGCACCTGGTGAAATTAGTTTAGAGGTAACACCACATGACGTTGTGCAAGAGATAGATAAAACAAGACTACTACATTACAAATCTCGCACAGAAAAACAACATAAAACACCATTGTTAATTGTATACGCATTAATTAACAGATATCACATACTTGATATACATCCAGAAAAAAGTTGGGTTAGAAATCTACTAGAACAGGGATTTGATGTGTACATGTTAGATTGGGGAACGCCAACTAGTATGGACAAGTATCTTGATTTTGATGATTATGTAAATGGGTATTTGGACTCTTATGTAGAATATATCAAAAATGAATCATCTGTAGAAAAAATTTCGTTACAAGGATATTGTACAGGTGGAACAATAGCAACTGCATATATCTCGTTACACCCAGAAAGTGTAAAAAACTATGTTGCAACTGCGCCGGTCATTGATGGATGGCGTGATACTACAGTGATTAGTAATCTTGCAAAACACATGGATGTTGATAAAATGGTGGAAACCATAGGAAACATGCCTCCTGAATTCATGTATTATTGTTTTTCAGTTCTAAAACCATTTGAGCAAGGAATTGAAAAATATGTAAAATTTTTCAAAAATATAGATAATAAAAAATATGTAGATAGTTTTCTCAGAGTGGAAAAATGGCTATCAGATACACCTCCCATCCCAGGTGCATTATTCAGACAGTG
>SMVB01429026.1_pt1 | contig 13028 bp, 12 predicted proteins | sample 2456461 | NCBI WGS metagenome assembly SMVB01 (sample SAMN11095934, study PRJNA526329) | marine sediment metagenome | biome: Marine sediment; feature: Surficial sediment; material: Deep marine sediment; isolation source: Hadal surficial sediment | place: Pacific Ocean | collected 2014-05 | depth...
AGCGGTTGCCGTACCCTTAAATCCATTCATTGCAAAAATCTTTTCAGCAGCTTCCAGAATCAGGTTCTGATTTGCTACACGGATCTCAATTTTACGCGGCTGAACAGACATCCGATTGCCTATTTCACTCGCATTGGATTATTCGCATGTGTGGTCCAGTTGGCCTTTTCATTGACAATGGGCTGACCGGTGCGGGCATCAATACCAGTGCTGACGTGCTGCATGGTAATGCAATCAGCAACCGGGCAAACACTGGCGCATAAATTGCAGCCCACACATTCTTCATCAATCACTTCAAAACGCCGCTCGCCATTGACCATGTTGGTGATCGCCTGGTGCGAGGCATCCTCACAGACGATATGACAACGGCCGCAGGAAATACATAAGTCCTGGTCGATGACGGCTTTTTCGACATAGTTGAGATTGAGGTATTGCCAGTCGGTGACGCTGGGAACAGCCTTACCGACCAACTCGCTGACGCTGGTCATGCCTTTCTCATCGAGGAAGTTGCTCAAGCCATCGACCAGATCATCTATGATTTTGAAACCGTAAACCATGGCGGCGGTGCACACCTGAACGTTTTGCGCACCTAAAGCCAGGTGATCCACAGCATCACGCCAATCTGTAATTCCACCGATACCGGAGATCGGAATATCGGCGGTATCCGCGGTGCGGGCAATCTCGGCGATCATATGCAAGGCGATCGGTTTGACGCTCGGCCCACAATAGCCGCCATGAGAGCCCATGCCATCTGTGGTTGGGTACATGGTTAAGGTGTCATAGTTCACACGCATGATGGAGTTAATCGTGTTGATCAGCGAGACCCCATCGGCAGCACCTGCCTTGGCAGCGCGTGCAGGTGGCAATATGCTGGTCACATTGGGGGTCAGCTTAACGATAACCGGAATTGTGGCGTATTTTTTACACCATTCCGTCGCCATTTGAATATATTTCGGAACCTGCCCGACCGCTGCGCCCATACCACGCTCGGACATGCCGTGTGGACAACCAAAATTAAGCTCAAATGCGTCCGCACCGGTATCTTCAATCATCGGTACCAAACGGGCCCAGACTGCTTCTTCCATCGGTAACATCACCGAGGCGATCAATGCCCGATCCGGCCAGTCACGCTTTATTTGACGCATCTCCTGGAGATTGACATCCAGCGGGCGGTCGGTGATCAGCTCAATGTTATTGAAACCCATGACCCGGCGGTCGTTGCCATACATGGTGGCGTAGCGCGGACCATTGACGTTTACGATTGGTGGGTCTTCGCCGAGGGTTTTCCATACCGCGCCACCCCAACCTGCTTCAAAAGCACGGTTGACGTTGTAAGCCTTATCGGTTGGCGGCGCTGACGCCAGCCAAAATGGGTTCGGTGATTTGATTCCCACGAATTCGCTAATTAAATCTGCCATACCTTACTCCCCGCCCGGTTGAAGAAAGCGGTCAATATCCATGGCAGCTACCTTGCCATCCTGCACTGCCGAAACGGTCAGGTCCTCGCCACCCTTGATGCAATCGCCGCCGGCCCAGACATCGGCCAGCGAAGTTTTACGTTGCTCATTGACGCTGATGCGACCAGCTTCAATCTCGATCGAATCTGCTGTGTCACCCAGGCCATCCCATAAAACATTCTGGCCTATGGCCTTGAACACCACATCAGCTTTCAGTTCACACTGCTCACCTGTAGATTGCAATTTGCCGCTATCATCCAGGCTGGTGTAATCAAACCGGATTCCGCTGACACGGTCTTCGCTCATCAAAAGAGACTGCGGTGCCAACCAATGCCGAATACCCACGCCCGTGGTCTGGGCAAAATGCTGTTCATACTCGCTGGCACCCATTTGTTCAGGGCCACGCCGGTAAACAATCGTGACATTCTCAGCACCCAGCAGCTTGCTTTGCACCGCGACATCAATCGCGGTCATGCCACCGCCGATAACCAGGACTTTCCGGCCCACCGGCAGCTCGGCCTTATTGCCCGCCTGTCGCAGGGCTGCAATATATTCAACGGCATCAACGATGCCATCTGCCTGGTCGTTATCCATTCTCAATTCATTGACACCACCCAGGCCAAACCCCAGGAAAACCGCGTCATAGACTTCACGCAAACTGGCCAATGAAAAATCCGCCCCCAATGAAACACCATTGCGAAGCTCGATACCACCCACACCCAGGATGTACTGAACTTCTTTCTGGGCAAAATTATCAATGGTTTTGTAGGCGGCAATTCCATATTCATTGAGACCACCTGACTTCTCCGCGCCATCAAGTATGGTTACCTGGTGACCCAATGTGGCGAGCCGATGGGCGCATGACAATGACGCAGGACCACCGCCAACCACTGCGATATGCTTGCCTGATTCCTCAAGGCGCTGGAATAGCTGCAAATTGTCCTCAATCACAGAATCCGTGGCATAGCGTTGCAAAAGCCCAATCCTGACCGGCTTGTCTTCAAGCGTGTTGCGCACACAGACTTCCTCGCACAATACCTCGGTAGGGCATACTCTCGAGCACATCCCACCCATGATGTTTTCACTCAGGATGGTAAGTGCTGAACCCTTAACATTGTCACTGCGGATTTTCTGAATAAAACCCGGAATATCGATATCTGTGGGACAGGCGATCGTACATGGTGCATCGAAACAAAAGTAACAGCGATCGGCTTCAATCAAGGCCTCACTTCGATCCAGCGGCGCGTGCATATCCGCAAAATTGACCTCGATTTCGGCCTCACTGAGCCGGTCAGACCTGATGTCGGCTTGCGTCATTTCATCAATCCTCGGTCAGCGGCCCATACATATCCGGCCGGCGATCCCTGAAAAATTGCCAGGTATCGCGAACCTCGCGGATCATGTCCAGGTCGATCTCATGTACCAAAAGCTCATCATCGGCGTAACTTGCCTGGGCTTCGATTTCTCCACGTGGATTGACAATATAGGTCGAGCCATAGAACTCACCCATTTGTTCCGCCCATGGCTCTTCCGTGCCAACCCGGTTGATGGCACCGATAAATACGCCATTGGCCACTGCTGAGGCAGGTTGCTCAAGTTCCCACAGGTACTTGCTCAAACCCGCAACCGTCGCTGAAGGATTAACAATATATTCAGCGCCGTTCAAAGCCAGCGCACGCCAGCCTTCGGGGAAATGCCGGTCATAACAGATATAAACACCCAGCTTGCAATAGGCCGTCTGAAAAACGGGATAACCCAGGTTGCCGGGCTTGAAGAAAAACTTCTCATAAAAACCAGGATCGACCTGGGGGATGTGAGTTTTACGATACTTGCCAAGGAACTTACCGTCCGCATCTATGACGGCAGCGGTGTTGTAATACACGCCAGCCATTGTTTCCTCATAGATCGGAACAACAATGACCATATTGTGTTTTTTTGCGTATTCCTGCATCAACTGGGTGGTGTGACCCTCCGGCATTGCTTCGGCCGCTGCGTACCACTTACGTTCCTGACCCGGACAAAAGTAAGGCTGGGTAAATACTTCCTGGAAACACAAGACCTGAACGCCCTGCGCTGCTGCATCCTCGATCATCGGATGATGCGCCTCCAGCATCAGGTCCCTGATCTGCTTTGGCTCCATGGTGGTATCACCCTTTAAAGCCATTTGTATCAAACCACATTTTAATTTTGCCATGACAATCCTTTTGCTGAATCAGATACACTTTAAGGACAGACTATTGTATCTTGACCTATCGGTCAACTTACGCTAGCGTCATCGACAATAATCAAGAGGTTGAAGCCATGCCAACATCTCATATCAGCGAACCAGACAATAGCCAGCTTTGGAATCCTGACCTCGCCCCGACCCTGCAATCACAACGAACCTGGTCATGGGTCAACATCAGCGCACTGTGGGTCGGAATGGCAGTTTGTGTACCTGCTTATTTGCTCGCCTCCGGACTGATTGCACAAGGCATGTCTCCCCGGCAGGCGATGGCGACGGTGTTACTGGGCAATCTGGTTGTATTGGTACCCATGATGCTCATCGGCCACGCAGGCACAAAATACGGCGTGCCATTCCCGGTACTCCTACGCTCCTCTTTTGGCACCATTGGCGCACGTTTACCTGGGCTATTACGTGGCCTGGTCGCCTGTGGCTGGTTTGGTATACAGACCTGGGTCGGTGGTTTTGCAATTTACCAAATACTGAACGCCATCTCGGGCGCTGCGTTTGTCAGCACTCCATTGGCATTTATCGGTATTGACCTGGCCCAGTTACTCAGCTTTTTAGCTTTCTGGGCGGTCCAGGTTTTTTTCATCGCACGGGGAATTGAGTCGATCCGCTGGCTTGAGACCTTTGCCGCACCCTTGTTGATCCTGTCAGCACTGGCCATGCTGGTATGGGCATATATCAATGGTGGCGGTTTTGGCAGTATCTTCGCCAGGCCCTCACAATTCGTTGCCGGTGGCCTGCGTGAAGGTCAATTCTGGCAGGTTTTCTGGCCCAGCCTGACCGCCATGATCGGTTTCTGGTCGACCTTGTCGCTGAACATCCCTGATTTCACACGTTTTGCCAAAAGCCAGCGCGACCAGATGCTCGGCCAGGCACTGGGCTTACCCATCCCGATGGCATTACTGGCATTTGTAAGCGTCGCGGTAACCTCGGCAACCGCCGTCGTATTTGGTGAAACCATCTGGGATCCCGTCGAACTGGCAGGCAAAATGGGCGGTGCTGCAGCGATAGTTGGCCTGGTGTTTCTGTTACTGGCAACCCTGACCACCAATCTGGCCGCCAATGTCGTCGCACCCGCCAACGGCTTCAGCAATATCGCTCCCAAACAAATTTCCTTCAAGATGGGCGGCTTTATCACCGCCGGCCTGGGTATCGCCATCATGCCCTGGAAACTACTGGAATCCGCCGGCTCTTATCTTTTCGTATGGCTGGTAGGCTATTCATCTCTGCTCGGACCCATCGCCGGTATCCTCATCGCCGACTACTTTTTTGTCCGCGGTTGCAAGCTCGATGTAGACGATTTTTATCGCCGCAATGGTAAATATGAATACTATAAAGGCTGGAATCTTTACGCCCTGTTAGCGCTCGCTCTGGGCATCGCCCCCAGCCTCGCTGGCTTCCTGACCGCAATTGGTGCAATTAGCAACGCACCGGCATTTCTGGTTGAGATTTATAACTACGCCTGGTTTGTAGGCGCGTTTACCTCGGGGATCTTGTACTTTTTGTTTATGCGCGGGAAAACTTAATTCGCACTAATCAGATGTGCTACAAATCATTACCGTAGTAACCATCCCGTACTTGAGGAATATAGACACTTGAAAAATCGCTCCAAATAAACCGCTAATACCAGTAAAGTCGACGTCGATTAAATCAGGTATTAGTTGTGTTATTTCAATATGTTATATTGATTTAATTTCATGTTTAGTGTATATTAATACAGTACTATTTTGACTGGATATACACCATGAACTCAACCGCCATTTCACCCTGCCAGGACGATTTTCTGCCTCCTGTCCCCTGCAATCAGGCTCACTGTGAGCAACTGGAAAACCAGATCACCGAATTGGCTGCTCACATCCACGCGGCCAGCTATCGCCTGTTGGAATTGATCCGTGAATATGATGATGCCCATGGCTGGGCTGGTCCGGGTATGTTGTCTTGTGCACATTGGTTGAACTGGAAATGCGGCATGAATCTAGGTGCCGCCCGTGAGCGTGTTCGTGTGGCTCATGCCTTGAATGAGTTACCGAAAATCAGTGACAAGTTTCGCCGTGGCGAAGTCAGCTATTCCAAAGTCCGCGCCATGACCCGGGTTGGGACGCCTGAAAACGAAGAATATCTACTACAGATTGCCCGACACGGAACCGCATCACATGTTGAACGGCTGGTAAGGCAATATCGTAAAGTAAAACGCATCGAGGCATTGGAGCTTGAGAATGAGCGCCATGCACTGCGGCAACTGGACTGGTATTTTGATGATGATGACAGCCTGGTGCTTAAAGGGCGTTTTACACCCGAACAGGGTCTTTTGATTAAGAAAGTTCTGGAATCCATCATGGACGAAGACTTTCTGGAACAACAGGACGTTTCCGCGGAAACGTCTGTGGATGAATTAAAACCCCGCACAGAACCCATTTCACAGCGTCGTGCAGATGCGCTAGTAAGAATGGCAGAAGGTTTTTCATCAACAGCCAGAAATTCTGCTGGTAGAGATCGGTATCTTGTCCATGTTCATACTGACATTGACACACTAAAAGAAGATGGAACCGGTGCAGAAGCTGAACTGGATGACTGTTGCAACGTTTCCGCGGAAACGTCCAGACGCCTGTCATGTGACGCCGGTGTTGTGCACTGGTTAGATAATAAAGAAGGTGAAACACTCAGCGTAGGGCGTAAAACCCGTACCATTCCGCCTGCAATTCGCAGGGCTCTTAAACGCAGAGATCATGGCTGTAGATTCCCTGGCTGCACCTGCTCAAGATTCGTCGATGCCCACCATATTACTCATTGGGCCGATGGTGGTGAAACCAGTTTGGATAATCTGGTACTACTTTGCCGCAAACATCACCGACTGGTACATGAGGGTGGTTTCGGGGTTCACAGGCAAGCAGATGACCAAATCTATTTCGCCGATCAACAAGGACAGCACCTGCCACAATCCGGCGATACACGTTTCTGCGGAAACGTCTTTTCGCTAACCACACAAAATGACAGGTCAGGTTTACAGATCACAACGCAAACCGGCGAATGCCGCTGGGGCGGTGAACAGATGGACGATGACCTGGCGATATTATGTTTGCTGCAATTGGAATAAACCTCACTTTAAACAGCGGTAGCCACTAGATTTCTGGCACGCGTGAAACTAACAAGTATGAAAACAATTGAGTTTATTCACGATATCTTAATGAGAATGATAATTGATGAAACAAATGACGGTGGGTTAAGCTTGATGTAATCTGATTATCCAGGCGATCGGTTTTTCAAAAAAAGCTAATTAAGTTGGTGAAAAGGTGGGCAACATGCGGAACAAACTCAATGCGTTGTTACTGACAGTCCTTGTTACAGGACAGGTTCAAGCCCAATTTGAGGAGCTTATTTTTCAATCCAGTTTCGAGACAGGCGAGGATTGCGTTACTTTCAGTAGCCTAAATTACAATATCCTTGTTCCGGTTGTGCATATCACTGGCAACTTCACACTTAATGGCAATAATTTCCCCCAGACACAATATGATGACGCGGTTTTCAGCCTGCGCGACCGCTATACAGGTGATGTATTTGAGTTGGGAAACAGCCATGATCTGAGTTATTCAGCCAATGTTGTCGCCGGGCAGTACGATGTGATGTACAGCGTACAGGACGCTGGCGCAAATGTGCCGCGCAATATCGGTGCAATGGTCATGGAGAATGTCGTTTTGCTCAGCGACCAAACTCTGGATATCGACCTGACATCCTATCAACTTAGCGGAAGCTTCTTTCTCAATAGCGTCCCGTTCCCGGTAATTACGACATTTTCTGGGAGTTGGAAGACCTGGGTGGTACGGTGCCATTTAATCCGCGTGCGCGGATCGGTAGCAATGTCAGTGTGGCGACCGGCAAGCTCAACATCAATATGAGCTCTTACCAGGTGAGTGGGGATTTCACCCACAACGGCAATGCGTTTCCGGGCAATGTTCAAAACACCGGTCAAATCGTCTTTCGAGATACCGCGACCGGTATTGATAATGTGTTGGCTCTGACGGCAGATGGTAGCTACGACCATTTGGTGGTCAAAGCAGCTTACGCAATCGTATATCAGCACCTGCAGGGTGAAGATGTACCACAAAACAAAAATGCCATAATCAATGCGGGTGTCATCGTGAAGAGCCCGGCTATCATTGATGTCAACGTGGTGTCCCGAGTGTTTTCGGTGCCCGTGTTTCACAATGGTGGGCTGTTTCCGGCATCCGCGCAACAGCACGGCAACATCCTGTTGCGAGACCTCGACAGCAAAGACCTGGTTTATTTTGGAAAGACCTCGTTACAGAATCTGTCGAAACGAATAATTCCCGGCAGCTATGATGTTTATTACAGCCACCTCAATGGTGACGACGTACCGCAAAACACCATGGCCAGAATACATGAAGATTTTGTTGTACCGCCGCCGGGGCCCATGATTCAGCTTGATAGTGATCAGATATATGTCAATAGCTATCAATTATCCGGCCAGATGCTATTAAATGATGCCCCCATGCCGGCAACGGAGTACGACGATGGGTGGCTGCGTCTTAAACGTGAAGAGGATACGGTATTGCTCGCCAACACACATGATCAATCCTTCCAGGTTCGTGTAGTGAACCAGGCTGAGTGGGTCGATTTTCAGGTTCACTACGAACTTCAGGACCTCGGGGCAAAAATTCCGGCGAATGAAGATGCCCGATTCATGTGCGTTCGTCTGGTGCCGCCCATATTCTAGGTAATTTATTTTCAAACTCATGCATCCAAATGCCACCCTCTAACCCTCTAAGAGGTACATAAACAATTATTTGAACTTACGTGGAGTACAACAATGAATGAGTTTTGGATACCAATCGTATTATTTATTGTCATTGGTTTGACGATTGCGAGCTATTTATACTGGAATAGTCGTAACCGTGCATCCATCATGGATACCGTCCAGAAAGCCATGGACAATGGCAAAGAATTAACACCCGAGTTATTAATCCAGTTGGGCGCTGCGGTTAATCCAAAGGCACGCGATTTACGCCGTGGTATCGTGATTTTCTCGATTGGCCTTGCCACTATATTATGTAGCCTGTTCTTTGACGATCCGGATGTTGTTTCCGGAATACGCGCGGGTTCCATGTTTCCTTTAATGATAGGGGCTGGTTTCCTTTTAGTATGGAAATTAAACTCCAAGGATTAATCGTCTAATGCTTTCAGACAGGGAGTTGGCCACACGGGTGGCCCTCTCCAATGACCCAGCCGCATTTACCCAGTTGGTGGAACAACACCAGCTGGCGATTCGCCGGTTTTTACGGCGTTTGACGGCGGCTGATTACAGTACAGCTGATGATCTGGCGCAGGAGACTTTTCTTGTTGCCTACAAAAAGCTCGGCACCTGGAGTGGTGCCGGCACGCTCAAGTCCTGGTTGCATACCATCGCCTACCGGCAATTTCTCGATCATGTCAAGAAGCACTCGCGTATGCAGGTGATGGCAGAGGTTCCTCAGGATGGCTTCGATTCACGCCAGGCCATGGATGCGGAAATCCTGGTTCAAAAACTGCTGGGAAAGCTGGGAAAAACAGACCGGACCTGTCTGACACTGGCCTATGCGGCGGGTATGAGTCACTCGGAGATATCCGAAATCGTCGATTTACCCCTGGGTTCAGTGAAATCAAGAATCCACCGGGCCAAACTTAAATTACAGAAATGGTTGGAACAACATGATCATCCCATTCAGACTAAGCAACAGAACCCGACCAAGGAGATTCACCATGCTGGATGAATTACTGAAATATCACCAAACACCTGCAGCCGATACATTTGTCGCAGATGTGATGAAAGGTATAGAGCGTCAGCAGAAAACACGCAGGTTGATCCTGCTTGGGTCCGGCGTGATCGGCGGCTTGTTTGGCGTAGCGAGTGCGGTATTGCTATCTGACTCGATTGCGGGACTGGTTGCCCAATTGGCTGTTGGTGATGCGGCCCTGCCATTGGGCTTGGCAGCAATGTCAGTCGTGGCCTTCCTCGCCTGGTTGCTGCAGGATGAGACCAGAATGACCGTCTGATATCACTGCAAATCAAACCTGTGTATTGCCTTCGGCCTATATATTTTGGCCTATATATTTTTCTGGCGTATTGATTCAAACTGAGCCGCTGAGTTTTAGGTCATCAATGGATCAATTATTATGAATAAAATCATTTCGGCAACCTTGGCGTTGTCTCTCTTCATATCCGTCAATTCATTTGCCGACGATAAAATACTCCCCTACCCCATTTATCAACACAAACTGGACAATGGCCTTAACGTGGTAACGGTTCCGTTTGATTCACCGGGTTTGGTCGCATTTCATATTGTTACCCGCGTCGGTGCACGCAATGAAGTGGAACCTGGCGTCACAGGTTTTGCACATTTCTTTGAACACATGATGTTTCAAGGCACCGACAAATACTCGAAAGCAGAATACGGCGCCGCGCTGAAATCCACCGGTGCTGCGGCCAATGCAAATACAACCCAGGACAGAACTGATTACCACATGACGGGCAATTCGCAAAAGCTGGAACTCATGTTTGAATTGGAGTCTGATCGCTTTTTGAACCTCAAGTACTCAGAACACGATTTCAAAACAGAAGCGGGTGCTGTTAAAGGTGAATACACCAAGAATTTTGCCAACCCTTATAGCCAGATTAATGAAAAACTCTCTGAAACTGCATTTACTACCCATACTTATTCACATACAACCATGGGTTATTTCAAAGACATCGTGGATATGCCAAATCAGTACGAATATTCAAAGAAGTTTTTCGACCGCTACTACCGTCCTGAATACAACACCATCCTGGTCGTCGGCGATGTGACACCGGCGCAGGTGAATGCCCTGTCAGAGAAGTATTTTGGTCAATGGGAACGCGGCAGCTATGTCTCTGAAGTACCGGTTGAGCCGGAGCAAAACGGGACCCGCTATACACACTTGGAAAATGGCAGCATCCCTGCTTATCTCAGCATGAGCTATAAAGGCCCGGCATTTAGCGACTCACAAATTGACATGCCGGCGCTCGATGTACTGGCCTCGATCGTTTTCTCCAATACCTCGGACTTATCCAAAAAGCTGGTCATTGAAGAACAGAAAGTCCGCTTCATTGGCGGCGGTGCGCAGGACAGCAGAGATCCTAGCCTGTTCACTATCCAGGTATCGATGGTAGAAAAAGACGATATGGCCTATGTGATGAGAGAGATCGAAATGGCCATCGCAAAAGCGCAAACCGAGGATGTGGACGCAGCCTTGTTGGAGCGAACCAAGTCCAGCCTGAAGTATGGCTTTGCCATGGGTATCGATACACCGGGGGCGATTGCACAGTCCCTGAGTCACTACATTCAATTGACCGGCGATCCGGAATCCATCAATCGGCTTTATGCGCAGTACGACAAGGTGACGGCCGAAGATCTGAGAATGGTTGCTAACAAATATTTCAAACCGGAACACCTCACTATTGCCACCATCTCGGATGATGAACTGGGAGCAATGCAATGAGAGCTTTAATCAAAAATTCAATTGCAGCCTGCGTGCTTTTTTTCACGATTCAGGCTCAAGCCATCGAAGTCGTCGAGTTAAAGCAAAAAAACGCCAATAAAGTGGTTTTTAAAATCCGCTTCGAAAATGGTTCCGTCGCCGATCCTGCCGATAATAAAGGCCTGACTTTTGCGACCGCAGCATTGATGTCACAAGGTGGTGCTGGAGGTGTCAGCTACGCCGATATTCAGGACAAAATGATGCCCTGGGCCGCTGGATATAGTGCCTTTGTTGACAAGCAGGTCACCACTTTCACGTTTCAGGTTCCGGTAGATTTTGTCGATGAGTTCTACCCGATGGTCAGAAATGTACTGCTCTCGCCCGATTTCAGCGAAAAAGATTTCAGTCGTGTGATGAAGGCACAACAAAACTACGTGGATCAAGTTGTACGCGCCTCATCGGACGAGAATTACAGCAAGTTCGCCCTCGAGGATCAGTTGTTCCGTGGTGGCAATATGCAGAGTCTGAAACAGGGCACATCTGCCTCAGTGAAAGGCATCAGCCTGGATGACATCAAGGCTCACTACCGCAAAGTATTTACCAACAACAATGTCATGATAGGCATTGCCGGAAACTACACAGATGCCATGCTCAGCCAGCTAAAAGCCGACGTCGCAAAGTTGCCAGATACGGAATACCAGGCGGTAGCGCCCTCGAAGGCAAATACGGCCGACGGTATTGAAGTTGAAATCATTGCCAAAGACGGCGCCTTTGGTTCTGCTATTTTTACCGGCACAGCATTGCCAATCACCCGCTCAAATGACGAGTTTGCAGCCTTGATGATCGCCAACTCATGGATCGGCGAGCACCGTAAATCCTACTCCCGGCTGTATAAGAAAATACGCCAGACGCGCTCGATGAATTATGGTGATTACGCCTACATTGAGTGGTACAGCCAGGGCGGCAGATTCCAGTTGCCACCTTCTGGCGTACCACGGAACTCCAATTACTGGTCGATCTGGATAAGACCGGTGCAGATTGCCTCGCAGCTGAAATCACAATACCCGGAGTTGGCCGATGTCAGCATCGGGCACGCGCATTTTGCACTACGCATGGCTCTACGTGAATTTGATCTGTTGATTAAAAACGGCATGACCGAAGATGATTTCGAAGCGACCAAAACATTCCTTCGCAGCTACACAAAGCTGTATGCACAAAGCCCGGCGCAACAATTGGGCTGGTTGATGGACTCCCGATTCTATGGCCGTACCGATTACCTTGCCGAGCTTGATACCCTGCTTAAAAATGTAACTCTGGAGCAGGTAAACACAGCTATTCGACAATACTGGCAGACAGAAAACCTGTTTGTCACCATAGTCACCGACGCCAGCGAAGCGCAGCCCCTGGCTGATAGCCTGATCAACAATACGCCGTCGCCGATGAGCTACTCAAACCTGGTCAAATCCGGCCTGGCAAAGGACATATTGGCTGAAGATGAAGTAGTCGCTGTTTATCCTTTGAACGTTAAAAAGGTCACTATCGTGCAGTCTGCGGATACCTTCAAGTAAGACTGGACGCGGTAACGGTGGCGGGGTTTACCCGTCACCTTGTCGCTTTTTCAGTACTGGTAACAATGATTCCAGCCCCAGGTTTCGGCTTCTAAGCAATACCAGCAAATGGTAGATAAGGTCAGCTGATTCGTTCAGCAACTCCTCGTCATCACCAGCGACTGCAGCCAGCGCAGTTTCCACACCCTCCTCGCCTACTTTTTGCGCGATACGTTTGATGCCGGCTTCAAACAAGCTGGTGGTGTAGCTGCCTGTGGGGCGTTGTTTTTCGCGTTCTGC
>SMVB01399128.1_pt1 | contig 13020 bp, 9 predicted proteins | sample 2456461 | NCBI WGS metagenome assembly SMVB01 (sample SAMN11095934, study PRJNA526329) | marine sediment metagenome | biome: Marine sediment; feature: Surficial sediment; material: Deep marine sediment; isolation source: Hadal surficial sediment | place: Pacific Ocean | collected 2014-05 | depth 0-1...
CGCTCTCGGTCGCATCGGCTCGCCCGCGGCGCTTCCCGAGCTGAAGAAACTGACCCGCCGCTTGATTCTGTTCCGCGGACGCCGCGTTCAGGCCCGCGACGCCGCCGCCTGGGCCGTTGCCACGCTGCACGGCGAAATGACTGGCGAAGCTCCGGAGGCTCGCATGCCCAAACGACACGACGACGAGGAAGAACGCGGCGTCGACGGGGGCGCCGCCTGACATGTTCGCCGATCGCAAGGAATTCAAGGAGGTGGCGGCTGCGCTGCTAACAGGTCAACGCTCCCTGGCTCTCTATCCCCCCGGCCACCCACACATCAAGACCGCGCTAGAGGACTGCTTTCGCGTTCTGAGGACGTTGCTGCAGAGGGAGCGTCAGATCCCGATCGTGCTCGCGGGCAACGAGTTTGTCGTCGGCGACCTGCAGATCCCGATCGCCGGGGAGGCCTTCGAGGAGCTCGCCAAGTCGCTTCGCCACGCCGGCATCGAGAAGTTGATCTTCGTTGAGGGCTTGCGATCGTGGGAAGTACGGGCACTATTGCGCGCCCTGAACATGGACGAAGACGCGCTCGAGGGCGCCGGCGGCGTCGAAACGTTTCTCGCCGGCGAGGAGGTCGAACACATCGTCGCCACCCCGCTGGCGCTCGAGTCGAGCGACGACGAGGTGCCCGACATGCTGGTCCGCGCCTGGGAAACCTATACCGCCGGACTGCGGGTCATTCGCCGGCTGCGACAGGGCTACAGGAACTCCGGGCGGCTGGAGAACCTCGACGAGACCAAGGAGTTCGTCCGCGACATCGTTGAGCTCGGCGCCCAGCAAACACGTCCGCTTCTCGCACTCCAGTCGCTCAAGGTCCACGACGAGTATTCCTTCACCCACTCGATCAATGTCGCCACCTTGACGCTCGCCATCGCGCAGGGGCTGAATTTCGGAAAGTATGACCTGCACGAGGCGACGCTGGCCGCGATCCTCCATGACATCGGCAAGGAAGGGGTCTCAGGCGACGTTCTGCGCAAGCCGGGCAGCCTCAACGACGCAGAGCGGAAAGAAATGGCCGACCACAACCTGATCGGCGCCAAGATGCTGGCGACCACCGACGGGGTCGGCGATCTGGCGACGATCGTTGCCTACGAGCATCATCTGGCCCGGGATCGCACCGCGCCGAGCGCCGCCAAGTGGCGCCTGCACCTCGTTTCCGAGATCGTTACCATCGCCGACGTATACGACGCCCTGCGCTCGACGCGACCCTACCGGGGCGAGATCCCGGCCGATCGCGCCATGGAGATCATGCACGAGGAAGCGCCCACGAAGTTCAACCCCGACCTCTTTGCCGGCTTCGCCAAGCTGGTCGGCTATTACCCGCCCGGGATCTGCGTGCGCCTCGACAACAACGAGGTCGGGATCGTGTACCGAACCAACCCCGACGCCCTTCGCCAACCCGCGGTCCTGGTTGTACACGGTGCCGATGGGACAAAGTTGAGCACGCCCCGCCGTGTCGACCTGGCACACTCGAACGGCGGCGAACATCCCGCCGTCGCCGAGGTGCTGACGGCGGACGACGCCAGCGTCGATCCATTCGACTACCTCTGACGGGAACGAACGGTCTGGGTAGTGCCGTTTCGCATCGCGGTGATCGACACGTTGCCGCCGTCCCATAGCAAGCGCAGACCCTCACGGTCGCGGATATCGATGCCCTGGTCGTTGACAAACACCGCCGGCAGGTTCGGCCCCGCGTAGATCACGACCTCGCCCGTGTCGGCGTCGTACTCGAGGCGATCACCGCGTCCTGTGCCTAACGGGTCGCTCATCACGACCTGGGTACGAGCCGCGCCCGCGCCCGCGCGAACCTCCATGGAGTCCCAGCCACCGTCCTCGAGGAAGTGGATGACCAAGAGGGCGCCACCGATCGTCCGTCCGCCCTCCCCTGCCGTCTGGATGTTGGCCTCGCCGGCGAGCCGCAACTGCAGCGCCGCGCCTTCCCTGAAAACCACGAGGCGGTTGCCCGTGAGCAACACGTCTTGGGACGCCATCTCGTCCTCGCCGCCGGCGCGCGGGCTCGCCAGGCTCGCGAACACGTTGCCGATCGCTCGCAACTCGTTCGCCCCCGGCAAGATCTTGATTTCGTCGGCGCGCAGCAGCCGCGCACCGTCTCCCTCCCATACCCTGGCGTTCCCCTCGAAGGTCAAGGCGTTGTTATCGCTGACGTGGACCGATTCGGCTGCTGCTTCGATCTCTGTCGCGTTGCCGAATAGCGCCCCCAACGTGCGGATCACTTCGCCCCGAAGCTGGGCGCTGACGCCACCAAGTAGATCGACCCCGCCTGCCGCCCGCAGCCAGATCTCGTCGGCCTCGACATCGAACTCATCCGAAAGAAAACGCGGCCGCGGCACACCGTCGAGCAGCCAGTCGCCGCTGCGGGGTTGGTACGCGCCGCGGCCGGCGCTGACATCTCGGCCTTCTCCGGTATGGCGAACGCCGGCGGGCCATTCCGCCGTCGCCAGGGCGCCGTCCCGGTAAGCGAATCGCGCCTCCGATCCGCGAAAGCGGAGTGGCTCCGAGCCATCGCCCGCCAGCTGGATTTCGACGTTGCCGATCGCATCGAGCTCCTCCGCACCAGCGACACCGGCGGCGAGGACATCGGCGCGAATGTGCTCCAATCCGCTAGCCGGTGAGGCCGGAAAAAAATATGCCTCGCCGCACGCCATGATCGACCCCGTGGCGCCGCCGCACGCCGCGCTCGGCGACCCGGATGCCTCCCCCAGGGCGAGCTCGAAACCATCCGCCCGCAAGACCCCAGCCGTGCCGAGCTCGAAGCGAGGCCGGGGCGAGTCCGGCTTCGAGCTCACGCGTAGGCGGCCGGCTTTGCCGTCGACGATGTCGACGACGATCAAATCCCCCGAGGCGACATGCTCACCCGGCGAGCCGGCGGCCAGCCACACCGCGCGGGCGTTACCTGACGCCGCGATCGAGCGCACCGCGGCGGCGTTGGCATCAAGACCCATCGTCACCTGATCGCCCACGAGCTCGGCGCCTGGGAGCTGTATCGACGGGGCGCCGCGCAACGTCAGCTCGGCGCCGCCGGCGTCGTACAGAATCTCGGCGGCTGAGCCCTGAAGACCGAGCACCGCGGCCATGGGATCGCTTGCATCGCTCCACAATCTCACCGCGCCGCCGAGCTCCGGGCGTTGCGACGACGGATGCGGGCGCGACAGCCGAGCCACCCCCGTCTCCGGGTCGTAGCGCAACGCGCGCGACTCGATCACCAACCCGCCGGCGCTCAACAACACCCCCTCGTCGGTCGACAACCGGCCGCCCCGATACTGGAGCCCCTCGGAGGTGAAGGTGACACCGCTCGGCAGCATGGCGGTAACCATCACCCGCGGCTCGGATCCGCCGGCCTCCTCGGCGAACAGGTCGATGCTCTCGAAATCCTCTCCGTCGACCGGCACTTTATGGGGCACCGCCACCATCGTGTGAGCGGTGAGGCGTGTGGCCCTGGGTGCATCGTCGCTCGTGCCGTCCGCGACGAGACCGCCGCCCTCCCCGGCGGAGGTGTAGATCACAAGGCTGACGTTGCCCGAGAATTCCTCGACCTCACGGCTCTCTCCGGCGATGTCGCGAAACCTGCGTACGCGGTGGTCGGCGCGAAGGTCGTAGAGATTCACCCCGTTGGCGATCGCGGTGACGGTCGGCGCCCTGGTGTCCGAGATGATCCCGGGCTGCGGAGCGACGGCGTCAGTGACGCCGACCTCGGGCCGCCGCTCCCACGAGGTCCACACGACCACCAAGACGAGGGCGCCCAGCACCACCATCGTCGCCCGAACGATTGTCCGGGCGCTCATCGACGACCTGACGACCGTTCGGGCGCCCATCTCAGAACTCGGCCACCAGGGCCCCGGCCCAGCCGAATCCGTCGCGATCCGGCCTCCAGAACCCCGCCAGGTCGGCGCGCATCCGTTCACCGCCCAACCCTACGCCGAAGGTATACATTGGTCTGCGGTCGATCGCCTGCAAGTCGGACAGCAAGCCGCCGCGCAACGCTACGCTGTCGCCGCGCCATTCGATGCCGCCACCGAGCTCGCGACGCTTCCGGGCGCCGTCGACGAAAACATCCGTCGACAGGTCGAGATCGAGGGTGAGCGTCACCCGCGGATGGGGCAGCAACATGCCGCCGACACGGATCTGCCGGGGCAAGCGGAACACCTCGGGCGACGCGGGCACGTCCTCGGCGCCACTGGCGAGCACCGGAGCGTTGAGATTCTTGACCACGGCGCCGACGCGAAGCTTGGAGGAAGCCATGAACAGGACGCCGAGATCGGCGGTGAACACCGTGTCCTCCGCCGCCACGGCGCCGCCACGGGCGCGGCCGGTGAGCTCGCCGGACGTCAGGTCGGCCGGCACCAGGATATCCAACGGAACCCCATCGAAACGGCCTTGCGCCTGCACGAGCTTGGCGCTCGCCCCGAAGATAAGGCGCCCCTTCATGAACGGATGCGCAGCACTGAACTGATACTCGCGCGTCCGCAACGACGCCACGTCGATGTGGACGGCACCGTCGACGAAGCGCGAGACCTCATCGGTATAGGTGATCTGCTGGAATGCGCCGCCGAAGCGCACCGATACGACATAGATACCGAATGCGCGCTCGCCAGCGAGCCCCGAGCTACCGGACACCAGCGTCGCCGCCGCCTCCGCGGCGGCAAACTTCGCGGAGAAACCACGGGCGACGCGAAGCGATTCGACCCAGCGCCCCCCTTCGAGCGGCAAGCTGCCGAGCGCGATCGCCGCCTCCCTGCGTCCGGATACCCAGAGACCGGCCGGATTCCACTGCAGCGCCGCGTAGCCGTCGGCCACGGCGACGTATCCGCCCCCCATCGCCAGGGCGCGAGGATCGACCTTGGCCAGGTTCTGGGCGTACGCCGGCGGCGCAACGAGGAGCAACAGAAGCAGGACAACGGCGAAGACCGGCGCGCGGGACTCGATAGGATTCACTCTCGCGGCGGGCGGTGCTTTTCGATTTCCTCGTGATAGTACTGCCTGTAGAGGATCTCCCACTCTTGCCCACCTTCGGGGAAGCCGCGCTTTTGCGAGGAGATCTTCCGACGCACGAGCTCGTCGACCATCGCGTCTCGCTTGACCTCCTCGGTGATGATCTTCACCACTTCGAGGCGAACGACGTTGGCGTCCTTGTACAGACGCACGCCGAAGTCGTCTTCGAGGGCGTCGACGACCTGTTTCGAGAGATGGTTGATTTTTCCGCGGGAGAGGCGCATGAATTAGAGGATGATGTCGCGTTCCTTGGCGAGCCTCGCCTTGATGACCTTGAACATCTCATGGTACTCGACGTCGGCGCGGCGTATGCGGTCCATGTGCTCCCGCATCAACTCGCGCACTTCGTCGTTGAGCTTGTCCTCGACGCGCAACTCGTCGGAAATCACCTGCCGCACGAGGAGTTCGGTCTCATCGGCGTCTTCGACGTCGAAGTACGCGCGCTTGACGAGACCCCGAACGATGCGGTTGGCGATATCTTCGATCTGCTCGCTGTTCAATCGCATGTCGAATACGGCCCAGTAAAAGCACTACAGGACGTTTCGCCGATGCTAGCACGGTGGAATCAGCGCGCCACCTTGACCGGTGTGGAGGCGGCCTGCAAACCGATGCCGAAGTCGACGCGGAGCCGGTAGTCGCCCGTATCGAGGTCGGGGATGCGCGCCCTCGCGAGCAGCGGGCCATCGAGACCGCCGAGCCAATGGACTTCTTCGACGGCAAGGACCACGGTCGAACCATCGGGCGTCTCGAGCTGTATCACCAGAGCGTCGAGATCGGGTTCGGCGCCGCTCATCCAGGCGAGGACGACCAACGGCCCACCGCTATCGAACGTCGCGTCATCCGACATCAAGACGGCCACCACGGACTCATCGGTCGGATCGAGCGGTAACGCCGCTTGACCGACGATAATCGCGACCGCAGGCGCCGCGGTGACTTCGACGGCCTGCGTCCACTCGGCATCGGTCGCGGCAAGCGGGTGCGACACGGTCAGTTCCGCCTGGTATTCGCCCGGCTCGACCGCCACCGTGACCGAGGTGGTGAACGACCCGTTGCCGGCAGCCAACAGCTCCTCTTGCCCGAGGCGGATCCGCCACGACTCCGATGCCCGCGCCACGCTGGCGCCGCCGCTCGACAACACGGTCAGGCTCGCCTCGAGGACGGCGACAAACTGGTCGCCGTCGGGCTGGAACAGCAGGTCGCCGAGCCTGACCCGTACCGGTACGGACACCGTGCCGCCACCGCCGACGTCGGCCCAGACGTCGAGAGGAATCTCCACCGGCAACGTTCCCTCGGTGATCTCCCGCACGTAGGAGGCCGACGACGCACTGGTCTCGAATTCCAGACGGGAATCAATGATACTGGCGTCGCGCGTATACTCGAACGCCAGACGGATGTTGCGGTCCCAGACACCGGCGCCCCACTGGTAGTCGAAGATCTCATAGCGGGCGATGCTCGTCGAAATGAAGTAGACGAGGAACTCACCGCTGACGCCCCGGAAGGCGAGGCTGCTCCCCAGGGCGGAATAGCTCCATATCTCGAATTCCGCCGGGCCGGCGCGGCCGAAGAGCTCCGCCTGGGTTCGACGAGACACGTAACCGGCCTCGCCGAACATGATGTGGACCCGTCCACGGTCAGACTTCCAGCCCTTCGGGATGCCACGATACTTGCGGTTGGACTCGGCGACGTTCTCGTAGAACGTTTCCATGAACCTGTTGCCGATCTGTCGACCGTCGGGATCACGCCGGGCCCAGAACCATTGGATGAAGTCCTTGCGCTGCTCGGTATCCTCCAGGGTCTTCCAGATCTCACGCTCTTCGTTGGTCAGAAAAACCTCCGCCGGCCCATCCGCCCAGTTGTCGATCCAACTCTCGTAGAGACGCCTCGCCTCGCCGGCCTCGGTCGGGAACTTATTTTGCGCCGGGTGACCGGCGGCGGGGCCGGCCGCCAGCCCGGCGACCAGGAGCGTTGCCGCAACCAAACGAAGCGATCCAGCACGGTGCGGAAGAATTGGCGCGGGTACCGTTGTACTTTTCATGGCGTTGCTCGTCGAAACGTCGTCGGTGAACTGCTTCCCTACGAGTCTACCGGGAAGGCACTGAAACGGTAAGGAACCCGCGGCTCGCACCGTCGCCTTGCCCTCGCGTGGTGCCGCAACGTATCGGCCTTGCCGGCTCCCGGATGCCGTGGTAATCAGCTAGCAGGCGCATCACATTTCCCCCACGGCCGGCTACCCAAGATGAGCGCAGACGCCCTCGAGACTGTCTTCAAAAGGATCGCGAGCGGCCGCCAACAGGTTGTGGAAGACCTCCGCCGGCTGGTCGCGATTCCCAGCATCGCCGGTCACGCCGAAGCCTGTCGCGACGCCGCCGCGACCACCGCCGAGCTCTGTGAGGCCGCCGGCTTCCGGACCGAGGTCTGGGACGGCCCCGGCGCGCCGGCAGTCTTCGCGGAGATCTCGGGGCCGAGCGGCAGCCCGACGGTCCTGTTCTACGGGCACTATGACGTGCAGCCGGCCGAACCTCTGGAAGAATGGACGACGCCGCCGTTCGAACCCACGATCCGTGATGGCGCCCTTTTCGGACGCGGCGCAGGCGACGACAAGGGCCAGTTCCTCGCCCACATTGCCGCGGTCAAGGCGCTCGACGAGACGGTCGGCTGCCCGCTCAGCGTGAAGCTATTGATCGAAGGCGAGGAGGAGATGGGCAGCCCACACCTCGAAGAGATTGTCGCCGCCAACGCCGACCGGTTGGCGTGCGATGTCACGATCACCGCCGACGGCCCGTACCATGCCGACGGCACCCCGCTGATCATCTTCGGCGTGCGCGGATTGCTGTTCATGGACGTCGCCGTCGACGGCGCTGCGCACGACCTACATTCGGGCAGCAACGGCGGCATCGCACCGGCGCCGGCACGCGAGTTGGTGGCCGCCCTGGCGGCGATGTGGAACGAAGACGGCTCGGTCGCCGTTCCTGGTTTCTACGACGACATCGTGGCGCCGACCCCTGCCGAAGGTGAGCTCGCCGCGCGACTCCCCTACCCGCAGCCGGCCCGGCCCGACGATGCGGCTGATCCGTCCTCCACGCCACCATGGCACCGCTTGATGTTCGAGCCCAACCTCAACATCGCCGGTCTCGCCAGCGGCTACTGCGGGGCGGGCCTCAAGACGGTGATCCCACGCCGTGCCGGCGCCAAGATCGATGTGCGTCTGGTCGCCGACCAGGATCCCGACAAGGTGTACGCTTCGCTACGGCGTTTCCTCGAGCTGCGCGGCGTCCGGGTATCGCGGCTCGCGGCCGTGCCGCCGTCGCGAACGCCGATCGACACACCGTTCACCGCGCCCGTCGAGCGCGCCATCGAGGCATCCTGGAACATCCGCCCCCGGCTCCAACCCCGGCTCGGGGGCACCACACCGGACTTCGTGTTTACCCGGACGCTCGGCGTGCCGAGCCTGTTGGTACCCTATGCTCCAGCCGACATGCGCCACCACGCCGCCGACGAACATTTGCCGCTGGAGGTACTGCACCGCGGCGTGCGAACATCGGCAGCGATCTGCTCGGAGCTCTCCACGTTGCCGAGCCGCGACCACCCTCGTTAGCAACAACGGCTGGAACTGACGGTCAGCGGGGCCCGCAGAGCGCGATCACGTCGGGGAGCGGGAACGGCGGCGCCAGGGTCCTGACCAGGGCGTCGGCGGCCACCGCCGCAGATCCGCAGGCGGCGGCTGGAACCGACGCCAGCGCCATCGGACCGCCGGCCGCAAGATCGGCCAACCACCGAGTCGCCCGGTGCAGCGACGGCAGCGATGCCAAGAGAGTTTCGAGGTCGTCGAGCCGAGCGGACAAGCCGATGTCGACGCGACCCTGAAGCGCCGTCTGGGCGCCCGGAATCCAACCCACCATCTCGCCGTCAAAGACACCGACGTACCACCAACCCGCTTGACCGCCGTCAAACGTCTGCGGCGCCATCACGACGTAACCGGATCGCAGTCCCACGGTCGCTTCGGCCCGCACCACAGCCGGCCAGGCGCTTGGTACCTGGTCCTCAGCGCTGAACACGACAAGGCCCGTCCCCGTCCCGATCGCCCGCAAAGTGACGTCGAACGCCGTTTCCGGGGCGCGCTCGACCAAACGGTTGAGGATCTGGCTCAGCACCGCCGACTGCAGTAACCCGTTGGCGGCCCGCAGGGACGCCGCCGACGCCAGCCCGCTGAGCTGGCCGATCGTCACCGGGTCGCTTACGACGACCTCGAGCGACCCGGACAGCGCGTCACCGGGCGGTCGCCAGCGCACCGCCGCCACCCGCAACCCTTCGCGCACGACGCGGCCACCCGGGCTCTGGTCCGAAACCCTGTCAATAGCCTGCAGCAGCGACCACGCCAGCGCGCTTGGCACACGCCGTTCAAAGACGCTCCAGCCCTGGCGCGCGGCCGCATCGAGCGTCTCGACGGCGTCGTGGTACGCGATCGGCGGCAACATCGAGCCCCGCGCCACCTGCTCCAACGCTGCCAGGCGGTTGAGCTCCGCGTGCAGCGGTTCCGCCCCCGCAACGAGACGCGCGTCCGGCACCCGGCCGGCGCCGATCACCACCGCCAGGGTCCCGTAGACACCGCCACCCCAAGGCACGTCCACGGCGTGGACCGGCACACGTGGCGCCATGACGGTGACCCGGATCGAGAGCGAATCGAGGTCTGACGCCTCGAAGGGGCCCGCTTCGAGTACCTGGCCGGGCACTTCGAAGCGCGCCGTCCAGGGACCGACGTCCGGGTCCAAGAAGATGCGTCGAAACGCCGACGGCCGGCGCCACCGCGCCGGCAGCCGCGACAGCCCGAGTCCCCGGGCGATCCGCCTCAGCGCCTCAGTTTGTTCGGCCACCAGTGCTTCGGCAAGCTCCCATAGCTCTACGGCATCTCTCGACTGCGCCGCAAACCCGAGGCGTACCGTTTCGCCGACCACCCGGGACGCCGATAGCTCGACTTCAGCGACCGACAGATCGCCGCGGCGGAGCTCGAGCCGGACGCGGGTAAGCAGCTCCGGCGGCAGTTGGTCGTGCCATTCTGACGCTGCGGTAACGGGCTGCCCGGCGTCAGCATCGACGAACGACGGGTCGAGATCGACCCATTGCCCATCTCGTTGCGCCTGTACCCACCAATGATCGGCGGCGCCCTCGAGCCAGCGCGGCCATGGGTCACCGGGCTCGGGAGCCGCCGGCGTGGCGGTGCCGACCACCAACCGCGCCGCACCGGTCCAATCGAGCCGGCCGCGCACCAAACGCGTCTCGACTCCACGCGCCTCGAACAGGGCGGCCAGCAGCAGTGCTTGGTCGATCGCGTTGCCGCCCCCCGATTCCAACGTCCCTCGCGCCCCACGCACACTTCCGCTATAGGGGACGTAGCCGATCGCCCCCTGGACGAAGAATAACGGCGCCTCCCACTCGGCCGGCAGGCGGGCGGCCGCCGCCGCGATGGTGAGCACCGTGCCCGCCACCGGACGGGCGAGATCCGCGGCGACGCTGCCCACATCCACGCGCTCGAAGAACGAGCGCAGGGCGCGCAACTCGTCGACGTGGACCGGCCTCCTCAAGTCCTCGAACCGGCCGGCGACGTCGGTGTCTTGTGACGGGATCGAAGACGCGGCAGGGCGCTGCGCGGCACCGGTTGCCGGCCACGGGGCGACGACGAAACCCGTCAAGAGGGCGAGAACGACCGCGCGCGCACAAAGCATGGATGAGAAAGTAGTGACGGCACCGCGAACTGTCAATCGGTCACCGGCCACCGCCAGCCCCCTGCTACACTGCCGCCATGCGATGGTTCCCAAGCAGGGTGCTGAACAACTCTGCTGCGCCGGTCACCGCCCTGCTGATCGCGGTTGCCGTCGTCGCGGCCTGCGTGCCGCCCGCTTCCGACGACCCCGAGCTCATCCTCACCGGCGGCGTCATCTACCCGCTCGACGCTACCGACGATCCTGTGCCCGCTCTGGCGATCCGCGGCGACCTGATCTTCGCTCTTGGAAACAACGACGAGATCCTCCAGCTCGCCGGCCGATATACGCAACAAATGAACCTCCAGGGCAGCGTCGTGCTGCCCGGGACGTACGACGCTTGGATCGACCTGGAGGCGTTGGGGCGCTGGAGCGCGGCGGCGCTCGACCTCCGCCGCGCGTCGAGTATCGAGGAGGTCCAGGCGATGGTCCGCAACGCCGCCGGTACGACCACTGCCGGCGGCTGGATCATCGGCTGGGGATGGGACGAAAACGACTGGCCTACGCCGACGCTTCCGGATAGCAGGGCGCTCGACGCCGTGACCTCCGAGCGGCCGCTTGTGCTGTTGCATCGCAACGGGCAAATCGCCTGGCTCAACGGCGCCGGCCTCGCGGCTCTACCCGACCCTGACCTGGCGGACGATGGCGGCGGCACCGTCACGCGCCGCCCCGACGGTATCGTCACCGGCACCGCCCTGGCAGCCCTCGCCGACCTGCTCGCCGGCGACCCGGCCTCGCGCGCTGAATGGCTCGGCGACGGAGCGCGGCATGCCGCCGGCCGCGGCGTCACCCATGCCGGCACCACACCCGTCGACGCGACGACCATCGAAACCCTGCTCGAGCTCGAGTTCCGCGGCCTGTTGCCGCTGCGTGTCGACGTACGCCTGACGCCGGAAGCGGCATTCTTGTATCCGGGAAGCGACATCGCCGGGCGCGTTCAGGGGAGCACCCTCGTCAGCGTCACCGCCGTCGGCCTGCGGCTCGACGGGCCGCTGGCCTCTCGGCTCGGGGCGCTCGCCGCCCCGTACGAGGGCAGCACCACGACCGGACTACGGATCGACGACGCCGCGGTTGCCGCGGCCGTGGGCGCGAGCATCGAGACCGGATTGCCGCTGCACTTGCACGCCTCCGGTGACCGCGCCGTGATCGCCGCCCTCGATGCCATTGCCGAAACCAACGTCGCCGGAGGAATGATCAGCGGCTTCGATCTCCTCCCCGAAGAGGGCGCGGCGCGGGCCGCCGGACTCCGCGTGGCGATCGCCGCGGCGCGCTTCACCAGGGACGTCTACCTCCTCGATGGGCTTCTCGGCCCGGAACGCGCCGCGCGGGCGCACGCCTGGAGCGACCTGACCGCGGTCGGCGTAGCGCTGAGCTTCGCGTCCGACGCCCCGGCCTACGACCTGCGACCGCTCGGTGCGATGGCGGCGGTGCTGACGCGGCAAGACGCCCGCGGCTACCCCGCCGGCGGCTGGAACGCATCGCAAACGGTGCCGCGGCACCGCCTCGTGCGGGCGCTGATCGGGGCGCGCCCCGGCGGCGCGCCCGGGCTCAGCCCCGGGAGTGCTGCGGACCTCGTGGTGTGGAGCGAAGATCCGCTGCTCGGTGACCCGTCGGCATTGCGCCGTGCCGAGGCCATGCTCACGATCGTTGCCGGACGGGTCGCCTACAGCCGTGCCCGCGTCGAGTTGCCCACGGGCGCCGGCAACTCGCGCTGAGCCCAACGAGGGTGGCCGTGGTCGCCGTGGTAACCTGACGCTTCTCTACTCCTGCCCCGACAGACGTAACCTCATGAAAACCTCCTCGAGAGGCGTATTGCCTCTGATTGCGCTCATACTGCTCGTCGCCGCCGCCTGCGGAACGCCCGACGACCCCGAATTGGTGGCGATCGCGTACGAGCGTGCCATCGGCGGCGGTGACCCGGACACCGCAGTCAGCCTGCTCGACACCGAGAGGATCGCCAGCAGGGTTGAGGAGGAGATCGTCGTAGTAGAGAGTAGCGGCAGGGAATCGTTCCTCGAGGACTCGATCCAAACGCTGCTATGGGGATTGTTTCGCGAAATCCGGCCCACCGACTTCGCCTACACCGCGACACCCGCCGAGATCAACGGCGACGTCGCGGAGGTCGTTGTGACCAAGATCTCACCGGACGGAGCCAGCACAACCGTTGTCGTGCACCTGCGCAACACCGACAACGGCTGGCGGGTCTCCGGGGCTTC
>SMVB01222110.1_pt1 | contig 13017 bp, 11 predicted proteins | sample 2456461 | NCBI WGS metagenome assembly SMVB01 (sample SAMN11095934, study PRJNA526329) | marine sediment metagenome | biome: Marine sediment; feature: Surficial sediment; material: Deep marine sediment; isolation source: Hadal surficial sediment | place: Pacific Ocean | collected 2014-05 | depth...
GGGAACAGGCCAAACCATATGTGGATGAGGAATACCGCCAGGCGCCTGTGTTCGGCAGCCGGGTGGTGGTCTGGGTGCTGGCCCAGCTTCACCTTCTGTTTGCCGCCTTCGTTCTGGCCGTACCCATCTTCGCCATGATCATCGAAGCGGTGGGCTATTTCACTGGGGATAAGAAATACGACAAGCTGGCCTATGAATTCACCAAGCTCATGGCCACAGCCTTCTCCCTGACGGCCACCTTCGGGGCGTTTCTCACCTTTGCTCTCATCGCCCTCTATCCCAAGTTCACCACCTACCTCATGCACGTCTTCTCGCCGACGTTTCTGCCCTACGTGCTGCTGTTCTTCTTTGAAGCGTTGTTCTTCTACAGCTATTACTACGGCTGGGGCAAATTTCATCCCCTCGTTCACCTGGGTCTGGGTTTCATGCTCAATGTGGTGGGCACGGCCATCATGTTCATCGCCAACGGCTGGCTGACATTCATGATGTCGCCGGCCGGGGTGGCGGACAGCGGGGCGGTCATCAATGCCTGGGAAGCCTTGATGAATTTCACCTGGATGCCCATCAATATTCACCGCGTCATCGCCAATGTGGCCTACGGAGGCTCTGTGGCCGGGGCGTATGCCGCCTGGAAGTTCCTGGGTGCCAAGACCGACGAAGAGCGCGCCCACTATGACTGGATGGGCTATATCGGCATGTTCGTGGCCATCTCCGCCTTTCTGCCCCTGCCGTTTGCCGGGTACTACCTGGCCCGGGAAATTTACGCTTTCAATCAGGCTCTGGGCATCATGATGATGGGGGGCGCGTTCTCGTGGCTGTTTATCATCCAGGCCGTCCTCATCGGCTGTCTCTTTCTTGCGGCCAACTTTTATCTGTGGCTGGGCATGGGTCGGATCGAAGGCACGCTTCCGTTCCAGAAGCTGATCAAATGGTTGCTCATCGCCATTGCCGTCTGTTTCGCCATCTGGGCCACACCCCGCTCCCTCATCTCCACGCCAGCGGAGGTCCGGGGTATGGGAGGATCCACCCATCCAATCCTGGGGGCTCTGGGCTTCATGGCGGCCAAGAACACCGCCGTGAACATCATGATTCTCACCACCTACGTGAGTTTCATGCTCTACCGCCGCACCGGCAAACGACCCATCGTCAAGTGGGCCAAATGGGGGAACATCGCCCAGTTCACTCTCTTCGCCCTGGCTTCGGCAGTGGTCATTTTCCTGGGGGTGGTCAGCTACTTCGTTGACGCGGCCACCCGCATTCGTCTGTCGGTCCCCCAGGTTCTGGCGGTTCTGGCGGCCATGGGCGCAATGACCATCATCGACATCTTCCTCCTGCGCGGTGCCGAGAAGACCGGCAAAATTCACTGGGGCAAGCTGCCGCCCATCTCCCAGTACGTCCTCATCTTCATCGCGGTCACGTTCACCTGGCTCATGGGTCTCATGGGGTATCTGCGCTCCGGCCTGCGCATGCACTGGCATGTCTATGGCATCATCCGGGACAATTCGGTGGATGCATTCACCCCGACTCTGGGCTACGCCACCCAGGTTGTCTCGGTGACCGTCCTGATCTTCTTTGTCCTCATGGCCTTCGTCTTCTGGGTTTCAGGCCTGTCGAGCAAGGAGGACTGGGAGCCCAGGTCCTCTACGGCTGAGCCATGAAAATCCCCGCCGAGTTGAAGATTACCGCCCTGGTGGTGGGGACGTGCGCGTTCTACGCCTATGTGGGCCAGCTCGTGCCCCAGAAGGAGGTCCAGCCACCCGCCGAGGTGCTCATCAGCTCGGACATCACCACCGAGGAGATGATCGCCATAGGTGAGGAGATTGCGCAGGGCAAAGGCCTGTGCCTGACCTGCCACACGGTCGGGGAATCCGGCTCACTGCGTTTCCCGGACCTGGCGGGGATCGGTTCGAGTGGCGCCACGCGGATTCCGGAGAAGAGCGGCCTGGAGTACCTTGCCCAGTCACTTTATGAGCCTGACATCTACATCGTGCCCGGGTTCAATCCGGGCATGCCGATGATCGCCAAGCCGCCCATCGGTCTCTCCGATGACGAGATGCTCTGCGTCATCGCCTGGCTGCAGAGCATGGGTAGCGAGGCGACGGTGACCCTGGACACCGAGCATTCCTACAACTCCAGTGCCGCGGAGACCGGATCATGAACCTGTGGGTCGTCCTGCCCATTCTCGCGGTCATGGCCCTCCTGCGTCTCCTGAAGGTGGGGATGCTGACCTGGGTTCTGGCCTGGTGGGGCGCGTTGTACATCGGTTTGCGCTATGGCCTGTCGGCGCCGGCGCCACAGTCGGTGATCACCATGTACATGTCCATCGTGACCCTGTCCCTGGCTGCCTACGTGGGGTCGAGCCGGGAGCGCACGGAAGGTGTGCTGGGCCCCATGATCCGCCTCATGAGCGAAAAGAGGTACACCCCTCTGCTGGTGGCCATCGCGCTGCTCATCCCGGGTCTGGCGGGCTATAACGCCTATCTCGCGGCAGGTCTCAGGGAGGAGCCCCCTTACTTTGGCCGCACGGTCCATCCGGCGCCGCCGCCCAGGATCACGGTGGGAGAGAGTGACATTGACCTGATTCGCGCCGTCAATCCTTATCGCGAACTGGAAGAAACCGACCCGGAAGCGTTCGAGGAGCATGCGGTCGCCGGCAGGAAGGTGTATTACGAGAACTGCTTCTACTGTCATGGCGACGCTCTGGGGGGCGATGGCATGTTTGCTCATGGTCTGGACCCCCTCCCCTCCGACTTCACCGACGCCGGCGTGCTGCCCAACTTCCAGGAATCGTTTTTCTTCTGGCGGGTGGCCAAGGGCGGTCCGGGGTTGCCCGCAGAAGGAGGCCCCTGGGATTCGGCCATGCCCCGCTGGGAGCAGTTTCTCGATGAAGATGAGATGTGGGACGTCCTGATTTTTCTCTATGACTTCACCGACAGGACGCCCCGGGAAGTCGGGGAGTTCGTGAACGAATGAACAGGCACCTCACAGCGATGGCCCTGCTGGTTCTCATGGGCACAGGCGCCGCTGCCGCCGGTACCCTGGATCTGGGCAGCGATGCCCAGCGCGAGGCTGGACGGGTGCTTTACGACAAGTATTGCGCCCAGTGCCACGGTGATACCGGGGACGGCAAGGGCATCGCCGCGGACCGGTTGAACCCCAGGCCCCGGGACTTCACATCGGGCAAGTACAAGATTCGTTCCACCTCCAGCGGCAATCTGCCCACGACCCGGGATCTCATGGACATCATCAGGAAGGGCCTGCCGTACACCTCCATGCCGCCATGGCCGCAGCTTTCAGAGACCGAACTGACCGAACTGGCCTACTATCTGAAGTCGTTCGCGCCTGCGTTCGCAGATCCTGATTTCCTCTCCGAGCCTCTTGACCTTCCTGAACCGCCGCCCTTCACGGAAGACTCGGCCCAGCGAGGCAGCCAGGTCTACACGGAGATCGGATGTGGTCTCTGCCATGGAGAACTGGCCCGGGGCGACGGCCGTTCCGCCCCGACCCTCACGGATGATTGGGGTGATTCCATCCGTGTGGCCGACCTCACCAAGCGCTGGACTTTCAGGGGTGGTCCGCGCCGCAAGGACATTTTCCGGGCCTTCACCACGGCCCTCAACGGCACTCCCATGCCCTCCTACGCCGAGTCCATGAGCGTAGAGAAGCGCTGGGAACTCACCGATTACGTCTGGTCCCTGAGCCCCGGCGACGATCCCGCTTACGACAACGTGCTGAGGGCCAAGAAGATCAGTCGCCAGATCGATTTGCAAGATCTGGACGGCCTTTTTGATGCGGCGGAGCAGGCTTATTTCCCGGTCATCGGTCAGATCATGGAACCCGGGCGGGAATTCCACCCCTCGGCAACCGGCGTCAAGGTGCGGGCTGTCTATAACGAGATTGATCTGGCGGTCGAACTGCGCTGGAACGACATGCGCGCCGAAACAAGTGGCAGCAACGGGCCGGATCTGGAAGTGCCCCGCTTCGAGGATGACCCGGAGCGCGGCGCCTCTGCCGGCACCGCCCGCGTAGAGGGATCCGACGACGAGGATGACTTCTGGGGTGATGAAGAGGAATCATCCGGAGAGGACGATTTCTGGGCCGAGGAAGAGGAAGTATCCGACGAGGACGACTTCTGGGGTGATGAGGAAGCAGAGGCTGATGGCGCTCCCTCGGGTCCCGAAACCGAGTTCTCAGACGCCGTGGCCATTCAATTTCCCTCCCAGGTTCTCAGCGGCAACCGGAAGCCCTATTTCATCTTCGGTGACGGCAAGAGTCCGGTTGATATCTGGTTCATGGACCTGGCCCGCCAGCGGCCCGAGATGTTCGTGGGTCGAGGCAGCAGCGCTCTTGAGTCCCAGGGCATGGGCGAGCTCAGTGCTGTCGCCTCGTTCGACCGTGGCCAGTGGACCGTGGTGTACACGCGACCCCTGCGCGATGGCGGCGTGATCTTCGAGGAAGGAAGCTTTCTGCCCATGGCCTTCTCGCTCTGGGATGGCTTCAACCGTGAGCGGGGCAACAAGAGGGGACTGACCCGCTGGGTCTCTCTCTTCCTGGAGCCGGGCGGTAAGAAGTCAGTCACAGGGCCGGTGGTCAAGGTGGTCCTCCTGACCCTGCTGGGGGAATTCCTCATCATCGGCCTGGTCCGCCGGCGCTACCGAGGCGGCGTGCAGGGCGCCGTCCCCGCAAGCCGGGCCTGAGACCTCAGAGCCTGCTAACCAATGGATTTTGCCTCGTCCCTGAAGAAGCGGTCAGGGGCATTCTCCGGCGGAGTGGAGTCGCACACACCATGGGCGGTTTCTACTTGCCGGCCGTGCGTTTCCTCTTGATGGCTTCCCACTTCCGCCACATCGCTTCCATGGCCTTGTCCAGTTGTTTCCCGCGTTTTTCGGGATTGGAATTGAGGATCTTCCAGGTCACGCCGCGCCAGACCACCTCGTCGGTCTTCGTATCCCAGACATCCATGATGATGGCGCCCTGCTCGTAGGTGGCCTCCAGAGCGGTGCTGCGGCTGTTCCCGGTACGAATGAAGTGGCGGGGATACTTGTAGCCGTAGTCCGAGATATGCACGCTGAGGTCCTCTCCCTTGGCGGCATAGTAGGTCACGTGGAGATCGGGGTTGGCCTTGACCTCCCGGATGCCGCTCCTGATGAACATCACGCGGATCTTGGCCACCGTTCGCTCGTGCAGGGCGGGATTGGACGATGAGAGGGAGTTCTTGGCGGCGTCGACAAAGGAAAAGGTCTTGTAGGCGCCTGGCTTGATGTTCTCGTCGTACTCGATGGCGACCCCGTCGGCATAGGCGGCCGTCGAGAGGAACACCGCCAGGCAGAGGGGAATCATTCTCTTGAGCATGTCCATTTTCCTTGTCGCGGAGTAGGAACCGGCCAGGCCGGGAGCCAGGGCGATTGCACTCAGCATGAGGTTATGCGCAGGGTCGAGCGTCCGGCAACCTCTCAGGCGTGGTCCGGTTGCAGGGATTCGGGAAGGCGAGGGTCCTTGACCGGGATCAGGGCATGCCGGCGCAGGCTCCAGCCGAAGGCTCCCATGAATATCCCGCCGACACCGGCCAGCGCGGCCACATCCAGGAGCCCGAAGTGCGGCCCGTGGTCATACAAGTTGGGCATGACGAGCCAGTAGATGTCCGCCAGGTGCATGAGAAGCATCCAGGCGGCACCGGCCATGAGCAGGCGCGGATTCTCCTTGATCGCCCTCGGCATGAGAAAAAAGAACGGGATCCCGAAATGGCCCACCGCCAGGATCAGGGAGAGGTTGCTCCATGTGCCGCGCAAGCGGTGCAGATACCAGATGGTCTCCTCGGGGATGTTGGCGTACCAGATGAGGAAGTACTGGGAGAAGGCGATATAAGCCCAGAACACCATGAAGGCGAAGAGCAGCATGCCCAGGGTGTGGTAGTGCCCCTTGTGGATCACCTGCTTGACATACCCGGCTTCCTGCAGGAGCCCCACGGCCAGCACTAGGAAAGCGAAGATTCCCACCAGGCAGCCGCTGAAGAAGTAGATGCCGAACATGGTGGAGTACCAGTGGGGGTCCAGGGCCATGATCCAATCGATGCTGGCGAAGGTGACCGTGAAGGCATAGAGGATCAGGCAGGGGCCGCTGGCCGCCTGCAGGCGGCGGGTGATGCGGTGCTCGCCGCTGATGTCCTGGCGGACCGACCGAGAGGCAAACCAGAGTGCGATGGCCGACCAGACAATAAAATAGGTGGCCGCCCGCGCCAGGAAAAAGCCGGAGTTCAGGTAGGGTTCCTTCAGCGCCAGCAGCGCGTCGTCGCCGGGTCCCTCCCACCAGCTAAAGATCTGGCCTGCCCCCCAGGCGATGGGCAGGAAGAGAAGAGCAAAGATGGGCAGGGTCGCCATGGCGTGCTCGGCCAGGCGGCGGACGGACACACCCCAGCCGGCCTTGGTGGCAAAGAGAACCAGCACGAAGAACAACCCGCCCAGGGCGATGCTGAGGAAGAACAGGAAGGCCACCAGCCACGCATAGAGGAATTCCTGCATGTGCCCCTGGGCAAGGAATGCCGACCCGGCCATGCCGGCCAGGCCCAGGGCCAGGCCGATCCAGGGCAACTTGTGCAGCCGGGTGCCGGGTGGGATGGTGAGGCCGTCCTGGTTCAGGTCGAGCATCCGAGTCGGGTTGCTCATCGGAGCACCACTTCCACGTGCGTGGCCCCGAGTTCCCGCAGGAACTCCTGGCTGCCCTCCACATCGAACTTGGGATCCCAGGCCTCGATGGAGATGAAGAAACCATCGTCGGTGACCCGCTGGAACCGCTGGGAGGAAAACAGCGGGTGATGCCACATGGGCAGTTTGTTGAAGGCCAACATGCCGAACACCGCGCCCAGGGCGCCTCCCAGGATGCCGATCTCGAAGGTCACCGGCACGAAGGCCTGCCAGCTGAAGAATGGCTTGCCGCTGATGACCAGGGCGTAGCCCTGGGTGCTGACCCACCACTGCAACACCATGGCACTGGTGGCGCCTGCGAGAGCCAGGGCCAGCACCAGCCACGCCAGAGGTGACTCCTGCAGTCCCATGGCCCGCTCCAGTCCGTGAATGGGGAAGGGTGTATGGGCGTCCCAGCGGGAGTAGCCGGCATCCCGGACCCGGCTGCAGGCGCTGTAGAGCGACCTGGGGGAGTCAAACTCGCCCAGCACGCCATACTCACCTGATGAGGGCAGTTGCGGACTCGGGGAGGCCATCAGGATATCCCTCCGTCAGGCGCCAGGCCGGCGCCTCCCATGACCTTCTCATCTCCTGCGTAGTGAGGATCGGCCGCGGGCAACACGGTCTTGACCTCGGCTGCGGCCACCGTGGGGAGGAACCGCACGAACAGGCAGAACATGGTGAAGAAGAGTCCAAAGCTGCCGATGAGGGTCGAGATATCCCAGAACGACGGCACGTAGTACCCCCAACTGGAGGGCAGGAAATCCCGGTGCAGGGAGGTCACCACGATGACATAGCGTTCGAACCACATGCCGATATTCACCACGATGGAGAGAACGAACAGGATCGGCACGCTGGTGCGGCATTTCCTGAACCAGAACAACTGGGGTGAGACCACGTTGCAGGTCACCATGATCCAGTAGGCCCAGGCGTAGGGTCCCAGGGCGCGGTTCAGGAAGACAAAGGTCTCGTACGGATTGCCGCTGAACCAGGCGATGAAGAACTCCATGGCGTAGGCGTAGCCGACGATGGAACCGGTCACCAGCATGATCTTGGACATGTTCTCCAGGTGACGGACCGTCACGATGTGCTTCATCTGGAAGGCCGAGCGCGTGATGAGCATGAGGGTCATCACCATGGCGAACCCCGAGAAGACGGCGCCGGCCACGAAATAGGGCGGGAAGATGGTGGAGTGCCAGCCCGGCAACTGGGAGACGGCGAAGTCCATGGAGACGATGGAATGGACCGACAGGACCAGAGGTGTGGCCATGGCGGCCAGGAGCAGGTACATCTTCTCATAGTGATGCCAGTGGCGCATGGAGCCACGCCAGCCCAGGGCGAGGAAGCCGTAGATCATGCGCCTGATTTTTGTGGGCGCGCGGTCGCGGATGGTGGCCAGGTCGGGGATCATGCCCACATACCAGAAGAGGAACGACACGCCCCCATAGACGCTCACCGCGAACACATCCCAGAGTAACGGGCTGCGGAAGTTGGGCCAGGTTCCCATCTGGTTGGGAATGGGAAACATCCAGTAGGCCACCCATGGTCGCCCGATGTGAATGCCGGGAAACGTGAGGGCGCACATGACGGCGAAGATGGTCATGGCTTCGGCGGATCGGTTGATACTGGTGCGCCACTTCTGGCGGAAGAGAAACAGGATGGCGGAGATCAGGGTGCCGGCATGGCCGATGCCGACCCAGAACACGAAGTTGACGATGGCGAAGCCCCAGCTCACCGGGTTGTTGAGCCCCCAGATGCCGATCCCTTCCCAGACCAGCCAGCCGATGCTGACGCCGAACAGGGTGAGAAGAGAGAGGGAGATGCCGAAGATCACCCACCAACCGGGCGGTGTCTTGCTCTCCAGGGGACGAGCTATCGCCGCCGTGAGGGACTTGAAGTCGTGACCGCCCAGGATGAGAGGCGCACGCCCGTCTACCGGGTCATAAAGGACGTTGTCCTCGATGGTCTGGGTCAAGAAGAACTCCCTGGGTCCACCTGTTCATCCGTTGGGCGTGACGGGCCGAGACGGGGCATATTACCAGTGGATCATGAGGGGGGCAAGGGAGATAAGATGGTTCAATTAAAGGGTTTTCGGCCGAAAATGCGAGGGGTCGGCATTCTGGAACGGATCTCCTCCAGCACGGCGGAGGTCACGGTCTGGATGCCGGATTTGCGGCAGTGGGACTCGACCGAGCGGGTGACCATGCCCCGGACAAACGCCGGGATCTGCTTCATCCGTTGCCGGGCATCAGCTTCCCACTGGATCGACTCCGTGGCGGATTCGCCGTACTGGACCTCTGGCGCCTTGAGCTCTCGGGCGGCGGGGAAGGTGCCCGGCTGGTGGGTGCAGAGAGGGTCCTCAGCCATGTAGTCGCCGGTCACGCCGTAGGCGCGCGCCCGGCAGCCACCACAGGTGGAGTTGAATTCACAAGCCCCACAGCGGTCGCCCAACGACTTGCGGCGGCGAATGTTGACGAACACCTCTGAGGTGTCCCAGATGGTCCGCAGGCTGGATGTCTTGAGGTTCCCCCCGAAGACCGGGAGATAGGGGCAGGGCGTGACATCGCCATTGGGGCGGATGCCCATGTAGTGGGTGCCGGCCGGGCAGCCACCGGCGCCGCCTGTATACGACTTGAGAAACGGCGAGCGGTCGTCCTTCTCGAAGAGAGTCTTGATGTAGTGGGGCGCGCACTTGGCGTTGGCCAGCATCTTGCCCGCGTATTTCTTCTGGATGAAATGGAGATCCTCGAGCACCCCGTCGTATTGGGCCGGGCTCATATCGCTGGTGAACTGGCCGCGTCCGGTGGGCACGAGAAAGTAGAGATTCCAGACCGATGCCCCGAGTTTCTCGTAGGTGAAATCTGCAATTTCCCGCAGTTCGTCCACATTGTGGCGTCCCACGGTGGTCTGCACGATGAACGGCAGCCCGGCCCGGTGGAGTACTCCGGCACCGTTGACGGTGTTCTGCCAGGCACCCTTGACCTGGCGAAAGGTATCGTGCCGCTCGGGGTCGAGGGCATCCAGGGAGAGGGCAAGGCCCCGCACCCCTTCTTTCTTGAGCAGTCCCGCCAGGTTCTCGGAGATCTTCACACCGTTGGTGCCGACCACCACCCAGAGATCGCGGGCGGCAGCATAGCGGATGATCTCCAGGATGTCGCGGCGCAGGAGCGGCTCACCGCCCGTGAGGATGATGAGGCTCTCGGGCCCGAATTTGACGATATCGTCGATGACGGCGAAGCATTGCTGCGTGGTCAGCTCGCTGCGGTCGGAGAAATTATCGGTCTCGACCTGCGGTCGCGGGCCTGCGTCCAGGTAGCAATGCTCGCACGCCAGATTGCACCTGTAGGTGAGATTCCAGGAGATGACGTAGGGGCGTTCGAAGGTTGAGGAGGGCATGTCAGGTCACATCCCGAAGAAGTCCTTGGCCTGGTCCAGCACCTGCTCATCCACCTGGGAGAAACCGTTCTCGCGGGCGTATTTTTCGATGCCGGTCCGGGCCATGGCGCGCACGAAGGAGGGGATGTTGCCCAGCCTCTTCTCGGCGGCGGAGGTCCATACAAAGGCCGTGGAATCGTCCCCGCCGGCGCTCATTTCCTCCGCCATGCCGGAGAATGGGCAGCCGCTCCCTTCGGCCCCGGCCGCCTTCTCTTCGGCGCCGGTGGGACCGATCTTCACGCCCAGAGACTGGACCAGTTGCGTCTCCATGGGGTTGGTGAGCATGGCCATGGTGTGGAAGCACTCGGGACACTCGTAGACCACCGAGATGGAACCCCGCTCGGGAGGTGAGGCCTGGGACATCTTCATGGGCGAGTCACACGGCACACAGAGAAATTTCATGATGTTTTCTCCAACTCCTGAATCAACCTGGACGCGATGGATCGGGTCGCGGCGAGAGCCTCGCTGGGTGAGTCGGCAGGCATGGGCTCACCGGCATCAGAGAGGGCCGCGAGCTGGGGGTCGAAGGGGACACTCCCCAGGTGGGTGAGACCCAGGTCTATGTCATCTGCCGTGGGGAAAAGCGGCTTCACCTGGCCGCAGCCGGGGCAGAGATAGCCGCTCATGTTTTCGATATAACCCAGAATTCTGTTGGGGGCGCGCCGTAAGGCAGACACTGAGCGGGAGACGACACCCCGGGCCAGGGCCGATGGCAGGGTCACCAGCACGAAGGCCGTGCCCTCACCGAAAAACTCAGCATACTGAAAAGTTCGTTCGGCGCCGGGAGGAAGATCGATCAGGAGAAAGTCGAGGTCACCCCATGCCACGGTGGCCAGCAGGTCCGCGAGGGCAGCAAATTCGCGGGTGGATCGCCAGATATGGGAGTCGCCCTCGGCGACCGAGTCGAACTCCAGGGACTGGGACTCGGGGATCATGGTTCCCATGGAAAGGATACCGATGCCGGCCCGGCTGGCCGGAACGCTCAGGCCGGCAGGACCGGGCACCAGGGGTGCATGGGACAGCCCGCCAAGACGTGCCTGGGAGGGGCCGTTGAGATCGGCGTCCAGGATGGTGATCCGGGACCCGCCGGCGCGCAAAGCCAGGGCGATCTGCATGGTCAGAGTACTTTTCCCCACCCCTCCCTTGCCGGAGGCGATGGCCACCATGTGGCGCACTCCGGACAGGTTTTCTTTGATGCGGGCGCGCTGGCGGGCCACCTGCCCGAGAACATCGGAGCCGCCGTCGCCGGTGATGTCGAAGTAACTCTTCATGCGTGTTCCCGTCAGGCCTTGGCCGCCGTGGCCATGTATCGTGTGTAATCTCTCGCCCGCTGGAAGCCCCAGGATTCGACCTCCTGAAAGTCGATCTCCTCGGGAGAAATTCGGGGGAGGATGACCCGCGCCCCGTCCTGTCCGGCAAGCTGCCGCACAAGGATACCCAGGAGCGCGCCCGGCTGCTCACCCGGGGCGCGGCCCAGAGCTAAGACCTCCAGGGAGCCGTCCCCGGGGTCCGTGGCGTACAGCAGCCAGGCCTCGATGCGCAGGTCGGAGACCACGGCCAGCCCGAGGAGCCGCTCCTGCCGGTTCTCCAGGGTCTTCAGACTGCGCCACCAGGAGGGCTCCTGCCCGGGGTTCAACTCGCCGCTCTCGCGCAGGTCACCCAGACTCACCGCGGTGACCAGGTCGCGGTTCCCGGCCGGGGCCGGGACTCCTTCCAGGACGAAGTCCGCGTAAGTGGTACCGGCGGTGTAGCCACAGGCCGAGAAGAAGTCGCGGCCGGTCTTCCAGGGATCAGGAATCTCGGCTATCAGGGTTGGAGGGCCCAGGATGGCCAGCTTCTGGCTCAGGGAGTTCAGCAGATGGCGCCCGTGGCCGGCGCGCTGGTATTCGGAGGTGATGCCCAGGCGGTAGATCAGCGTGCCACGGTCCCGCTTGGCGGCCAGCAGAACACCGATGGGCTTGTTGTCCTCCATGGCCACCATGCAATTGCTGCACCAGAGGTTCAGGTCGTGGACGGTTTCCTTGAAGCGCTCAACAGTCAGCAGAGGTTCATGGGGAAAGTGAACCGCGTAGCAATTGTTGTACGCCTCCACCAGCAAAGGAACATCGTCGGTACGGCAGAAACGGTAGGCCGCCATGTCCTCAGGACTCAGCTTCCCCGCGGGCTATCTGGCGCATGGCCGACATGACACCCACTTCATTCATGGGCGTGGGCATCTCCCGGTTCTCGTCCTTCCGGGTCCCGCTGTTGGACGACTTGCCGGCGGCCTTCTTTCCGGCCTGTTCCTCAGCCATCTCCTGTCGGGATATCTCGGGTTTCGCCTGGTAGCTCTCGACCATCTGAGCCATGAGTTGACGGCTGTATTCGATGCCCGCTTCCACGACCTCCAGGGTGATGGCAGTGATCCCGCGATCGGCTGCCACCTTCTCGATGCGGTCCTGTGTGCGGTTGCGCATGAAGCCTGCGGGCACCCGGAAGACACGCTGAACAGCATCTTCGGACCACGTGCAGGTGGAGAGAAGCGGATTCTTCTTCGCATCCCGGGCGATGAGTGTCTTGCCATCGACCTCAAGGGGCGGTGTGGCAGGCGTTGTCCCGGTCTCCTCTTTCCGGGTCTTCGCCGGCAGGACCAGCGGCTTGCCGGACTCTTCCTCGATGGTCTTCCGGGCAAATTCCAGGGTGATGGTGTTCATCTTGCGGATGCGGGCCATCTTCTCGATGCGGGCCTTGGTACGGCGCCGCTGATAGGCATTGTCCATGACCCACAGGCCGCGCTTGGCATCTTGAGTCCAGCGTAGCTTGCGGCCGTCGTAGGTGGTTTCCTCCTCGGTGCCTCCCTCTGCCTTGATGATCTCCTCCACCATGGCAGGGGTGATCACCTCGAAGGATGTGCTGCTGCAAA
>SMVB01372809.1_pt1 | contig 13017 bp, 10 predicted proteins | sample 2456461 | NCBI WGS metagenome assembly SMVB01 (sample SAMN11095934, study PRJNA526329) | marine sediment metagenome | biome: Marine sediment; feature: Surficial sediment; material: Deep marine sediment; isolation source: Hadal surficial sediment | place: Pacific Ocean | collected 2014-05 | depth...
CGGGACGCATAATGCGCGCCCGTTCCGGGAGGGCATCCTTTTTAATGATACTGAAAGCAACAAATTGAGGTACGCCACACCTGACGGGAAAGATGATTGCGCTTTTAGTGTGCCACTGTATCCGAGAGCAGATCTCGTGAATAGCGAGGCGGATGATTCAGGGGTCGCCCGCCAGGGGTTTGGCCGCGGATTGTGCGCCATAAGCGATACTTTGATCGCCGCAGGTTCATCCCCCTCAACTATTACACTCTATGATCTCGAACAGAAAAAAATGGTAAAGACCGTCAGTATTTCGATGGATATTCGTAATGCCATCCACGGCCTTGAAGTGTGGCCGTTCTAATAAGAGTGTACATAAGAGAGGATTAAGAGGGTATCTTCGGCCGCTCGAGATGGTCCGGAAGGTTCTCTAAGACATCTTCTAAAACCAGTATCAGATCAGCCAACTCCGTTTCATAGCGCTTCCAGGAGTTCACTGATTGATTGTAGATCGGTTGACGTACCTGTTCAGAGCTTGCCGTCTTAACAGAACGCTCTGTTTCGTAGAAACGCAAAACCTGATCCTCCCACTCAAGCCCGCAATATTCGATCATTCGCCGTGCCTGTTTCTCTTGATCGGCCACATTATCTTCATACTGAACTCGCAGGACCTTCCCGGGCAGCACATGATCCCAATGTTCCATCAACCGAATGTAACTTTTGTAATACTGACCAAGTTCAAATAGATCATAGGAAAATGGCTGTCCCTTCGCAAAAAGCTGCTTGAATGTGCCGAAACAAGAATCTAATGGATGTCGACGAGCATCAATCACTTTAGCATTCGGCAAGATGAGATGAAGAAACCCGATATGCGGAAAATTGTTGGGCATTTTATCCGTAAAGTAGGGTGCGCCCTGACGATGGTGAAACGTCCTCTCGATATACTCCTTACCTAAATCCTCAATACTACCTGCATCTATATCGACTAATGACTCCGGGAATTTCAATTTATCAAATCTATTCTGGCCGGTTTTGTTCCCTAGCATCATGAGATCTGACAATTCTGCAGTGCCATCGACCTGGGAGTGGCTGGAAAGAATTTGTTCGATCAATGTTGATCCAGAGCGCGGCAACCCGACGATTAGGATCGGCGCAGCGTCGGAATACCCGAACGATGCCCGCTGCTCGAAAAAATCCGCTGTAAATACTTCGATTATCCTGTCTGATTGAGCCTCATATTCAACAGGGTCGAAAGTTACATTCTTGCGCTTTATCGCACCTCCCTGCGTGTAATATTCAAATGCTTTTGGGTAGTCTTCTTGATCTTCGAAATACTTGCCCAAGGAATAACAAAAGTGCAACTCCGACTCATCAGTGAGCTTCCCTGAGTCAAGTTGGGACTGCATGAATTCGACTTCATCAGGGTCAAAGCGAAAGGTCTTCAAATTCGCAAGGCTCCAATATATTTCGCCAAGATCAGGGCGCGCCTTGGCGGATGCCCGATACGCACTTATGGCATCGTCGAGATCACCCATGGTCTTCAAAACATGGCCTTTACTGAGCAAGGCACCCACATGACCGGGGTTGATCACCAACGCTTTGTTAAATGAGTCGAGTGCGCGTTCTTCCTTCCCCCACGTCAATAGTAGGTTACCCAAATTGCTATGCCAATCCGCATTCTTGGGCTCCAGGGAACAGGCTTTGTCTAACGCTTTGACGGCTTCTTCAAATTTACTTTGTTCCTTTAAGGCCAGACTCAGGAGGCTCCACGCATGTCCGAAGTCAGGGGCAAGTTCTAAAGCCTTACGTAAAAAGGCCTCAGCGTCATTGAAAGCGTCCTGGGCCATGCAAATGCCAGCCATAGAACTCAAGGCGTTGACATCAATTGGGTCTTCACGCAATACACTTTTGACAATCCGACGCGCCTCATCTAACTTGCCATCTGTTTGAAGCTTCCTCGCATCTTGCAGTTTTTGCCAATGAGGGTTGATCTCAAACATACGTTCCCGTGTTTTTTGAGATTCCTCATCATTGCCTTGCATCGCCTGTAGACGGGTGAGCTTCGCATGAACGGATTTGCTGTTCGGATCGAGCTTTAAAGCGCTCTGCAGGGATTCTTCCGCCTCTTTGAATCTTCCTGACGCAGCCAGAGCCAGGCCATATTCCTCGTGGACACCGGCAAGCTCAGGGGCAATTTTAATGGACTTCGATAGGTGTTTTAAGGCTTCCTTAAACTTGTTTTGCCGCATCAAGGCGACTCCCAATACAAGCAATATATTTGCGTCGCGCGGATGAGCTCGCAAAATCTGCCGCGCCAGGGCTTCCGCCTCAACGAGATTGCCCTGTTGAATGCAACCCACAATCTTGCCATGGCTGTCACGTATTCGAATTGCGTCTGAAGAGTACATTTACTCGCTCTTTGTCCTATGCTGCTGACCAGCATTATCCTTGCCAGTCTGGAAAACTCTGACAGCTCATGCATTACTATCTTTCGGGCCAGCGGCATTCTGTCAATTGCGCGTAATCAGCCATTAACCCCGTATCGCGTTAAGTATATTGAAGCGTGTTTTCTCGCGCAACGGTTCAGTGTCCCATCCAGAATTCTTTGTGTATAGCAACCCTGTATTTGTCAATCGGGAACGACTGCAGAGTCCGACGCTATTCTAAGCATTCCATCGTTGTCATCAGCCCCAATAAAATGTGACTTTTTCCTTCGACGAGTGACTGAGGGCAGAGGCTCAACATTGGATGTTGACTGTCCAAAGGCATTCAGTATGTGTTGTTGATAATTCACGTCCTGCCTGGGATGCAAGGCTTGCACTCGATTCAATCCAACTTTTAGGTCTGAGGTAAGTTCGATGTCCTCGGTAAGATTGCGTCTGCTTTGCGCTTGCTAGCGGTCAATCTGATTATCTGGGCTCGCCGTTGCTAACGGCCATTAGGCCGTCATCCAAAAAATTCCTCGCTGAGACCATACTGCTCGAAAAGAATGTCATAGTAGGGAGGATCTATGACTTCGGCAGCATAGTCATTGGTAAACTCATCGCCTCTTTCAATATCTCGAGTTGCCACTAGGGCATAGCGGTTGTTGAGAAGTGCCTCTGTTACATTGCGCAGGTAGTGAGGCGAAGTCACATCTAGCGTTGCATGGCTTGCTGTAGCGTTATTCGTTGCCAAATTCGCGTTACTCGAATGATTAACAAGTACTCCGTCGTCAAGAATTCGAATAAGGCAGCCGGGGAAATCCTTGAGACCAAAGATATGTGTTAGTTCGTAGACCACTTCGGCATGCGACATTTGCTCGATCACTGCCTTAAATGTTTGCTCGTTATAGACGACATACTGAGCCGGAATATGGTGCCAAACAATGCTTCCCTGCACTATCGCCTCACCCGCAAAAACGCCCAGACCCCTATCACCTGTCTTGTCGACTATGTATGGAAAGCGAAACCCACTAAAATTTTTATCCATCAAAAGATGTCCTCGTACACATAGCGGCTAATTTTGCAGGCTGAGATTAACTGCTTTTCCCTCTGCTTCCGGCCATATATAGTCATTTTGTTCTACTTTCAGCGATACTCATCGCAACTGACAGGTACTGTCAGTGAGAGCGGGACATGCACTCGTGAACTACGAATATTCAGCCATAACACTCGATGTTCACCGCTTTTGCTTCGAGTTCACAAGTGCGAGTTCATTAACGAACACTCAGGGCTCGCCGTCCAACCGGCTCACCTATATTTGCTTCGCAGAACTTAAGCATGCATGTCCTTATTAGTAATCTTACATCTGGAGTCATTTAGTGAAACATATGTTGCGTCGCTTCTTAACATATGAATTTAATCGGTCATCTGCTTCTGACTCGCATTAAACCTGCGTAAGGTCTGCACCAGTATTAGCAGACAAATAAAACCTGTAATCGGTGCGAGAACAGCGAGCGTTGTATAGCCGCCAGTTTCCACCAGTATACCGCCTACTGCAGCACCGGGTGCTGCGCCAAGCCACCAGACGGCATCCGTTGCAACAACCCAGCGTCCCTTATCATCCATTTCGGCCAGAACGCCTAGCATATAAGGGACCAGGAAGTAATAAGCGATATTCCAGCCGAGGTAGCTCGCCGCGAACAAAATTGGAATGGTGCTAAGTGCAAGTGCAGAGGCAAAGGCGACATTGAGAATTATGCCGATGATTATAGGGCGCAAATTGCCATAACGATTCCCCATCCAGGCAGCCAGCACGCCGCCTGACAACCCAATAAAGGCTGCCACTCCCAGTATCTCGCCTATACGGAATTCTTCCAATCCTGTACGCAGGCCAAATTGCTCGAGAAACACCTGGGTTGCGCCCTGGCCAATTTCGTATATGAACAGCGCTACCATTGCCAGCAGCGCAAAGCGCGCATTGGGGGCACCTCGTACTCCGAGGCGCTCTGTTAGGCGTTCAAATAAGGACAAATCTTGCGCTAACGCCTTGCTTTCCTGCACAACTTCATGGTGGCGCGGTGGGTTTAACCATACGATCATCGGCAGGAACAACACCACAGCAGCGGCCATACCGTAGTAACCCCCTGCAGACCCATAAGGCACTGTCAGGTAGGGCACTACCATGAGCTGTACCGCGGCGATCAAACCCCAACTTACACCGACGATGGCGAAGACGCGCTGAGGGTTCAAGGAAGACGCTGCTGAGGCCGTACCGGCAGCGCCAATCAGGCCACCGGCGAATCCTGCCAGCAACCGAGTCACTCTGAGCACTTCAAAGTTATCGGTGTACGCTGAAATTAGGTTGACGCTGATCAGTACCAACCCGCCCACTGCAGCAGCCTTCACGCGGGAAACTCGCGAAAGGGGTCCAGCAACAAATAGCGCAGCCAGCGCATAGACAGTCAGTTCCTGGGTAAACATGATGCCAATGTCAATCTCACCGAGATCATAATGCGACATAAGCGGGCCCAGCATCTGGGTCTGCGCGTAGTAACTCATCTGTGCCAGGAACCAGCACGCGGTACATGAAATCAAGGTCCGAATATAAGATCCGGACGCAGAAGCACCCGGGATGCTAGAGAGGCTGCTCATTTTTTCTTTCTTATTTTTGTACGCGAGACGAGAGTAGCATAGAGAGATGAAGTCGCACTACCAAAGCAGACTCCAAATTCGTGGGGTATGTTGTCCCTCGAGATAGTTGCCATGTTTGTATCTCGATTTGTTTTGTAATCCCGTTTTGGACAAGTACCATAGTGGCAGGCGTGAGCGGTTCAAGGGGCTTTTTTTACCACTTAATGGTCAGTGAATTTAATTGTCAAAATGTACAAAAAAGTCGGGTAGAAGACGGATGAATATCTTGAAAAATCCTTGTATCACTTTCTTTACGCGTCTTTCAGCGGGTAAGAGAAAGTCGAAAAAAATTCCTTCTAGGGGGATAGCATCGCAGAAACCTCAAGAATACTGATCAGCATGAACACATCCCTATACGGCAGGCGTGCATAAGAACTGCAGGCAGTATAATGGCGTCTTTCTTATGAGTACAGAAAATGGCCAGTGAAGAACACACAAGGTCTTACTACGCAGCAACCAGGAATGATCTCACGACCTATCCTGAACTGCAGGGCGAGCACGAGACGGATGTTTGCATTATTGGTGGAGGTTTCACCGGTGTCGCCTGCGCATTGACATTGGCCGAGCGTGGCCACGATGTCACAGTCCTGGAACAGAACCGGATCGGCTGGGGTGCCTCTGGCCGTAATGGCGGTCAGCTGATCCATGGGCTCGGCGGATCCAAACATCTGTCCAGGTATTTAACCGAGGAGAAAATCTGGTCACTGCATTACCGTGGAAACGATATCATTAAGGAGCGGGTTGAAAAGTACAATATTGATTGTGACCTGAAATCCGGGTACGTTGAAGTCGCCCTGAAAAAAAGCCACATGGATGATTTGAAGGAAGATTATCACGAACATGATCAACAAGGTCTGGGGGAACACCTGCGCCTCCTGGACCGGGACGAGTTACGGGAAATTCTTGGAACCAATGCCTATATCGGTGGAATGACTAATGATTTGAATGGCCATTTGCATCCTTTAAATCTCTGCACAGGTGAAGCAAAAGCCGCGGCGAACCTGGGTGCTACTATTTTTGAGCAGAGTGAGGTCACGGACCTGGAACATGGTGAACGGGTCAAGGTTAATACAACCAAAGGAAAGGTCATTGCCAACAAGGTTTTGATTGCCGGAAACGCCTATCACCAGCTTGAACAACGTAAATTATCTGGCCTCGTCTTTCCTGCCGGTAGCTACATCATAGCAACCGAGTCACTGTCCAAAAACCTGGTTGAGAAGATCAATCCGCATGATCTTGCGGTTTGCGATCTGAACAATGTCGTGGACTATTATAGAATGTCAGCAGATAACCGGATGCTTTTCGGAGGGCGCTGTAATTATTCAGGCCGGGAACCCCGTAGTATTCAATCCAGTATGCGTCCCAGGATGTTAGAGGTTTACCCTGAACTTGAAGGCTCTAAAATCGAATACGAGTGGGGAGGTAAAATAGGCATCGTGGTGAAAAGAGTGCCACTGCTGGGTCGGATTGCCAGTAACGTTTACCACTCGGTTGGTTACTCCGGTCATGGAATTGCGCCGACGCATATTGCGGCTGAAGTGATGGCTGATGCCATGGGAGGCAACACTGAAGTCCTGGATGCCTATGAAAAAATCAGGCACTGGCGAATTCCAGGTGGACAGTGGATTGGCAACCAGATAATAGCGCTCGGTATGCTTTACTATCGAGCAATCGATCTCAGTCGACTGTAGTTCAGATGCTGAGAACCTGACCACTGGGCATGAAAAACCACTATGGCATCATTGAGACAGGACTTGCGCCTGAAACACTTAGCGATGAGTACGGCAATTACCTCGATATGGGCAAATCCCTGGTAGATGGATGCATTGCCGGAGCAAGCTTCGAAACATACAGTCCCGTCTCTGGAGATCCACTGCCAGTAACGCATCACCATGACGGGTATATTGTCATGGGTTCAGAACATAGTGTTTATGACGGATTTGGCTGGATTGATGAGTTAATGGATTTTATTCGGCAGACCGCTGCCGTTAAAGTTCCCCTGGTGGGCCTCTGTTTTGGCCACCAGCTTATCGCCCAGGCACTCGGTGGTCATGTAGAAAAAAAAGGCTGGGTGGTGGGTGCAGTCGATTACATCATTGAAGGTGGGCCCGATAGCATTCGCTCGATCGCTTATCATCAGGATCAGGTGACGCGTGTGCCGGGCAAAGCAAAGGTTGTACTGTCCAACGAGGAGTGCCAGTTTGCCGGGCTGCGTTATCTCGACTTCCCCGGATGGTCAATTCAATCGCATCCGGAATTCACAGTTCCGTTTAGTAGAGCCCTGGTTGCGCACACGCGTCTGGAATCATTAGACGATGATGTCGCTGACCGTGCATTGGAGTCATTGAGTGGACCCATAAAACTGGATTACATTCAGGCTCAAATCCGATCGGTTCTTGCTCAGCTCTGATTATCAGATTGTTCCTCCAGCCGGATCTCGAGACCAAGACTATCAGCAATTTCTGTCAGCTGTTCGTCAACAGCTTCAATAGCCGTTGTTTGAGCGACCTCCACAAGGGCAGAACAGCTAAACATGGGGATGCCGCTCATTGGTGCCGGTGATACATTCGTTGATACTTCAATCAGGTTGATATTATGTTCGGCAAGGGCAAGGCTGATTTCATGGATAATCCCTGGCCTGTCATTGCCTAGAATATCCAGCTCGTATCTAAGGCTATCATTTGGTCCAGTTTCATTCAGGTCTTCAATGCTGAGGGTGAACTGATTTTCCGCGAGATCGATAAGCGCCTGTTTTAGACCTGAAATTTTATCTGCAGGTGCCTCAATGCGTACAAGCCCTGCGAATTTCCCCTCTAGTTTTACCATTCGGCTCTCGAGCCAGTTACCATCGTTGTGCTTGACGACTTCCGCAATTTCACTGACATAACCAGGGCGGTCATCACCGATAAAGGTGAGGATAAGGTGACTCACAATTTTCTCCATCTAATGACCATGATATCAGTCTATCGACTCCTAACAGGATTAATATCTTTTCTTAACGGCGGATAGGAACGAGATGAACGGCGGGTTGTAAACTAATTATTATGGCTGAACTCACACCGTCCAGTCTCAGAGTTTGGGGGGTTGGTACTGCTCAACCACGAATTCATCATCGGCGTGAATTTCACCTGGCACATCAATTGACCCGACAACTCCGCGTTTCTTTTTTGCCCCTATGATAAATTCTCTTGGAGTAATCTTTACTCCCTCCTGTGTCAGGTATCGATTGGCGATTTTATTGGCCATGTCACGACAGGGTGGGTTGTAGTCCTCAACAACGAGCACAGCCCCCGATGGAAACTTTAACCGTGTTCCCTTGGGTAGTTTTGAAAATTCAGGAATGCCTTGTGTACAGATGTTACAGCCTAGATCTTCCGCGGTAAGCGTTTCTTGTAAATTGAGACCTGCTGAGATTTCATCCAGCTCTTCCCGGGAAACACCGGACCATTGCCGATTATTACGTCTCACAGTACCCATTGGATCACTGTCATTTTCGTAGGCTACACGCGAGAAACCCTTGTGTTTGTCTTCGGCGAATCCATCCAGTTCGGCCGTAATGCTCGATCGTTGCTGTTTGCTCATGTCATTGCGCGTACCAATGTGAACAGATACCAGCTGACCGATGAGTTGTTTCAAAAAAACCTCTGATTATTCAAAGAAAGGGGATCGGATCTGGACTAACCAATGACGATGTAAACCTTTCGCACAGTCTCGACAACCTCACCTGACCCTTTCCATCCCTTAGGGAAAACCCAACTGTCTCCCGCCTTGATTTCAGTGACCAGCCCAGACTCAGAAGTCAGAATCCAGTGGCCTGTCAACAAGTGGCAAAACTCCGTGATATCCAGGTCAATTTTTAACGTGCCTGGTTCACACTCCCAGGTACCGGCGGCAAGATTTTCTTGCTCGAAGAAACCGCTATCTGTCTGTTTGGGAAGTGGGCCTACTGGCTCGCCGAAGGACTCGACATGAACCAGGTTCTTCAAGTCGATACATTGTTTTTGAGCACTGATTTCTGGCATTGTTAGTCCCCCAGTAAAGTTATGTATGGTGATTATTGCAACCTGAGCTGACGCTGGTCTTTCTTGCGGGTAGGCGGTAAGTGAAGGATTTGGCACTCTGAACGGGAGGCCATTTTCAGTTATTTAGATATCGTCGTTGGCAAGTGTGTCCAGATACCACTCAACAAATCGCATGCACAACCACTCATGTTCAGGGTGGTAAGGGCCAGGCTCAAAAAATCTTGAGTGTACCCCTTCGCTGTTACGCATAATGATGTATTGGTCTTCCCGTGTGGTCTTGTCCCATAACCAGGTGACTTCGTTTTTAATGTAATCGGTTCCTTCCACAGCATCCGCCCGTACGAACCAGACGACTTCCATGTCTGTCTCATTAATCTTTCTCGGAATGAATCGATAGAGTACACAATGATCAGGGTAATTCAGCATGAAGCAAAGTGGACCCAACTGGAAATCAGCTGCACCACCATCATAGCCGCGAAAACTACCCATGAGGGGCGCCACGGGCTGCCCATCCCGGCTTCCCGTGCTGAAGCCGTCGAAAAGTGCGTAGCGACTGTGATCAACACCACCACCGTGATGACTTGCTGCAGAGTAGGCGTGGTAGTTTTCAGTCGTAAGTCCTTTCAGACCGGTGACCTGCTCTGTTCGCGCCAGCATTTCTGTGTTCAGAGCTTTCACCTTCTCACGTGGATCCTTAAGCGAATGTAGTCTTGCATAAGCCCGATGAGCTGTCGCACAGTGATAGCATTCAAGATAATTCTCGAGCGCCAGCTTCCAGTTGGCGTTTACCTTGTATGTCTGGCTCTCGATCACCTTCGCCCTGGCCAGATCATAGCCACGGATGGCAGGTTCGATAATATCAAGATCTGGCGCGAACGATGCTGTTTCAGGATTGCAGTTGATAAAAATCAAACCATGAAAAATGATCATGCCTGGTTTTCTTAAGCCGTGGTCATCGGGGTTGAATGTTTCAAGGGCGTCCATTTCCCGGGCAAGCCGTAGAGAGCCGTCCAGGTTGTAAACCCATCCATGATAGGGGCAAACAAATGTTTTTAGACTTCCCGATTGTTGTTGGCAAACTCTTGAACCACGATGACGACAAATGTTGAATAGTGCCTGGACTGTTCCAGCTTCATCGCGGCAGAGGATGATGGCATCATTACCGAGTTTAAGCTGGATATAGTCACCGATCTCGGGAATCTGACTCTCATGTCCTGCGTAAATCCAGCTTTTGAAAAGTATCGAATCCAGCTCACGATCAAACGTAATGGGTGACTTGTAAAAGTAAGAATCGATGGCATAGCCGCTTTTCTGCTGCTGGATTTCCACCATCTGCAACATCCGCTGTGGGCTGTCTATTCCTTCGGATTCAATCATTCTGTGCATACCCAATGGCTTCTTAGGCGACGGAGAGATGGTAAGTGTAGAAGTCGTTATCTCTTGTCCAACCTTCCCTTTCGTACAGCGTTTGTCCAGGAATATTGTCTGTTGCCGTCTCGAGAGTCAGCCTTCCGTAACCGTTTTCTTTGGCATAATTGGTTGCTTGATCCATTAATCCCTTTGCGATTCCGAGTCGCCTCGAGTTACTTTCAACATAGAGGTCATATAATACCAGTCTGGGAATCAGTGCAACCGAACAGAAAGTTGGATAGAGTTGGGTGAAGCCAACTGCACGATCTTCGTCGGAAAGAGCCAGAAAGACGATTGATTCCTGCCTTTGCAGTCTGTCCATAAGGTAGCTGCGGCAAGCTCCGGGGTTGGGCGCCTCGTTGTAAAACTGACGATAGAGATCAAATAGGGGGGTTAATTGCTCAATGTGATCGGTCCCTGCTCGAATTATGTTCATTGTGGCATCCCGCATTGTTGAAACTGCTAATAAACCACGTCATGCTTGAACGATCAACTTATCGGCGACTGACTCTGTCGTCGTTGAATTAGATTGAAAATGCGTTTGAAGAGACAACTTCCGCGATGATTCTTTCAAGTCTTAGGCACGGATACGAACCATTTCCGGATCGTAGAAAGGTTTGAGAGACACTTCCGCTGGGTAGACTCGAGCGGCAATTTTAACAGACCATTCGCCACCTGCCAGATAGGCAGCATTGACCGGGTTGCCGTCGACCATTGCCAGGCCGACACTACCACCCAGGGTGTGTCCATAGGAACCCGCTCGCACGTAGCCGACGGGCTCGCCATCTCGCAGCACAATTTCTTGATGTTGCAGGATCGGCTCAGGGTCACGCAGAAAGATACTCACCAGGCGCTGTGTGTAGGTATTGTTGGCTTTGCGCTCCAGGCAGGCTTGCTTGCCTATGAAGTCGCCCTGCTTATTCGTTCTCACGGCAAAACCTAATCCAGTGGAGTAAGGGTCGTCCATGTTGTCGATATCATGGCCATAATCGCGGTAGCCTTTTTCCAGCCGCAGGCTGGCCAGGGCTTTCAAACCGGCGTGGCGCAAGCCAAAGTTTTCGCCCGCATCGATGATACGATCGTATACATGTAGAGCCTGCTCACTGGGTATATACAATTCGTAACCAAGCTCACCGGCGTAGGTGATTCGCACACAGAGCACGCGCCCCAACCCAATATCAATCTCCTGCACATGACGAAAAGGGAAGGACTCGTTTGACAGATCAACACTAGAAATGGACTGCAACAATTCGCGTGATCGAGGTCCCTGGATGTTCAACTGTCCATAGGCCGAGGTCACATCGGTAACGAAAACATGCTGATCATCACCAATATGCCGCTTCATCCAGGTTTCAGTATGGCGATGAGCTACATCCGACGTCACTACCATAAACTTGTCACTGTCTAGCTTGATTACCGTCAGGTCAGCCTCAAGCCGACCGTCATCATTGAGCCACTGAGTGTAGGTGATTCGCCCACTAGTGCCGTCGACCTCGTTAGCTGAAATGTAATTGAGAAAACTACCCGCATCGCGGCCCTGCACAAGGAATTTGCCCATGAAGGACATGTCCATGGCAATTACACTCTCACGACATGCCCGATGTTCAGCTGCCCAATACTCGAACCAGTCCGGACGTCCGAATGTGAGGGATCCTTGATCCGGCTGCCTGCCCTCAGGTGCATACCAGCCAGGGCATTCCCAACCACTGACATCCCGGAAGTGAGCACGTTGGGCAACAAGGCGTTCGTGGAAAGGTGAGCGTCGGGCCCCCCGGGCAGTTTTCGGCTGACGATCGGGATAGTGGCAGGCGTAAACCAAACCCAGTGACTCCAGGGCACGCTGTCGGCGGTACTCAGGGTTACACTGGTAGGCATGAAAACGATCGATATTGAATCCTGTAACGTCTACATCCGGCTTGCCATTTAACAGCCAATGGGCAATGACCCGACCGTAACCCCCGCCGGTGATGATGCCTACTGAATTGAGTCCTGCGGCAACGAAATAGTTGCGTAATTCCGGTGCTTCACCCATCACCGGGACAAGGTCAGGTGTAAAGCTCTCTGGCCCACAGAAAAATTTCCGGATACCAGCCTCTTTCACAATAGGCACACGCTCCATGGCCTTTTCCAGGAAAGGCGTGAGACGGTCCCAGTCAGGTGGTAATTCGCCGAAGGAGAAATCTTCAGGTATCCCCTCTATTTTCCATGGCGCGCAATCCGGCTCGAACAAGCCAATCATCAGACCACCCGTCTCCTCCCGGTAGTAGGCGTGCACGGATGGATCTTCCAGCACCGGAAGATCGGTGGTAACACCGTCGATGGCCTCCGTTATCAGGTAATAATGTTCAGCCGCCTGGTTGGGGATTATCACACCGTTTTGCTCACCGAGTTGCCGCGCCCACATACCGGCACAGTTCACCACAAATTCGCAGCGGATATCCCCCTGGTCCGTGCGTACGCCTGAGACGGCACCTTTGTCCGTCAGTACCTTC
>SMVB01087711.1_pt1 | contig 13015 bp, 8 predicted proteins | sample 2456461 | NCBI WGS metagenome assembly SMVB01 (sample SAMN11095934, study PRJNA526329) | marine sediment metagenome | biome: Marine sediment; feature: Surficial sediment; material: Deep marine sediment; isolation source: Hadal surficial sediment | place: Pacific Ocean | collected 2014-05 | depth 0-1...
GAAAAAATCCGGCGATACGCGTAAGGAACAAAAGCGGCGGGAGGCTGAGGCACGAAATAAAAAACACCGGCAACTGAAACCGTTGGCAAGCCGTCTCAAGAAAATCGAAACGCGGCTCGAACAGGTGATGCAGGACAAGCAGAAGATCGAAGAAAAGCTGGCCGATTCCGCCCTGTACGAGGAACAACAAAAAGCGGACCTGCGCGACGCCCTGGCCCGGCAAAAAAACCTGGCCTACGAGGAAAACACTCTGCTAACAGAGTGGGATTCCCTCTCCACTGAAATCCAGCAAGCCACAAACTCCTGACCCGCCGGCGAAGCGCGGGAGCTAAAAGGGTCAAACTCCACTTGTACTCAACAAGTTTTGGGCATAATCCCCAACAGCCGGCCAGGTTGCACCTGGAGGCGAGATTGAGCCCCCTCTTTGTGAAGAGAGGCCGGGCGTGGCCCGGAGCAGAATGGAAACCATTATTTTCACTCTTTATCCTCTTTGCCTTTTCTCCTTTTTTTTCCTCCGCGCGCGCTGCGCACTCTGCGGTGAATTTGATTTTTTCGCTCGCCCCGCGCGGAGCGGTCTGTGTTCATCTGTAGCAAATTGAATTTTTCATTCGCCCCGCGCGAAGCGGCATGGCGAACCTGTGTTATAATTTTTCGGACATGAGGAGTTCGCTCGATCACCTGCCTGCGCGCAACGACTCTGTACCTTGCAACACTCCTGCACCAGCCACCATGGATGTCACGACGAAATGAAACCGAAAATCCTGGTCGCCGACGACAGCGCCAGCATACAAAAAATCATCTTGATGGCCTTCGCCAAGGAAAACGTAGAGATTCAAGGCGTCGAGAATGGCCAGGCCGCTTTTGAGTTGCTGGATTCTTTTCAACCCGACCTCGTGCTGGCCGACACCAAAATGCCGGGCTTCGACGGCTTCGAATTGAGCCGCCGGATCAAGGAATCAAACCCGGCCATCCCGGTAATTTTACTGGAAAGTGATTTTGAGGATTTCGATGAAGTCCGGTTCAAAAAGTCCCGCGCCGACGACCACATCGCCAAACCTTTCAAGTCCAACGACATCATCCAGAAAGTGAAAGCGCTCCTCCAAAGTCCCGCAACGCGCCTGCCGGTGAAGGATGTCGTTGCCGATGAAGAAAAGCCGGGCGAGGTGGACCGTGAAGCCAGCCGGGCGGCAGAAGACTCCCAAGGGGCATCCGACGAAGCAATGAACGAGGTATTTGCCGCCATCGCCGGAGCGCCCGACGTCGAGATTCGGGATTTCAAGTCCCCTACCGCGCCGCCTGAGGTCAAGCAGGAAGATACCGTTCAGGATATAGAAATGTTGAGTGAGGCGGAACTGGAAGGCAGCCGGGCGGCAGAAGACTCCCAAGGGGCATCCGACGAAGCAATGAACGAGGTATTTGCCGCCATCGCCGGAGCGCCCGACGTCGAGATTCGGGATTTCAAGTCCCCCACCGCGCCGCCTGAGGTCAAGCAGGAAGATACCGTTCAGGATATAGAAATGTTGAGTGCGGCGGAACTGGAAACCAGCATGATAGATGGGAATTCCAAAATTGAATCCTCTGAGGAATTGAGCGGAGCGTTTCGCTCGCTCGCCGGCGCCCCGGTTGCAGGGACACCCGCTGTGAGTATTCCCGCTGTAGGTGCGCCCACCGCAGGTGCGCCCCAAGTTGGGAGCCATGAAAGTTGGGATCTGGAGCCGACAGTCGCCCGGCCCGCCACCCCACCGGATTTAATCGAGGAGACCTTGAGCAACCTGTCGGCTTTGTCCCGCAACCTGCGGCCGGAAGAGAGTGCGCCCCCCGCGCCCCGGACCGAGCCTTCGCCTCCTCAGTTTTCGAGTGACGCTTTGCATCAAGTCATCGGTGAACACGTTTCCCGGGCGGTGGAGAAGTCCATGGACGCAACCCTGCGTAAACAGATCAGCGGGCTTTCCGATTCTGTTATGGAAACCATCCGGGATATGGTAAAAGAGATAGCCCCCGAAATCATCCGCTCCGTCGTTCAAAAAGAAATCGACAACATCAAAAAAGCGGAAAACGATTAACACGTGATATCCGCTTACCGGGCAACACCCAGTGGAAAAGGGATCGAACTCCGATTTGCGCTCAACAATCATTGGGTATAAAGCTGAAGGTCAGCCTCTTGCCTCCCCTGCCAAGGGGCCAGGTTGTACCTGGGAGCGACCGGTAAAACTTTAATTTACGTTCAACATGATTCAACTCGACAAACAATATCAGCCGAAAGCGGTCGAATCGAAATGGATCGAATTCTGGGCTGAGCATCGTCTGGCGCACGCCGACGAGACATCGGACCGGAAAACCTTTTCGATGGCCATTCCGCCGCCCAACATCACCGGGTCCCTGCACATCGGCCATGCCTTCAACAACACCCTGCAGGATATTCTGGTGCGGTGGAAACGGATGCAGGGATTCAACACGCTCTGGCAACCGGGCACCGATCACGCCGGCATCGCCACGCAAAACGTGATTGAAAAGCAACTGCACGCCGAAGGCACGAACCGCCATGAGTTGGGACGCGAAGCATTCATCGAGCGCGTCTGGAAATGGCGCGACGAATCGGGCGGCAACATCAAACAACAGTTAATCCAATTGGGAGGATCGCTGGATTGGGAACGCGACCGGTTCACCATGGACGAAGGTTTGTCGAAGGCGGTACGCGAGGTGTTCGTCACCCTTTATGAAGAAGGATTGATTTACCGGGGCGACTACATCATCAACTGGTGTCCGCGCTGTCACACCGCGTTGTCCGATTTGGAAGTGGAGTTTCAGGAAACTCAGGGCCACCTGTACCACATCAAGTATCCTTTCAAGGACGGTGAAGGGTTCGTCACGGTGGCCACCACGCGGCCGGAAACGATGCTCGGCGACACCGCGGTGGCCATCAACCCGGAGGACGAACGGCACACCGGAAAGGCCGGCAAGATTCTCATCCTGCCAATCCTCCAGCGGGAGTTGCCGATCATTGAGGACAGTTACGTCGACAAGTCGTTCGGCACCGGCGCGTTGAAAGTCACCCCGGCGCACGACCCCAACGATTTTGAAATCGGCGCCCGTCATCAATTGCCGTCGATCAATATTTTCGATAAGGACGCCAGGCTGAACGAAAACGCCGGCGCTTATAAAGGAAAAGACCGGTACGAGGCCCGCAAGGAAATCGTTGAGGAGCTGAAAGCCCTGAACCTGCTGGAGCGGGTGGAAGACCTGACGCACTCGGTGGGCCATTGCCAGCGTTGCCAGACGGTGGTGGAACCGTACCTGTCCAGGCAATGGTTCGTGAAAATGAAACCGTTGGCGGAGCCGGCCATCCAGGTGGTGCGCGACGGCACCGTCAAGATCGTGCCGCAGTTTTGGGAAAACACCTATTTCGAGTGGATGGAAAACATCCGCGACTGGTGCATCTCCCGCCAAATCTGGTGGGGCCACCAGATCCCCGCCTGGACCTGCGGCGACTGTTCGGAAATGACCGTGGCCCGCGAAACCCCGTCCACCTGTTCTCAATGCGGGAGTAAAAATCTGACCCAGGAAAGCGACGTGCTCGACACCTGGTTCAGTTCGGCGCTCTGGCCGTTTTCCACACTCGGCTGGCCGGATCAAACAGAGACTCTGAAGAAATTTTATCCGACCTCGGTGATGTGTACCGGGTTCGACATTCTTTTTTTCTGGGTGGCGCGCATGATCATGATGGGGTTGAAGTTCAAGCAGGACATTCCGTTCCATCAGGTCTACATCCACGCTCTCATCCGCGATGCCGAAGGCCAGAAAATGAGCAAGACCAAGGGCAACGTGATTGATCCGCTGGTGATGATGGATAAATACGGCACCGATGCCTTGCGCTTCACTCTGGCGGCATTTGCGGCGCAGGGCCGGGACATCAAACTCGATGAAGACCGCATCGACGGTTACCGCAACTTCTGCAACAAGCTCTGGAACGCGTCGCGCTTTGCCTTCATGAACCTGGAGGATTACACCGGCTCCACCCAGCTTGAGAATCGCGATGGACACAGCCTGGCCGATCGCTGGATATTGAGCCGGCTCAATAAAACCTGCCAAGCAGTCGATCGAGCTCTCGAAAGTTTCCGGTTCAACGATGCGGCTTCCGCCATTTACAAATTCGTCTGGAACGAATTCTGCGACTGGTACATTGAGCTTTCGAAAAGCCGGTTGAACGCTGAAGATTCTTCGGATAGAAGGACCACGCAAAATGTACTGGTGCACGTTCTGGAATCGAGCCTGAAACTTCTGCACCCCTTCATGCCGTTCATCACCGAGGAAATCTGGCAGAAATTGCCCAAGCAGGGTTTGAGCATCATGACCGCGCCTTACCCCCGGCACGAACCTTCACAGGAAGATGCCGAAGCAGAAAAACACTTGGGGTTGATCATGGAAGTGATCTCGGGCGTCCGCAATATTCGCGGCGAGATGAACCTCAATCCGGGGCTCGCTCTGCCTCTAATAATCCGGTGTGACGATACGGGGAAGAAAACCATCCTCAATCAATACTCGTGGTATATCAAGGAATTAGCCAAGGTGAACGAGATAAATATCGGTTCATCAATTGCCAAACCGCAGGTGGCGGCCTCTTCCATTTTGAGTGGCATGGAGATAATCGTGCCCCTGGAAGGACTGATGAATTTTGAGGAAGAAAAGAAACGTATCGAAAAAGAGTTGAAAAAAATTGAAAAAGACAGCATATTTTTGGGTAAGAAGCTTTCCAACCCCAATTTCGTTGACAAGGCTCCTGCGGAAGTTATCGCGAAGGACAGGCAAAAGCAAATGGACCTGTCGGAGAAAAGAACCAAACTTCAAACGCATTTAAAATCGATTGAGCAGGCAATTCCATAATCTCACCGATCGTTGAAATTAACTCGATCTATCCCCTAAGATTTTGCTCGTAGAATTGGATTGATGGACGCAACTACAGAACCTTGGACAAGAAGCCAGCTTCAGGAACGGGACACTTGGAATTTAAAAGGTCTCTACGCTTCAGCTAACGATTGGCAGGCGGACTGCATCGCTCTGGAATCGCAGTTGGGGACCTACGCCTCCTTTGCCGGCACTCTGGGAACCTCAGCGGCCCGGCTCAAGGCCTGTTTGGAATTCGATACCCAGCTGTCACGGACTCTGGAATCCATTTACACCTATGCTCATTTGCGCAACGATGAGGACAAGACTCATACCGGGCACCAGGCTGAGTATGAAAAGGCCACGCAGTTGCTGACCCGTTACCAGCAGGCGTGCAGTTTCATCAATCCGGAATTGATGAACATCCCGGAAGCCACCATGCGGGATTTTTTGAACGATCCCGAACTGGAGTTTTTCAAATATCACATAGAGAAACAGTTGCGGTTCCGCGAGCACACCTTATCGGCAAAAGAGGAAGCGCTGTTGGCGGCGTCCTCGGAGATGGCGCGCACTCCGCAAAACGTCTTCGGCATGCTGGACAACACCGACCTCAACCTGGGCCAGATTGAAGACGCCGAGAAGAGAACGGTGCAAATCACCCATGGAAATTTTCAAAGCCTTTTACAAAATTATGACCGGCGGATTCGGCGCGAAACATTTGAAAGTGTTTACAAGTCCTACGAGCAACATCAATACACCTTCACCGCCCTGCTCGACGGAAGCCTGAAAAAAGACATGTTTTATGCGCGGGCGCGAAACTACCCTTCGGTCCGCGAGCAGGCTCTGTTCACGGAAAACATTCCCGTCACCGTGTACGACCAACTCATCGAGACAGTGCACAACAATCTGGAGCCGCTGTACAAGTATTTCGCCATCCGCAAACGCCGGTTGAAACTGGATGAACTGCACGTTTACGATTGCAGTGTGCCGCTGGTTGAAAATATCAAATGGGACATGAATTATGAGAAGGCGGTGATCGCTATCGGCGAGGCGCTCGCGCCTTTGGGCGAGGACTATGTCGCCACCGTCACTCAGGGCCTGCTGGAAAATCGCTGGGTCGACCGCTACGAATGCAAGGGCAAGCGGAGCGGCGCGTATTCCTCCGGGTGCTACGACTCCAACCCATTCATATTGATGAACTACATGGACGACAACATCAACAGCGTTTACACGCTGGCGCATGAAGCGGGCCACTCCATGCATTCGCATTTTTCCAAATCCCATCAGGAATATTTATACGCCGATTACACCATTTTCGTGGCCGAGGTCGCTTCCACCTTCAACGAGGCCCTGCTCACCCGTTATTTTTTGAATCAGGATATCGGGCCGGACATGAAGATTTACCTCCTCTGCCGGGAAATTGATAATTTTCGCGGCACCTTGTTCCGGCAAACCATGTTCGCGGAGTTCGAGCGCGACATTTATACTTCTGCCGAAGCGGGAAACGCCATGACGGTGGACTCTTTTAAAGATATTTACAATCAACTGCTGATGAGGTACTTTGGAAGTGAAGTGACCTTGGACCCGTGCCTTGCCTTGGAATGTTTCCGTATCCCCCATTTCTACTTCGGGTTTTATGTGTATAAATACGCCACCGGAATTTCGGCCGCCTACGCTCTGGCCGAACGCGTGACCAAGGGGGGCGACGCCGAACTGGCAGACTATATAAATTTTTTAAAATCGGGCGGCTCAAAATACCCCATCGATCTTTTAAAAGGTGCCGGTGTGGACATGAGCTCCCCGAAACCGGTGGCCACCGCATTGAAAAAATTTAAGGACCTGGTTGACGAGCTGGAGACTCTGGCTCCATGAGCATTGCCCACATTCATCGCCGGGCCACGCCGCACCTATTGGATCCTCACGGGGTCCAACCATTTGTTCACTTCATGTAAAGGATTTTATTTTGAAAAAGACAGGCCATTCAAATCAAAATAATCGGGACGGCTCAGGCGGACGCAGGCCGCAGGGACAGGGTCGGACCGGTAGAACCCAATCCAATGATGGCAATCGCGGCCGCACCAGCCATCGCAACGCCCACGCCGCCCAAATGTGGCTGGACGCGTCCCCCCAAACCCTGACGTCTCATATCCCCATGACCAGCCGGGATGGCAAAAAAGGCGAGGGGCGAAACGGCAACGGCCCCCGATCCAAAGACCACAACCGATTCGATAACGAGCGCAAGGGCCGCAACAGCCCTGATCGCGGCGGCAAGCGAACTCATGCCAGGAATCCCAACGGCAAAACCGCATCCTCCACTCCGCATCAGGCCGCGGAGAAAGCGCCACAGAGCGGCAAACGGGTGGCCAATATCGAGCCGTTTGAATTGTTCTGCGCCTACCACCTGGGCATCAACCGCGACAAGCAATACAAATCGGCCAACATCAATGAAGTGGGCCGACGGTTCAATGCGGACCCCGCCACCATTCGGCAGGCACTCAAGGAATACGGCATGGATTCCGGATCGCTTTTAGATCGTGACTTCGACATGGTTCTGGCGCAACTGGATATTCAGGTGGCGCCGGAAGGAGTCGACCGGGTGGAATTGGCCAAGGGCATTTACGAGGAGTTTCAGGAAGCGCCCACCATCAAACGTGATTGGAAAAAAATTCTCGAGGAAGACCGCCGGGAAAATCAAAAAACATTCAGGAGCTAATTTTTCTACCCGCCCCCGCCCATCGCTGGCATCTTGCTCTTTCCAGCCGCACTGGAATTTCTTTGAAATTGCAATGCGACTTCCATGATTTTGTCCTGCAGGGCCATGGCTTTGCCATTGGAACATTTCAAATCGTTCAGCAAAATGGAAAACGCGAACCGCTCCCCATCCTGCGATTGGAAATATCCTGAAAGCGCACTGACCTGATCCAGCGTACCTGTTTTGACACGAATCCTCTGCGCGTCCTTGTTGCCGTTCATGCGATCCTCAACACTGCCATCGAGACCCATCACGCCCAGAGCCGAAACGAATTCCGGGAATATTCCCATATCGTTGCGGGCGTCTACCAGCATGCGCACAATCTGGTCGGGCGAAAGCCGGTTTTGGCGGGACAGGCCCGACCCGTCGACAATCCGGTATTGACCCGCACTGTAACCGAGCGTGTTCATATATTCCGACAACACCCGCACGCCATTTTCTGTGGTCCCCGGCCGGCCAAATATTTCCGCCCCCAGAGTGCGCAGAATTTGTTCGGCAACAAAGTTATTACTGAACTTGTTGAGTCCGCGCAAAATTTCGCCAAGCGGCGGCGATTCGTGATCGACCAGCAGGGTGGCGTCCCTGGGCACCTGCCCGCGCCGGACACTGCCAGTCACCTCCACACCCGCCTGTTGCAAAAACTTTTTGAACACCTCCGCCGTGTACCGCTCCGGATCGGTGATATTTAAATAATATTTTTTACGAGCCATGTGAATGGGTAAATTTCCGGAGACCGTCACCTCATTATAATTTTCGTGAGCGCGGCGGTTGACAATCAAACGGCCGCGCCGCTGACGCTTGCCGGTCGTCACCGCGGTGTTGGCAACGCGGATGAAGTCGATTTCAGGATCAACAATCACCAGCGGTGGGTCGCCCACCCGTGGGCCCGGCTCGATGTACACCGTCACCGTGTTGAAGTTGAACGACAACGCGCCGAGCGGGGCCAGGTACGCTTCCGGACCGTCGTAGCGACGCCAGGTTTTCAATCGGCCCTGATCTTCAAAAAAACTGCTGTCGGCGATGATATCGCCTGCCACTTTTTTGAGCGGCAGATTTTTTATTTCATTGACCAGAATCCACATTTGCTCGGTGACCAGACTGGGATCGCCCAACCCCTGCAGGTAAAGGTTGCCCTTCAAAATACGGTGAGCGATGCGGCCGTCGGTGTGCACCCGGGTGTGGAAGCGATAACCCGGCCCGACTTTTTTCAAAGCCGCAACCGATGTGACCAACTTCATGTTGGACGCCGGTGAAAACAGCGCATGACTGTTTTTTTCGTATAGGACCTGATTCTTGTCTAGGGAATAAAACTTGAGGCCGCCCCGGCCGTTGTGGCAGTCGTCCGAAATAAGCGAGTCGATCGTTGCCCGAAACTGAATCACCGCAGGCTCTACTTGCGGAGACTCCGCCTGGGCCGCGACCGGGAAACCTGGAAAGGCATTCAGCAGGAGGAGACCAACGATTGGAAGTGTGAGGGCTTTATTAATCATGCACTTAAAGTTTACAAATTCGCACCCCTTAAAGCAATCTCCATTATCCGCTCCGCGCGGGGCGACCGGCGAAGCGCCGGAGCTAATTTTAAATTCCTCCCTTTTTCAAGGGGAGGCTGGGAGGGGTTAATGGTGTCACCCTGAGCTGGTCGAAGGGTGACCCGGTTCACCGCAGAGGTCGCGGAGGACGCAAAAAAAACAAAAATATTAACCACAGATGGACACCGATAAGTCCCCCTTTCTCCGCAGAGGGTCAGGGGGCTTATTCCTTAGTGTAGTTGCCCCATTTATGGGGCCTGCGAAACAACGGAATTAAAGGGAGCAAATTTAGACAGGCATGCAATAACTATTGGAAATAATTCCAAGAGTATAGCCCTCTGCGAACCATGCCCCGCAATTGTTGAGCGCAAGACAAGTGTGACCTCTTGCCTCCCCTGCCAAGGGGTTAGTCGCCGGTTGGGCGGCCGTTGTTCCAGCGTCTACCCCGGTCATCACGGTAGATGAGGTGGCCGGACCGGTTGAATCGGAAACTGACAATTCTGCTGGCGCCGGCGGAATATTTCCGGCCCCTGAAAATCAGGTTGTCTTTGCTGTGATCGACCAGGAACCCCACACCGCCGCCGTACCTCAATTTCCATACCACCACCTTGTGAGGTCCGCCATAAATCTTACGGCGATTCTTAAACAGTCTGGCCTCGCTATCTACGTAATAAACGTTGTCCTGCAGGTCAATTAAAAAAGTCTTAACTTTTGCGGAAACCGGGTTCAACCGCACACCGTCTTGATACAAATCTCCCCGATCATTGATATAAATGGCCGTGCCCCGGATGGAGACCTTGGGGCTGACCCTGCGGCCCCGGTCGCCCCGGCTTCTAAGGATCGGGACTTTAAAAGCCCCGGCCTTTAACCGCTTGCCGTTTTTAAAAATCTCATAATTCTCATTCAAATAAACCACGTCGCCGTCATAGGAAACAAGGTACAGCAACACCCCACCCGCGCCGCTGTACAACAATCCCTTTTCACTATAAAGTTTGGCGCTGACCAGCGATTTCTTTTTATCAACCCGTTGGGAATCGATTTGTTTTCGGTAAAAAACCTTGCCGCCCCGGCTCAATTTAAAATCAATGACTCTATTATTGCTTATTTTTTTATCGTTTTTATAAAGGTAACCCCTGCTGTCGACAAAGGCTTCCGTATGATCGCAGGCAAACCGGGATCTCCCGGAATCTTCATTGAGGTTTTGGCCGTTTTTGCACCGGCCCTTGTCAAAAAACCGGAGGTCGACTGTCGAGTCATCATCAAACGCCAACAGAACGCCATACCAACTCCAAAAAAAAATAGCATGAACAGAGAAAACAGCTTCACTACATGGCCTCGGGTTTTTTATTTGCAATACCGGATGAAAACTATTTTACACATTACCTCAGCGATTACACAATTTCAGGCAAAACAGAGTTGGACCTCTTTAGCTCCGGCGCTTCGCCGGGCGGGTTGACGGAATCCCCGGTCTGGTGTAGTTTGCCGATTTCGGAGTTGGCGTTTCTAATTGAATGAGGATCGAACTTTATGAATCACCATGTGATGGGTATCGGCAACGCGCTGGTGGACATCGAAATCCGGGTGGCTGAGGATTTCATCAATGAACTGGCCCTGACCAAGGGCGGGATGACCCTGACCACTCCGGAAGAGCAGACTAAAATTCTCGACAAGGTGTCCGGCCACGCCCAGAAAATCGTGTCCGGCGGTTCGGCCGCCAACACCATCCACGGGATCAGCGCCCTCGGCGGAAAAACCTATTACCTGGGCCGGGTGGCCGACGACGCCTACGGCACGCATTACACGGAGGACATGAAATCCTGCGGCGTGGGGTTCCCCGGTCCCGACGCCAAGACTGACGGCACGGGCACCTGCCTGATTCTGGTCACGCCGGACAGCGAACGCACCATGCTGACGCATCTCGGCATCTCCGCCCAGTTGCATGCCAGCAACGTGGACGAGACCCTGGTGCGCGGCGCCCGGATGGTTTACATCGAAGGTTATTTGTGGACCGGCGACGCAACCCGCGAAGCCGCCATGAAAATGGCCGAAGTGGCCCGCTTGGCGGACATCCCCGTGGCTTTCACCTTGAGTGACGGGTTTGTGGTCAACACCTGGAAAGATTCCCTGATCGATTTTTTACGTTTGAAGGTCGACATTCTGTTCTGCAACGAAGTGGAAGCCATGGCCATGGGCGGCGGCGGCACCCTCGAAAAATCCGTCGAAAATTTAAAGGGCATGGTGCCGACCCTGTTCGTCACCCGCGGCAAGCAGGGGTCCCTGGCCACGGCGAACGGCGATGCCAGTTTAACCATCCGGCCGTTCCCGGTGGAGGCGGTGGACACCACCGGCGCGGGCGACCTTTACGCCGCCGGGGTTTTATATGGCCTCACCCACCACCACTCGCTGGAGGAGTCGGCCATTCTCGGGTCCTACTGTTCGGCGCAGGTGGTCACGCATATGGGCGGTAGAATGCCGCTTGGCTCCCACACCCAACCCAGCACTATCCTGAAAGCATACCAGGAGCTTTGACCCGGCCAAGTACCCCTTCGGGGCATGAAGCTAATGAAGGGATATCACACGTGGCGCTGGACCCAAAATAAAAGCATAAATCCTTCACGGAGTTTATCCTGAGCAAGTTGCAGGACTCAGAATGGCATGTGATACTTTTTGTCATCCTGAGTGAAACGCAGGACCTCTGTGTTCATGGGTGATTGCCAAAGCTCCCTAGCGGGGGAGGCAGAGGGCTAATCACCTCATTATGCCCAATAATTGTTGAGGCAAGCGGAGTGTGTGACCCATTGGCTCCAGCCGCAGGCTGGTTGGGCGCACGACGGAGTTTTGACAATCTGCCGGCGGAGGTACTCCGCCCAGGGGTCATTCCGGGTTATACATTTTCCGCCGATTTTGCTACACTAATTTTTTTTTGGAAAATCCCCCCAGTCCACCTTAACCGGCAGGCGTTCATGAAAAAAGTTTTCGTTGTTCTGGCGACGTTGTTGACCTTCCTGTGGTTGAGCGGTTGCGGCTCGACGGGGAAAAATTTTCCAACCACCAAGGTGTCGGAAATCCAAAACAAGGTGACGACACGGACGCAGATCCTCGCCTGGTTTGGGACGCCACCCAAGGAAGGCGTGCGGGGTGGAGATGTCCTCTGGACTTACCAGTTTGACACCTTCAACCCTATCGGCAAAGACCTTTCCAAAGAGCTGGTCATTCTGTTCGATCCCGCCGGCGTGGTGAAAGCCTACCGGTTCAGTTCCAACATGGATCGTTAGGCTCCCTCACTTCTGCCGAGCCCGCCCCAAAAATGAAACCCATTCAGCTGTTGGTGTTCGATTTCGACGGCACCCTGGTGGACACCCGGCTCGATATTGCCGATTCCGTCAACCGGGTGCTGGAGGACCTGGGATTACGCACGCTGGCCCACCAACAGATTTTCACCTTCATCGGCAGAGGCGCCAAGCACCTGATTGCCTGCGCCCTCGAGGGCTCGGGATGCGACGATCGAACGCTGGCCCTGCAAAAGTTCATGAAAGATTATGAACTGCACCTGATGGATCGGACCAAGCTTTACCCGCACTGCCGGGAGACCCTCGATTTTTTCTCCGATAAGAAAATGGCGATCCTGTCCAACAAGCCCACCCGTTTCATTAAGGATATTCTGGACCGGTTGAATTGTGCGGAGCCGTTCACCACCATCATCGGCGGCGATACCCTGGGCGTACAAAAACCCGATCCCGCCGGGTTATTGCAAATGATGAACGACTGCGGGTTATCCGGTACCGACGTTTTGATGGTCGGTGACAGTGTGGTGGATATCGAAACCGGGCGCCGGGCGGGAGTCGCCACCTGC
>SMVB01415204.1_pt1 | contig 13015 bp, 17 predicted proteins | sample 2456461 | NCBI WGS metagenome assembly SMVB01 (sample SAMN11095934, study PRJNA526329) | marine sediment metagenome | biome: Marine sediment; feature: Surficial sediment; material: Deep marine sediment; isolation source: Hadal surficial sediment | place: Pacific Ocean | collected 2014-05 | depth...
AGGATGTCGGGGGTACGCTGATCGTGGGCGATGGCTGTCACCCTCGGCTGGGATCTACGGTTGGTTAGTTCCTGGGGCTCGGTCTGGCTCGCCAACCGGCTGACGCCTCGACGAGCAGACGTTGTCTTGCGAATGACTCGCCGGCGGACCCCGGGGAACTCACCGGTCGGGCGGGAGACATTGCCGGACTCTGCAGGATTCCAGGTCCGGGTTATCTGTGGTCCACCCTCCCGGCAAGTGCGTGCCACCCCTGTCCGTCTAGTAGGAGGAGGGAGGCGATGACCATCGTAGGAACCAACCATGATGCCGTCATCGGCGGTGTCGATACCCATGCCGATGTGCATGTGACTGCAGCGGTGAACCACGTTGGGGGTATGTTCGGCATCGAATCGTTCCCGACTACCCAGAACGGGTATCGCCAGTTGGTGTCGTGGCTGCCTGTCACACGGCTTCAGGAATCGTCGTCGCGGTGAGCAGGATCGAACGAAGCTTGTCGCAGTTCCACAGTTCGTAGAGCCGGTAGAGCAGCATTTCGACCTGAGCCCAAGCCGACTCACCAATGCCGGTTTGGATCGTTCCAGTACGCGTTCTCCGGATCGTCGACACCATCGATGAGACCCTGCACGTAGCTCTCGAAGAAGTCACTGCGGTCCAGGGCCTCGAGCGCATTCAACTGGTCGTACATGCAGGCAAGCTCGCTGTCCCGGCCCGTGTAGGGCTCGCCCTCCGAGTACAGCCTGCTGTGACAGGAGTCGTGCACGATCGTCCCCGCATACCACACGACCTGTTCGTCGCGACTAAAGCCGGGTGCGTAGGCGGTTTCCTGACCGACGAGGTAGGTTTTCGTGAACACGTCCATCCCCGAGCCGGCATCGACGGCCTCGATGACGTCGATGTAGGCGACCACCTGGGCGTACCCATCGGGAGCATCCGCGGCAAGGAGCTCGAGCGTCGCCGAGGTGTGCGTGCTGAACTCCTCGTCACCGACGACGACGATGGTGGTGGCGGCGACAGTCGTCGTTGTTGTCTCCGCCGTTGTCGAGGTGGTGACGGCCGTGGTGGTCGTCGACGACGAGGTCGTGGTGGCGGCGGTCGTTGTCGTCTGCTGAGCGGTAACGGTGACGTCGGGCTCGGCCGACCCACCGCACGCGGTGAGGAGCAACGCGACAAGGAAACCTCCGGCAGCGATTCTTGTCATGAGGCTGTCACCTCCCTGTGTCGCAACGCTACCCATCACCAGATCGACGCGCCCACTCGTCACTCAGACCGGCTGCGCGGTTGCCAGAATCGAGGGATGTGGGTCGAAGAGGCGGTGACGGCGATAACCGAAGCGGTGGAATCAGAAGGGCTGCTGCTGGTACATGACCAACGCCTCCCTTCGGTAACCGCGCTCGTGGCCGGAGAACCGGTTCGGGGATCGTGGTGGGCCCATCCCCTCAGCAACGTGATCTACAACGCGCTCGGTGAGCTCGACGACCGGTTCGCCACCTGCAAACTGGTTGCGGGCAAGCTCACCCTGGTCGCTCCCCGACTGTGGGCCAACCTCGTCGCCGTCGGCGCGGGTCGGCGGCGATGGCAGCTCGATGCGCTCTCCGGGGCAGATCTTGCATTGCTGGACCGTGTGGCCTCGGCCGCCGACCCCATCCTTCTCGACCGCCCGGAACTGAGAGCGGCGGGCAAGCGCCTGGAGGAGAAGCTCCTCGTGACCTCGGAGGGGGTGCACACCGCGGACGGTCATCACCTCAAGGCACTCACCTCGTGGGAGGCGTGGGCCAGCGACCGCCGGGTGATAGGACCGCTCCCCGATCCAGACGTGGCCGCGGCGAGTTTCGAGGCCATCGTGGAGGGATGGGAAGCCGGCACCGCCGCCCTCCTCCCCTGGCACGACTGACCCACCGACGCGCCCGTCCATGGAGGCGCACGAGAATATTCGGTAGGGTCACCGCCGTGCTTCCACTCGACGAGCGCTGGTACCGGCGGCTGCTTGGGTACGCCTTCCCGATCGGGCTTGCTGCCGGGGTGCTGGCCCTCCTCTTCACCGAGGTGACGGAGACCGGGAGCGGGCTGTTCTTCGCTGACGCCGGCACGGATTGGTGGTCGGGCGAGTGGTGGTGGATCCCGCTGATCGCAGCCGGCGGGCTCGTCGTCGCCTCCCTTCGTCGCTGGCTGGCGGTCCCGGAGGAGGTACCGGGAGCCATAGCCTTCGCCCAACAGGCATGGGTCGACCCCGCCAGTGGCCCGCGCCTGGTCCTGGTGTCGGTCGTTTCGCTGGTCGTCGGCGCCAGCCTCGGACCTTCGTTCGGGCTGATCCTGATGGGTGGTGCGCTGGGCTCCTGGATCATTTCGCGGATGGGCAGCGACGACGGCGAGGCCAAGCACGAGTACGCGCTGACCGGGATGGCAGGAGGCTTGGGATCGGCGTTCAGCGCCCCGTTGTTTGCCGTCGTGCTCACCACAGAGTTGTCTCCCACCGAGAAGGGCCGGTATGTCGCCGCGTTCATCCCCCAGCTGATCGCGGCGACACTCGGATTCGTCGTCTTCTTCGGGGTCACCAGTCGCACGCTCTTGAACGCCTACGAGGTCCCCTCGTATACGTTCGATTTCGTCGATCTGCTGGTCGGACTCCTGCTCGGTGGGTTCGCCGCGGTGACTCTCGGCGCCGTCGTGGTCATCAACGGAGCGGTGGTCCGGGCCGCGGCTCTGGTCACCAACCCTTGGCTGCGCGGATTGGTCGGTGGGGCCCTGGTGGGTCTCATCGCCGTCGCGCTCCCATTGACGCTGACCTCGGGGAGCGCACAGCTCGGAACCGTCATCCAGAGCGCCACCGTGTTCAGCATCGGGTTTGTAGCTGCGGTACTGGTCGCCAAGATCCTCGCCGTCGCGCTGAGTCTGTCCGCGGGCTTCCTCGGGGGCAACGTCTTCCCGATGATCTTCATCGGTGGCACGGCCGGGGTCTTGGTCCATCTCCTCATCCCCGCCATACCACTATCGCTCTCGGTGGCGGCGATGATGGCGGCCGTCCCCGGCGCGTTCCTCAGCGCACCGCTGAGCCTGACGTTGATCGCAGCCGCCACGGTCGGGCTCGACCCAGCCGGCGTCATCCCGGTGATGGTGGCGGTGGTTACCGCCTATCTCGTCTTCTCGATCGTCAGATACCTGGTGGCACGCCGCTCCGAGGCAGCTCCAACGTAAGGTTCCGATCGGTGACGACGGCGGTGGGCTAGACGCCGCGGTTGGCGATCGCCGTCTCGTTGTACGGCTCGATCATGATGCACTCCCCCGGGCACTCCTCGGCGGCCTCGATCACATCGTCGATCTGCGCGTCGGGCACCCTGGCGACGCCGCGAGCACCCTCCGGTCCATGGCCTGGGGCGTCTTCGGCGTCGAAGAAGAGGTCGGCACCGAAGTGATTGGCCTGCTCCTTGACCGTCCACAACCCATCGTCGCGGCCGATGAAGACGTCGGGAGCGATCTCCTCACAGATGCCGTCCCCAGTACAGAGATCCTGGTCGATCCAGACCATCAATTTTGTCGCTGTCGCCATTCGTGATCCTTAGCTCAGCAGTTCGAGCCCTTGCGTGTAGTGCGCAAGGCCCTCGACCTGACGGATGTACTTCGGGCCTCTCCGGAACCTCTCTCCGATCTCATCGTGGCTCTCCCCGTCGGCGCGGAGAGCCAGTACTCGCGCCCCCAAAGCGGTCGGGGATCGTCGCGCCGACCGGCCCGTGCGCGGAATCTCGGTCCACACGATCACCCTCTCGACGTGGCCAGGACTGCGATCGATGCGCCTGGCGATCTCGTCGATATCCACCCCTTCGTCTCGCATCGCGAGAACCCGGCGCTCTAGAGGACGCAGCTTGGCGGGATCGGTCATACGGCTCTCCTCGTGTCTCCACCTAACGGTAGCGGACCCGTGGTTTGTTGTGGCGCCCGATCTGGAGGCGCCGACCGTCCACGGGTCCACTGCTATTCTCGGACGGTGACCACCGCTACCCATGCAGCATTGAGGGCGGTTCCACTGTTCGCTGCGCTCGACGATGACGCACTGGGACACCTCGCCGCGGTGGCCACCGAGTTCGAGTGTGCACACTCGCACGTGCTCACCGAACGCGGTCAGCCCGGCGCCGGTCTCTTCATCATCGAAGAGGGTACGGTTTCGGTGTTCTTGCCAACGGGAGGAGTCCTGGAGCGCGGGCCAGGGGACTTTGTCGGCGAGCTGTCGCTGTTGACCGACACTCCGCGCACCGCCAGGGTCTCGTGCACCTCTCATGTCCGCGGTCTGGCGATCAGTCGTACCGATTTCGCTCAACTGCTTGAGCGAGAGCCGTCGATCGCCCTCTCCATGCTTGCTGAGGTAGCACGGCGCCTCACCGAAAACGCGCTCCCCTACAGACCCGCCCCCGCATCAGAGCCTGATTGACTTCGATAGGCTCTGACTTCGCGACCTCGAGGATCCCATGAGTGAAGACACCAGCCCTCCCGGCACCATCCACGACAAGGTACGAGCCGAGACCGTCAACATCACCCAGGGTGGCGCCGCTCAGGTCACCGCCGGCACCGTGACGATCAAGCAAGGCGGTGCCCAGAACGTATCCAGCGCCCTGACCGACATCACCCAGGGCGGCGTCGTGATCGTCGAGTCCGAGCAGACGACGCTCAACGCCTCTGCAGCCGCCGTCGTTGTCACCGAACATGCCACCGTCGACCAATCGCGGATCGGCATCCTGATGGCGAACACCGTCAACGCGCGCGACTCGAAGATCGGGGTCGTGCTCGGCGGCGAGATCGAAGGCCGCCCCGACATTGCCCTCGACGGGCGATTCGCCGCCATCATCGGGGCATCGCTGGCTGTTACCTGGTTCGCGCTGCGGCGGCTGTTTCGCTCGTAAACCGTCGCACCTCCCCGACCCTTGCCTGCGGAGGCAGATTCCAGGCCAGAGGTGATCGCGTGAACTGTGTCGCCCGCAGCGCCAATATCCGCGAAGGGGCAAAGTTCTGCGCCGAGTGCGGAACCCCGGTCGTCGCGGCCTGTGTGGTATGCAGCAAGGTCATCTCCCCTGCGAATAAAAGGGTCGGGGCCAATGGCCTCCTCGCGCTGTACCACGACGGCGTGCTGGCACCCGGCACGGCAGCAGCACAGGTCGACTCGGCCTGATCAGCCGATACGAGGAAAGCTTGCTTCCGGCTCGCTGAGCAGGCGGTCGCGCTCCACCACCGACCTCACCCCCGCCGCTCGCAGACCGGTCTCGGTGAGGTCATCGATCTCCGCTCCGAACACCGTCGTCGGTATCCCGGCGGCGGTGAGCCGCGCCACCGCGTCGTGGGCGGCGCGATGGGCGAGATCGACGAAGGCCAGCTTGACCGTGTCGGTGGCGACCGCGCTGGCCACCGCCGACGGGTTGCGCGCTCCGTGACACTGGTAGCCGGCCTGCTCGGCCGCTTCGCACAACTGCTGTCTGGCCACGCGGTCCGCGGTGAGCACCACAACCGCAGGGCGCGGTGGTGCGGTTCGGTCGACGTGGGTGAGCGCGATCGCCTTGGCCGCACCCCACTGGGTGTGGGCGGCCTGCACCGCATCGCCGAGGGCCGCAGACGAACCCGGCACCAACCCATACGGATCCCCGGGCCGGCCATCCGGCGACTGCGCGACGTCGGCATCTTCGAGGATCTGGTTGAGGGTGCCGAGAGCGAGCGAGAACAATTCCAGCGGGGTTCTCCGCTGCTCGACGAACGGCTGCTCCAGTCCTTCGGCGAGGTCCAGATCGAGCTGGGCGGTGGCCGTTTCGATCACCTCAACCGTCGACCGGTCGAGCGGGTAGCCGCGCTCGGCGAACAACGCGGTGGTGTACGCCGGAAAGGCAGAGACCAGAGCCGCATGGAGGCGTTGGGCCGCGGGAACCATGCAGGTGAGGATACGCAGAGATGGAGCTACTCGACCCCGGCTGTCTAGCATCTCCTCGAGCTCACACCGAAGGATTCCCGATGCGTAGAACGTTCCTCTTCGTCGCGGCTGCGACTGTCTCTTTGGTGTTGGTTTCGTGCCGGGCGGAAATCAACATCGCACTCGATGTCGAAGAGGATGGCTCGGGAACGGTCGCATTCGAGTTCGGCCTCGACGAAGAGCTCCGCACTCTGATGGCGTCGACCGGCGCCGATGCCGACGACCTTTTCTCCGACTTCGACACCGGCTTCGAGGGCGGGACCACCTTCCAGCGCGAGGAAGGTGACATGTCGTTCCAAGGGGTCCTGGTCGAGTTCGACGATGTCGCCGAGATCAGCGACCAGCTCGCCGACAGTAGCGGCGACCTTGCCAGCTTCGGAGACTTCTCGTTCGAGGTCGGCGATACCGAGGCGGTGTTCGACGCTGCCCTCCTCACCGAGGAACAGGACTTCGGGGACTTTCCCTTGGATCCTTTGGCTCTGACCGGAGATCTCTTCTCGGCCAACTTCATTGTCGGAATGCCGGGCACGGTCGTTGAACACAACGCCGACGAGGTGCTCGCCGACGGGCGGCTCAGGTGGGACATCCCACTCCTCGGTGGAGAGAAGACTCTCCATGCAGTGTCCGACCTCGGTGGTAGCAGCTTCCCCTGGCTGTGGGTGCTCGTCGGCGTCGCGTTGCTGGTCGGGGTGATGGCGACGATTGCCGCCGTCGTGCTCGGCAGGAGGCAGCAGCGGCGAGCCGTTTCGGACGCGGCGGCGGCGTATCCCCAGCAGGTACCCGTCGCTCCTGGACAGGAGACTCCGACCGAGCCCGACGACGACGCGACCGCCGCGGAGGACGGGGAAGCCGCCGATACCGGCGATGACGATGATGCGGGTGACGACTCAGACTGATCAGGCGTCGGTCACCAGCACCAACACCGCCAGCAGACCGTACGGGCCGTCAACGACACCGACGCCGGCACGGATGGAGCCGTCCCCCTTGGGATCGACGGAGTCGCCGAGACGGTCAAGCGTCGGCGCCAGGACCAGCAACTCCTCGCTGTCGCTCGCGGTGACCCCGGCCGCGGCCAGCCGCGCCTCGAGCGTCTGCCCATCGACGAACGAACCGGACCGGTAGATCGCTCCTGCCCTCGTCACCGCCACCAGCGACAGTTGCTCTTCCCAGCGCAGCGGGTCGAGGCCGGCGAGGGCCCTGGCCGAATCGATCGCATCCGCTACGGCATCTGTCGCCTCGGCGGATGGCCGAGCACCGGATCCTCCCCCAGACGGGAACCGGATGTCGGCGCCGCCCGAAACCACAACACGCCAGTCGTCGGCCATGCGCCGGATCCAGATCATCGATTGCAGGGCGCGATCCCCGGAGATTGCCCCAACCGCCCGCTGCGCCGGTCCGTCAGGGTCGATGATCCTGGCCGCAACCACCGAATCCTCCAGTTCATCGCTGAGCACCGCCGGGAGGGGCACCGCCGACACAAGGGTCACGGCCACGATCGCCAGCACTGCGGCGTACACGGCGCCGAGACCAGCGCCGGCAACGTGATTGAGCAGCGATGTGCCTGGCAACTTGTTCAGCGCCCGGTGGATGGCCGATCCGGCAAACGCAGCGCCAATCGTGATCACAACAAAGATGGCGGCGCCGCCGAGGATGCGGGCGGGCTCCGGCGACCATCCGAAGACTCCGGTGACGAGCCGCCCCACCAGCGGCGCCAGCCGGAAGGCCAGGATCGCGCCGAGCACCAGGGTGGCCACATCGATTGCCTCGCGGACGAACCCGCGCACCCATCCGCGGATCACCAGCAGCACAAGAACCGCGACCGCAATGAGATCAACCACGTTCAGGAATCAGTCGTTTTCATCAGCATCGGCGTCCCCGTCAGGTTCGGTGACCTCGTCGGAGTCAACCGAGATCGCCTCCATCTCGCGGGTTCGGAACCGCAGCGCCCCAGAAGGGGGCGGGGGTTCGGCCATGATGGCCTCGCCCGCCTCCTCCCACGTCTGACCGAGCAGGCGGGTGCGCCACAGATGACCCCCGACCACCTTGACGCTTGCCGCCAGCGGCACCGCAATGATGATCCCCCAGAAGCCTGCGACGGCGCCGGCGAGTACCAGCACCGACAGGGTCACCGCAGGATGGAGCCGAACCGTAGCTCGCAGAACGAGCGGGCTGACAAAGTTGTTGTCGATCTGTTGAACGACGATGGCGACAACGGCTGCCCAGAACGCCGTCCTGAGATCGGTGGTGGCGAGGGCGACGATCACGCCGAGGATGCCCCCGACCCACGGGCCGAGGAAGGGCACGATGTTGAGAACCCCGCCGACCAGTCCGATCAGGAGCCAGAACGGCAGGTCGATGACGCCATACCCGATGCTGAGCATGAGGCCGACGAGGATGGCGACAAGCAGTTGACCCCTGAGGAAGCCGCCGACGGCGGTATTGAGTTGACGTCCGACGAAGGCCGCTTCCGCCCGGTGCGATCCAGGTACCAGCTCGAGAAGCCGTCCCTGCTGCTTGGGGAGGTCGAGCAGGAAGTAGAAGGCGAGCACGGGCCCGAGCAGGAAGATGAGGATGAACTCGAAGATGCCCGAAGTGAATGACCCGACGCGATCGAGGATGAGCGACACGATGGTGTCCTGGTTCTCCGGGTCGTTGAGGAACTCGACGATGCGGTCGTAATCCCAGATGCTGACATCGATATTGAAGCGCTCGGCGATGGTGATCGTCTGCTCGGTGAGGTCGTCGTACAGATCAGGGAAGTCGCTGGCGAACATCTGGCCTTGCTCGACGACGCTCGGTATGACGAGGGCGACGGCCACCACCAGGACAGCGATGATGATGAGAAAACCGAGGGTGGTCCCGAGGATGCGGTGGATTCGCATTCGCTCCAGCATCGAGACCAACGGGTTGAGGATGAAGACAACGACCATCGCCAGGAACAAAGGCGCCAGGATGATCCTCGCCTCGATGATCAGAAACGCCACCACCCCGATCAGCGCGATGATGCCGAGTGCCGACCAGGAGAATTGGCCGATGCGGCGCAGCACTGCTGTCTCCGAATCCGCGGTCGCGTCGACGTCGCCGTGGGTGCTCACGTCTTCGGTGCGCCGCCTACCCGGTCGGCGATCTGGTCGAGCCGCTGGCGTCGCATCCGCCGGAGGCGCAGAATGGTGAGCGGGTCATGGTCGAACGCGCCCTCTTCGTCGATGATCCGGCGGAGCACCTGGTAGTACCGGGTCGCGCTCATCTCGAGGTACTCACGGATCGCTTGGTCCTTTGGGCCCGGGAAGAGCCACCACGATCCTTCGAAGTCGAGGACCTGCTTATCTCGCTTGGACACCATGCGGGCAGGCTATCGGCGGGGTGTGACAGAGATGCGGATTTCGCGGCCTGAGCCGCGCGCCCGCAGGTCCGCGGATCTAGCGTCCTACGGTTTTAGCGGCCCAGCCAGCCCCCAGGTCTACCTCAACAAACCGGAAGCGGTCGAGGCCGTCATCGAGGATGCCGGGGCGCACTCGCTACCAACTACCGGGCTATCAGTCCAGGTCCGATGCCAAGACTGCGTCCAGAGTGTCGGCGAAGTCCGGGTCGTGCTCTGGGCGGTAGGCGCGGTCCAGAGTCCGGCCGGTGAGGAGCCGGGCTGCCGTCGCCAACTCCATCGCAAGATCGCCAGCCGTTCCTGCGGCGTCGAGGAGCAGACCAACCTGATGGGCGGCAACGAGTCGCTCCAACTGGTCACGACCGTGCAAGGCGCCGTGCCTGGGGTCTTCGACACAGCGGCGGATCTCGGTGGAGATGTCTTCGAACGAGGCGAGGGCACGCTCGGCGATTGTGCCGAGCTCGGGGTCGGTGATGCCCTTGAGGAGGTTGGCAGTGCGGTCGAGCACCGAACCGGTCATGTCCAGGCGGCCGAGGTCGCGCAACACCTGTGCGGTGAGCACATTGTGGGTGCCCTCCCATTGCTCGTAGACGATGGCGTCCCGAAGCAGCCGGGGCAGCACCGAGAAGGTCTCGATGGCGCCGTTCCCACCGAGGATCTCGATGGCACCACGCACCACCTTGGTGGCTGCCAAAGAACAGGCGAGTTTGTTGGCGTTGACCAGGTAGCGGTAGAAACCGGCATCGGCATCGTCGGCAACCCCGAGATCGACGGATTCGTCGAGGGCTGTCAGATGCCAGGTCGAGTGCAGGGCGGCGAGCCAATCGACCTTGAGCTCCGCCAGTTGCCGGCGCACCAGTGGAAACGTCGAGATGAGCTGCCCGAAGGCTTCTCGGTGCCCGGCATACCCGGCAGCCTCGACATAGGCGCGTCGCATGATGCCGACATCGCCGACGGCGTTCATCCAGCGAGAGGTGTTCAACATCGCGGTGACCATGATCTTGAACCCGTCGGTTGTCGGTCCGATCGGGTAGGCGACCGCGTCATCGAAATCGATCTCCGCCGACGCCATCGATCTTGTCCCCAGTTTCTGTTTCAGGCGCCTGATGGAGAACCCGTTTGGCGTGCCGTCGACGAGACGCGGGAGCAGGAAGCAGCCAAGCCCTTCCGTACCACCGGGGGCTCCGTCCGGCCTGGCCAGCACCAGGAACAGATCGGCGTCGGCGACAGAGCAGAACCACTTCTCCCCAGACACCCGCCAGGTCCCGTCCCCATGGTCGGTGGCCACCGACGCCAAAGCCCCGACATCCGATCCGCCCTGTACCTCGGTGAGGAACTGGGCGCCGCGCAATGCGGCGTCGTAATCGGCGTCGGTGAGTGCGGGGAGGTAGCGATCGGCGATGGCGTCGGAGGCGAACCGGCGGAGGACCCGGATCATCCCCGTGGTGCAGGTAGCGGCGCACATATGCCCGAACTCGCCTTCCAGCGATGCCAGGTAGCCGGACGTTGCCTGCTCAAACGAGGCTCCGGGCTCTCCGGCATGGTGCACGAGCTCCGACGCCCAGAGCAGCCGGCCGGCGTCGTGGTAGCCGGGATCGAACCGGATCGCCTCGACGCGGTTCCCCAACCCGTCGTATTGGTCGAGCTCCGGGCCGTGTTGTTGATACGACTCCGCCACCGGGCCGAGTTCGGCTACGACCACTCGGCCGAATCTGGTGCCAGCGTCGCGAACGCCGGCAAGGCGGTCCCCATCCAGGTAGCGGGCATTGACCAGGTCGAGATGCGGGTCGTACGGTTCGGGCGGCACCGAATCACGCCACGATGCAAAGGCCAGGCGGGCGTTGGAGTACGCCTCGGTCATGGGGCCATTATCGCAGCGCTCTCTCCGGTTAGGTGAAGGCTCCCCGAAGGGACTCGCAGATTGGCTCGAGTGAGTCGTACCGCACCTGGTCACAGGCGACCGCCACCGTTCTGGACAGGAAGAACAGACCGACCACGGCCATCACGAACCAGACCAAAGCAAAGAGCAGCTCCCAGACCGGATTTCTCGATCCAGACTCGACCACCGCAAGGTGCGGCCTCTTTGGATCAATCCGAACGGGGATCTTCAGCCCTCCGCGGCCCTCCCACCAATGTTCCGGAACCGTAAACTCCCCCTGGTACTGCGCCTGCCCCCACAGCCACTGCCCGGTTATCAAGAATCCCGAGCCAGCATCACCCCGCTTGCCGGAAAGCGTCCGACGGCTCAACACTTCGGCATCCACTGTGACACCTCGCCGCCGCATCCGCCTCGATTGCAATCCCAGTCGGACCCGGCTTGCGGCGCCAGAGAGCCCGCCGAGGAGAAACGTCAATCCGAGGAACAAACCGACCAGAAGAACCAGCATCTGGAATATATCGGCCAAAGAGAGTTCATGGGTGAGAGGCCCAGCGAGGACATGACGTGGCTGTTTTCGAGTGAACCTTGTGACTAGTCACCTAGTTGCGAGGCACCTACTAGAACGTAATTCACACGAAAGATGCCTTGTGGGAATCATGTTTGAGGCGGAGCCGAGGGAGATGCTGCCCACCGAGCACACGCATCCGGTGCGGGTGCCTACAGATCGAGACCCCTGGCCAGGAAGGCAGCCATCTGCCCACGGGTGACGTAGTCGTTCGGACAGAACCGATCATTCGCCGGGGGGTTGCATCCCATGGTGATCCCGGCAGCCGCCATCATCTCTATCTCGGCCTCGTGGACCGAGCCCTCATCGTCGACGAAATCGACCGAACCTCTATCGCTCAATCCGAGCGCCTTAGCCAGGAAGGCAGCCATCTGCCCGCGGGTCACGCGTTGGTCCGGACAGAACCGATCGTTGGTCGGCGGATTACACCCCGTGGTGATCCCGGCCGCCGCCATCCTCTCGATGTCGGCCTCAAAAGGTGAGTTGTCGTCATCGGTGAAATCGATCGAGCCCCTGTCGCTCAGATTGAGGGCTCTCGTCAGGAACGCCGCCATCTGCCCGCGGGTCACGTGATCGTACAAACAGAAACGATCGCTGGTCGGCGGATTGCAACCCGTGGTGATCCCGGCTGCGGCAATCTTTTCGATGTCGACCTCGAACATCGAGCCGTCGTCGTCACAGAACGTGCCGTCACATTCCGGCGAGTAGTTGCTGGCGTCGAAGAAGATTTCGGTTGCCCGCCCGCTTGCACCCTCGCTGTAGACGCCGATGGCGACATAGCGCCACTTCTTGTTGAGGATGTTGGCTCGATGATCCGATGAGTTCATGAACTCGGTATGAATCCATGTGCAATCGTGGCCCGACCACCAGGCGATGTTCTCCCCGGCGCCGCTGAAGGCGCCGTCGGGAAGGATTGCATATCGTTCTGATGTCGTCGTATGGCGGAACCCGTTGTTCCACATCCACTCCGACCATGCCCTGACCTGTGGCCCCCGGTCGGTCGCCAGGACCAGGGTGCGCAGCCCTGCCTTGGCGCGAGCATCGTTGATGCCTTCGAGCAGGCAGGACTCGAATTCGGCCGGGCTCGTCGATGCCGTCGTCGGGGGCGCGGGGGCGACGCCAACGAGGCCGGCGGCGACGACGACCACGGAGAGTAGTCGCACTATCCCGCGTTTGGATCTGGGTTTCCGTATCAAGGATTTCCTCACTCGCCAAGTGCCTGTATCGGCCGGCGGGAGCGATTTGTTGAAT
>SMVB01098497.1_pt1 | contig 13014 bp, 13 predicted proteins | sample 2456461 | NCBI WGS metagenome assembly SMVB01 (sample SAMN11095934, study PRJNA526329) | marine sediment metagenome | biome: Marine sediment; feature: Surficial sediment; material: Deep marine sediment; isolation source: Hadal surficial sediment | place: Pacific Ocean | collected 2014-05 | depth...
ATACGTTCACCGATGCAAGAAATAAAAATCAAACCTCAGCACAGGATTTATCCTATAATAAACTATTAATTTATTCTCCGCAGCACCAATTTAATTTTAACATAACTTTTAGCCTGTCTGAGTTCACCCTTTCAACCTATACAACTTATGTGAGTGAAAGATTCTACACATCGGATAACGATAAAAACTCTGTGCTGCCTCAGTATGTTGTTTTCGATGCTTCCGTTTCTTACAAGTTTGAAATTTTGAATTTTAAACAATTATTAGTTCTAACGGCATTCAATCTCTTCAACGAATCATATTTTATAATTCAATCTTATCCTATGCCTTTAAGAACATTTCTACTAACCTATAATATGGAGATACTATGAATAAACTTATTTTAATAACTGCTCTGCTGCTTATTTTTATAATTGGTTGCAGCAAAACAAACGACCCGCTCATTCCGCCGACGGTAAATTCATCCGGAGTATATGTTGTTAACGAAGGATTGTTCGCTCAAAACAATGCAACTTTATCTTATAAAAATCTTGAAGATGGAACGGTTACAAATAATGCTTATTCGTCTGCAAACAACGGAAATCCTTTGGGAGATAATGCAAACTCTATGACTATCTCTGGCAGTAAGGGATATATTGCTGTTGATAACTCGAACAAAGTTGAAATAATAAACTTAGATAATTTCAAGAGTCTCGGATTTATTGATCTGGGAAGCAACGGAAGCCCAAGAGAAATTTATGTAAAAGATGAAAACACAGCTTATGTAACAAATCTAAATTTGGATCAGGTGGCAAAACTCAATCTTCAAACCAAAACGGTTACAACGAGAATTAATGTTGGAAGTAAGCCCGAAGGTATTAGAGAATCAAACGGAAAATTGTTTGTTGCAAATTCAGGATTCGGATTTGATAATACTGTTAGCGTGATTGACATGGCTTCCGATATGGTTGTTATTACATTGCAGGTTGGATTAAACCCCCGCATTGTTTTGAATGGGCTTGATAATTTTATTTATGTTGTATGTACCGGTTCTTATAGTGATACATCAATCTTCAGCGGTATTTATAAAATTGATCCTGCAGCAAATACTGTTGTTGATTCGATCTTAGTAAAAAAGAATCCTGGTGAGGCATGTTTTATTGATGCAACCACAATGCTTGTTGTAAATAGCGATGGTGCGGTAAAGGTTGATCTTACAACCAAATCCGTATCTGCAACACCATTAATTTTAGGAACTACAGTTAACAGTTTTTTTGGTGTGATTCACTCAATATCATTTGATTTGTTTCGATCGGTAATCTATTGTGGTAATCCTAAGGATTTCACTCAAAATGGTGAGGTTGTTACTTTTGATGTGAATGGTAATGAAACCGGCAGGTTTAATGTGGGATTAAATCCCGGCACAGTTGTTATAAGATAATTTATATTTTTTAGTGAGGTAAAGTTTTTTTATTTTATATTCAACCTGAAATTGAAATTATATAATCAAAATTAAAAATGGAGATAATAATGAGTACAAATAAAATTAAGCCCGGCTTTTTAATATTAACCGGGATGATATTTATTGCAGCTTTTGTAAGACTTATTCCGCATCCTCCAAACTTTGCCCCGGTTGCGGCAATGGCGTTATTTGGCGGTGCGTATTTTACTAAAAGGTGGGTGGCATTTTTAATACCACTTGCTGCAATGTTAATAACCGATTTAATTCTCGGCTTCCATTCTGCAATGTGGGCAGTTTATCTCTGCTTCGTTCTTATTGTTGGAATTGGAATGTTGATGATAAAACAGAAAAAAGTGTCTAACATTTTTCTTGCTTCAGTATCAGCATCGGTTTTGTTTTTTGTTGTTACAAACTTTGCAGTTTGGGCAGCCGGACTCTATTATCCAAAAGATTTAAGCGGACTTGCCGCAAGTTACACTGCCGCAATTCCTTTCTTCCACTATACTTTACTGGGTGATCTTTTCTTTGTTACTCTGATGTTCGGTTCGTATGAACTTGTTAAAATGAAATATCCAAACCTTATAAAAATAAAAGCTTAATTTGATTTGAACCTTCGAGGTCTTATGTGGGACCTCGAAGGTAATGAATTGATAGTCACTTTATCACCATTCTATAATGTGAAGTTTTAACGAAGGAGAACTAGCCCTTCGTAGTATTAACGTAGAAGAATCATCTTCTTAGTTTCAACAAAGATGCCTGCACTTAATTGATAGAAATAAACTCCGCTTGTTAAATTACTTGCGTCAAATGCAATCTCATAAGTTCCGGTTTGTTTGTATTCATTCAGTAACGTTTTTATTTTTTTTTCTAGCACATCAAAAACCTTTATTTGAACAATTTTTGAGCCCGGCACAGAGTATCTTATTTTTGTTGTTGGATTAAACGGGTTGGGGTAATTTTGGTGAAGAATAAATTCTTTAGGAATTTCATTTTTTTCTTCTTCTACATCTGTTATTCCATTTAAACCATCTGGGTTATATATTGCCAGATAACCGTTGTTATACCCGATCCAGAAATTATTTTTACTATCACGCATTAATCCAGTAGAACCTATTTCTTCCAAATTGTAACCTGGGGGATAAAGATGTGTCCATTCTTCACCATTTGAATAGTCTAATTTTAGAAATCCGTCAAACGTTGCCGCAAAATAAACTACACTATCTTTATCGATTTCCATATTCCAGTTCCAGCTTGAATTTCCATAACGATAATGTGTCCATTGAGAGATTCCATCATAAATTGAAACAAAATTTGCGCCGCCAAAAATTAAGTTCCCATAATTATCAAAATCGATCGAATATATTGCAAAGTCCATATGCGTTCTTCCAACATCATAATATTCCCATTCAGAAATTCCATCGAACCGGACTGAGCCCCATGCGTCTGAACCGCACCATATATAGCCGGAGTCATCTATTGCTACAACATTTATTTCTTCAAAGATTTCATTCAAATCTGTAGTCTCGCTATTATAAAGTGTGAAATCAACCCCATCAAATTTTAACAAACCATCCCAGTAAGTTCCCATCCATAGGTTGTTTTCATCATCGAATTCAATATCAAAAACTGATGTTCCCTCAACACCATAATTATCTAATTCCCATACAGTCCATTCATCTCCATCTAACCTTGCTAATCCACCTTCAAATCCAGATGTTCCAATCCATAGTGTATTACTTGAATCTACTCCCAATGTCCTGATTCTATTCTCTAATAATGGTGTATTAGAAGTATCATAATTTATCCAATTATCACCATCAAATTTAAACAACCCTTCTGTCCATGTTCCAATCCAAATATTGGAATCCATATCTTCAACTATTGCATATATTCCGGATGATTGAATTCCAATTGTTTCATTTGTTATCACCTTCCATAGGTTAGATTGACCATAAGCCGTAGAGATAAAAAATAATAATGTGAGAATTATCTTATTCATTTAGTTTCAATTAACTACTATTGTTCATCACAGTTCACGTTTGGTGGAACACACTCGACAAAGTATATAGGATCTTTATGAGCGTCATTGCCTCTGAAGCACCCGTCTACTAATACTGTAACTGTATTTATAATTTCTCCCGGAGGTGTGCCGTAATAAACTTTTATCTTTCCTTCCATAGTATAACGAACCCCCCAATATTGATCAGCAATGAATCTTCCAAAGTCATCGCCCAAATAAAAATTGTTAAAAGTATAAGGATCAGAAGTAGGTCCGTTATTTACTGTTATTGTTTGAGTTTTATTCACATATCCATCTTTGCTATTCCAGCAATTCATAAATATTTCTATCTTTAATAAATTTTCTTTTTGAATAGTAATACTCCCCCACCTATTACCCCATACTATTCTATAATCTAAATCATTTACACCCGGTGGGCAGTTCCAATCCCAAGTGTTTGTACTACTTAAATTTTCCTGCGCCATTAGGTATTTCCTTTTATTATTTGTAAGTATAATTTAAACTTAATATGAAATGCATACACTTACCTTTTTTTGTAAATCCTGTTTATTCTAAGTGAGAGTAGTAAATAATTTCTAATAAAGCAATTCAAAAATTCTACTTAATTGTTTATTATTAACTATTAACTACATTTATGAATAATATTGGGATAAGTCAACTCCTAATATTATTTTAAAAAATAAGAACAAAGCTAAATTATGAAAATTCCAATTTTAATAGATTTTGATGGTGTAATAAAATTAGGGGCTAAACCCGCACCTGATGCAGGAGAATTCCTGCAATTTCTTTTAGACCATAGCATTCCCTCTTATATAATCAGCAACTCTACTTTAAGAACCGGAAACGAAATAGCAAGCTATCTAAAAGAAAACAATTTACCGGCAGGCATGCCTGCGATGACGGCTGCTGATGCGACTCTTCATTATGTAAAAGAACATTATAAAAAAGTATCGGTTTATTGCATCGATAAAATAAAACAGCTTTTTACCGGGTACATTGATGATGTAAAGCCGGAAGCAGTTGTTATCGGGGACAATGGTGAGGATTGGAACTTTCAACTGATGAATGATATTTTCAGGAAAGTTTTTGAAGGAGCGGATATAATTGCTATGCAGATGAACAGGTTTTGGTACCCTCGCGGAGGAGAACTTTCATTAGATGCGGGTGCTTTTATTAAAGCAATAGAATATGGTTCGGGAAAAGAAGCTGTTCTGATTGGCAAACCTTCACCAATTTATTTTCAATCTGCTTTGGATTTATTGGGTTGTGCTTCGGGATCAGATTTTATAATGATAGGGGATGATATTGAAAGCGATATAACCGGCGCACAGGCAATGGGCGGAAAAGGAATTTTAATTTACACAGGTAAAACTGAATATCCATTGGCTGATGATACTAAAATCAAACCGGATTTTGAAGCACAAAACCTTACTGAAGTGATTGAGAAAATTAAGGATCAACTTTAATAGATTATTTGGGTTAAAGCCCAATCATTATTTCTTATTTTATATTACACGACTTAAGGAGTCTGTGTAAAAATTATAGGTCAAATCCAAAAACTCATTCCCAACCCCTTCTCTTAAAAAGAGAAGGGGCTAAAAGAAGTAACTTTCTCAGCTATGTAAAAGTCCCTCTCTTAGTAAGAGAGGGACTTAGGGTGAGTTTATTATTATTCACACAAGCATTAAAAGTAGTGGCTATTTAAACTATAATTTTTCTTCTAGTTGTCCCTTTCAAACAGAAGTCATTTTGCAAGGGTGAGGAATTATCACCAAAAAATACCACGGGGTTTTAATCCGGTTATAATTGACATCAAAGTTATTGGGTTTAAATCAAACTAATAATTTCAGTAATCTACCTGTCTTTAACTCTTCTTTCCCAGGCAAGCAACGCTATTTTCTTTAATGACTGTACATAGCTTAGACCGGCAGCACTGGCTGATCTCATAAAACCAGCCCCATCAGTTAAATCAGGATTTGGATTTATTTCCAATACAAACAGTTGGTCATCTTTTGAAAGTCTCATATCTACGCGTGCATAATCCCTGCACCCCATTATTTTAAATGCCGCAAATGCGGTATTTTTCACTTCAGTTTCAATTTTCTTAGAAAGTCTTGCCGGACATTTAGGAATTGTTTTATGATATGACTCATGGTTTGGATCCCACTTTGCCTGGTAGCTTACAATATTATAAAGATTTTCCGGCATCTTCGAAAAATCTATTTCACTTATTGGTAATGCTCTCGGTTTTTTATCACCTAAAACTGCAACATTCAATTCCCTGCCGTCAATAAATTCCTCTACAAGAGCAGGCTGATAAAAACACTTAAGTATGTAATTAATTCTTTCCTTTAACTGTTTGTAATTATTTACAATTGATTCATTTTCTATTCCTACACTAGCATCTTCTAATACCGGCTTAACCATTAGCGGATAATTTAATGTGTGATTATATCTTTTCTTTGGTTCGGTAATTATAAAGAATCTGGGTGTGTTTATTCCCTTCGAAGTAAGCATTCTTTTAACAAAAATTTTACTCTGGCAATTTGCTAATGCCATTGCCGTTGCGCCGGTATAGGGAATACCAAGAAGCTCATAGATACCCACAATATTCATTTCAAACTGCGGTTCATCTTTATATAGTTCAACAAAGTTAAAAATAATATCCGGGCGGTTTTTTTTAAAGTCGTTCAGCATTAACTGGATATCATCGAAAATATTTAATGTATAAGTATCAAATCCAACTCTATTCAAACTCTTAGCCATATATTCGAATTCCTCCATTGGAGTTAATTCTTCAACTTCAAAATAGGGTACAAAACTGCCGGTAGGTGCTTCTTCTTCGGATATTTTTTGATAAAGTTCCGGTGCTGCTTCGTTATAAATTATTACTATCTTTAGCTTTTTGTTTTTCATTAATCAAAAATAATTAAAATTAAACTGTTTCGGAAAAATTAACTGCTGAATAAGTCATCAACATTAATTACATTTAAAATTAAAACCTGAGACGGAATGAGTTTTTATCCACAGCCATTTAAATATCAGTGCGGTCCGTTTGCCTTAAAATATGCACTCGTAATGCTTGGCAGATTTGAGAGCGAGAAGATCATTGCAAAAAAAGCCGGCAGCAATTGGTGGTACGGAACCGATGAAATCGGTTTAGAGAAAGCAGCAAAATATTTTGGCTGCAAAATGAAATACTTCCGCCGCGAAACCGGCTCCGATGCAATTAAAGCATTAACACAGCATCTTAGAAAAGGATATCCCTGCATATTAGGTGTTGATGATTGGGGACATTGGATAACGGTGGTTAACTGGCAGCAGGGAAAATTTGTTGTTATAGACAGCGGTTCCGATAAAGTTATCAGCATCAAATCGGCAAATCAAATATCACGCAGATGGAAATACGATGATCCGGATAGCTCCTACTTTCGCAGCTATGATGGATATGCAGTCATACCTAATTTTAAAACATTAACAAAAGCAAAATTCACACTTATAAAAGCAAGATATGTAATGAATAAAAGGAATCGCGAACTTGCACAGAACTGGGATACTTATTTTAATGATCTTACAGCAATATGCAGACCTCTCACATCAATTTCTTATTACACAATCTCATTTAATGAATTTTTAAGAAGACATGAGAAAATGATAATTGAGCAGGTAGCATACTGGCATGGATTACCAAATTATACTGAGTTAAAAAAAATATTAAGCAATATGAAGTTCGTTGCCGAAGTTTATAACCTTGTAATATATGAAGATGATAATAAGAGAGCTTTCGTTGATTTAACAAGTCTGCTGATGATGTACGTTTGCGGCAAATACGGAATGAACAAAATTTATTCATCCTAAAATAAAGTGGCATAATGGAAAACAGCATAAAGCGATTTAACAAATTATTAACTACGGATAAAACTGCTTTGCTTATAATCGATATACAGGAAAGAATTATACGCGTAATTAATGAATATGAAATGGTGATAGAGAATACAATAAAACTAATCAAAGGATTTAAAGTACTCGAAGTACCGATATTCCACACAGAGCAATATCCAAAGGGCTTAGGCCCAACTGAACAATCCATACAGGCTGAGTTAAATGAAAATGAAGCGATCCAAAAACTGTCATTCAGTTGTTCCGGAGCAGGTGAATTATTTGATGATCTGAAAAAGAAAAAAATATCTCAGGTTGTTGTATGCGGAGTTGAATCTCATGTTTGTGTTCAGCAAACTGTCCTTGACCTGTTGGCAAACGATTTTCAGGTAAATATAGCTGCCGATGCTGTTTCATCCAGAAGAGTAAAGGATTATGACATTTCTCTTTCCAGAATGAGACAATATGGTGCCGAAGTTACAACTACCGAGGCTATTTTATTTGAACTTCTAAATGTATGCGGCACAGAAGTGTTTAAAAAAGTATCTAAAATAATTAAATAAAAATTATTGTCAGAACAGTTTTCCCTTTCGCTGAAAATCTCAAAATGAAATCTGAATTCGAAATGTATTCACTATTCTTCCTTGAAAATGAAGATGAATTGTATCGGAAACCTTTTATTCCGCGTGTATTAAAGATATTAATATGAACAAAAAAACTATGTCTTTTATTGATAACTTCTCAAATTAAAACAGCAAAAAAACTTTTAATTTTGTAAGATTTTCTAACAATGTTAAGTAATTATTACTTTTCAAACGATTATCAAATATTGCTTACTCATCTATCTGAATTATAGGTATTGGCATAAGGGTTGTAAATATATTGTGGTGAAAAAAGGGAGTGATGGCGAATTAGGTAACAATTTATTGATGAGATAAAGCTATTAAAAACCAAAATTAATTGAATCAAGAAAATCCAAATACAGATGTGTTAGTTAAAGAGGTTTTAAAGAACTTCTTTACAAATACAGAAGCAGAAGAGTTTAATGCAAAGTTTTTAAAAGAAGTTCAACCATCATTATCCGACGACAAAAACTTCAAAGATCAATTTGCTGTAGACTTACAAAGTGGTGTTAGAACACGTTCTTCCATTGATCTGCTGATTACCTTTGCAGAGAACAAACTTCCCGAAGAAAAATTTATAGACTTGCTTTTATATTTAGGTCAGTCAACTATTGTAAGTGGTGAATTTGCTACAGCACTTGACATTCACGAAAAATTAGCTCGCTCTTCAGAAAGCAAACCCAAAATGAATAACATTTCAGCCAACGCATATCTTAGGATGGGTGATGTTTACAGCAGACAGGCTCAATGGGAATTGAGTTTTAATTATATCGGTAAAGCTGATGAACTTTTTAAAGAGGAGAATGATGTAAAAGGTAATGCAGAATGTGAAAACCTGATGGGGACTATTTTTGGTGATAAGGGTGAACTTGATAAGGCAATTGAACATTTTGAAAAATCATTAGCATCTCTTGAGGATGAGCCGGATAATGCTTTAAGAGGAAAGATAGAAATAAATCTTGGTATTATCAGCAATATTCAGAGCAATTACGATACGGCATTATCCTATTTTAGAAGAGCTTTATTCAATTTTGAAAAAGTTGAGGATGTAAGAAGAGTTGCGGAGGTAAGACAAGATATAGGCATGGTTTATACTAAAAAGAAAGATTATCAAATTGCCATAAGTGAATTTGATTTGGGTTTACAAGCTGCATTAAGTATTAATTATCTTCAGTCGATTGGGATTATATATCTTAGTAAATCTTATGTTTATACCCAGTTATCTGATTATGAACTGGCAAATGCATTTGCAGAAAAATCTATGGAAGTTGCATATAAACTAAATGACAAAATAACTATTGCTGAGGTTTATAAGATAAAAGGAATAATACAAAGAAATAAAAATAACTTTGATGTGGCAGAAAATTACCTGCTCACAAGCCTTCGATTAAATAGCGAAACCGGAAATAAGCTAAACTACGCTGAGACATCGTATGAATTAGGAATTTTATTCAAGCTTTCTAAGGATAATAAGAAAAGCAAAAAATATTTTAGCGACGCTTTGGAATATTACAAAATGATTGAAGCCGAAGAGGAAATTAAGGAAATAGAGAAATTGATTAAAAAGTGATCTGAAAAAAATATTTTACTGGAAAATTAATAAATGCTTGCCCGAAAATATCGGGCAAGCATTTTTTATTCTTAATCGTTTTTATTAACCATAAGCACCAAGCATTGATAAACCAAAAATCCCCAAAAAGATAGCTGATAAGATTACACCCAATATGATATAAACAACAATTAAAACTACTATTGAAACGATAATATAACCGACCTTTTTATCTTCAGGAGTTTGCATTAATGGGGTGAAACCTAGGTATAACAAATACAATCCGAATAATCCAAAGAGTGCTCCAAGGATACTCAATGGGGGATAAATATTAAAAATCCCTCCTATCCAGGCAGGAGTCATTGAGTATGCAAACAACTGAACGGCTCGGCCCATATTTTTTTGAGACCCAAAACTTGGTGCAAGTGCATCAACAACAAACGCGGCAATAATTACTGCTAAAACTGCTGTAAAAATAACAATAATCGCCTCAACTAACCCATAGCTTACAAAACTTGCTATGGCAGAAATGAGTGCTAAAGGAATTACATAACCGGTAATTATCTGCTGAATGTTCGGCTCTTCATTTGCCACTGCATCCCATTCGGTTTTAGGACTTAAAATAATATTTTTAGCCCTGTCAATTAAATTCATACTTCTTCTCCTTTGTTTGTTAGAATGAAAAATCCAATCAAATTTTACTCTTCCTTCATACCTTCTTCTTTCATACTCTCCAGATCACCAATATTAACTTCGTCAAGAGCTGAATGAATTTTCTCCATCGGTACATCATTGCCCTTAACCTCTACCATAAATCTTTTAGCCACAAGTACCTGTACTTCTCCATCCTGATATTTGGTACTGTATTTTTCGTAAGCTTTATGTCCCTTGTATTCGAATGTCCTCTCAAAACCGTCATCTGATTCTTTATCAATTTCCGCCCACGACCATGCAAAAGCAGTCATTCCTGCAAGACCCTTCATACTTCCCATATCCAAAATAGTAATTTCAATCCTTTGTTTATTGTCTTCTGATTTGTATTTGCCTTCAGCCTTTGAAACTTTAATACCAAAAGCATTTGTTTTTTCACCGCTGAAATTGGTTCGCTTCAAATCATCAATCTCTTCCGGAAGTAATGTCTTCAGCTTCCTAAAATTTACAACTTCAACCTTTTCTCCACCTGACATCATATCTCCTAATTTCTTCATATTTTCAGCAAAATCATTGTAATCTACATTTTTGTTTTTATCTACCTGCTTATCATCAGAACGGTTGCTATTAGTTACATCTGGAGAAGATTCCTGGTTGGTATCATCTTTACCTGATTTGTCACACCCGATAAAGAAGATGAATAATAAAATAGAAATTGTTATAATAAATTTTCTCATAACACTACCTGGCTGATTTTTTAATAATGAAAATAGTATAATATATTTATCTCTTCGGCAGAGTGTTCTAAACATAAATAGATACCAGAGAGGAAGCGCAAAATCATCGGACTGAAATCAGATATTAAATCCATAATCTTATTGTAAGTTAGTCTTGTGCTAATAAGTAATTAAAACTTAATGAAAATGTGAGACTGATACAAGAAAAGATTTTGAATTTTTAACAGGTAGAGATTTTAGATGCTAATAGGAAAATTTTAACCTGAAGTAGAAGGAACTTCCAAACTCACCAAATTCAGTAAAAGGATCGCCTTCAAATACCTGGGCAATTAACAATAAATCCAAATTAGTTACAATTGAGTATGTAACCGAGGGTACGATAACATAAGAACCGTCATCAGGATTAAAAATTCCAAACAACGATCCTCTTAGCAAAGGAGTTATATCATATGAAAATTCCTGGTAGAATGACCACCTTGCAGGAGATAACATTCCTATACTTTGTGCCTCCTGGAAAAAGAGAAAAGTATTTTCAGTTTTGCCATTATTATTGTAAAGCATTTCGGTATGAATGTAAAATGTATTAGGGAATGTGTAATCAGCGGAAAGTGCAATTGCTATCAACGGTTTATCAAATGATGAAAGTGATTCCTCACCCAAAGCTTCATAAAGAGAATTTGTAAACATGCTATCTGGCTCTTCACTAACTGTTATTTCACCTCTGAATCCTGCCGAATAAATATCTCCAACCCAGGAACCGCCGAACACCCATCGTTCGTCTCTCATACCACCGATAATATTAAAATCATAATTGAATGAATTGATGCTCCACAATCCTGCTAAGATGGTGTTCCTTTTTTCCTTTGCCGGTTTATAGCCGGCTTCCACTTTTGTAACTGCACCTGTATAATATTGAACTCTTACAGCATCAACTGCAGGCAATTCTTCATAATCAAAATCCAACACGTTAAGCGGATTAAAAAGATCGGTTGGATTCCAAACCCACGCGGTTCCCCAGGCAATTCTCTGTCTGCCTACGGTAATTTCAAAATCATCCTTAATCCAGTTGAGCCACAGCCGGTCAACTTCAAGATAACCGATAGATTTATTTTCATCCCACAATACTGCATCGAGCCGGACCCAATCTCTTGGAGTTTTAATAAACTCAATATAGTTGGAAGTATTTTCTATTGTTTCACCATAAAATGCTCTAAACCTCAATTCAAGGGCAGCGGTAAATGCTTCGGTTGGATACCAGCGCGTATTTAAGCGGGCGTGAAGTAGATGATCGGAATATCTTTCTTCTGTATCCGGGAAACGGGTTGAACTGAATAAATATTTTGCATAACCGTTATAATCAAATGAGGAGAGCTGCGCTTCAATTTTTATTAACGGAATAAACAATAGAAGGACAAAAATTCTAATTTTCATCAGCCATTGCATTATCTGTTATCACACCTGCCGCCTGTAGGAAGGTCCGATTCTATTGCTCCGTCGCGTAGAGTAACAACTCTGTGAGCACGCTTAATAACTCTTGCATCGTGAGTCGAAAAGATGAAAGTCATCTTATGTTCTTTATTAAGTTTTTCCATTATATCAAGCAGGTTATTTGCGGTTACGGAATCCAGATTTGCCGTTGGTTCATCAGCTAAAACAAAAGATGGTTTTGAAGCCAAAGCACGAGCTACTGCAACTCTTTGCTGCTGCCCGCCAGGAAAGCTCGGTTGGCTTGCTGTTTATTCTATCTGATAGATCGACGGCGGTGAGAAGTTCAACTGCTGTTCTTTCCCGTTCCTCTTTTTCAACTCCTTGAAGCAGCATTATAAATTCAACATTTTCTTTTGCTGTGAAGACCGGAATTAAATTGTATGCCTGAAAGACAAATCCAATATTATGAAGCCGGAAATCAATCATCTGATCGGTTTTGAATGTTGAAATATCTGTATCATTAATAATAATATTTCCGGATGTTGGTTTATCTAATCCGCCGATAATATTCAGCAAAGTTGTTTTACCGGAACCCGATGGACCTACAATTGCGGTGAACTCTTCTTTTTCAATTTTTAAGTCAACTTCCTTTAGTGCTTGAACCGGCACTGCAGTATCATCATATA
>SMVB01269709.1_pt1 | contig 13014 bp, 9 predicted proteins | sample 2456461 | NCBI WGS metagenome assembly SMVB01 (sample SAMN11095934, study PRJNA526329) | marine sediment metagenome | biome: Marine sediment; feature: Surficial sediment; material: Deep marine sediment; isolation source: Hadal surficial sediment | place: Pacific Ocean | collected 2014-05 | depth 0-1...
CGGCGCCGGGATCCTGCAGGGCATCTACCGACTGGTGATGGGCGTGTCGGATATGGCACTGGCGCCCGTTCCCTACATGCCGATGCTAGGCCCGGTGCCGCGCTACAAGTTCCTGACGTTCGAGCACGAAGACGAGTAGGCCCGCTGGCGCCTGCAGCGCCGAGCGACCGGGCGCTTAGCCACGACGGCCGTTCAACCGATGGGCTTCGTATGCGCGCAGTCGCCATCGTTCTGCTGTGCCTGTCCTGCCTGGGTCTGCCGGGCTGCTTCGTATTCGACGAACTCCAAGCCGGCCAGGAGCTGATGGACGCTCACGCGCCTCGCAAGCCGGAGCCGAAACAGAGCCCGTACCCCAGCTATCAGCGGCCCCAGGAGAAGGAGCCGGAGGGATTCGAGGCGGTTGTGGCCGACGTCAAGGCGTGGTGGAAGAAGGCGAGCCAGAAGCCGCCGCCTCAGCGCCCGAAGGACGACGTCCCCGTGAAGTGCGAAATCGGTGGCCGCATCCACTTCATGTACAAGTCGGTCTGCAACACACGGGGTGGCAAGGTCGTCTGAACGGCCCGGACGCGCCAGCGTCCTGTTCCTGGCCTGATAGACTTCAATGCCCGAGTGCCAGGAGGCTCCGTGTCCGCAAAATTGCCGTGCCTGTGGTTTGCTCTGGCTGTGCTCGTGCTCGCCTCGCCCGGCCAGGCCGAAGTCGTCGGCCAGGCCGAAGTCGTCGGCGAGGCCGAAGTCGCCGGCCAGGCCGAAGTCGTCGGCGAGGCCGAAGTCTGGTTTAGAAAGGGGCGCCACCTCGCCGCTCGTCCCGAGAGCGTGCAGGAAGACCCGCTCGAATGGGTTCGCTGGTACCTGAAGGCCGCGCGGGCGGGGCATCCGCGGGCCCAGGTCCAGCTCGGCCTGGCGCTCCAACGCGGCGATGGGATCGAGAAGGACGTGCGCCGCTCCGTCGGATATTTCCGGAAGGCGGCGGAGCAGGGCAATGCCAAGGCGATGCTCGAACTCGGCAGCGCCTACCGCGACGGAATCGGCGTCCCGGTCGATCGCCAGCGTGCATTGATGTGGTTGCGGCTGGCGCAGCTACGCGGGTCCGGACTGGTTAAATTCATCGCCCCGGGTGTCCGCAGGCAGCTGAGCTCGGAGCAGATCCGGGAGGCTCAGCGGCTCGCGGCCGCCTGGCTGGTCGAGCGGAATTTCGAGGTGAAGGGTTCCCCGACGGTCCAGAAGACGAGCCCGCCTAGCATCGGAATCGGGGCGAAGACCCAGGCGCCGGCAGCGGGAGCCGCCCGAACGGACGGGCCGGGCGAATCGGCCGGTCCGGCCCCCGGCGGCTAGACCGTTTCGTGACGAAACCGGCAATCGTCATCGGAGCGGGGGCGCGAAGGGGCCTGGGGGCTGCGCTTTGCCGTCGCCTCGCTCGGGAGGGTCTTCCGGTGTTTCCGGTGGGTCGCAGCGCCGAGCGCGTCGAGGCGCTCGCTGCCGCGATTCGGGATCAAGGCGGAAGCGCGACCGCGGTGGTCGCAGATACGACCTCGGCCGTCGAGGTAGCGAGGATCTTCGACACCGTGAGCGCCCAGGCTGGCGTGCCCCAGTTCGTGGTCTACAACGCCGGCAACAATCGCTTTGCCCCCCTGCTCGAGATGGACGACGCCTTCTTCGAAGACCTCTGGCGCCTGTGTTGCTTCGGCGGATTCCTGGTGGGCCGGGAGGCGGCCGGTCGCATGCTGCCCGAGGGAGGTGGGACCCTGATCTTCACCGGCGCCACGGCTTCAATCCGGGCGCGCCCTCCCTTCACAGCCTTTGCGTCCGCCAAGGCGGCGCTGCGTGCGCTCGCGCACGGCATGGCCCGGGAGTTCGGCGCCCAGGGTCTCCATGTGGGCCACGTCATCATCGACGGCGGGATCGATGGCGATCAGCTGAACTCCCGATTTCCCCAGTTCAAGGAACGCCTCGGCGAGGACGGCATGCTGAACGTCGATGCGATCGCGGACGCCTACTGGTCCCTACACGCCCAGCACCGCAGCGCCTGGACCCTGGAACTCGACCTGCGGCCCTTCAAGGAGTCGTTCTGAGCGGTCCGCAGCGGCGGGCCTGATAGGATCAGCCCTTCCGATGGCATCCACTTCTTCGGTGTTCCGTGCGACAGTGGCATCGCTGGTCGTCTGCGGCATGGCCCAGGCGGCAGACGTTCCGGCTGCGCTCCCGGGCGCTCAGCCGTTTCCGACAGCGCTGCGCCAGCAGCTGAAGCAAGCACTTCAGGCGAAACCGAAGGATTACGAGCCCCGCACGCGTCACCGCAAGGCCGACGGCTCCCCCGTGTATAGCAACCGTTTGCTGTTCGAACCGAGCCCGTACCTCCAGCAACATGCCCACAACCCGGTCGACTGGCGACCGTGGGGGGATGCGGCCTTCGATGCGGCCCGGCGTCTGGGGCGACCGGTGTTGGTGAGCATCGGGTATTCGACCTGCCACTGGTGCCACGTGATGGAGGAGGAGTCGTTCGACAATCTGGAAACCGCGAAGTTGCTGAACGCCCGCTTCATCACCATCAAGGTCGATCGCGAGTTGCGCCCCGACATTGACGCAGTCTATATGTCGGCGATCCACGCGATGGGCCAGAATGGCGGATGGCCCCTCAACGTCTGGGTCACCGCCGACCGCAAGCCATTCTATGCGGGCACCTATTTTCCGGCGGTGGCCCAGGGGCGTCGACCGAGCTTTCGCTCGGTTCTAGAGCGGATCGCGGAGATGTACAGCAACGACCCGAAACGGGTCTCGGGTATAGCCACGCGGGTGACGGATGCGGTGCGGCGAGACCTCGAAGGTGTGCGTGCGAAAAGTTCCATGAGCCCCGATGCGGGTCCTCTACGCGCCGCGTTTTTGGCCTATGAGACTCGTTTCGATGCCGAGTGGGGCGGGCTGAGGCGAAACCACAAGTTTCCCTCGTCACTACCGATCCGCTTCCTGCTTCGATTCCACCGTCGAACGGGAGAATCGAAGGCGCTCGAGATGGCGGTCCTGACTCTCGAGAAGATGGCGGCCGGTGGCATCCACGATCAGCTCGCAGGTGGATTCCATCGCTACTCCGTCGATCCGCGTTGGCTCGTGCCCCACTTCGAGAAGATGCTCTACGACAATGCACTTCGGGTGCCCGAGTACTTGGAAGCGTGGCAGGTGACCGGTCGGAAGGACTTTGCCGACGTAGCGCATTCCACCTTGGCCTATGTTGCGAGCGAAATGACGTCGCCCGGGGGCGCCTTCTATTCTGCCACCGATGCAGATAGCGTGACGCCGAGCGGCGAATTCGAAGAAGGCTGGTATTTCAGCTGGAGCGAGGACGAGATCGACGCAGCCCTGTCGCCCGTTGAGGCGGCGGTCGCAAAAGCCGTCTGGGGCGTGACGACGGCGGGAAACTTCGAAGGGCGGAACGTCCTCCATCGCTGGTCGACTCCGAAGCAGGTTGCGGCCATCAGCGGAGTGAAGCCGGGCGAACAGGAGACGATCCTGGCACGCGCTCGGCGCAAGCTTCTCGAAGTGAGGGCGACGCGTCAGGCACCGCTTCGCGATGACAAGATCCTCACTTCCTGGAACGGCCTGATGATCTCGGCATTCGCACGGGCCGGGTTCGCCTTCAACCGAGCGGACTACACCGCGAAGGCCGCGCGCGCCGCAAACTTCCTGCTGGCGACGGTGCTGCGGGACGGTCGCTTGCTTCACGCGATCCAGGGCGGTCGGGCCAGCGGCCCGGCCTTCCTGGAGGACTACGCCTTCTTGATCGCCGGACTGCTGGATCTCTACGAGGCCGAGTCGGACCTGAATTGGCTGATTCGGGCGCGGAGTCTGCAAGCAGTTCTCGATGCTGATTATGCGGACGATGGTGGTGGCGGATACTTCCACACCAGCGACGAGCACGAACGTCTGCTGGCCCGCGAGAAGCCAGATCTCGATGGAGCAGTCCCGTCCGGAAACTCGGTGGCGGCGTCCAATCTCCTGCGCCTGGCGGAGCTGACCCTGGTCGATGCTTATCGCGACCGGCTTCAGATGTTGTTCTCTGCGTTCAACGAGCGGCTCGGCTCGAATCCGACGGCCGTACCCGAGCTCTTGCTGGCGTTGGACTTCGAGCTGGACGCTGCCAAGGAAATCATCGTCGTGGCTCCCGAAGGGGGCGGTGCGAGCAAGGAACTCGCCGGTCTCATCGGTCCGCTTCGAATCCGTTTCGTGCCAAACCGTACCGTGAGCATCGTAACCGAGGGCGACGCGCTGTCCGCGCAACTTCTGCAGCTTCCGTTGCTGGCAGGAAAGAAGTCGAGAAGGGGCCTCCCGACGGCGTACGTTTGTGAGAATCGGGTCTGTCTGCTGCCGACATCGGACCGCAAGGTGTTCGAGCAGCAGATCCTCGAGGTCACTCCACTCGAATGACCTCGGACGTCCGGCTAACCGGGGCGCCTTCCCGGGCCGAAGGCGTGCCTTCTCCAGCCAAAGGCGTGGATGATTGGTTACCGCGGCCCGAGTTGGCGATCTTCGTCTTCGGCCTCGTCGCCGTCGTGCAGGAAGTCGGGCTCGCCCGTCTGCTGTCGTTCAAGCTCCAGTCCTTCGAGGTCCACGCAGTGGTCAGCGTTGGCGTCGCGGGTCTGGGCTGTGGAGCGCTGCTGGTGGGGCACCGATTGCTGGCGGGGGCGAGTCCGGCAGGATTGTTGGCTGGGGCGTCGGCTGTGGGGGCCCTGTTGACGCCGGCCATGTTGTGGGTGCTGGCGACGCTTTCGTTCGACACGGCGGCCATTTTTCAGGGCCCCGAGCAACTTCTGCGTCTGTTCGTGCTGGGCTTGGCCGTCTGGCTTCCCTTCGTCGCGTGGGGTTCGGCATGCGCTGCGCTGATCGGATCGGCGCCTCGAAGGACGCCGCGACTGCACGGTTTCTTTCTGGCGGGATGTGCCGTTTCGGTCCTTGGCGTCACGCTCGTTCTGAACTGGCTGACTCCGTCGTCGCTGGTCTGGATCGCCAGCGGCATTGCGGCATGGACCGGAGCGGCCGTCGTGATGCACACCCGCCGCGCCATTGCGATGCTGAATGTCGGGCTCGGCGCCCTGTTGCTAGCCGCTGGATTCGTGGAGGGCGCTCTTCCTACGATACGAACGGACGCCAGCAAGAATCTGCAGGAAGGGATCGTTTCGGAACGTACCTTCTGGACGCCCTATCGTCGGATCGACGTGGCCCACTTTCCCTGGCAAGCCGCCATCGGCCGGGGACTGCTCTACGACGGAGTCTGGTACACGGATCTGGTGCAGCTCGCTTCCACGAGCGAAGACCTGTCGGAGTGGAAGCGTGATCCGCGCTCGCTGCCGTATCGGATCGCCGGGCGTCCTCTTGCTCGTGTGGCTCTGCTCGGCGTTGCTGCCCAACGCGGGATCTTGACGGCTCTGGCCTTCGACAGCCAGCAGGTGATCGCGGTGGAGGACGACCCGGCGACCCTCGATCTGTTGGCGGGCGAGTTCTCGGAGTTCACCGGTTCGCTGGCCCGAGATCCACGGGTGGAGTTCCGCGCGCAATCATCGCGCCGCTTTTTGCGGGAACCGGATCCCTCACTGGACCTCATCCACCTGTCCGTTCCGCTCACGACGACGGCGCTCGATCCAGTGTCGCTGACCGGCTTCGCGTTGTACGAGAGCAGCCTATTCACCCAGGAGGCACTCGAAGCGGCACTGGAGCGCCTGGCACCGGAGGGTCTTCTCTGCATCCACGTTCACGAATGGCGCTACGACGATGAACCGTTTCGAAGCGCTCGCCTGGTTTCCACGGTTCGCAGTGCGTTACAGGCGCTGGGGCGCACGCCCGTCGGCCCACGGGTGATGGTGATCACGACCGAGGGAATCGGTCAGCTCGTCACCATCCTCGTGAAGCCGGATTCGTTTGGAGACGCGGATATCGAACGCCTGCTGGCGGCAGCGGGCGATATCGACAACACCTCGATCCGTTTCGCTGCGGGTCATGCCTTCGATGACGGGATGGTGATCGATGCGCTGATTCCGCCGGGAATAGCGGCGCGACCGCAGAGCCGGCCGTTGACGGATCCATTGGCGGGAGTGCGCGACCGCTCTCCGTTCCCGTGGCACTTCCAGGACCTATTGTTCCCATCCAGCACGAATACGGGGCGCGTGGAAATGCTGAACGCGGGAGCCGGAGAGTCGGAAGCCGTGCTGCGATGGACGCTGGTTTCGGTCCTGGCGTTCTGGGCACTCGTATCGATCGGCGCGGTGCTGGGAAACCGCGCCAGTGGACGGCCGTTCATGGCGTTGATGGCGTGCGGAATGGCGGCCGGTGTCTACGCGGCAAGCCTGGTTCCCTGGACGGGCCCGCTCTTGGCTTCACCGGGCTTGGGAGCGCGGCTGGCCGCGGCTGTGTTCTGGATGTTCATGGCCGCCGGCGTCGCGTTCGGTCTCCGAGGGCACCAGATCGGTCCGGTGCAGCGACTGCTGGGGATCGGACTGCTCGCGGGAGTGGCGCTAGTCGATCCAGCGACGCTCGGCGACCTCGACCTGGTCGGCGACCTCGACCTGGTCGGCGACCTCGACCTGGTCGGCGGCATCGGCCTGTTGGCGCTGCCAGCGGGTCTGATCGGGACGATCATTGCCCGCTCACTGGCGGCGGCGGCTGCCTCGGGTGGTGCTGCGGCGCTCGGCTGGGCGTTGCTCAGCTCCAGTACGGTGGCGGGCGCCGTCGTCGGGGTCGTTCTCTCCTTGGCCATCGGATTCGATGGGCTGCTCGTTCTGGGGCTGTGCTGCGGCAGCCTGGCCATCGTTCTCGGTCCCAGCGGGCGCGTCTGACGGCACACGCGGTTCATTCCAATACGAGCTGAAAGCTGCGAACCCACTGAATTCTCGGGCAACGTCGCTGCCGGTCTTCGTCTTCGGGCCAGAAACGCCGATATAGGGGTCGCCCGAGCCGGACGTAGGTCCGATGGCTCGATGCAAGGGGAGGCGATGCGGCGGACGGACTCGACACGGTCGCTGCCCGGCGGGGTGGCGCATTTACCGATTGTGAGCGTCGGCGTGGTCGCCGTCTGGCTGGTGGCGGCAATCGTTGTCTTGTTGGGTTTCAACGATCGCCTCGAACAGACCAATCGCTCCTTCCGCGCTGCCGTCAGCTACGCCATCCAGAATCCCGTAGTCGCTATCGATCCCCGTCTGCTGCCGGCCGTTCGCGGTGCCATGCCCGGTTTCGAGAGCAACGAGATGTTCGCGTTTCTCCGTAATGCAAAACCCGAGGGGCACGATGGGCCGACTCCGCAACAGGAGTTCGACGAGCGCACTAGGCGGGCCTTCGCCGCGCTCGACGGCCATCCCATGCGGCGCCTGGGCCTGGTCCCCGCGGACCCGGCTATCCACGCCTTCGTGACTCACGCGTTCCTACACTCGGGCTTGGCACACCTGCTTCTCACGGTCGTGATCTTCATGCTGGCGGCACCGTTACTCGAGCAGCTGTGGGGGCGTCGGATCCTGATCAGCGTGCTGGTCTTCGTCGTCGCCGCTAGCTCGTCGGCCTATCTGGCAGTGCACGGTCCCGTCGATCAGGCCCTTCTCGGCGGCGCTGGCATCGTCGCTGCACTGGTTGGGGCGGTTCTCGTCCGTTTTCGAAACGAGGAGATCGACTTTCTCGGCTGGCTCGGACGTGTCACCGATGCCGAGCTGACCGCTCCGGCCTGGACCCTCGGCGCGGTCTGGATTGTGTACGAAGGACTGCTCCACTGGATCGTGCCGGGAGCGCTTCCGGTTGGCATCGACAACGCAGTGGGATATTCGGCGCATGTGGGCGGATTCTTGCTGGGAGCCGGTTTTGCCCATGCCATCCGGAAGCTGGGCTGGGAAGCCCGATATGGGCGGGCCCGTTTCGAGCTTAAAGTGCGCGGCCCCGAACGGTTCTCGCTCGAAAGTGTGATCGCGCTGCAAGAAAAGGGCGACGACGATGGCGCCTACGCGATGCTCGCCGGAGGTGTACAGCAGAATGTGCGAAACCGGGATGCGGTTACGATGTTCTGGCGGTTGTCGGTTGAACGCGAGGCGATCGACGAGGCGGTTCCGGCCATGCTCCGATTGGTCCGCGAAGAGCTGCGCCGCGGCGCAGACGAGGTCGCCGTGGCGCATTGGCGCGAGGTCACCGCCGAGCGCCCCGGGGCGTTCGATGATCCGGCCCTGCTGCTCCGACTGATTCCCGCGATTCGGCGTGTCGAGGACGACGAAACCGCGGTGATTGCGGTCCGGCAGGCTGCTGATTGGAAGGCGGGCTCGGCGACGGCCGAGGTCGTGGTTCAGCTTTCGCGATTGGCTGCCGAGCTCGATCCATTGACCGCGTTCGAAGTGGCACAGCGTGCCCTGGCCGGGAAGGGGTTCGACGAAGCCCAGCGGGCGGAACTCGAGGCGGTGCGTGGGCGTTTCGCACCCAAGGAGCCAGCGAAGGCCGAAGCGGCTTCGGGAGAGGAGAAGCCCGATCCCCGACCCAGCGCCTTCTACGACGAGTCGGATCGCAGCGAGTTCGGTGAGATCGGAGATCTGAGCGCCCTGGATGAGCGCTTTCCCGAAAGTTCGATCACCGAGGGTGTGCCCCGCGCGATCAACGCCGATGGGTTGTGCGTGACCGTTGGCGGCGATCAAGAAACCAACTTTGCCATCGAACGCATTCGAGCGGTCTCGGTCGTGGGTGTGCGAGGACTGGGGCCAAAGCCGATCGTTCTTGTGGACGTCCTGGTCGATGGAGGTGGGCTCACGCGACCGTTGAGCGTCATCCGACTTAGAAGCGACCAATTCGATCCGCGTCGCCTCATCGGCCAGGATGTGAAGCCCTTGGACGCGCTGCGGCGAATGGCGGGAGCGATTCAGCGTGCGTCGGGTGCGATCGCCCTGCCGCGCAGCGACCAGCAGCGGTCGGCAGAGATCCCCATGTTCGACAGTCTGGACGCATACCACGAAGCGGTGTTGCGACCGGCGGGTATCGAACTTGCCTGAGTCAGCGGAGGCTTCCGGTTTCGGCGCTGGCGACTATCTTGCGCGCTTCTTGGAGTCGATCCAGCAGTCTCCGGGCCAGTAGCGCCTGCTTGTGCGCGCGTTCCAGGTTCTGTCCGGGGGTATCGATCCGGAAGTAGCTGTCACCTTGCAGGTGATCGGTCATGAACCGGACGGCGTTCATGAGCGCCAGCAGCGGCGGTGCGAGGTGCATCGCGCGCTTCTCGATCCGCGATAGCAGCTCGCCGGCTCCGGCCATGTAGCCCGCAGCGATGGCGGCATAGGCGTCCAGATCCAGGTCCACATGCTCTGGATCTCGCGACTGCTCGGTCCGGCGGACCGCTGCCGAACGGACCAGCTCGCCGAAGTCGGAGAGGAGTGTGCCCGGCATCACGGTGTCGAGGTCGACGACGCAGACTGCGTGGGTTGCGCTGGCGTCGAACAGGACGTTGTTGAGCTTGCAGTCGTGGTGGGCGATCCGGCGGGGCAGGTTGGCCCAATCGGCGGATCCGAAGACGGCCTGCTGCCGATCCAGGAGGTTTCGAAGGTCCGCGAGCTCACGCGTCGCCGCCGCGACCCGGCGCAGCGGGTCCGATGCAATGGCCGAATCGAGAGCCTCGATGCGTCCCCGCATGTCGTGAAAACGCGGAATCGTTTCGTGGAGGGGTGGGGTGGGCAGGTCGGCCAGAGCGGCCGCAAAGCTTCCGAAGGCATGAGCGGCCTCGCGAGCCTGGTCGATGCGGCCCACTGCATCGAGGCTGCGGGTTTCTTCGAGGTAGACAAAGCAGCGCCACAGGCGACCGGCTTCATCTCGGTAAAGCAGTTCGCCCCGTAGCGTCGGCCGCAGCTGCAGAAATCGGAGGTGGGACGTGGCAGGCGTCGCCTCCCGAAGGTGCCGGGTAATCCGCTCGAGATTTTCCATCAGGCTCGCGGGCTCGCGAAAGACGTCGGTGTTGATTCGCTGATGGACGAGCAGGAGAGGCCCGCTGGCGGTCTCATAGCGCGCCAAGACCGTCCGGTGGATCAGTCCGTTGCCGAGGGGACGGGACTCGAGCGGCTTGTGGTTGCCGCCGAACGTCCAGGCGACCGAGTCGGGAAGGAGCGTGGCGGACTCGTCCATGGCAATGGGTTAGGAGATAGCGCAGGCTCCTCAGTGTGGGGATTCCCCTCGGGGGTTTTATTATCGGACGTAGATGTGATACAAACCTCGCTAATGTAATACAATGTGATACACTGTCTTTGATGAGCGAAGAACCCACCACGACGCCTGAATCCAACCGAAAAGCACATCGTTCCGGCCAGCGATCGCGGCACCGCCAGGGACAGCGTCGCTGCCGCAAGGAGCGCGTCCTCCACACCCGGGTTTCTGAGAATCTCGTCGAAGACATCCGCCGCATCGCCGAAGATCTGCGCGTTCCCGCATCGAACCTGGTTCGCAACGTGCTCGAAGAAGTCTTCGACGTGGTGGAATCCGTGAGTGACGACGTCGGTGACCTCTTCGAAGAGCTGCTCGACGAAGCCGAAGGCGCACGCGAGCGAATCGTGCGCGCCCGCAGTCACTCGCGGCGTCGCGCCAAGCGGCGATCCGACGGGACCGACGACGCGGCCTGGACGGCCGCGACCTCAGAGCTGGCGGAAGCCGAGCGCGTCGCCGACCGACCCTCCGAACGGGCCGAGTGGCACTTCGTCGAAAACGGCAGCTCAGCGGGGCCTCTCTCGCGAAGTGAGTTTCTGATGGCCGTTCGAGAGGGTCGTGTATGTCGCGATACGCTCGTCTGGCGTGCAGGGATGAAGGATTGGAAGCCCGCAGACGAGGTCAGCGGTCTCGTCGACCTGCTAGGGCCGCCGCCGGTCCCAGGCTCCAAAGACGCGGACGACGCTAGCTCGGAATGAGCGCGTCGAAACTCCCCGCCTCAAAGGAGGCCGCAACGAGGTCGGCGGCGTCACAGACGGGCCAGATCATCATTCGTCGTCGGTCAAGGCTTTTCCGATGAGGAATTCGTGTTGCAGCGCCACGCGCTTCTCAGCGGTCAGACCCAGCGCTTCCTCGAGATACGCGTCGATGGATCCGTATCGTTGCTTCATGACGTCGATGGACGCTTGAAGGTAATCGCGACGGGCGGCCAGCAGCGGCAGCACGTCCTCCGGCTCGGTCCGGAACAGCGAGTAGATTGGGGCGAAGCGCAGGACCATATTGGTGAAGTCGCGGCGGTACCAGTTGGTCGCGAGGTAGTCCTGGAAGACCGTTGCTTCGGGGACACCCAGGGCGAGCAGGAAGATGGCGGCCGCGAAGCCGGTGCGGTCCTTGCCCGCCGTGCAGTGGAACACGAGGGGCGTGCTGCCGGGATCCTGGAGTTGCTGTAGGAGAAGGGCCCATTTTTGACCGTGATCCGTCACGAAGGATCGGTAGGCCATCAGCATGACGTCGCTGCTGTAGAAGGCCGAGAGGGCCCCGGTCTGGATCATCCGCTGCACCCGGTCGGGTTCCACACCGAGCTGCTGGATCGGCAGGGCGAGCTCGTGAGGTTGGAGCGATTCGATCACCGGATCGGGCTTTCGGTCGCGCTCGCGTTCGCTGCGCAAGTCGACGATCACCTGGATCCCAATTTTCGACAAGTATGCCATGTCGGCGGCAGTGATACCGGAGAGTTCGCTGGATCGATACACACGACCCCAGCGGACGGTCCGACCGTCGGCCGTGCGGTACCCGCCGAGGTCGCGAAAGTTGTCCGCACCCACCAGGGGAAGGCGCCGCTCGGCGACGATGATCGGCTCGCCGCTCTCGGGGACCAGCTCATAGTACAGGCGGTGGCCGTCGTCGATGTCGGGATGGTGGCGGAGTTCGGTCAGCTCGATCGACATTCCGGTAGCCCGCGCCACGGGCTGGGTCCGGTCGATGCTGTCGGAGGTCTCGCCGACGTAGATGTCCACGGGACCGTGGGTGAACGAGTCGGGCCAGCGCAGACGCACCTTCCCCGGGCCCAGGCGCTCGACCACGGGGACTAAGATTCCCGGGGGCTCCCGCGTGACGCGATTCGTGGCGCAACCGGCCAGGGCCAGCAACGTCAGCAAGGCAAGCGTCGAGCGGGCGGTCCGGTTCAAGGAGTTCCCAGCAGCAGCGGTGCAACCTTGCGGCGCACCGAGGCGTGTCGGAATCGGAACAGCCGGCGGTCGCTGTAGTAGTGGAGGAGCTGCTCACCGAGGAAGAATCCCAGTACCAAGCCGATGACAGGGACCTGCTCTGGTGTAATGGACGCCAGAATCTGCTTGTACTGGAACCTGTCGGTGTTGAACAGTAGGAAATCGCCGTAGGGGCGAGTGAGCAACATGACGAGCCCGGTGATGGCCCCGATCACGGCCACATGGCGCAGGATCGCGCGGTGCGACGTGTCTCCCTCGCTCCGGTAAAAGCCTGTGTTGATGCGTTCGACCAAGCCCACGGCGATCAGCCAATGACTGAAGAGGTACGAAACGATGTACATCTGGCCCAGCAGTGTGCTGCCGGCGCGCACGGAACCCCACAGGATGATCGGGTGGAAGGCAATGACAAGGATGTAGAGCAGCTTCGGAATCGAGCGGTTTTTCTTTCGCAGCTCCCAAGTGACGATCGCCACCGACACGATCAGCGAAGCGCCGACGGCGACGCTGGCGGCTGCCTGCATGAACGGCTTCGAAATCGGCAACAGCGTGTAGACCATTTCGGAGATGGCCGTCGTCGTGATCAGGCTGAAGTAGATCACCGGCTGGATCAGGAACATCATCGTGACCGTGTAGGCTTTGTCCAGCTTGCGATCAATCGGCTGGGTCTGGCCGGCCTTGGTCCGGTAGATCGTCAGCACGCCGAAGTCTTGATTGCCGAAGTGCCAGAAATGCCCGATCCAGAAGACGCCGAGATAGAGGCCCAACGCCCAGAGATCGGACGTGAAGCGACCGTCGGGTCCGTAGCGCTGGGTGCTGGCGACGACCCAGCCCAGCGCGAGGCAACCGATGGCGAGACCCAGCGGAATCCACACGAAGCGGGTGC